>Ga0114898_1000450_pt1 | contig 32242 bp, 33 predicted proteins | sample Malvired_Geostar_FD_83496 | JGI IMG/M metagenome (GOLD analysis project Ga0114898, IMG submission 83496) | Marine viral communities from the Global Malaspina Expedition - Malaspina viral metaG DeepMed_Geostar | ecosystem: Environmental > Aquatic > Marine > Oceanic | place: Mediterranean Sea...
CCCATACGGAAATGTCACGCTGCTGCGAGCCAACGTGGAAGGAGATCCCGTAAGGCTCGAGCTTCAACTGGCGGGCGAGAATCAACAGGTCCATCGCCATGTCGGTCTGGCAGCCGAACTTGCGCGACAGCGGCCAGTCCGCCGTGGTCGAGCCTTCGGTGAGAATCCGTACGTACACCTTGGAGCCCGGTGCGGCCTTGGCAATGTTGCGCAGGTCGGCTTCCGAGTCGGTGGCGAACATGCGCACGCCCTTGTCGTAGAAGTAGCGGATGTCCTTGGCTTTCTTGATGGTGTTGCCGTAGCTGATACGCTCCGGACCGACGCCGCGGGACATCACCTTGTCCAGCTCGTAGATCGAGGCGATGTCGAAGTTCGAGCCCTTGTCGCGCAGCAGGTCGATGATTTCGACCGCCGGATTGGCCTTCACCGCGTAATAGACCTTGGCAAACTCGAAACCGGCGCGCAGATCGTCATAGGCGGTGCTGATGGTCTCGGTGTCGATGACCACGAATGGCGTCTCGTGCTGGTCAGCGAAAGACTTCATTTTCTGAAAAGTGGATCGGGAATAGTAATCTTCGATCTTGATCGACATGCATGGCTCCAAATCGGGAAACGTAAAGTCGGATGAGGGGACTAGGGTCTATTCCCGTTTCACTGCGAGCCGCGTTGCGCCAAATGACGCCAGGCAAGGCGCGGGACGCCGGTATGCTCGTTTCCTTGCCGCGTCCCATGACACCGCACGGTGCATCTGTCGCGCACCCCGCAAGGGACGGGCGGCCGCAGCCGCGACTGGACGGAAACAGACCCTAACTAGAACGCCTGATCAGTTTCCCCACTTTGGTTCGCCTACTTCCCAAGGCATGTCGCCGAGTATCACGGCCAAATCGACGGCATCGGATGCAGTGACTTGGTGATTCCTGATCTCTCGTCGTCAGTACTTGAGCCGGATGGATCGTTGCCAGCATGGACGTTCGGGCGCGAACTTTAGAACCACAGCTGTTTCAGATCAATGAAAAATCCGCACTCGCTCCATTTTTTGCCGCATTGGCGAACCTACCCTACTCAAACCGACAGATGTGCTGCGCCGATGTTCCGTTCGTCCCGCCCCGCCAGGGAGGGCCGGCCAACCCTGCCGCCTTGACGGGCCACGCCGGGGCGCGACCTTTGCGCTATAATCGCCGGCTTTTTCCGACACGCTTTCAATACCGGGACCGCCATGACCTCTCAGGCCGCCGAAGTCGCGAAGCGCCGCACCTTCGCCATCATTTCCCACCCCGACGCGGGCAAGACCACCATCACCGAAAAGCTGCTGCTGATGGGCAAGGCGATTGCGGTGGCAGGCACCGTGAAGTCGCGTAAATCCGACCGTCACGCCACCTCCGACTGGATGGAAATGGAAAAGCAGCGCGGCATCTCCATCACCACCTCGGTGATGCAGTTCCCCTACCGCGAGCACATGATCTACCTGCTCGACACCCCCGGCCACGAAGACTTTTCGGAAGACACCTATCGCACCCTGACCGCGGTGGACTCGGCGCTGATGGTCCTCGACGGCGGTAAGGGTGTCGAACCGCGCACCATCGCCCTGATGGACGTTTGCCGACTGCGCGACACGCCCATCGTCAGTTTCATCAACAAACTCGACCGGGATATCCGCGACCCTATCGAACTGCTCGACGAGATCGAAGCAGTGCTCAAGATCAAGGCCGCGCCGATCACCTGGCCGATCGGTTGCTACCGCGACTTCAAGGGCGTGTACCACCTCAAGGATGACTACATCATCGTCTACACGCCGGGCCACGGGCACGAGCGCACCGACGTCAAAATCATCGAGAAACTCGATTCCGACGAGGCGCGCAAGCACATCGGCGACGAGTACGACCGCTTCGTCGAGCAGCTGGAATTGGTCCAGGGCGCCTGCCACGAGTTCGATCAGGACGAGTTCATCAAGGGTCAACTGACGCCGGTGTTCTTCGGTACGGCGCTGGGCAACTTCGGCGTCGACCATGTGCTCGATGCGGTCGTTGACTGGGCGCCGCGCCCGCTGCCCCGTGCGGCCAACGAGCGCGTCGTCGAGCCGGTCGAGGACAAGTTCACCGGCTTCGTGTTCAAGATCCAGGCGAACATGGACCCCAAGCACCGCGACCGCATCGCCTTCATGCGCATCTGCTCGGGCAAGTATGAAAAGGGCATGAAGCTGCGCCACGCGCGCATTGGCAAGGACATCCGCATCGCCGACGCCCTGACATTCTTCTCGAGCGAGCGTGAGCAGCTGGAAGAAGCCTGGGCCGGCGACATCATCGGCTTGCACAACCACGGCACGATCCAGATCGGCGATACCTTTACCGAGGGTGAAAATCTCGGGTTCACCGGTATTCCGCACTTCGCCCCGGAACTGTTCCGCCGCGTCCGCCTGAAAGACCCGCTCAAATCCAAGCAGCTGCGCCAGGGTCTCCAGGAACTGGCCGAGGAAGGCGCCACCCAGGTTTTTTTCCCCGAGCGAAACAACGACATCATTCTGGGCGCGGTCGGTGTCCTGCAGTTCGACGTCGTCGCCAGCCGCCTGAAGGAGGAATACAAGGTCGAATGCGCGTATGAGGCGATCAACGTCTGGTCGGCTCGCTGGATCGAGTGCGATGACAAGAAGAAGCTCGACGACTTCAAGAACAAGGCCTACGAAAACCTCGCCATCGACGGAGGCGGCCACCTCACTTACCTGGCGCCGACCCGCGTCAACCTGAGCCTGATGGAAGAGCGCTGGCCGGACGTGAAATTCCGCGCAACACGCGAGCACCACTGATCGGCGACTGCGCAAGCCCAGCGGCATTTCACAAGGCCGTGAAATGCCGAGCGAACGTGCCTCGCCCGAGCAACGACCATTCGCCAAGCGCCTGCGCAGCCAACCGACTGAGCGCGAGCGCCTGCCGTGCGCCATCCTACGCAACCCTGGCCTGGTGGAGACGAGGTTTCGCCGCCAGCACCATTTTTTACTGCGCGGACGCTGCGGGCCGGCGCGGCGACACCTGCCGCGAACTCGACCCGACGCCGGCGTTCTGCCTCGCTATTGCGCTTCGTCCAGCGTCCACGCCAACACCGAGTCTCCTATTCGAGTCCCGAACGATCCATGGCCGCCAGCCATCTGCACCACGTACTGCTTGCCGGTGCTTTCCGAAACGTAAGTCATCGGGGTGGCTTGGCCGCCTGCGGGCAGCCTGCCTTTCCATAATTCCTTGCCGCTCTGAAGGTCGTAGGCGCGCAGGTAGTAATCCAGCGTGCCGCTCATGAAGGCAACGCCGCCAGCCGTCACGATCGGTCCGCCCAGCGCAGGCGTGCCGACCGGCAGCGCAATACCCAGCGGTGCACTGTCGCGGCTGGTGCCGTTCTTGTGCATCCAGACTTTTTGCATGGTGCGCAGATCGACCGCACTGACGAAGCCCCACGGCGGCGTCTGGCACGGCAGCCCGAGCACCGACATGAAGGGTTGCAGCCGCACCATGTAAGGCGCCCCGAGGTTGGGCTGCAGGCCTGTCTCGCCGCCGCCGGTGCGCTCTTGCGGATCGACTTCGCTGCGTTTGACCAGTTGGGAGATGAATGCCAGATAGTTCGGCGCGCCAAACAGCAGTTGTCGGCTCGGATCGACCGCCACGGACGGCCAGTTGAACGTGCCGACGTTACCCGGATAGATCAGCGAGCCCTGCTCGGACGGTGGAGTGAAATCGCCGTCGTAGCGCAGTTTGCGGAACTGGATGCGGCACATCATCTGGTCCAGCGGCGTGCCGCCCCACATGTCTTTTTCCTGCAGCGGCGCATCGGGCGCGTAGCTCAATGCCGACACGGGCTGGGTCGGCGCGGCGTAGTCGCCCTCTACCGTCCCCTGCGGCACGGGTATTTCATCGACCGGAACGATCGGCTCGCCGGTGCGACGGTTCAGCACGTAAAGATCGCCACGCTTGGTCGGCTGGATGATGGCCGGCACCGTGCCCTGCGGTCCGTCGATGTCGACCAGCGTCGGTTGCGATGGCAAGTCGCGGTCCCAGAGGTCGTGATGCACCGTCTGGAATTCCCAGCGCACCTTGCCGGTCGCCAGATCCAGCGCAACCAGCGTATCGGTGAAACGCTCCGATTCAGGTGTGCGGGGCACGGCCCACTGGTCGGGCGTCTGATTGCCGGTCGGGATGTAGACCAGCCCGAGCGTTTCGTCCGCGGTCGCAATGGTCCAGGCGTTCGGCGTGCTACGCACGTAGGTTTCTCCCGGCGCCAGCGGCTCGGTGGCGTCCGGATTGCCCGGATCGAAATTCCACATCAGCCGCCCGTTGCGTACGTCGTAGGCACGAATGACGCCGCCGGGCGAATCCACTGCCCCGTTATCGGTGATGGAGCCGCCGACGATGACCAGCTTCTCGGTCACCACAGGAGGGGATGTCGGCAAGTAGACGCCTAGCGCCCCTTCACCGAGGCCGGCCTTGAGGTCAACCACGCCGGCGTCGCCGAAATCCTCGCAGGGCTTGCCATCCTCGGCGTCGAGCGCGACCAGGGTCCCGTCATTGGTGGGCAGGAACAGTCGGCGCTCACAGCGAGCGGTGGACGGGTCCGGTTGGGGTGCGGAGCGGGTCGCCGCGCCATAGGCAGCGGCATCGTGGTAGGCGAGGCCGCGACAGGTCATGTGCTGGTAGTACTGCGCGTCGCGGTTGATGCTCGGGTCGAATCGCCAGCGCTCCTCGCCGGTATCGGCATCCAGTGCGATGGCGATGCTGTGGGGCGTGCAGATGAACAGCTTGTCGCCTGCCTTGAGGGGGGTGACCTGGTTGGTCAGTTCACCCGGATCGCCCTCACCCGGCAGATCGCCGGTGTGATATTCCCAGGCCTTTTTCAGCCGATCGACATTCTCAGGGGTGATCAGATCAGCCGTCGAGTAGCGATCGCCGCGGCTGGAGCCGCCATAGGCAGTCCATTCGTTCGCCGAACGGCCGGCCTGCCCGTCGGGGCGGAGGCCCTGCATCTGGGCGTCGCTGAATTCACCCTCGATCGACCCGTAATCCTGTGTCAGCGAATAGCCGGCCATCAGCGCGCCCGCCAGTACGCCAAGCGCGAGCAGACCGCTGGCGCCATCGCGCCAGACTAATTCATCACTCACGTAGCGATTGACCCAGGGCAGGATCAACCAGAGCCCAAGGATGCACCAGAGGTCGATCCGCGGCGCCAACTGCCACCAGTCGAAACGGACCTCGTAGATCGTCCAGATCAGCGTCCCCAGCAGCAGCAGCGCATACAACCAGATCGCCGCGCGATGTCGAACGAACAGCAGGCCCGCCACGACCAGCAGCCCGAAGCCGGCCGTCAGGTAGTACCAGGAGCCACCCAACAGGGCGAGGTAGCCACCGCCGATCGTCATCAGCGCGCCCAACAGCAGTATGACCCCGGCGGTCAGGGTGATACGCAAGGGGCGAGGCCCGTATTCGATGCTCATCCAGACTCTCCTGCCGAGTGGGTTCATCCGCTGTCAGCGAAACCTTCTGAAACAAAGTTATGACCGTTATCAGTGGATACGGCAGCGAGACCTTAGTTCAGCCTCTGGCGGCGTCGATCGAGCACCGCGCCGACAGCCAAAGGCCGTACCTCGGGCCTTTTGAGCACCGCGTAGATCACGCCGGTCAGCAGACGACCGGCCAAAATCGCCAGCAGGTACAGCCCGGCACCAGCGCGGCTTTGGCCGCTTCGCGCTCGCCTGGGCGAACGTGCCGCGCGCGATCAGGCTGGCGATTCCCATGCCGATCGGCGGTACCATCCCGGCGGCCATGGTGTTGCGTGTGCGCCGCAGCGCAGCAAGCACATGACCGCCGCTGCCCCTTGCGGGCAACGGCACAGTGGCCGAAGCTAGCCGCCTCCGAATGAGCCGCCTTCTGATGAACATCGAACAGATCACCCAGCGCCTGCATGCGATCCGGGATCGCAACGACTGGCAACGCTTTCACAGCCCGAAGAACCTGGCCATGGCCGCCAGCGTGGAAATGTCCGAACTGCTGGAAATATTCCAGTGGCTGGGCGAGGACGAGTCACGCCGGCTGCCGGCTGACAAGCTGGAACACGCCGGGCAGGAAGTCGGCGATATCCTCATGTACCTGCTGCTGATGTGCGCCGAACTGGGCATCGATATGGAACAGGCACTGCTGGCCAAGCTGGCCGACAACGAGCGGCGGTTCGCCCGATGAGCGATCGCCATTTCGACGAACTCGCCGCGCGCTTCGCCGAGAAGATCTACGGCGGCGCCAAGGGTGCGATCCGTCTCGCCGTGTTGCAGGCGGACCTTGCCGAGACGCTGCCGCAACGCCCGCTGCGTGTACTCGACATTGGCGCCGGTCTTGGCCACATGGCCCTCTGGCTGGCGCAACAGGGCCATCAGGTGACCCTCGCCGAACCCGCTGAACCGATGCTCGCCGGCGCGCGTGAACGGTTCGCCCAGGCAGGCCAGCCGGGCACGTTCATTCAGGCCGCCTGGCAGGACCTGGACGCTCGGGTCGAGGGCCGTTTCGATCTGATCGTCTGCCACGCGGTTCTGGAATGGCTCGCCGAACCGCAAGCGATCCTGCCGGTGCTGCACCGCCTGGTTGCAGCCGATGGCTGGCTGTCCCTGGCCTTCTACAACCGCGATGCGCTGATCTACCGCAACCTGCTGAAGGGCCATTTCAAGAAACTGCGCACACAATCGTTCGCCGGTGAACGTCAGAGTCTCACGCCGCAGCGCCCGCTCGATCCTCGGGAGCTGGCGGCGCAACTCGCACCAGACTGGCGGGTCGAATCATGCAGTGGCGTGCGTGTGTTTCACGATTACATGCCCGCCGATTTCCAGGCGCGCACCGAGCCTGCCGACCTGATCGAGATGGAACTGGCTTACCGCCGCCATCCCGCCTTCGCCGGCCTCGGGCGATACCTGCACTGGTTGTGCCGGCCAAACTGAGCGCCGGCCGGGAGGTTTCCATGTTGATCCGTGCTGCACTGCCCCTTCTGTGCGTCAGCCTCGTGGCCTGCCAGGGCAGCAACCCGTACACCAGCGAGTCCGAACCCATTCCGCCAGCGCCTCCGGTCGAGCAGATCCAGTCACCCAGCTACCCGGCCGCGCCACGGGACTTTTCTGCCTACCAGAGCTGGAGCTGGCGCACTCCGCCAGCCGGAACCGCATCGCTGGCAGGCGAGCAATTGCAGGAGATGGTCGCCGGTGCCCTCGATCAGCGGGGGCTGCGACCTGCGCCCGATAACGCCCGTGGCGACGTGCAAATCAGTGCCAGCGCCAGCATGGAGACCCGGGTGCGACAGACTTATGACGATTACGGGCCCTACGTCGGCGCGGGCCGCTACGGTGGATACGGCACCGGCTATGGCATCGGGGGCAGTGCGCCGATAATACGAAGCTATGAGGAGCAGGTGGTTTCGGTGCACATCCAGATGTACGACGGCAGCTCGGGGCAGGCCATCTGGAGCAACCGCGCCGAAGCGCGCAGTGGCGGCGATCAGGCCGAACGCAAGGATGCGGCACGTGACGCGGTGAACCGCGCGCTGGCGCAATATCCTCCGCGCTGAATGCAGGCTAGAAGGTGTTACGAGGAGAACCGACATGGTCCGGCAATTGATGATGCTCGCCCTGCTGTTGCCGCTGGCGGCCTGCCAGAGCACGCAGGTACAACGCGATTTCGATCCACAGCGGGACTTTTCCGCCTATCGCAGCTGGCATTGGAAAGAGCCGGCACTGCAGTACCGCCCGGACGACCCGCGAGTCAAAAGTGACCTCACCGAACAGCGTATTCGCAGCGCGGTCAGCGAGCAGCTCGACCAGCGCGGCTTGCGTCAGGCCCAGGCCGGCAGCCAGCCGGACGTGCTGGTCCAGGCCTGGTTCATCGTCGATGAACGTTCCCAGCAATACACCACCGCGTCGATGGGGGCCTGGGGTAACCCATGGCACGGCTTCTGGGGCGGACCGATGTACAGCGACACCCGGACCATCCATTACCAGGTCGGTACGCTGCAGGTCGATTTCTACGACGCGGCGGACGGCAAGCTGGTGTGGCGCGGCAGTGCCGAACAGGTCCTGCGTGATGATCCGGGCAGCCCGCAGGAACGTGCGGGTATGTTCCGCGAGACGGTTCACAAGGTACTGTCGCAATACCCACCGCATTAGCCGCCTCGGCGCAGCCTGGTTCCGCCCGCCGCGTCCGGCGGGCTTCTTTTTATCGTTTTATCGGAGTGATTCGCATGCCCGTCGTTGCCTGGTGGCTCCTCGTCCTGCCCTTCGTCGCCGGGGCTTTCCTACCGTTGCAGGCCGGCATCAACGGACAGGTGGCCAAGCATTTCGGCAGCGTGATGAGCGCGGCCATGCTGTCGTTCGCCGTGGGCACCCTGGCATTGCTCTGCATCGTCCTGTTCCAGCGTGAACTACCGGGGTTGCAAGCCTTGCGCGGCTTGAGCGGGTGGCATTGGTGCGCCGGCCTTCTGGGCATGTTCTTCATCGCCACCGCAGCCTACGCCGGGCCGCGTATCGGCGCATTGCTGTTCATGGCGCTGGTACTGGCCGGGCAACTGGGCATGGCGCTGCTGCTCGACCACTTCGGCTGGGCGGGCTTCCGGCAATCGTCGATCAGCCTCGGCAAGGTCGCCGGGCTGGTGCTGATCTTCGGTGGGGTGTGGATGATTCGCCGCGGCTGAGGCGGCGGATCGAAACGGCTATTTACGCTCGAACGCGTAGAACAGATTGGGCTCGCTGACCAGATACATGTCACCGCGCGCGTCGAAGGTCATACCCTCGGCCTGTGGCACGCTGTTGCTCAATCCCGCGAAGCCACTCCACAGCGAGCGGAAGCTGACCAGATCGCCATTGCCGTCCAGTTCCAGGATCATCTTCGCTTCGTCGCTGAGCAGCACCAGATGGCCGGTACGCTCGTCGAAGTGCACCGACGACAGGTCGCTGGCCATGCCCTTGTCTTCGATCCAGGCTTCACGATCGATTATTTTGAGATTCAACTGGCCGTGCAGACTGGCTTTGACGCCCTGGATCTCGTAGAGCTTGCGCGGTGAATGTTCCTTGACCACGAAGAGCCGATCGCCGGCGCGGTCATAGCCAATTCCCTCGAAACCGGCGTTGCCCTGCTCGTTCAGGGCCAGCGAGACGCTGGCGTAATCTTCGCGCTGCAACGCACCAGGTCGATCCGGCACGGGCAGGATCACCACCGACTGGCTGCGCTCTTCCGTTACCGCCAGCAGGTTGTCGCCCAGATAGGTGATGCCTTCGACATCCTGGAAGCCTTGCAACGGGTAGCGAGCGATGAAGTTGCCGTCCTGATCCAGCGCAATCAGCTCCTCTGGGTTGTTGATGACCGCCCAGAGATGGTTGCGACCCTCGTCGTACGTCAGCCCGGAAAGATTGTCGGACACCGACGCCACCGGCAACGCATCGACCCGCACCCTGTATTCGGGGAGCCAAAGGCTGCGGGCTTCCCAGCTGTTTTCGTTCCAGGCCGACTGAAGCGCGTAGAACACCCGCTCATCCAAGTGAAAGGTCGCGGCGGCATAGAGCGAACCGGCCGCCAGCAACCCCAGCGCCCAGGCACCTGGACGGGTGCTCGGCCACCATTGAGGTCGTGCATTGGTAACAGTCATTGTCGTTTTCTCGAAAGAGCAGTGGCCAATAGCCTGCTCAGGAAAGATTACCGTTATGTGACGATTGGGCCACCTGGCGCCAAATTGCCTCTACTGACCCACCGTCCGGGAGCGGGTTCAACGTCCAGCCATGGGAACTGCCGGACGGATCGATAGCCCAATGCCCCGGGGAACGGCTACGCTTGCACCCCGATCGTACGGCAGGAGAGCAATATGCGGGTGGAAAGTTTTTTCGAATGGCTGGGCCAGGCGCTCGGTACGGTGATTCGCTACATCGTCGATGCGCTCAGCGGCTTCTTCAGCCTGTTCGCCGACGCCGGGGCCAATTTTCTGGAGGGATTGTCGCGGACCCTGGGCATGGACCGCTCGTTGATCAGCCTGGTCGCCCTGGCAATCGGTTTGATGCTTCTGGTGGCGGCCGTTCGGGCGTTCTTCCGTCGCTCGATCATCGCCGGTGTCATTTATCTGTTCCTGGGGCTCTGGCTGTTGAGCTGGTTGATCCACTAGGCGTACCAAAGACTGACCTCCGTACGACACTGCACCACTCCGGCTTCGGGCTGCTGGCCGCGTGGGTTACGGCCACGTATCATTCCGGGCTGCCCTGGAGCCCTCAATGTCTCGGTTGTTGACCGCCTGGCAGCACGCCCCCACCCACAAACGGGTCTGGGCGCTGGCTGCGCCGATGATTCTGTCGAATCTTTCCGTGCCGCTGGTGGCGCTGGTCGACAGCGCCGTGATCGGCCATCTGCCGCATGCCCACCAATTGGCATCGGTTGCGGTGGGCGGCAGCCTCTATACGCTGCTGGTGTGGGTCATGGGCTTCTTGCGCATGGGCACGACCGGCTTCGCCGCCCAGGCCGCGGGGCGCGACGATGGCGGCGCACTGCGCCAGGTATTGCTGCAAGGGCTGCTGTTGGCGCTCGGCTTTGCGCTGTTGCTGAGCCTTTTCGCGCTGCCGCTCAAGGGCTACGCCCTGCAATTGATGCAACCGTCCGCCGAACTCGACGACCTGACCCAACGCTATTTCCATACGCGCCTGTTCGGTTTGCCGGCAGCGTTGGCGAGCCTCGCGCTGATCGGCTGGTTTCTCGGCACCCAGAACGCCCGCGCGCCCCTTGCGATTCTGCTGACCACCAACCTGACCAATGTCGCCCTGGACCTCTGGTTCGTCATCGGCCTTGACTGGGGCGTGGCAGGCGCCGCACGGGCGTCGGTGATTGCCGAATGGAGCGGCGTGGCGGTCGGCCTGGCCCTCACCCGCGGCGCCCTGGTGCGCTATCCCGGCCGCCTGGACAGGCACGCCTTGCGGCGCTGGGCCAGTTGGAAGGCGCTGATGTCGGTCAACCGGGACATATTCCTGCGGTCGCTTGCGCTGCAACTGGTGTTTTTTCTGATCACCGTCCAAGGCACACGACTCGGTGATGCCACCGTCGCTGCCAATGCGCTGCTACTCAACGGTCTGATGCTCACCGCTCACGCCCTCGACGGCCTGGCTCACGCAGTGGAAGCCCTCAGCGGCCATGCCATCGGCGCGCAGAACCGAACCGAACTGCGCCGTATCCTCACCGTTGCCGCGGGCTGGTCGTTGCTCGCCAGCCTTGCCTTCGGCCTGTTCTTCCTGTTCGGCGGCGAGCTGTTCATCGGCCTGCAGACCGATATTCCCGCCGTGCGCGAAACAGCGATCACCTACCTGCCGTACCTGGCGGCGCTGCCCCTGGTCGCTGTCTGGAGCTATCTGCTCGATGGCCTGTTCATCGGCGCAACCCGAGCGCGCGAAATGCGCAATGCGATGCTTCTGGCCGTGGCGATTTCGCTACCATTGGGTTGGCTGCTGCGTGCGCTGGGCAATCATGGATTGTGGTTGGCCTTTCTCGCCTTCATGCTGCTGCGAGGCCTCTGCCTCGGCAGTATCGCCCGACGCCTTCAGCGCCAACAGCAATGGTTCACCGCGACCCATGCCACAGCGGCAGCAACCCCATCCAGAGGACACTGAACAATGGCCTACGCCGTCGCCGCCTACCTGCACTTCGTGGCGATCTTCCTGCTCTTCGCCCTGCTGCTGCTGGAGCACCAGTTGTTCAGCCAGCCGCTGAATCTGGCGCGGGCACGCAGCCTGTTCCGCGCCGACACCGCGTTCGGCATCGTCGCCGGCCTGGTGCTGATCACCGGCGCCGCCCGCGCCATGCGCTACGGCAAGGGAATGGACTACTACCTCAACAACAGTTTCTTTCATGCCAAGATCGGCCTGTTCGTGGTCGTCGCACTGTTGTCGATCTACCCCACCGTCACCTTCCTGCGCTGGCGCCCCGCACTGAAGGCCGGTCAGGTCCCGGCCATCAGCCCAGCCAGCGCGCGCTGGGTGAAGCTGATCATCCGCATCGAGCTGCTCGCACTGCTGCTGATCCCACTGTTTGCCACGCTGATGGCTCGCGGTTTCGGCGTCATTGCGCAGGGCTCGTGAGGCCCGGCGCGCTCGCTGACAGCGGCTCTCAACAGGCACACCGTTCAATCATTTTGCAACCAATCCCGTTTGCCAGAGCCGAACCCTCACCCATCGATCCCTTCTAAGCACACACGACTCCAGGAGGTTCCCCATGACCAGACCACCTCTCATCGCCTGCGGCCTCGCCCTGTGGGCGCCACTGGCCTTGGCCCAGACACCGAAACCCGAAGTCATCACGCATTTGAACGGGCTCGACGTGGAAGTCAGCGCCATGGGTGTTCCTACTTCGACATCCGACGCCGGTGTCGAGCTGGTCGGTATTCGGGCGGTCCGCGTCATGAACAAGAGCGAAGACACCGTGACATGCGAGTTCCACGTGCCGGACGAAGCCAGGGCGGACACCTCGGCTCCACCGGTGTTCACCGTCACGTCCAATAGCCAACGGGTCGAACGGGTTCCCGGCGACTACTCCCCCGACAAGCCTTTTGCCGAGCTGACCTGCCGCGCCGCCAATCAGAGCGTCGGGACGCAGAGCCCGGTCCCCTCCAGCGAACCCGGCGCAGAACCCGCCGCCGAGCCTGCAACGCCCTCCACTCCGGCCGATGGAAACGATTCGACGCGTTCTCGAGACGCGTCCGGCCGCGATCGCTGAGTCGCCGCCCCGTCATCCATCGACGGGCGAGACGACCGCTCGCCGATCGATCCTGTGCCGGCCAATAGCACCGGCCGGTCGGGTTTGCCCAGGCGCCGGCTTCACGGCACCGGCGACGCTCGGACCCTCGCCCGGCGGCCTCCGCTCACCGATCGAAGTGAACTTATGAGCCAGCGGTACGATCCCCTCTTATGCACACTCAAAGCGAGCCTGGCGGGCCAGCGCATCCGCGTTGATTCACGCACGGCTCGCCCAGCGATGAGGAACTGCCGTGACCGCAACCACCCCTCACACCTACCCGAGCATGCCCAACCCGCTGCATGCGACGTTGCTCGCCGGAACCGTCCCCCTGTTTCTCGGCGCCCTGCTGAGTGATATCGCCTACTTTCGCAGCTATCAGATTCAATGGAGCAACTTCTCCTCCTGGCTGATCGCCGGGGGACTGGTCTTCTGCGGACTGGCGCTTGTGTTCGCCATCGTCAACCTGATACGCGCCCGCCATAAGGCAGGACGGCCTCTGGTCTACCTGCTGGTTTTGCTGGCGACCTGGGTGCTGGGCTTCATCAACGCGCTCGAGCACGCCAAGGACGCATGGGCGACCATGCCCGCGGGCCTGGTTCTATCGGTGGTCGTCACCTTGCTCGCCTGTCTGGCGACATGGATCGGCCTCACTGATCAGCGAGCGGGAGAGACAGCATGAAACACGCCAGCGCATTGACCACCCTGACTCTCGCGCTACTGCTCGGTGCATGCGGCGGCGACAGTGAGGAGCTGGATAACGCCCAGTTGCACGGTGCCGACCCGAAGCTTCCCGAACCCGAGCGCGGTCTGCTGCCGAGCATGAAGATTGCGGAACCGGCGCCGTGGGGCGACCAGCAGCCGACCGTGCCGCCAGGCTATAGCGTCACGGCGATCGCGACCGAACTGAAAATCCCTCGCCAGACGCTCGTGCTCCCCAACGGCGACATCCTGGTCGCCGAGGGTCGCGGTGGCAACGCCGCGAAGCTCAAACCGAAGGACGTGATCGCCGGCTATATCAAGGCGCGGGGCAACACCTCGGTGGAAAGCGGCGATCGCCTGACATTACTGCGCGACGCCGACGGAGACGGAACCTACGAGATACAGACCGTATTCGCCGACAACCTGAACGCACCGTATGGACTGGCCCTGTTCGAGGGCAACCTGTACGTGGCGAACCAGGACGCCCTGGTACGCTTCGACTACCAGCCGGGCCAGACCGAAGCCAGCGGATCGCCGACCAAGGTCACCGACCTTCCGTCGGCGATCAACCACCACTGGACCAAGGCACTGACCATTAGCGCCGACGGGCGTTTTCTGTACGTGGGCATCGGTTCCAACAGCAACATCACCGAGCGTGGGATGGAGGCCGAAGTCGACCGTGCCCTGGTCTGGCAGATCGATGCCCGGACCGGCGCCTACAAGCCCTACGCAACCGGCTTGCGCAACCCGACGGCCTTGGCGATGCAGCCCGGGACCGGGCAGCTCTGGGCGGTAGTGAACGAGCGGGACGAGCTGGGCGAGGACCTGGTACCGGACTACCTGACGTCGGTGCGCGAAGGCGGTTTCTACGGTTGGCCCTACAGCTACTGGGGCCAGAACGTGGATACCCGTGTACGCCCGCAGGACCCTGAAAAGGTTGCCGCCGCGATCACGCCCGATTACGCCCTGGGCTCGCACGTCGCCGCCCTCGGCCTGGACTTCTCCGAGCCGGCGATGGGCGAACAGTTCGCCGAGGGCGTATTCATCGGCGAGCACGGCAGCTGGAACCGCAAGAATCCGGTCGGCTACAAAGTGATTTTCGTGCCGTTCAGCAACGGGCGCCCCTCAGGACCGCCCGTCGATTTCATGACCGGCTTTCGCACAGCTGATGGCAAGACCCGCGGCCGGCCTGTGGGAGTCACTGTCGATCCGAGCGGTGCGCTGATCGTCGCGGACGACCTGGCGAACACGCTGTGGCGGGTGACCCGCACCCAGTGACACCCGGTGAGGCCGGGAGGCACCGGCGTCCGCTTGGGCGTCGGCGCCATTCCACTTGCAGACGGATCAGGCGGCGGTCAGCTCTCGCGGGCCCTTTTGATCCGATGATCCCAACGGCGCTTGGCGAAACGACGCATATTGGGGATGTCGTCGGTTTCATCCATGATCGGTTTGCCGATGATGGTTTCCATGATGTCTTCCAGCGTGACCAGTCCGCGCCAGCTCCCGAATTCGTCATACACCAGGCACATGTGCTGACGCTCGTGCAACAACTGGGTCATGAGTGTTTCCACGCTGATCGTTTCAGGCGCGACCTTTACCGGCTTCATGATCGACGATACCGGTGCCTCGTCATCGGCCGCCGCGAGCGCGTCATATCGGAAGATGACGCCAAGCGGGGTCTCGTCCTCACCGATCACCGGGTAGCGCGAGAACTGGCTGTCGACCACCTTGTCCTTGAACGCGCCAATGGCGATCTCCGGAGCCGTGCAATCGCAAACCGTGCGAGGCGTCATGATGTCGCGAACCTTGATCTCGTGCAGATCCAGGATATTGCTGATGACGCGCTGCTCATCCTCATCGAGGCTTTTCGTTTCGCGGCCCAGCACGGTCAGGGCCTTGATCTCCTGACGGATGTCATGCTCGGGCTCCTTCCCGCCGAACAGGCGCATGATCATGTCCGAGAGCAGGATGAAGGGTTTGAGCATCCAGATCATGGCCGTCAACAGCGGCGGCAGATACGGAGCGAGGACACGCCAATACCGGGCGCCGATGGTTTTCGGAAGAATCTCCGACAGGACCAGAATCAGAATGGTCATGACGGCGGATGCGACGCCGACGTAGCCGTTGCCGAACACGACGGTGACCTGCGCACCGACACCGGTCGCTCCGACCGTGTGAGCAACGGTATTGAGCGTCAGGATGGCAGCCAGAGGCTGATCGACCTTGTCTTTGAGTGCTTTCAGCCGCTCGTAGAGCTTTGGCCTGGAGGCCTTCTGGTTGGCGATGAAGCTAGGGGTGAGCGAGAGCAGTGCGGCTTCCAGGATCGAACAGACGAAGGAAACCAGGATGGATAAGACAGCGAACGCTATCAGGAGTGTCATGAGCCAAAAGTATCGTTACCAAGGGCTGTCCAATCTACAGCAAATGCGCAAGGCGATGACGAACCCTGGCGATCGACGCTGCAACATTTCATTTCCTCGCCCTTTCTGATCCGTCCCTGCCGGCACGGTGCAACGCGCAAGACAACCCTGGCCACGTCGTGGCGTCGCGTGTCGCTGTCGCTGGCGGACCCTCCCAGCGACAGCTGCGGCCCCTGGTTATCCAAGCCAGGCGAATGGTTGCGCCGGGTCTCAGCTCGGCTGGTAGCCGCCGGGCACCGGGGCGAAGGACACGCCGAAGCGATTCCAGACATTGATGGTCGCCACCGCCAGCGTGAGGTTGACCAGTTGCGGCTCGGAGAAATGCTGGCGCACCTCATCGAACAGGGCGTGTCCGACCCCGTTGGGCAGCAACGTATTCGCCTCCGCCCAGGCCAGCGCAGCGCGCTCGCGGTCAGAGAAAAACGGCGTTTCGCGCCAGGCGCTCAAGGCATAGATACGCTGCTCGGTTTCGCCCATAGCGCGCGCGTCCTTGGTATGCATGTCGATGCAGAACGCACACTGGTTGAGCTGCGAAACGCGGATCTTGACCAGCTCCATCAAGGGCTTGTCGACGCCCTCTTCGCTGCGGCTCTGGCGGGCCAGGTAGGTTTCCAGGCCCATGATCGCTTTCACCGCATCAGGGGCCGCCGCTTGATAATTCATGCGCATGGTGGTGTCTCCTCGGTTTGAATGTGGAGTCCAGCCTACGCAGCCGTCAGCACGCGCTATTGTAGAATTTCGACATCTTCGAACACGGGGCCGTCATGTCTTCGTTGCACGAGCGCGTACCGCCGCTCCACGGCTTCATCGCACGACCGCCAAGCCCGGCGCTGGCTGCTCATGTCCAGCGTTTCTGGTGGCTGGAAGGCGAGATGGCAACGGCCTACGACGCGCAGTTGTTACATCCGGACGGCGGCAGCGGTGTGATTTTCAACTTCGCCGAGCCGCTGAGCCTGAACGGGATCGCGCACGCACCTGCCGCGCTGATCGTCGGACCGCAACTGACGAGCTGTCGCATGCAATTGGCGGCTCGGGTGAGCCTGATGGGCGTGCGTTTTCGCCCTGGCATGGGCACGCCTTTCTTCGGGATCGGCCTTGACGAACTGTCCGGCTTTCACGGTAGCGATTGGCCCGGACTGCGGCTGACCCGTCTCGTCGACGCATTGGCAGAACTTGACCGCGAAGCCCAGCAGGCACTGGTCGAGCGGGAGCTGCTGGCCCAGCTCCAACGCGCACAGACGCATCGCTCGCCGGTCCAGCAGCTGCTCGCGCAGATCGCGGCCCGTGATGGCCGCGAGCGTCTGGCCGAGGTGATGCAGAGCGTGCCTCTGGGCCAGCGACAGCTCGAGCGCCTGTTCCGCTATCAGGTCGGGCTGACGCCCAAACAGTTCAGCCGCATCCAGCGTGTGGCATTGGTGCGGCGCGAGCTCAGGTCAGGTGGATCGCTGCTGGATACGGCGCTGGCGTGCGGTTACAGCGACCAGGCGCATTTCATACATGATTTCAAGGCGGTGGTCGGCATGACGCCAGGCCAGTACCGGCTTCGCGCGCAAGGCCGTGCGAAATGAGCGCCTGACCGCGGCACGTCGGCGTGCGGTTCAACGCCTTCGCCAATTGCCGAGCTTATCGTCAGCGTCAGCTGGCCGGCTGCTTTTCAGTCCCTGCGCGCAACCAGCAGTCCTGCGCCCGCACTGGCGAGCAATCCGGCGCACGCCCGGTTGAACAGCCGCCTCATCGATGGACGTGAGAACCAGTGACGCAGCACGCTCCCCAGGTAGGCATAAGCCGCGATCGCCAGCCATTCGAGTATCACGAAGCAAACCCCGAGCACCAGGAACTGAACGCCCACGTCACCGGCCGGGTCGACGAACTGCGGCAGAAACGCCGTGAAGATCAGGATGGCTTTCGGATTGCCGGCGGCTAGCAGGAATTCCTGCCTCGCAAGCCCGAACAGGCTCTTGTGCGCCTCCTGGACGATGTCGCCGTCGACGGCCGCCGCGTTCCATAGCTGGAACGCCAGCCAGAACAGGTAGAGCCCGCCGACCACCTTGATCGCCAGGAACAGTGTTTCCGATGCATAGAGAATCGACGCAAGGCCTGTTGCCGCCAGGGTAATCATGCCAACGAACGCCACGAGCCGACCGATACCAGCGTAACAGGCGACACGGACGCCGTAACGTTTTGCGTTGGCCATCGAAAGCAGATTGTTCGGCCCGGGCGCCATGTTCAGTGCAAAACATGCCGGCAGGAAGAGCAACAGTGTCGTCACGTTCATGGTGTATCCCCTGGCGTACCCACGGCGCAGGCCCCATCGCCCCCACGTCATCCGGCGGACGCCGTAGCCAAGCGTGGCGGGTGCAAAGCCGGCCACGCGGATTTTACCGGTTTGGCGGGTGGCGTTCACCCGTCCGGCGTTCCCATTCGATGCGCCGTTGCGCGGCCTGGTCAGGAAATGCCGCTCGCGGCTGTTTTCCCCTGATCGCGTAGGGCGCGATGGCAGCGATTCACGCCATATAAATGTTATGTTATAACTACCGTTTTATCGTCACAGCACAACCGCCATGACCGAAGCCGAACTCCTTGCCCAACCCGCCGACGCCTACATGAACGAGGCGCAACAAGCGTTTTTTCGAGCACTGCTGCTGTGCCAGCGCGAACAATTGCAAGTGCGCATCGCCGATGAGTTCCAACTGCTGCGAGAGCAGGAGCCCAGCAGCGATCCATCTGACGTCGGTACCGCCGAGGAGCAGCGCCAATGGCAGCTCCGGTTGCTGGAACGGGAAAAGAAACTGCTCGACAAGATCGATGATTCGCTCGACCGACTCGCCCGTGGGGAATACGGCTGGTGCACGGAAACCGGCGATCCCATCGGGCTCAGGCGATTGCTGCTACGGCCTACCACGACGTTATGCATCGAAGCGAAAGAGCGGCAGGAAGCCCGTGAAAAACACCAACGAAGCGCCTGAGAGATCACCATGAACCGCCTCCCTGTAACCGTTTTATCCGGCTTTCTCGGTGCCGGCAAAAGCACCCTGCTCAACCACATCCTGAAAAATCGCGAGGGCCTCAAGGTCGCGGTGATCGTCAATGACATGAGCGAGGTCAACATCGACGGCAGCGAGGTGCAACGCGACGTGAGCCTTAACCGCGCCGAAGAAAAGCTCGTCGAGATGAGTAACGGCTGCATCTGCTGCACCCTGCGCGAAGACCTGCTCGACGAAGTCGCCAAGCTGGCACGCGAGGACCGCTTCGACTACCTGTTGATCGAATCAACCGGCATCTCGGAACCCCTGCAGGTGGCCGAAACCTTCACCTTCCGGGACGACAGGGGCCAGAGCCTGGCGGACCTGGCGCGCCTGGACACCCTGGTTACGGTGGTGGACGGTGTCAATTTCCTGCACGATTTCCAGGCTGCGCAGAGCCTGGCGAGCCGTGGCGAGACCCTCGGCGAAGAGGATGAACGTTCGATCACCGATCTGCTGATCGAGCAGGTCGAGTTCGCCGACGTCATTCTCATCAGCAAGATAGACCTGATATCAAGCGCAGACCGCGAGGAACTCATCGCGATCATTGGCCGCTTGAACACCCATGCCGATATCTTGCCGATGAGCATGGGCAAGGTATCCCTGACGAAGATTCTCGACACCGGTCGCTTCGACTTCGCGCGCGCTGCCGAAGCCCCGGGCTGGCTCAAGGAAATGCGCGGCGAGCACCTGCCCGAAACCCAGGAGTACGGCATCGCGTCCGCCGCATATGTCGCGCGGCGCCCCTTCCATCCGCAACGCTTTCACGACTTCCTCGATCGCGAGTGGAGCAACGGCCGGCTGCTGCGCTCGAAGGGCTATTTCTGGCTGGCGAGCCGCCCGCAAGAGGCGGGCAGCTGGTCCCAGGCCGGCGGGCTGATGCGCTACGAGTACGCCGGCCGCTGGTGGCGTTTCACGCCGGAGGCGCAATGGCCCGCCGATGAGCAGTCGCGTGAGGCCATCAGGATGAAATGGGACGCTGAAAGCGGTGACTGCCGGCAGGAACTGGTGTTCATCGGTCAGAACATCGATTTCGATCGTCTGCGCACCGAACTCGACGCGTGCCTGCTCAGCGAGCAGGAATGGAACCTCGGTCCGGAACGCTGGCTGCGGCTGCCCGACCCCTTCGCTCCCTGGCACCAGGACGTCGCGTGATGATCGCTCGCGAGATGCCACGCCCACGCCCGCAGCAGCGCTTCGGGGATACGCCCGCGGTGTTGGCCGAGGCGCTGAGCGACGCGGTGAACCTTGCGGTATGGCAACGCCAGTTGCCGCTGCACATCGCCGGCTTTGCCCAGACGCTGCTGGCGCTCGGCGAGCCGCTGGCCGAGTCGCTCACGCTCGAACCGGATGCCGACGCTGAGTGCGACCTGCAACTGCGCTCCCTGGCGTCGGGCTACCGGAGCCTTGCCGGACACGCCGGATTCGTCGCCGATGTGGCCTGGTTGGTGCAGGCATTCGCCTGCCTGCTGGATGCCCGCCGCATCGGGCTGCGCCTGCGGGTACTGGATAAGCCGATGTGCCCGCGGTTTCATGTGGACCAGGTGCCACTGCGGCTGATCACGACCTATGCAGGCGCCGGCAGCGAGTGGCTACGCGAAGACAGCATGCCTCGCAGCCAACTGGGCGATCCAGGCGCTGGGCCGATCTCGGACGCCGATATCGAGCACCTCCAGCCTGGCGAGGTCGCCTTGTTCAAAGGCGAAAAATGGCAGGGCAACGAAGGGGCTGGCATCGTCCATCGCTCGCCCCAGGCCGCACCCGGCAATGGCCGGCTGATCCTCACGCTGGACTGGCTGGCCTAGAAGGGGCCGGACGCCAGGTCCGCCCCCTTCGAGCGGGCACGCTATCAGGCCGCCATCTTCTCGCATTCCTCGGCGCAGGTGCGGCAGGCATCGGCACAGGCCTGGCAATGGTCCATCTGGTGCTTGGCGCATTCCTCCGCGCAATCGCGGCAGACGCCTGCGCAGAGCTTGCAGAACGCCGACGCATAAGGGCTGTCCCGAGTCATCAGCAGCGCGGCCATGGCGCACAGGTCGGCGCAGTCGCGATCCAGCTGGATGCAGCGAGCCATCATCTTCACCTCGTCCTCGCGCAGGCAGGAGGCCGCACAGGTTTCACAGACCAGCGCACAGTTGGAGCACGCCTGGATACACGCCTGATACTTGGAATTGAGCATAGTTGTTTCTCCTCGGTCGGTTGCTGGATCGGTCGCCCTCTCGGCGAGCATGGGTCCTTTCATTGGGGGACCGGGGGCGCTTTAAAGTTCAGCCTGATCGACTCGGCGGACCCCGCGACACCGTGCAACCCACAGCGACGCCGCAGCCGCCGTTACAATGGCGCTCCACATCACCACGCATGCCTGCCTCGATGCCGTACACCCTTGCCGCGCCCTGTGAATTCCAGGAAATCATCCGCAAGAGCCGCTTTCTCGCGAAGGCCGCCCCTGTGAACAGCGCCGAAGAAGCCCAGGCCTTCCTTGAGGCTGTCAGCGACCCCAGCGCAACGCACAACTGCTGGGCGTGGAAGATTGGCAACCAGTATCGCTTCAGCGATGACGGCGAGCCGGGCGGAACCGCGGGACGGCCGATGCTCACTGCGATAGAGGGCCAGGCCTGCGACCGGGTCGTGGTCGTGGTGATCCGCTGGTTTGGCGGCATTCAGCTCGGTACCGGAGGCCTGGCCCGCGCGTACGGCGGGTCGGTTGCCAAATGCCTGCAGGCCGGTGAGCGCATCGAGCTGGTTAGACGAGATCGCTACCACTGTCACTGCCGCTTCGCCGAGCTGCCACTGCTCAAGGCGCGTTTGAACGAACACGACGCCCTGCTCGAAAGCGAGACATTCGATGCCGAGGGCGCCGAACTGGTGCTGGCCTTGCCACCTGAACAACAACCACGGCTGGCGCAACTGCTCGCCGATATCAGCCGCGGGCGAAGTGTGCTGCGCTCGCTCGACGGCTGAGCGTCCCGTTCGCTGAACTGCGCCCAGCGCGGGAAGTCCTTATTACATCGGCGTTGCCGTTGGGTCAGCCGTTCGACTGTGCGTCTCGCTCCACCGAATCGGTGGCCATGCTGAACGCGCGTTCCGTTTCTAGAGGAGTCCAACCATGAAAGGCAATTTCAGATGGCTCATCCCGGGGGCCGTATTGCTCGCAGCCCTGGGCCTTGCCGGCTGCGATGCGGAAAAGACCGAAGAAGGCAAGCTGCCTGACGTCGACGTTGAAGGCGGCAACATGCCCAAGTACGACGTGGACGCACCGGAAGTCGACGTCGGCACCAAGGAAAAGACCGTGACCGTGCCGGATGTGGACGTCACCATGCCCGACGACGAGCCGGACATGGGTGAGCCCGTCGAGCCTCGCGAGCCAGCTACCGCGCCGGCCCCACAAAACTGATCCGCACGCGGCCCGTCGAGGCCGACGAACACAGCCATGCCGACCCGATCGCGCATGGCTTTTTCATGCGCAGGTTTTCCACCATATGTGTGCATTTCATTGTGGATAACCTTGGGAACGAGCGCGCCAGCCCACTGGCCACGGGCGGTTCAAGGAAGCGAGCAATTTTTGGCCAGCGCGGTACGACTATCCTTTTTGAACGATAAACCGTCGCCAATCAAGCCGTTACGTCAGAAGATCCGGCCGTCCCGCGGTGCGATCAAACGCCACCCGATCCGACAGTTATAAACAGAAGGCGTGGAGAACCCTGTGGATATCCGTTGGACAGAAGACGCGCGCCCCGGTCCGTTCTCGCTTGCAGGCCTGTGGTCGTTCCATAGGCAGGCATCTGCGGCCCGCCGCGTCCGCTGCATGAACGCAGGGCAACGAAGCCCAACGTTGACTCTGGGGTCAGCCGTCTCAACGCGGTTAGAATGTGGGTTTTACGGACGAGGTTTCCAACATGTACGAATGGCTCAATGCCTTGCCCAAAGCCGAGCTGCACCTGCACCTCGAAGGCGCTCTCGAACCTGAATTGCTTTTTCGTCTCGCCGAGCGCAACAAGATCGCCCTGCCCTGGGACACCGTCGATGCGCTGCGCAGCGCCTATGCCTTTGGCAACCTGCAGGAGTTTCTGGACCTCTACTATGCCGGCGCCGATGTGCTGCGTACCGAGCAGGATTTCTATGACCTGACCTGGGCGTACTTGCAAAAGTGCGAAGAACAGAATGTGGTCCACACCGAGCCCTTCTTCGACCCGCAGACCCATACCGACCGTGGTATCGCCTTTGAAGTCGCCATGCGCGGCATCAGCGGGGCCCTGGCCGATGGCCGTGAATTGCTGGGCATCAGTAGCGGCCTGATCCTCAGTTTCCTGCGTCACCTGCCCGAAGAAGAAGCCTTCAAGACACTGGAACAGGCGATGCCGTTTCGCGATGCCTTCTTTGCGGTCGGCCTCGACAGCTCGGAGATGGGCCATCCGCCGAGCAAATTCGAGCGGGTCTTCGCCAAGGCGCGTGCCGAAGGTTTCCTCGCGGTCGCGCATGCCGGCGAAGAAGGCCCACCGGACTATATCTGGCAAGCGCTGGACCTGCTCAAGGTCAGCCGAATCGACCATGGCGTTCGCGCCGCCGAGGACCCGAAGCTCGTCGAACGCCTCATCGAACAGCAGATACCGCTGACCGTCTGCCCGCTATCGAACACCAAGCTCTGCGTATTCGACGACATGAGCCAGCACAACATCCTGCGGCTGCTGGAGCAAGGGGTGAAGGTGACAGTGAATTCTGACGACCCAGCCTACTTTGGCGGTTACGTGACCGAAAACTTCATGGCGCTGCATGAGAGCCTCGGCATGACGCAAGAGCAGGCGCGGCGCCTGGCGCAGAACAGCCTCGACGCACGGCTGGCCAAGTGAGGCAGCGGGCCGCCCGCGCAGCCCGCCTCACGGTATGAAGGGTGCATGCTCGAGCAGCACGCGGCAACGCGCAACCAGATGTTCACGCAGCAGCCGCAGGGTTTCCCCGAGGTGCGCTCGGTGCGCACAGATCAGGTTCAGCGGCGCCGGCTCACCCAACAGCTCCGGCAGCAGTACGACCAGCCGTCCTGCCTGAACATCCTGGGCCACATCGAGCCAGGATTTATATACCACGCCCCGCCCCGCCAGTGCCCAGCGACGCACCACGTCGGCATCGTCGCTGATGCGATCGCCGCGCACCTCCTGCACCAACTCCTTGCGACCGTCCTGGAAACGCCAGCGGCCATGAACCCGGCCGGCCAGCATGAAGCGCAGACAATTGTGATCGGCCAGTTCGCCCAGCCGCTGTGGCGCGCCATGCCGTGCCAGGTAACCCGGCGCGGCACAGAGCACGCGTCGATTGGCGGCCGCCACTGCAAGGGCCACCAGGCTGGAATCGTCCGGCGGTCCATAGCGCAAAGCGACGTCCACGGGCTGGCGAAACAGATCGGCATTTCGGTCGGCCAACAAGAGTCGCAGGCTGATCAGCGGGTGCTGAAGCTGGAAGTCGTCCAGCCAGGGCAACAGCACATTGCGGCCAAAGTCCGAGGGTGCAGCCAGTTGCAGCTGGCCGCTGATCGACGCCCTGCCGCCCGTCAGCAGCTGTTGTCCCTCTGCCAGGCTCTGCAGGGCCGCGCGGGCGTGCCCCAGATACTGATCGCCCTCGGCCGTCAACCGGAGGCTGCGGGTCGAACGCACCAGCAAGCGACAGCCCAGCCCCGCTTCCAGCCGCTTCAGCGCGGCGCTCGCCACCGCCGGTGACAATTCCATTCGCCGGGCCGCAGCGGACAAGCTGCCCAGCTCCGCCGTCAGGACGAACACCTGCAAATCATCGGATCGCAGCATTTTCAATATTCCGTTGAAAGAGCCTCAGTTAAATATGCAGTTTTTATTCACAGCCCGAAAGACGACCATGGCCGCTTCACTCATCAACGGAGCGCATCCATGAAAGCCATCGGTTACCGACAGTCATTACCCATTGACGATCCACGCTCGTTGCTCGACGTCGAATTGCCCGAACCCACGCCCGGACCGCGTGACCTGCTGGTCGAGGTGCGCGCCATCTCGGTGAACCCGGTCGACACCAAGATTCGCATGCGCGTCCAGCCGGAAGATGGCCAGTACCAGGTACTCGGCTGGGACGTGGCCGGCGTGGTGCGGGCAGTCGGCAGCGAGGTGGAGCTTTTCGAGCCGGGCGATGAGGTCTTCTATGCCGGCGCGCTGGACCGCCCCGGTGCGAACAGCCAACTGCATCGGGTCGACGAACGCATCGTTGGGCGCAAGCCTGCCTCGCTGGACTTCGCCGCCGCAGCGGCACTGCCGCTCACATCGATTACCGCCTGGGAACTGCTGTTCGAACGCCTGCAAATCCGCGAAGGGAAGGAGGATCAGGATCAGCGCCTGCTCATCATCGGCGCAGCCGGTGGGGTCGGCTCCATCCTCACCCAGTTGGCGCGGCAGTTGACCGGGATCAAGGTGATAGGCAGCGCGTCGCGCAGCGACACCAGCCGCTGGGTTCGCGAACTCGGTGCCCACGAAGTGATCGATCATAGCCAGCCGCTCGCCGAAGAACTCCGGCGCCTGGGCATCGACGACGTCACTCACGTGGCCAGCCTGACCCACACCGATTCGCATTTGCCACAGATCGTCGAGGCGCTGCGGCCTCAAGGTCGCCTGGCGCTGATCGACGACCCGGCGAGCCTGGATGTCAGCCTGCTCAAGCGCAAGAGCCTGTCGCTGCATTGGGAGTTCATGTACACCCGCTCGCTGTACCAGACGCCCGACATGATTGCCCAGCATCAACTGCTCAACCGCGTCGCCGAATTGGTCGACCGCGGGGTGCTCAAGACCACCCTGGGCGAGCACTACGGCACGATCAATGCGCAGAATCTGCGCCGCGCTCATGCGTTCATCGAAAGCGGCAAGGCCAAGGGCAAGATCGTGCTCGAAGGGTTCTGAGGTCGGCCGCGGCCAGCTCAGGATGAGGCGATGTCCTCGCTGCGCGTCGAAACGGCGCTCTGGCCGGTGTACCAGGCCAGGCACGCCGCCACCAGCGCACATACCGTGATCAGCAGCGCCATCGGCATGGCCGTGCCGTCGTGCAGCCAACCGACCATGGCCGAGGCGATGGCAGCCACGCAGAACTGCAGGCTGCCCATCAGGGCCGAGGCCAGCCCCGCCTGCTGGCCCTGCCTGGCCATGGCACAGGCCGTCGCATTCGGCAGGATACTGCCGAGGCTCGCCAACCCGGCGAACAGTGGGATCAGCAACGGCCACAGTGCGTCCGGCTCGGCCAGGGCGATGACAAGCAAGGTCGCACCACAGGCGAAGTAGAACCAGACGAAGCGCCGTAGCCAGAAGCCCGGCCCTCGCAGGCGCAGCAACCGCGCGTTGATCTGCGAGACCAGGATGAATCCCGCCGCATTGCTGCCGAACAGCCAGCCATAATGCTCGGCCGGTACGCCGTACAATTCGATAAAGACGAACGGCGAGCCGGCGATGTAGGCAAACATGCCCGCCATCGCCACACCACCGGCAAGCGCGAAGGCAATGAATTCACGGTCGCGGAACAAGGCGACGTAGCGCCCCAAGGTACCGCTCAGCGGGTGTTTCGGGGCATCGGCCGGCAGTGTTTCCGGCAGCCGCAGTGCAACCGCAATTCCGCAAAGCGCGCTGAACACGGTCAGCGATACGAAGATCGACTGCCATCCGAAGGCATTCATCAAGATCCCACCCGCCAGCGGGGCGAGAATCGGCGCCAGCCCCATGACCAGCATCAGCTGTGAAAAAACCTTGGCGCCTTGCACCGGATCGCAGCTGTCACGCACCACGGCACGGGTCACCACGATGCCCGCGCAGCCACCCAGCGCCTGGACGAAACGCGCTGCGATCAACCCGTCCAGCGAAGGTGCGAATGCGCACGCGAGCGAGGCCAGGGTAAACAGCGTGACGCCGACCAACAGGGGCCAGCGCCGCCCGTACCGGTCGGCCAATGGCCCGTAAATCAGCTGACCGAAGGCCAGACCGACGAAATAGGCTGCCAGCGACAGCTGAACGTGCTCCACGTCTGTGGCAAAAGCGCGCGCCATAGCCGGGAACGCGGGTAGATAGAAATCGATCGCCAACGGGCCGAAGGCGCTGAGAGCGCCCAGAATGAGCAGAATCGCAAGGGGCATTGAAAAAACTCGCAGAACAAGAAAGGCGGTTCGCCAGCGCACGACCGGGGTGTGGCTGATATCGAACATTTGCAGAGAAGCCAAGATGCTGTTACATACAGAGACGATTGTAAACAGCCAAAGTTGCAGTGAGCCGAGGGATCGGCTTCGCACCATCCGCCCGACAGGGTCCCAACGCAGCCCGAAGCTGCCGTAGCTCAGACATGCGAAGAACCAAAGAAGACGCCGAAAAGACCCGTATCGCCCTGCTCGCTTCCGCCGAGCGACTATTTCTGGACAAGGGTGTGGCGCATACCAGCCTCGATCAGATCGCCCGCGATGCCGGCGTGACCCGCGGGGCCGTGTATTGGCACTTTCAAAACAAAGCCCATCTGTTTCACGAGATGCTCAATCAGGTACGCCTTCCGCCGGAGCAGATGACCGAGCGACTCTGCAGCTGTACCCAGGCGCAACCTCTGCAGGCATTGCGCGACCTCTGCCTGGAGGGCATTGGCGCGCTGGGCCGTGACGAACAGAAGCGCCGGGTGTTGACCATCCTGTTGCACCGCTGTGAATTCACCGAGGAACTTCGCGAAGCGGAAGAGCGCCACCACGCCTTCATCAACCTGTTCATCGAACTCTGCGAAAAACTGCTGGAACAGGCCGCGGACTGCCTGTATCCGGGCGTGACGCCGCGACTGGCCGCGCGCACGGTGCACGGACTGATGGTCGGCCTGTTCAGCGACTGGACCCGGGACCCAGGGCTGTTCGACCCACAAATCGACGGCCCGGCGCTGGTCGACCCGCTCTTCCGGGGTCTGGTGCGCGACTGGGACACCGCGGCCACGGTAGTCAATTGACGATTCAGCGAGGCTGGCAGCCGAGGCTGCCGCCGTGCGGTCATTCGATCCGATAACCCTCCTGCTCGATCGCCTCGCGAATCGCCGCATCGCTTAGCGCGCTTTCGACCTGAACCACCCCGGCATCCAGGTCTACGCGGACCCCCGCCTGGGGATCTAGCGCCTGGATAGCCCGTGTTACCGCGCGTTCGCAATGCGCGCAGGTCATGCCGTGTACGTTGAAGGTCTGCATCGTGGTTTCCCGTGTCTGTTCGTGATGATGTCCAAGCTTGCCATGAAGTCGAGGTCGTCGGCCCTTGCTGCGACAACCTGGTACTGGACTTGACATTCCCATAAGGTAAAGGTTGAGCATCGTGGACGAGTCGCCATTCGGAGCCCATCATGTCCATCTCAACCTACACCCTGCCCATTAGCGGAATGACCTGCGCCAGCTGTGCCGGACGGGTCGAGCGCGCCCTGCTGAAAGTGTCCGGCGTACAACACGCAGCCGTGAACCTGGCGGCCGAACAGGTGCGGGTGGAGACCGCCGCAGGCAACGTCGCCGAGCTTATCCAGGCCGTGGAGGACGCCGGCTATGGCGTGCCGGTACACACGCTGGAACTGGCGGTCGACGGCATGACCTGCGCCAGCTGCGTCGGCCGCGTCGAACGCGCCCTGCTCAAGGTCCCCGGGGTCCGCAGCGCCTCGGTCAACCTGGCCAGCGAGCGTGCCCATGTCGACGTGCTCGGCGCCGTCGATCCGACGGCACTGATCCAGGCCGTCGAAGCCGCAGGCTACGAGGCCCGCACCAGCGGCACCGAACGACCGGACACGGGCGATGCAGGACGCCGTATGCGCCGCGAGCGCGCTGCGGTGATCGCCGCGCTGGCATTGTCGGCGCCGCTGGTGATACCGATGTTCGGCGAACTGTTCGGCCTCCACTGGATGCTGCCGCCGTGGCTGCAATTGCTGCTCGCAACCCCCGTGCAGTTCATCCTCGGTGCGCGCTTTTATATCGCCGGCTGGAAGGCCGTGCGCGCGGGTGCCGGCAACATGGACCTGTTGGTCGCTATCGGCACCAGCGCCGGTTATGGCCTGAGCCTCTATCAGTGGTGGGCGGCGCCAGCCGGGCAGGTGCCGCATCTGTATTTCGAAGCCTCGGCAGTGGTGATCGCCCTGGTATTGCTGGGCAAATACCTCGAAAGCCGCGCCAAACGTCAGACCAGCGCCGCGATCCGCGCACTCGAAGCACTGCGCCCGGAGCGCGCGGTGAGGGTCGTCGATGGCCGCGAAGAGGACGTCGCCATCGCCGCGATACGGCTGGGCGACCACGTACTGGTCAAGCCAGGTGAACGTTTTCCGGTCGATGGAGAGGTGGTCGAAGGCGAGAGCCAGGCCGACGAAGCACTGATCAGCGGCGAAAGCCTGCCCGTGGCCAAGACGCCGGGAGACCGCGTCACGGGCGGTGCAATCAACGGCGAAGGTCGATTGCTGGTCCGCACCACCGCACTGGGCGGCGAGACCGTGCTGGCGCGCATCATCCGGCTGGTCGAAGACGCGCAGGCAGCGAAAGCGCCGATCCAGAAGCTGGTGGACAAAGTCAGCCAGGTGTTCGTCCCGGCCGTACTGATCATTGCCTGTTTCACCTTGGCCGGCTGGTTGCTGGCCGGCGCCCCGGCCGACGTCGCGTTGATCAACGCCGTTGCCGTGCTGGTCATCGCCTGTCCCTGCGCGCTCGGCCTGGCCACCCCGGCGGCGATCATGGCCGGTACCGGCGTGGCGGCGCGCCACGGCATCCTGATCAAGGACGCCGAGGCGCTCGAAATCGCTCATGCCGTCAACGCCGTGGCCTTCGACAAGACCGGTACCCTGACCTCCGGCCAACCGCGCATCGTTCATCTGCTGGCGGTGGACGGCAACGAGGCGAGCCTCCTGCAACAGGCCGGTGCGCTGCAACGTGGCAGCGAACACCCGTTGGCTCAGGCGGTGCTCCACCGCTGCGCCGAGGAGGGCCTGGCGATCGCCACGGTACGCCGAAGCCAGTCACTGACAGGGCGCGGCATTGCCGGTGAACTCGATGGCCGTTCTCTCGCGCTGGGCAACCGGCGACTGCTCGATGACAGCGGGCTGCAACCAGGCGCACTGAACGCCGACGCGCACGCCTGGGAAGCCGAAGGGCGCACCCTGTCATGGCTCATCGAGACGGCTCCGCAGTCACGGGTGCTTGGCTTGTTCGCCTTCGGTGACAGCCTCAAACCGGGTGCAGCCAAGGCCATTGCCGACCTCGAGGCACGGCATATCCGCAGCCACCTGATCACAGGCGACAACCGAGGCAGCGCCCGCGCGGTGGCCGAGGCGCTGCACATCGACAGCGTGCACGCCGAGGTCTTGCCAGCGGACAAGGCCGCCACCGTTTCAGCGCTGAAACAAGGCGGCGCGGTCGTGGCCATGGTCGGCGACGGAATCAACGACGCTCCGGCCCTGGCCGCCGCCGATGTGGGCATCGCCATGGGCACCGGGACCGATGTAGCCATGCATGCCGCCGGCATCACGCTGATGCGCGGCGACCCCCGGCTGGTGCCGGCGGCCCTGGAGATCAGCCGGCTCACCTATCGCAAGATCCAGCAAAACCTCTTCTGGGCCTTCATCTACAACCTCGTGGGTATCCCGCTGGCGGCCTTCGGCTTTCTCAGCCCGGTGGTAGCCGGGGCAGCGATGGCGCTGTCCAGCGTCAGCGTGGTCAGCAATGCCCTCTTGCTCAGACGCTGGAAGCCGGGGGCGTGATGACGGTTACGCCCTGCGCCCGCACCGACGGATCGCACACGACGAAGGATGCGCCTTTGCGCGGCGATACCCACCGGCACCCACACAAACCCACCCTGAGATACCTGGGGAGACCCGCATGAACATTGGCCAAGCGGCGAAGAAAACCGGATTGTCGGCGAAGATGATCCGCTACTACGAATCCATCGACCTGATCAGCCCCGCCGGGCGCAGTGCCAACGGCTATCGCCATTACGGTCAGGAAGACCTGCACCGCCTCGCCTTCATCAAGCGTTCGCGGGACCTTGGGTTTTCTCTGGAGGAAGTAGGCAAGCTGCTGACGCTCTGGCAGGACCGCCAGCGCGCCAGTGCCGACGTCAAGGCGTTGGCCGGCGCGCATATCGACGCGCTGAACCAGAAGATCGCCGAGCTGGTGGGCCTGCGCGACACGCTGCAACAGTTGATCGACCATTGCCACGGCGACGACCGCCCGGACTGCCCGATCCTAAAGGATCTGGAGTCCGGCGGCTGCTGTTGAGCGGCGATTACGCCTGCGATTGCAGGTAGTTTTGCAGGCCGATGCGATCGATCAGCCCGAGCTGCTGCTCCAGCCAGTAGGCATGATCTTCTTCGGTATCCATCAGTTGCGCGGCGAGAATGTCGCGCGTCGGATAGTCGCCGTGCTGTTCGGCCAGCTCGATTCCCTTGGCCAGCGCGGCCCGCACCTTGTATTCCAGTGCCAGGTCGCTGCGCAGCATGTCCGGCACGGTGTGCCCGACGTTCAGCGGCTCGGGCGTCATGTCGGGCGTACCTTCGAGGAACAGGATGCGCTGCAGCAATGCGTCAGCGTGCTGGGTTTCCTCTTCCATCTCGTGGTTGATGCGCTCGTAGAGTTTGCTGAAGCCCCAGTCGGCGTACATCCGCGAGTGCAGGAAATACTGATCGCGCGCGGCCAGCTCCCCACGCAGCAGTTCCTTGAGGTATTCGATGACCTGTGGCTGACCTTGCATTGCGACGCTCCCGCTCGAGTTGAATCAGCGACCATGATACGCCCAATCGGCGGCTGACGAACCGACGTGCGTTGCTGCAGACGGGCCAGTGCCCGGTCATCCGAGCATGGGCCGATACCCGAGCCAGAGCGCTGACCGCAGGACGCTCCGCACCGAAAGCGCCGTGCGCCACGCCAGCCGGTGCGATACCCGACCGTCGGAACGGTCGATGGCCAGCTCGGTCAGTTACGCATCCACGGCGGCGTAGGCGGTTCGTCAGTCGGCTCGTCCGTGGCGTTGCGCAGCGCCTCCTTGCGAGTCTGATCAGCCAGGGTCGCCTTGATCTCGCGCATCACCGCGTCGAGATCCGCGGCGTCTTCCGGTTCTGCGAATTCGCCGGTCAGCTCTGTTTCCGGGGTGAGCTTGCCGTCTTCATAGAGCGCCCACATTTCCTTGGCATAGCGGGTGAACCTGAGTTCAGGGGCGAACCTGCCAAAGTACGCCGACATGTTGCCCACGTCGCGCTCGAGCATCTCGAACGCGTGGTTGTTGCCGGCAGCGTCGACCGCCTGCGGCAGGTCGATGATCACCGGCCCGTAGCCGTCGAGCAGCACGTTGAATTCGGACAGATCGCCATGGACCAGACC
>Ga0114898_1000456_pt1 | contig 31856 bp, 31 predicted proteins | sample Malvired_Geostar_FD_83496 | JGI IMG/M metagenome (GOLD analysis project Ga0114898, IMG submission 83496) | Marine viral communities from the Global Malaspina Expedition - Malaspina viral metaG DeepMed_Geostar | ecosystem: Environmental > Aquatic > Marine > Oceanic | place: Mediterranean Sea...
GATGAATCAACGCGACTGGTTCAAGACATATCTTTGAAACTCTTCAGACAGGCATATTGTCGATGAGGCGCGTTTTGCCGATCTTTGCGGCAACAAGAATACGTGCCGGAGCCGTCGGCCTGTCATTTGGAAAGGGGGCGAGCGAAGCTGCATCGCGAACCTCCAGATAATCGAGCTTTTCGAAGCCGAGCGCGAGGATACGCTTTCCACCTTTTGCGGTTGCTTCCGAAATCGGCGCGCCGTTTGCCACGCTTGCTGCCGTTTCGCGCAGGATCACATTGAGCTGGCCGGCCGCCTTTCGTTCTTCCGGTGAGAGGTAGACATTGCGCGATGACAGGGCGAGGCCATCCGGCTCGCGCACGATCGGACCACCAAGAATTTTGGTCGGGATATCGAGATCCGCGACCATGCGGCGGATCACCATGAGTTGCTGCCAGTCCTTCTCGCCGAAGATTGCGATATCCGGCATGGCACGAAGAATGAGTTTCGCAACGACGGTGGCGACACCTGCAAAATGCGTGGGGCGGAATGTTCCCTCGAGTGATTCGCTGACACCCGCGAGGGAAATCGTCGTCGAGAATCCTTCCGGGTACATGTCCTCGGCATTCGGTGCGAAGATCAGGTCCGCCTTGCCTTCAAGTTTGGCGGCGTCTGCTGCTTCGGTGCGAGGATAAGCGGAGAAGTCCTCGTTTGGCGCAAACTGCGTGGGATTGACGAAGATGGAGACGATGGTCCGGTCCGCATTCTTGCGCGCCAGATCGACAAGCGAGAGATGGCCTTCGTGCAATGCACCCATGGTCGGCACGAGGGCGACACTCAATCCCTCGGCGCGCCACGCGGCGACAGCCTCTCGGAGATCGGCAGCACTGCGGGCAACTGGAATTTCATAGCTCTTGGTGTCGAGCGGCATGGTCGTATCCTCCGGTAAGCCGCGCGGAAGATAGCGGCGCAAAGGGCAGACATCAATTGCGCTCGATTTCGTGCAGAAGAGACCTATATCTTCATCATGAAAGAGATTTTGCCCCTCATTTTTGCTGTCTTGATTGCGACCCCCGCGTTCGCGCGTGGCCCTACGTCATCCGAACTGCCACAACTCCAGACCATCCCCAATCCGGTGGCAAAGCCGGAGCCACGCAAGAGCTTCATCCCCGGCCATAAAAGCGAATATGGCGGATGGGTAAGACCTCAAATGCGCGACGGCGCACCTCTTCCGCCCGTCGCGCCATCACAGGAGTCGAAGGGCTATATCCCCGGTCACTATGACAGGGACGGCAACTGGGTGCCGGGGCAGCCTCGCTGAGGATCAGGTGAGACGCCCCTCAATGGCATTGGCGTAGAGTGCTTCATACGCGGCAACGCTCATGGGCAGCGGATTGCCGCCATTCGAGGGATCTTCAAGTGCCATGGGGGCCGCTTCGGGAATGATATCGGTATCGACCCCTATTTCCTTCAGCGTATGCGGAATGCCAACTTCCTCGCGCAAAGCCAGCACCCAGTCCACAAAGCCGGAAAAACTCTGGTTCTTTAGGTCGAGATAGCGCGCCGCAGCCGTCAGCTTGTCTTCAATGGCCGCTTTGTTATGGACGAGCACATAGGGCATGACGACGGCATTGGTGAGGCCGTGATGTGTACCACGCAGTGATGAGCACGGATGGCTCATTGCGTGCATAGAGCCGAGCCCCTTCTGGAATGCGGTCGCCCCCATGGAGGAGGCAGCCATCATGAAGGCTCGTGCCTCGATGTTGCTGCCACGTTTTGTTGCCACGGGTAGCCAATCCTTGACGAGCCGCATGCCTTCCAGCGCAACACCCTGCGCAAGCGGGTGCCAGAAAGGCGAGCACCAGGCTTCCAGATTGTGAGAAAGCGCATCCATGCCGGTTGCAGCCGTTATGTGAGGCGGCAGTCCGGTTGTCAGTTCCGGGTCGCAGATCACCTCTACCGGCATCATCTTCGGGTGGAAGATGATCTTCTTGGTGTGATCGCTTTCATCCGTGATGACGGCGGCGCGTCCAACTTCGGAGCCCGTCCCCGCCGTGGTCGGGATCGCGATCACTGGCGCGATGCCTTCAGGGTCTGCGCGTGTCCACCAGTCTTCCCGGTCTTCATAGTCCCATAGGGGGCGGGTCTGACCGGACATGAAGGCGATAGCTTTGCCTGCGTCCATGGCGCTGCCACCGCCGAGAACGATGACGCCATCATGCTTGCCATTGAGGAAGGCCTTGATGCCTGCTTCGATGTCCGAGCCCACAGGGTTCGAATGAATATCGGTGAAGAGAGCGGGGGGGATACCGTTCTTTTCGAGCAGGGCAAGCGTTTCGGCGATCATCGGCAGCGGTTTCAAGCCCGGATCGGTCACGAGCAAGGGGCGGTTTATGCCCGCTACCGAACAGGCTTCTGCCAATTCTGCAATACGTCCCGGACCGAAGCGCATCTTGGTCGGGAAGTTCCAGTTGCCACTCAGGCTTGGATAGGCGTCCATCATTTGGTTCTGGTTCTCAGGTGAAAGCTCTTCGGCCGGGTCACATATTCGTAGCCGACGCGCGAAAGGGTTGCGCCGCGCCCGCTATCCTTCACGCCGGTCCAGGCAAGGGCAGGGTCGAGATAGTCGCAGCGATTGAGGAAGAAGGTGCCGGTGTCGACTTGCTCCCCGATTTTTTCCCCCGCGTCCTCGTCTTCCGTCCAGACGGATGCCGTGAGCCCGTAGGGGCTGTCGTTCATCAGTTTGATCGCCTCCTCATCTGAGCGGACTTTCATGATGCCGATGACGGGGCCGAAGCTTTCCTCTCGCATCACATCCATCTGGTGGTTCACGTCGACCAGCACCTCGGGGCCGAGATAGGGGGTACCAGGCTGCGACGCGGGAAAATGTGACTCCCCCACCAACGCCCGCGCACCGGTTCGTTTGGCTTGTTCTATCTGGCCGCGGACGAAGGTGGCTGCCGAGGTGCGCACCATGGGACCGATGGTCGTTTCCGGGTCGAGGGGATTTCCAAGCTTGTACTTTTTCGTGAGGTCCACGAAACCCTCGACGAAGTCGTCATAGACGTCTGCGTGGATGTAAAGACGTTCCTTGCCACAGCAGGACTGGCCGGAATTGAAGTAGGCGCCATCCACCAGGTTTTCGACGGCGAAGGACAAGTTCGCGTCGGCACGCACATAGGCGGGGTCCTTGCCGCCGAGCTCAAGTCCGATACCAACAAATCTGTCCGAGGCGGCCTTCACGACGGCATGGCCACCGCTGACCGAGCCTGTGAACATGATCAGATCGGTGCGCGGATCCGCAATCGTGCGCTCTGTTGTGTCATGGCTCATATGTGCGACCTGGAAAAGGCCATCCGGGGCGCCCGCCTTTGCGAAGGCTGCGGCAAAACGTTCGGCACAAAGGGGCGTCTGGCCCGAATGCTTCAGGATTACCGCGTTGCCGGCCATGATGGCGGGCACAACAGAGTTCACGGCAATGAGATAAGGGAAGTTCCACGCGGCGACCACGAGAACCGTTCCAACCGGTTCGCGGCGTACCCAGCGGCAGAAGCCTTCCTTGGGGCCCGCGTCGATGTCCGCCAGGGCATCTCCTGCGATCGCGATCATGTAGCGCGCGCGCTCTTCGAAGCCCTTGAGTTCACCCGCTCCAAAAGCAACGGGACGTCCCATCTGCCACGCAAGTTCGGGAATGATCTCGTTCTTCATCGCGAGGAAAGCTTCGACGAAACGCAGACAGAGCGCAGCGCGCTCTGCCACCGGCACATATTTCCAGGCGGCTTGTGCTGCCTTCGCAACCGACAAGGCGCCGTCGATTTCAGCCCATGTTGCGAGGGGGCGTTCGGCGTAAACGCTTCCGTCGACCGGGGATATGACCTTCAGTGTCTCGCTCATCCGCGCTCAAAGCCTCTCAATAATTCCCAGTCCGTGACGCGTCGCTCATACTCCATCTGCTCCCAACGGCCCGCATGAAGATAATGTTCGACAACATCTTCGCCGAGTGCGGCGCGGAGCGTATCCGACTTTTCCAGTGCCGTAAGTGCGTCGCGAAGGCTTTTGGGAAGGGAAGGGATGCCTGCGCCGCCATAGGCATCACCGGTAAACTCGGGTTGGAGGGTGAGTTTTTGTTCGACCCCCTGCAGGCCTGCGGCGAGCAGTGCGGCATAGGCCAGATAGGGGTTGAGATCGGCGCCGCCGATCCGACACTCGATCCGCAGGCTTTTGCCCTGACCGCACATGCGGAAACCGGCAGTGCGATTGTCATTGGACCAGACGATGTTGGTCGGCGCGAAGGAACCGTCCACGAAACGCTTGTAGGAATTGACCTGGGGGGCAAGGAAATAGGTGAGCTCATGTGCGTGGCGGAGCTGTCCGGCGAGGAAATTCTGGCAAAGCGCCGACATTCCATGGGGCTCGGAGCCTTCTTCAAAGAAGCGGGCTGTTTTCGCCTTTTCGTCCCAGAGCGACATGTGGATATGACAGGACGAACCGGCGAGTTCGTAGTTCCACTTGGCCATGAAGGTCACGGCCTTGCCATGCAGCCAGGCGATTTCCTTGATGCCGTTTTTCAGCAGCGTGTGCCGGTCGGCCATCTCGAGCGCCTCGGCATAGCGCACATTGATTTCCTCCTGCCCCGGCCCCCATTCGCCTTTGGAGTTTTCGACGGGAATGCCGGCGCCTTCGAGGCCCGTGCGGATAGCCCGCATGATGCCTTCTTCCTTCGTTGTGGCGAAGACGTGGTAGTCCTCAATGTACCAATTGGGGGTTTTGAGATTTTGATAGCGCTTCTCGTGTGCGCTCTCGAAGGTTTCATCGAAAAGATAGAATTCAAGCTCTGACGCCGTGAAGGCTTTCATCTTCATGGCGGCAATACGTTTCAATTGCTTTTTCAGTATCGATCGGGGGGCGTGCGGTACGTCTTCGCCATTATGATCGACCGTGTCGCAGATCACGATGGCTGTGCCCGGCAGCCAGGGAACGCGCCTCAGTGTCGCCATGTCCGGTTTCAGGGCGAAGTCGCCATAGCCCTGCGCCCAGCTTGCCGCCTTGTAGCCAGGGACAGGCTCCATATCCGTATCGACAGTGAGGAGGTAGTTGCAGGCATGCGTTTCGTGGACGCCTGTGTCGAGAAAGAAAGGCGCGGCCATTCGCTTTCCAATCAAACGCCCTTGCATATCCGGCATTGCCATGACGACGGTGTCGATTTCACCGGAGGAAACAAGGTCGGAAAGCTGGTCGAGAGTGAGCATGCCATTCATTCGGAAAGTCCCGGAGGTTGCAGCCAAGGAGATGAAGGGCAGCGGTGCTTCTCGCGCTACCGTCAGCCAATAGATCAAGTTTAGTCACAGAGGCGGGGGAGGCCGCAAGAGCCGGCTGAATGGATCGTGAGATATCCCCGGGGCGGGAATGTTGACGCTTTCCCTGCGAGCACCCAAACTCCGCACGATTCGGCAGAGATGCCGGAGATTTTGGGATCGGGCGGGTTGAATGACAAGCGAGTTGCAGGCAGACAGGCCTGCTCATGTAATCGTACTTGGCAACGAAAAAGGCGGTTCGGGCAAGACGACGACCGCCATGCATATCATTGCCCATCTGCTGCATGCGGGCTATCGCGTCGGCTCAATTGATCTTGACGGGCGGCAGCGGTCTTTGACCCGCTATGTGGAAAACCGGCGCGTTTGGGCTGAAGCGGCAAACGTCAATCTGGTCATGCCGGACCATGTGGTGATTACCCGTTCGACGTTGGACACCGTCATTGAGGCGAACGCCGCCGAGATGAGGGAACTTGACGAAACGATAGCACGCCTGTCTTTGGCGAACGATTATCTCGTAATCGATTGCCCTGGCAGCGACAATAATCTTTCGCGTCTGGGGCACGCTCGTGCCGACACACTTATCACACCGATGAACGACAGCTTCGTGGATTTCGATTTGCTGGGGCGTGTCGATCCGCAGACCTACAAGGTCAAAGGACCCAGCGTTTATAGCGAGATGGTATGGGAATGCCGCAAACGGCGCGCTGTTTCCGATGGGGGTGAGATTGACTGGATTGTCGTTCGCAACCGCCTCTCCCATCTGGATGCCAAGAACAAGCGCCGCGTCGAGTCCGTTCTTGCCACGCTGGCCCAGCGGATTGGTTTTCGTTCCGGTCCAGGCTTCGGCGAGCGGGTCATCTTCCGTGAGATGTTCCCCTCCGGGCTTACGCTTCTCGACCTGAGAGAGGAAGGCGTCGAGACGCAGATGTCGATGTCTCATGTAGCCGCCCGCGCAGAAGTGCGGGCTCTTGCCGATGCCCTCAATTTGCCCGGGCGATCTGTAGAAAGTGTCTAAAGCCGCTTAGCCCCGACGCTTTTCGTTGTTTTCGGCTGCCTGCGGCAGGGACCAGTTCGCTGGCGGGATCGCAATACACTGGATGGCTTCGCGGGCGAGGCGTCCGCAGGCATTCCGGGCGGCCGCTTCTCCATCGAAGCCTCCAAAGCGAGACCGGTAAAGCGTACGTTTGTCTGCCGTCTTTACTGGAACGGTGACAGGAACAGCTTTGCCCAGCTCGGAGGGCGCGGCGCGCATGGCCTTGCGGATGCTCTCGACCGCGTCCGATTGTTCGGCATAGGCACCGATCTGGATAACCCAGGTGCCATCAGGGATCAGAGGATCGCCGTTGCGCCATGATTGAGCCGCCTGCGGTTCGCGGCGCGTTGGGTCGTTCGCGGAGGTGCGAAGAAGGGGGCTGGCAGCGGCATCTGGATTGATGGCGGCATTTGCCGGAGCCACCAGGAAGTTACCGATTTCGCGCCCCGCCTTGCGCACCGGACCTTCGGCGGTACGCAGAGCTGCGACTGCATAGGCCGTAACACTGTCGACGGGTGCCGCCGCGCTTACAGCGGGGGTATCAGCCGATTGAGGGGTGGCCGCGGGCAGGGCTGCCATTTCGACGGACTTCGGCGTCTTGGCACTCAGGCCGTCGTTCGTATGGTTTTCTTCATCCGCGTCGCGCTCATCCTGAAGTGTAGAGGCAAGCTGGAGAAGGCTGGAGCGATCTTCGTCGGCCACAAGACCCACCGGACGGACAATTGGCGTCGGCGGGGGAAGTGCGGCAGCCATCAACGTATTGCCACTTTTTACAGCAACGGCACGTGGGAATGCAGTGTCGAGGATATCCATCATGCGAGCGTCGCGAAGTTTCGCTTTCCGCCCCCCCATGACCACACCAATCAAGAACTTGTTGTCTCTCTCGACTGTCGCAGTGAGGTTGAAACCCGAAGCATTGGTGTATCCGGTCTTGAGGCCGGTCGTGCCTTTATATTCCCCGAGCAGACGGTTGTGATTGCGGATGCGGGATTTGCCCCAGACGAAATATTTCGTGCTGAAATAATGATAATACTCGGGAAAATCTTCACGTATACGCTTGGCCAGCGTTGCTTGATCCCGTGCTGTTGTCTTCTGAGCGCTATTTGGCAGGCCGGACGCGTTCTTGTACGTAGTGCGAGACATGCCAAGCGCATGCGCCTTCTTCGTCATCATGACGGCAAAGTTGTCTTCAGTGCCGGCCAGGAAAGCGCCCATGGATGAAGCAACGTCGTTTGCCGAGCGGGTAACGAGCGCAAGTATTGCGTCTTCGACGCTAATCGTCTGACCGGGCCGCAAGCCCAGCTTCGAGGGGGGCATGCTCGCGCCCCTAGGCGTCATGGTAATCCGCGACCTAAGCGTAAAATTCTTGGCTTCCAGCCCCTCAAAAAGAAGGTAGAGAGTCATTATCTTGGTCAGCGATGCTGGATACCGGTAATCGTCAGCATTTCGGGAATAGAGGACTTCTCCTGAATAGGCATCCATCACAAACGCCGCCGTAGGAGGTGTCGCAGCATGGACCGGAGGCGCCAAAACCCAAACGAAAGCTGCCATGATACCCGCCGTAACAAGGCGAATGGCCTTGCCAGTCAGGTTTGTGGAATTGCGCGCATTACTCGTGAGCGCAGACCCCTGCATGTCGCCTAACCCCTGTTGCCTACACGTTCTGCCCAAACGTGCCCCCAAAAAACTTATCCCAAAACTGTAGCGGCAGAACCACAGCTTGCGAAGTCTCTTCATGCGAAAAATCGCAAAAATCGTAAGTATCTTACGCGCTTACGGGTGAATATGAGGATAGGAAGTGTGTGTTACCAATTTATTAACAGGGTTAATATTTTGTTAACCGGCTTGATGGAGCGATCCTCAGGGTCACTTCAGCTGTCAGGCTTTGTCTGACAGCTTTCGAGCCGGAATTAGGGGTCGGGACGTGGAAAACGTAGGAGAACGATGTGCGACCGGTTTTGCTTCGGAGAGCGCTGCACAAGTCATCGTCGGGCCGCAACGAATCCGTCTACGATTGGGATGACCTTTGATTTTTGTTGTGATCGACTATCTATCAAAGAGTTGGAAGATTTCAGGATTACTGCTGCCGGGCGAGACCGTGGAGCAGAAAAGACATCGGCAGGAATGGGGTATGTCTGACGACAGGCGGCGCAGTGATGAAGACGGCGGTTCTGGCACTGGCGTCATCACGAAGACGAAGCCAAAAACCAAGAAGCCCTCGCTCTACAAGGTGTTGCTGCTGAACGATGATTATACTCCGATGGAGTTCGTGGTTCATGTGCTGGAACACTTTTTCAACAAGGGGCGAGAAGAGGCAACTGTGATCATGCTCCATGTTCACCAGAACGGTGTAGGGGTGTGTGGTTTGTATACGTATGAGGTGGCGGAGACGAAAGTGACACAGGTGATGGATTTCGCGCGCCAGCACCAACATCCGCTGCAATGTACGATGGAAAGAGAATAGTAGCGCGTTCGTTCAGGCTGTACCCAAGTTCAGCAGAAGGGAAGGTTCGGAGTGCCGACGTTTTCACGTAATCTGGAGGAGGGGCTTCATCGTGCGCTGGCGCTTGCCAACGAACGTAACCACGAATATGCGACTCTGGAACATCTCCTGCTTTCCCTGATGGATGACAGCGACGCAGCCGCCGTGATGCGTGCTTGCAATGTCGATACGGATTTGTTGCGCCAGCAGCTAATCAGCTACGTCGACAATGAACTTTCGAGCCTGGTTGTCGAGAATGGAGAAGAATCCAAGCCGACCGCCGGCTTCCAGCGCGTCATTCAGCGGGCGGTTATTCATGTTCAGTCGTCGGGCCGGGAAGAGGTGACGGGTGCGAATGTACTCGTTGCCATGTTTGCCGAGCGCGAGAGCCATGCCGCTTATTTCCTGCAGGAGCAGGATATGACGCGCTATGACGCAGTGAATTACATCAGCCATGGTATTGCGAAGCGCGGCGACATGAGTGAAACGCGTCCGGTGCGCGGCGCGCAAGAAGAAGCCGAAGCGGGCGAACGTGGCCGGAGCAAGGAGCGCACGACGGAAGCTCTCGATAACTATTGCGTGAACCTTAATGAAAAAGCAAAGCAGGGAAAAATCGACCCCCTGATTGGCAGGGCGCGCGAAGTCGAGCGAACAATCCAGATTCTTTGCCGCCGCTCCAAGAACAACCCGCTTTTCGTCGGCGATCCCGGCGTGGGCAAGACCGCTATTGCCGAGGGGCTTGCGCGGCGGATCGTCAAGGGCGAGGTGCCGGAAGTCCTCAAGGATGCGACGATATTCTCGCTCGATATGGGCACGTTGCTTGCGGGCACCCGCTATCGCGGCGATTTTGAAGAACGCATCAAGGCGGTGATAAAGGAGATTGAAGCCTATCCGGGCGCGATCATGTTCATCGACGAAATCCACACGGTGATCGGGGCTGGTGCGACGAGTGGCGGTGCGATGGATGCCTCGAATCTGTTGAAGCCTGCGCTGGCAAGCGGTTCGGTGCGCTGCATCGGTTCAACGACCTACAAGGAATATCGGCAACATTTCGAAAAAGACCGGGCGCTTGTCCGCCGTTTCCAGAAAATCGATGTGGTTGAGCCCTCGGTTCCAGACTCCATCAAGATACTGAAGGGGCTCAAGCCCTATTTCGAGGAGTTCCACAAGGTTCGCTATACTAATGAAGCGGTGAAGGCTGCTGTCGAGCTTTCTTCCAAGTATATGCATGACCGGAAACTCCCCGATAAGGCGATCGACGTGATTGATGAAGCCGGGGCTTCGCAGATGCTTCTAGCTGAATCCCGGCGGAAAAAGACCATCGGTGTGGCCGAGATTGAGGCCGTAATCGCCACCATGGCTCGTATTCCACCAAAATCGGTTTCGAAGAGCGATACGGAAAAGCTCAAGGATCTCGATACGGAACTCAAACGAGTGGTGTTTGGCCAGGATGCGGCGATCGACGCGCTAGCCGCTTCGATCAAACTGGCGCGGGCAGGCTTGCGCGAGGCTGAAAAGCCCATCGGTTCCTATCTTTTCTCCGGTCCTACGGGCGTCGGAAAGACCGAGGTCGCCCGGCAGCTTGCTTCCGTTCTTGGCGTCGAGATGCTTCGCTTCGATATGTCCGAATACATGGAGCGGCATACAGTGTCTCGCTTGATCGGCGCTCCACCCGGATATGTGGGTTTCGACCAAGGCGGTCTTTTGACGGATGGCGTCGACCAGCATCCGCATTGCGTATTGTTGCTCGATGAAATCGAAAAGGCCCATCCGGACCTCTTCAACATCCTGTTGCAGGTCATGGATCACGGAAAGCTGACCGATCACAACGGCAAGAAGATTGATTTCCGCAACGTGGTTCTCATCATGACCACGAATGCGGGGGCGGCGGATATGGCCAAGCCGACGATAGGCTTTTCGCAAAAGAAGCGGACCGGGGATGACGAAGATGCCATCAAACGGCTCTTTACGCCGGAATTCCGCAATCGCCTCGATGCGGTTATCCCCTTCGGACATCTGCCGGAAGAGGTTATCGCGCAGGTTGTCGAGAAGTTCGTGCTTCAGCTTGAGGCGCAGCTCGCCGACCGCCATGTCACGATCGAACTCACGCCTGAGGCAAACAAGTGGCTCGCCGAGCGCGGTTATGACGAGCAGATGGGTGCCCGGCCCTTGGCACGGGTCATTCAGGAAAACATCAAGAAGCCGCTGGCGGACGAAGTTCTCTTCGGCAAACTGGTCAAGGGTGGTCATGTTCGTGTCGAAGTAACGGATGACGCACTCACCTTCGATATAGACCCCGCCCAACCGCGAAGCCCGAGCGGGGGCGGCCCGAAGAGGCCAAAGACCAAGAAGCCGCGCGACGGTTCGGGCGGTTCCGGTGGCGGGACGGTGCCCCAAGTGCCACTTCTGGTGGAGTGAGTTATCTTCGCATTTGCAGGAAAAAGAGACAGAGGACGGTCGGGATGGCTACATTCTGGACCGTTCTTTTTTGTGCGTAACTAAAAAATCATCAGGGAGATGAAGGGTGATCGGATATGTGATGGTCGGGACGAATGATCTTGATCGTGCGGTGGCATTTTACGACGATTTGCTTGCGGAGATTGGTGCCAAGCGTGCCATGTCGGATCCTGACCGGTTTGTAGGGTGGAGCAATGGCGGACCCATGCTTGCCGTTACAAAGCCTCACGACGGTAACAAGGCAACATTCGGTAATGGAACCATGGTCGCCTTGGCTGTCGGATCGCGAGAAAATGTGGACAAGGTGCATGCAAAGGCACTGAGCCTTGGCGGCAAGGACGAAGGTGCGCCGGGTCTGCGTGGGGATACGTTCTATGGCGGTTATTTCCGCGATCTCGATGGCAACAAGTTCGTCGCCTTCCATTTTGGCTGATCGAGCAAGACGATAAAAGGGCCGCCGTGGTTTTCCTCGGCGGCCTTTGTTATTTCGATCTATAGATTTTGGTGGCCAAGCGTCTGACGCACGATGCCGTGTATGCCGTGTATGCCGTGTATGCCGTGTATGCCGTGGAAGGGGGAAGGCGCGGATATCGCCTCCTGCGTATATTTCTCACCATCGGAACAAGCAGATGCCGCAAACAGAATGGCGGCGTAAAACGCAGTGCGTTTTACGAATTTTATGTTATCCGCCCCTGTGCAGCTTTGTTGCACCCTCTCCCCGGACGCACAAAGCCATTCATTATTTCTACTCGATCAGAGCCCTTATTTTTTCGGCCTGGCTTTCAAGTTCCTTGAAGTCCGCCATCTCCCGGGCGTGAAGCTTCAGGTCGATCCCGTTCCTTCTTGGAAGGATGTGGGTGTGAATATGAAAGACGGTCTGTCCAGCTTCTGCGCCGTTCAACTGCGCAACAAGGATGCCTGGAACGTTGAATGCCTTCTTCACGGCTGGGGCGATGCGTTGAACGGTTTTCGCCATGGCGCCTGCATATTCAGGATCGAGATCGAAGAGATTCTCGGCCGGAAATTTCGGGATGACGAGCGTGTGGCCTTCTGCCTGCGGCATGACATCCATGAAGGAAAGCGTCATGTCGTCTTCATAGACCTTGAAGCATGGCGCGTCGCCGCGCAGGATTTTTGCGAAGATGTTGTTTGGATCATAGGCCACGGTCAGAAATCATCCTCCTGATATTCGTCTTTGCTCGTATCGTGCCGGAAGGGCGCGTATTCGCCAAGTATCGCAATATCGCGATCAACATATTGGCGTTCGCGGGAAAGATATTCGTTGATCGCCTCGCGAAACGAAGCATTCGCGATCCAGTGTGCGCTATAGGTCCGGGAGGGAACATAGCCTCGCGCAAGTTTATGCTCGCCTTGCGCTCCCGCCTCTACGCGTTCGAGGCCGCGGCTGATTGCAAATTCAATGGCCTGGTAGTAGCAGCATTCAAAGTGAAGGAACGGGTGATGCTCGATAGCTCCCCAGTTTCGTCCATACAAGGCGTCACCGCCGATGAAGTTCAGTGCGCCTGCGATCAGTTTGCCATCGCGCCGTGCCATCACAAGAAGCGTCTCGTCGGCCATGCGTTCATTTATCAGGCTGAAAAAATCCCGCGTGAGGTATGGCGATCCCCATTTTCGTGCACCTGTATCCATGTAGAAGGTGAAGAAGGCGTCCCAGTGATCTTCCGTGAGATCATTGCCTGTCACGCACTCCACAGTGATGCCGTTTTCGGTGGCGCGCTCACGTTCCTTGCGGATCATCTTGCGTTTGCGGGAGGACAGATCGGCGAGGAAGTCGTCAAATGTCCTGTAGCCTCGGTTGTGCCAGTGGAATTGCTGGTCGGTCCGCTGAAGCAGGCCGTGGGCACCTGCGCGCTTCCATTGCCGTTCGGGAAGGAAGGTGATGTGCAGCGAGGAGACGCCATGTCTTCGGGCGATCTCGATGGCACCTTCGAGCAATGTATCTTCCACGGCTTCGCGGATGGGGGGGGCCGGAACGAGCAAGCGCGGACCGGTTGCCGGCGTGAAGGGGACCGAACACTGAAGTTTTGGATAGTAGTTTCCCCCGGCGTTCTCCAGGGCATTGGCCCAGCCGTGGTCGAAGACGTATTCGCCCCGACTATGGTTCTTGAGATACATCGGCATGCAGCCGGCGAGCTTGCCTGCCTCATCCTCCAGAAGGATGTGCTGAGCGAGCCACCCTGTGTGCCGTGTGGCTGACCCGCTCTCCTCCAGCGCGCTCAGAAATCCGTACGAGACAAAGGGATTCGCCGGTTCATCCAGCGGATTGGCGCAAGCGTCCCAGCTTTCGCTGTCCACGCTGGCAAGGCTGTCCACGACACGGATGATGGCTGCTTCGCTGTCTCCCATGACCCGATCCTAATGAACCAGTGCAGCTCATGCGATCTCGAAAATGGCTTCGATCTCCACCGTCATCTGGAAGGGGAGCGACGCGGCGGAAACGGCGGAGCGGGCATGCCGCCCGGCTTCTCCGAAAACTTCCACCAGCAGGTCGGAACCGCCATTGATGACGGAAGGTTGCTGGTCGAAGTCCGGGGTGGAGTTCACGAAGCCGAGCAGTTTCACACAGCGCGTGACCCGGTCCAGGTCTCCGCCGCATGCGGCCTTCAGCTGGGTGAGGACATTGATCATGGTGAGGCGAGCGGCGGCTTTTCCCGACTCGGCATCCTGTTCCTTGCCGACCTTGCCCTGATATTCGAAACCTTTGGGGCCGACAGGGCCCTGACCCGAAATGAAAACCAGATTGCCTGTAAGGACATAAGGCACGTAGGTGCCGGCCGGTTGCGCGGGGGCAGGCAATTCGATGCCGATTTTCTTCAGGCGGGCTTCGATCTTTCCGGTCATGTCGCTTTACTCCCTTTGCCGCGGTTGCCGCACTATGTTGGCGCGTTATACCTAACGCCTAAGAGGGAACGGCGAAAGAGCGGGAAGGCAGAGCATGAGTGAGCGGCGTATGCCAGCGGATGACGGACTGTTCATGCCGGCTGAATGGGAGCCGCATGAACGCTGCTGGATGCAATGGCCGAGCCGGGCAGAAGTGTGGGGTGATCGCTTGCCGCAGGCTTATGCCGCCTATGCGCAGGTTGCGCGAGCCATTGCCGCTTTCGAGCCGGTGAGCATGGTCTGCCGGCCGGAAGACGAGGCGCAGGTTCGGCTCGCCTGCGGACGCGGCATCGAAACGGTGCCGCTCCCTATCGACGATAGCTGGAGCAGGGACTCCGGCCCTGTTTTTCTTGTTGATGGCAAGGGGCAGGCTGCCGGATCGCAATGGCGCTTCAATGCATGGGGAAACGCCTATCATGGCTATGAAAACGACGCCGCCGTGGCCGGACTTATCCTCGACCGGCTCGGTATGTGCAAATATTCGAACAACATGGTGCTGGAAGGTGGTGCGATTTCCGTGGATGGCTACGGTACGCTTCTAACGACCGAGGAATGTTTGCTGAACGACAACCGCAACCCTGAAATGACAAGGCAACAGATCGAGGAGGCGCTTGCGCTGACGCTCGGCGTCGCGCGGATTATCTGGCTGGACCGCGGACTGGAAGACGACGAGACGAGCGGACATGTCGATATGATTGCTTCTTTTGCGGGCGAAGGCCGGGTTCTTCTGCATATGCCGGAGGACAGGCGCGACCCGAACTATTCCCGGATGCAGGATAATAAGCGGCGCCTCGAAACGGCGAAGGATGCGCGAGGGAGAACGCTGGAGGTGATCGAGATCCCTCAACCGCAACGCCAGTTCAGAAGGGAAGACGGAAGGCGGCTCTGCACGTCTTACGTGAATTCATATATTGCCAATGGGGCGGTGATCATGCCGATCTATGACGACCCGAACGACGATGTCGCGGCAGGTATCATGGCGGAGGCCTTTCCGGGGCGAAAAATCGAGATGGTGCCGGCGCTGGAAATCGCGATTGGCGGGGGCTCGATCCATTGCATTACGCAACAGCAACCCAAGGGCGAGCCGTTCATCTGAGCGATCAGCCGAGGGTTTTATCCGAGCGTGGTAAGGCGCGCGGCGCGACTGCCGTTCTTCTTGTCGGCATACATGGCGCGGTCTGCACGTTCGATCAGATTTTCGAGCTGCGTTTCGCCATTGTAGCTTGCGAGGCCGAGGCTTGCGCGCACGGAGATGCGGCGAGACTTGCAGGTGATCTTGAGCTTGCCGATCTCCCTCAGCATTTCGCGAGCCCTTTCACGGGCCGGACGATGATCGGCGCGCACAAAAAGGATCGCGAATTCGTCGCCGCCGAGACGTGCCGCATAGTCCGTTGCGCGAATGCTTTTGCTGAGGAAAGCACCAACCTGGCGCAGCACTTCGTCGCCAGCGCTGTGGCCGTGGCGGTCGTTGACGGTCTTGAAGTCATCGAGGTCGATATAGGCGAGAAGGCCTGTTTCCTCATAGCGCGCGGCGCTCAGGAGATTGCGACGAAGCACTTCATCGAAACCGCGTCTGTTGAGCAGCCCCGTGAGTTCGTCGGTCTGCGCAAGCGCCTCAAGCTGCCGGATGCGTTCGTTGAGTGCAACGATGCGGCTTTCGGTTTCGTTTGCAAAGGCGATTGCCTGTGCGACGAGGTGGCGATTGGCTTGCGTGCGGCTTCCGAGTCCAAGACTGCGGCGAAAACGCTCCGTCTGCGGATCGGACGGCATGATGCCGTCCATAATGCTCGCAGCGGGCTCATTGCCGCCTTCAAATGTTCTCTTCGAATACCCCATATCCCCGTCACGGCTTACCGTGGCCCCTCTGTTTGGAGTGTGAGTGGAGCTGAAGATGCAAATGCGCTGCCAGAAGAGAAGGTAAGTAAAATCAATTACTTAGAAGGTGGAGCGCCCGGAAGGTCCGGCAAAGTTTGCCTCTTAAGGGTAACGATTACCCAACACGCCTAGGTGGATACGAGGTCGCGGGGCGTATCTCCCCGGAAGAACGCTTCAAGGTTTTCCAGGGCGCGAAACCCCATGGCGTTGCGTGTTTCGAGCGTGGCGCTGCCGAGATGGGGGAGGAGGAAGGCATTGGAAAGATTGAGATATCCGGGATGAAAGTTCGGCTCGTTGTTGAAGACGTCGAGCCCGGCGGCCCCAAGGCGCCCGGAAGCGAGAGCTTCGATCAAGGCATCGTCATCGACGATGTCGCCACGCGCGGTGTTCACGATGATGGCTCCCTCGGGCAGGTGAGCAATGGTCTCGCGGTTGATCAGGCCGCGCGTCTGCGGTGTCGAGGCACAATGGATGGACAGGACGTCCGAAACGCCGAAAAGTGAAGCAGTATCAGCATGATAGCGCGAACCTTCCTCCAGCTCCGGCGAGAGGCGCTGGCGGCTGTGATAGTGGATCTCCATGCCGAAGGCGCGTGCGCGGGAAGCAGTGGCGCGACCGATACGGCCCAGGCCGAGAATCCCCAGCCGCTTGCCGGAAAGCTCCGTCCCCAGCATTCCCGTAGGCGCCCAGTTTTTCCAGCGGCCTTCACGAAGAGTGGCGATGGATGAGGTCGCGTTGCGAGCCGCGCCGAGCATGAGAAGGAGCGTAATCTCGGCCGTGGCATCGGTCAGGACGTCAGGCGTGTTGGTGACGGCAATGCCGCGCGCGGTGGCGGCGGCGACGTCAATGTGATCGTAACCTACTGAGAAGGTTGAAATAATTTTGACGCTCGCGGGGAGGGCGGCGATCAGCTCCGCGTCGATCCTGTCCGTCACGGTGACGAGAAGGCCGTCCTTTCCTTTTGCATCCGCAACGATGGTTTCGCGCGTGGGCAGGGTGTCGTCTTCATTGAGGGAGGCATCGAAATGCGCGGAAGCGCGGGCCTCTACATCGGACGGTAATTTTCGTGTGACGAGAATGCGAGGGCGGGTCATGCAAAGCCTTCCGATGAACTGGTTATCCGGTTTACCCGATGGTGTAGGCTCGCAAAAGAGCTGAAATAGACGGTGTGGGAGCGGAAACGAAGTGAAGCGGTTCGAGCGTTTAGTGTCTGTAATTATTGCCGTTTTTGTCGTGGAGACCGGGGTGGCGGCAGCTTCGCCGGCCTTGCAGATGCATCGCGCCGTCTATGATCTGTCGCTCGGACACACGCAGCCGGTGAGCGACGTGACGGGCATTGAGGGACGCATGGTCGTCGAGTGGCGAGGGGGGGCGGCTTGCGGCGGCTATACCTCGTTGCAGCGCGTGGTGACGAAAGTTTCCGTTGCAGATCAAGGGTTTGTGAGCAACGACGTTCGCCTGAGCTATTGGGAAGCGGCGGATGGGAGCGAGTTTCGTTTCACCCGGACCGAATATACGAATGGCGAGCTGACCGATAGCGAGGAAGGCACGGCAACGCGCGAAAAGTCCGGCGATATCAAGCTGTTACGCGAAGGCGACGAGCCCATGGCGATGCCCCGCGAGACGCTTTTTCCCATGGAATACAACCTCGGGCTGATCGAAAAAGCGCAAGCAGGGCACAAGGTTTTCAGCCATCCGCTGTTCGACGGAACGGAAAAGGGCGAGAATCCGACCACCGCTTTCATTGGAAAAACCGTTCCAGTTCAAGGGCTTGACGCGAAGGTGGACGGAAAGGGCGCGGCACTTGCCGAGATGGAGCCCTGGCCCGTGCGGATCAGCTATTTCGATCCGGCGGATGGCGAGGGCGTGCCAAGCTTCGAGATGGGATATCTCTTATTTCCCAACGGGATATCGGCCATGTTGTCGCTTGATTATCTCGATGTCGAGGTGAAGGGAGCGCTCAGCGAAGTCACCTATTTCGATCCGGACAAGTGCTGAACGGGGCGGCAACCGTCACAATTCGAGGTGGCGGTTTTCCGCCGTTTTTCGAACGTCGTTTTCGACCGTCATCGAAACGTCATAATAACGTCACAAATGACGCTCTTATCCCCGGGTTCGTCGGTAGACGGATTTATACCCGCTTTGTCATTCTTTCATGCCTCGTCCCTTGACGATGGACTTGTCCCCGAATTTCGCGCGGAGACGATCCATCGCCCGTTCGGCCTCCGCGCGGCGCGTCGCGGCGGGATCGAGCATGTCGGGCGGGTCGGCGAGGTCACCATCGGCGAGACCTGAAATCCCCACCCCCAGAAGGCGAAAACTTGTCCCCGTGGCTTCGCGGGCAAGCATGGGCGAGGCGACACGGTAGATCACTTCGGCAAGCTGCGTGGGGTCGGGCAGGGTCTGGTTGCGCGTACGGATCTTGAAGTCGGCGGTCTTGAGTTTCAGCACCACGGTCGAGCCGGAGAGTCCCGCCGCCTTGGCGCGGGTGGCGACCTTGTCGCAGAGGGGCCAGAGAATGCGGTCGAGCTCAGCCCTGTCTGCGATGTCGCGCATGAAGGTTGTTTCGGCGGAAATGCTTTTCGTCTCATGGACGGGTTCGACATGGCGGCTGTCCAGACCACGCGACAGACGGTAGAGGCGGCTTCCCATGGAGCCGAAGCGCGCCATGAGATCGTGTTCTTCCATCTTCTGAAGCTGGGAAATGCGGGTGATGCCCTCGCGAGCGAGCTTTGCCTCCAGCGCCTTGCCGACGCCCCAGATCATCGAGACGGGTTTCGAGGCGAGAAAGGAGAGGGTCTCCTCGCGGCCGATAACGGCGAAGCCGCGCGGCTTGTCGAGGTCGGAGGCCATCTTGGCGAGAAACTTGTTGTGGGAAAGGCCGACGGAAACGGTGATGCCGATCTCGTCTTCGATGCGCTTTGCGAGACGCGCCATGCTGACGGCGGCGCTGGCGTGATGGAGGCGTTCGGTGCCGGAGAGATCGAGAAAGGCCTCGTCGATGGAGACAGGCTCGACGAGGGGTGTGAGTTCGCGCATGAGGGCGCGGACATCGCGGGCGACGCGCGCATATTTGTTCATGTCGGGTTTCAGGACGGTGGCTTCCGGGCAGGCGGCGAGCGCCTTGAACATGGGCATGGCGGAACGCACACCCCTGATGCGCGCGATGTAGCAGCAGGTGGAGACGACACCGCGCGTGCCGCCGCCGATGATGAGCGGCTTGTCGCGAAGCTCCGGGTTGTCGCGCTTCTCGACCGCCGCATAGAAAGCATCGCAATCCATATGCGCGATGGTGAGAGAGTTGATCTCCGGGTGGAAGAGGAGACGCGGGCGGCGGCACGCGGGACAACGCTCCGCGCCTTCGGGCACGGGAGAGAAGCAGTCGCGGCAAAAGCCTGTGGTTGCGTCGGTCATGAGGGCGTTATGGGGGCGGCCGGGATGATGTTTTTCCGGGAGTTTACCAGCAAAGCGGATTGTCATCGCCGAATATCCGGGACGATAGCTCGGGGACAAGGGCTGTAGAGAAATAGGGCTATAATCGACTATTCCGATGGGGCTTTTCCGCCAGCAGGGCGTTGTGACCCTAGCTGACCCCCCGACCGAGGCCCACTCATGAAGCTCTTCGAATGCCAGCATTGCGGGCACACGCTATATTTCGAGAATACCGAATGCGAACGCTGCGGGATGCGTCTCGGGTTTCTACCCGACGAGATGCAGCTGAGCGCGCTGTCGCCCGACCGCGAGATTTTCCGTCCGATGGCCGATCCGCAGCGGGAAGTGCGCTACTGCGCCAATACGGCTCACGATGCCTGCAACTGGATGGTGCCGGCGGATGCGGGCAATCCTTATTGCGTGGCTTGCCGCCTGAACCGGACGGTGCCGGACCTTGGTCATGGGGCGAGCGTTCTTCTGTGGCGGCGGATCGAGACGGCCAAGCATCGCCTCGTCTACGGGCTGTTGCGGCTGGGCCTGCCGGTCATCAGCAAGTTCGACGACCGCGCGAGGGGCATCGCCTTCGACTTTCTCTCCGGGCCCGCCGCGCCGGGAACGGCGGATGAGCCCGTTACCATCGGCCATCGCAGCGGCCTCATCACGATCGATGTGGCGGAGGCGGATGACGCCGTGCGCGAGCGCAACCGCCGCGACATGGGCGAACCCTACCGGACGCTGCTCGGCCATTTTCGCCACGAGATCGGGCATTACTACTGGGACCGGCTTGTCTGCGATACGGTATGGCACAGGTCATTCCGCGAGATGTTCGGCGACGAAAGGCGCGACTACAGCGAGGCGCTTTCAGCCTATTACGCCAATGGCGCAACGGCGGGCTGGCAGGAAAACCATGTCAGCGCCTATGCGACGGCTCATGCCTGGGAAGACTTCGCGGAGACCTGGGCGCATTACCTGCACATCGTTGCCACGCTGGAAACAGCGGGCGCCTTCGGGCTGACGATTTGCCCGCAAGTGAGCGAAGGCGAGGAGACGGATTTTCGTGCCTGCGATCCTTATGATTTCGATCAGCTTATGGCGGCGTGGATACCGCTCACCGTTGCCATCAACAATCTCAGCCAGAGCATGGGGCAGGACGATCTCTATCCCTTTGTGCTTTCGCCGACGGTGATGGGCAAGCTTCGCTTCGTACACGGATTGATCCGGGGAGCGAGGGAAGCGGGCGGGAATATGGGCGCGCAGTAAAGGCTCAGCCTGCCTCGGGCCAGAGCCAGGCCGCGCCGCGTACACCGCTTGCGTCTCCGTGGGCGTGGCGCAGGAGCGGCGTCGAGACGCTGTCGGAAAAGACGTAAGCGCCCCAGCGGGAGGGCACTTCATCGTAGAGAGCGGCGATATTCGACATGCCGCCGCCAAGCACGATGGCATGGGGATCGAGAATATTGATGACATGGGCAAGCGCGCGGGCGAGACGGTCCGCATAGCGCCGGAGCGCGAGGCGGGCGGGACGGTCGCCGCCTTCCGCCGCCGCGGCGATGGCCTCCGGCGAGAGGGCCTCGCGCGTGTCGAGCATATAGTCGGCCGCGAAGCCCGGGCCCGAGAGCCATGTTTCGATACAGCCCTTCTTGCCGCAATAGCATTCCGGGCCCGGCATCTCGTCGGGCAGGACGAAGGGGAGCGAATTGTGCCCCCATTCGCCGGCAATGGCGTTGGGCCCGGAGAGGAGCGCGCCGTTGACGGTGATGCCGCCGCCGACGCCTGTGCCGAGGATGACGCCGAAGACGGAGGCTGCGCCCGCCGCCGCGCCATCGGTTGCTTCGGACAGGGCGAAGCAATCCGCGTCGTTGGCGAGGCGGACCTCGCGCCCGAGTGCGGCTTCGAGATCGCGCCCGAAGGGATGGCCGATAAGCCAGGTGCTGTTCGCGTTCTTCACAAGGCCGGTGGCGGGCGAAATCGCGCCCGGCATACCGATGCCGACGGTGCCTTGCTCGCCGGTTTCGGCTTCGAGGGCGGCAACGAGATCGCGGATGGCGGCGACGGTGGCGGCATAGTCGCCGCGCGGGGAGGCCACGCGCTTGCGCGCACGCTCATTGCCTGCGTAGTCGAGAGCAATGCCTTCGATCTTGGTGCCGCCGAGGTCTATGCCGATGCGCATTCCGGGAATCCCTTTTTTCGCGGAGGGTAGCAGGTTTGAAGGGAGGAGGGTTTCCCACGCAGAGACGCAGAGGAGAGACGCGGATGGGGTGGAGGGGGAGGTCAAAAACGCAGTGTCATTCCGGAGAGGCTCATGGGCCCCGGCTTCCGCCGGGGTGACACTTCTATTTTTTGCAGGCCTCATCAATCCAGGCGCCGCCCGAGTCGAGGCAGTTATCTATCTCCATGAATACCGAAAAGCGTATGAAGGCCCACAGGGAGAAGAGAGCGATCAGAATGACGAGAGCTGAAACGTACAGCGGCCAGCGCTTCATGGCCTAGAAACCCTCCGCGTCTAGCGTTTTCTCGATGAAGCTGCGGGCCTCGGCCCAATCCGTCGTGTGGAGGTGGCTGTCTTTCGCGGGGCCGAGCAGTTTTGCAAGACGGGGATCGGCGATGAAGTGGATCAGGTGCGCGGGTGTGTGGGCCTTCGCCACCGATGACAGATTGTGCGGAATGTCGTCGAGAAAGACGACCGGGGCTTCCACGAGATCGGCAAGGCGGCGGACGGCGCCGCCCTTCAGCCCCTTGTTGGCAATGACGGGATAGGGAATGCCCTGCGCGGCAAGCGACGCCTCGCGGCGGGGCTTCGCTTCAATCGGCACGTTGGTCAGGATGACGATCTGCGCACGCTCCGAGAGGGCGGCGAGTGCATCGACCGCGCCGGGCACGACGTCGAGATCATGCGCGGAGGCGGCAAAGAAGGCGTCGAGGAGCGCTGGCATCTCGGCGGGCGGTACGGGCTCGTCCGTGCCCTTGCGCTTGATGTTGCCGCTAAGGGCGAAGCTGCGCAGGTCGATCCAGAGGTCTTGCGTATCGAGGTAACGCTCGAGCCCGACCATGAATTGCAGCAGCACCTCGTCGGCATCGGAAACGATGAGCGGGCGGCCGCGCGTGAGCGTCAGCGCGTCGATCTGGGGGATGGTGGCGGCATCGACGGCGAGGGGATCGCGCATCGCGGCATCGCCGGTGCGCATGTCGGGCCGGGGGCCGGAGACCTCGCTTGCCGTAGCGCCGGGATCGTCTTTTTGGTCCGGTCGCGTTTCCGGACGGCGAACCGGCTTCCCCTGAAAACGCTCCTGATCGCTCATGTCCATTCCACCTGTTCGCCGCCGGGGAGGGCCACCCGCGCGCGGCCGGGAAGGCGGGGGTCCAGTTCTTCCGATTCGCAGAAAGCGAGAAGGCGGGCTTCATCGGAGAGCAGAAAATCGAGAATCGCGCCGAGAAATTCCGCTTCGCCCGCACGCGAACGCAATTCATCGACCGAAAGGCCGGAAAGTGCAAGGAAATCGCCCAGAAGGTCTTCATCGGCGGCGATGTGGCCAAGGGCGCGGATGGCCAGCAATTCGGCCTCGTCTCTCGTCATGGCAGGATTTTCCCGGGCTTTGGGCCAGAAGAAAGCAGCGTGAACACGCAAAGTTAATCATAGCGGGTTTTAAATGAAAAACCCCCGGAAGGCGGCGGCTTCGAGCCCCGGGGATTAAAGACTTAGTTAAGGATATTCGGGTCATATGACCCATAGAAGCAGAGTCGCCGTTCCCGGCCGGGAACAGGCAAATCGGGTGGCAGGCCGCCCGGCACAGGTGGAGTTCTGGAGCTATGGACGCAATGTCTAAGAAGGTCCTGATCGTCGAAGACAATGAGCTCAACATGAAGCTCTTCCACGATCTTCTGGATGCGCATGGTTACGAAACACTACAGACCCGAGACGGGATCGAGGCGCTTGAAATCGCGCGCACGAACCGTCCGGACCTGATCCTCATGGACATCCAGCTGCCGGAAGTTTCCGGGCTCGAAGTCACGAAGTGGATCAAGGAAGACGACAATCTGCGCGCCATCCCCGTGGTTGCCGTGACCGCCTTCGCGATGAAGGGCGACGAGGAGAAGATCCGCGAGGGTGGCTGCGAGGCCTATATCTCCAAGCCGATTTCGGTGACGCAGTTCCTCGAAACGGTTCAGCGTTTCCTCCGTTAAGCGCCTCCAGGCAAACACGAGGCACCAGTGACCGCTCGCGTACTCATTGTCGATGACGTTCCTGCCAACCTGAAGCTGCTCGACGCAAAGCTGACAGCCGAGTATTTCGACGTGTTCAAGGCGAGCTCGGGGCAGGAAGCGCTGGATGCCGCGAAGGAGCAGCTGCCGGACATTATTCTGCTCGACGTGATGATGCCGGGCATGGACGGGTTCGAGGTCTGCCGCCGCCTGAAGGCGATGCCGGAGACGGAACATATTCCCGTCGTCATGGTGACCGCGCTCGACCAGCCGAAGGACCGTGTGCAGGGCCTTGAGGCGGGCGCCGACGATTTTCTCACCAAGCCGCTCAACGATCTCGCGCTGTTTGCGCGCGTACGCAGCCTTGTGCGCCTGAAGATGGTGACGGACGAGCTTCGCATGCGCGAGGCGACGGGACAGCGCATCGGCGCGCTTTCGGCCACCGGCGACAACTTTCTGATGTCGGAGCCGGGCCGGATCGTCGTCATCGACGACAGACCGACATCGCTGAAGCGCATCTCGGAGACGCTGGCCTGCGAGCACAATGTCACCGTTGCCGAAAGCCAGGAAGAACTCATCCAGCTTGCCTCGACCGGCGATTTCGATCTGCACATCGTCAGCCTGACGCTACAGGAATATGACGGGCTGCGGCTTTGCTCGCAGCTCCGCTCGCTGGAGGCGACACGGCAGACGCCGATCCTCGCCATCGTGGAAGAGGGCGACACGCCGCGGCTTGTGCGCGCGCTCGACATGGGCGTGAACGATTATCTCGTGCGGCCGGTGGAGCGGAACGAACTCGTGGCGCGGGCGCGCAGCCAGCTTCGCCGCAAGCGCTATCAGGACTATCTGCGTGACAAGTTCCAGCAGGGGCTGGAGCTTGCGATCACGGACGGGCTGACGGGGCTCTATAACCGCCGCTACATGGAAGGCCACCTTGCGACGCTGGTCGACGAGGCGGCGAATACGGGCAAGTCGGTTGCGCTGCTGATCTTCGATATCGATTACTTCAAGTCGGTCAACGACACCTATGGTCATGGGGCAGGCGACATGGTGCTCAAGGAATTCGCGAAGCGGATTTCGAGCAATGTGCGCAATGTCGATCTGACCTGCCGGCTCGGCGGCGAGGAATTCGTGGTCGTGATGCCCGACACGGATGTCGGCTATGCCGTGTCGGTGGCCGAACGGCTCCGGCAGAACGTGGCTATGAAGCCCTTTACGCTCGACGAAGAGGGCCGGACGATCGATGTGACGGTCAGCATCGGCATTGCCGTGACCCAGGGACCGGCGGACAATGCGGGGAAGCTCCTCGAACGCGCCGACCAGCGGCTCTATCGCGCCAAGCGGGACGGGCGAAACCGCGTGGTCGCAGAGGCGGCGTAAGTCCTCGTTTTTACTTCAGACAAGACATACAGAATTCGAAAAGTCTTTTTCGAGACTTCGTGCGCGCCTGCATTTGTTAACCTTAAAAATTCACGGTTAACGAAGTTGAAAGCGCGAAGAGGTCCGTCAAGACACGCTCTGTGCTTTATTGGCACAGTATGGCGTGCTAGTTTCAACGACAATTATCGTTTCGCTGCCAGCGTCTTTCCCGCTCTTGCTGGGGGGTAAGCCGGGAAAGTCCGGGCAGCGATATGTGTCCTCGTGGGGCGCTCAGGTCCGCCGCATCTCCTGGGTCCGCGAGGCACGGCCGGCCGGGCGTGGTTCAAGGAGTGGCCTCCTCTGATAAGCCGCGATCTCCCGGTCGGCCCCACCTTCAAACGGAAAGAGCCGGTTCCTTTTGGAACCGGCTCTTTTTCGTTTCGGAAGCGGGCGCAGGCCCGCCACCAAATCACTTGATCTTGGTTTCCTTGAACTCGACATGCTTGCGAGCGACAGGATCGTATTTCTTGATGACCATCTTTTCGGTCATGGTGCGGCTGTTCTTCTTCGTGACGTAGAAGTAGCCGGTGCCCGCTGTGCTTTCGAGCTTGATCTTGATTGAAGCTGGCTTCGCCATCTCGCGAAATCCTTGCGTTGCGCGGGCGGCGTGCCCGCGAGGCCATAGTTGCGCAATCCAGCCCGAAGCCGGGAATATGCGGAGTTGCGCGCAGGCTACTCAGGCGGCGGCGGAAGTCAAGCGGAAGCCCGGATTACCCGGCAAAACAAAGGAAAATACCGGGTTTCTCAAGGTGCCGGGGGGACGCGCGGGACGCTAAAATAGCGCCAGCCCGCGATGGCAACATAGAGCGCGCACAGGCCCGCCATGACGACGATCAGGCCATGCGGATCCCACAGGTCCATGCCGATACCGGCCAGGGGCGGGCCGATGAGTGCGCCGGTCGAATACATCAGGACAAAGGCGGCATTGGCCGAGGCGAGATCCGCACCCTTGAAGCGCTGGCCGAGAAGCGTCAGCCCGACGGTGTAGAGGCCGACGACGCCACCACCGAAAATGAAGAGCGTGGGTGCAAAGAGCCAGAGGCTGTGGGCGACCAGCGGGATCGCCGAAGCGCCGATAATACCGACAAGGGCGCAGACCAGCAGAACCAGACGGCGGTCGGTGCGGTCGGCCCAGATGCCGATCGGGATCTGGCAGAGAATGTTGCCCGCCGCGAAGATGGACAGCACGAAGGCGGCGGACTGCTCGGTCATGCCGGTACGAACGCCATAAACGGGCAGCAGGTTGAAGATGTTGGTTTCAGTGGCGCCGTAGACGAGACCCGCAAGCGTGGCGGCGGGGGCCACGACGAGGAAGCTCAGAAAGCTCTTGCTCGGGCGTTCGGTGACGCGGGGCGCGAGGCCACGCCCGAAAAGGACGAGTGGCACAGCTGCGACGAGAATCAATGCACCGATGGTGGCGAAGGGCAGCAGACCCTGTGTGCCGACAAGGAAGAGCAGAACAGGGCCGGACGCGAAACCGCAGGAAAGTACCGTGCCGTAGATGCCGATGAGGCGGCCGCGATTTTTCTCGTCGGCCAGCGTATTCACCCAGAATTCACTGATGACGAAAAGGCCGGTGAGCGCGAGGCCGTTGGCGAAGCGGATCGGAAACCAGAGCCAGACATTGGGGAAAAGATAGTAGGCCGGCATCGCGATGGCCGACAGGAGAATGCAGGAGAGAAGGAAGGGGATCGCGGGAATGCGACGAAGAAGTGCCGGGATGAAGGGCGTCAGCAGAAAGGTGGCAAGCGCCGGCATCGCCGTGTTGAGGCCGATGATCGAGGCAGGGACGCCCTGACGCTCCATCAGCAAGGCGAGGAGCGGGATGGAGACACCCAGCCCCATGCCGACGACCGAGATGCAGGCGATGACAGCGATGAGGCTGCGCCTGCGCTCGGCGGCTGTGAGAGGCGCGTCATCGTGCATGGTGGGTTGTTTCCCGTTTATTGCCCTGTGGCGATAGCGCGTTTCGGCCGGTTTGGGTAGGGCGGGCCAGGCCCGAGCAATGATGTCTTCCGGGCTTGTCGCCGGGATGAGACTTTTATTTTCGGGACTTTACATCGAAACCCGTCATCGCGATGCCGCTGCAGGCGGCGGTGGCGATCCAGGGTGGCTCGCTGCGAGTTTGCGGTCCCTGGATTGCTTCGCCGCTTGTTCCTCGTAATGACGAGGATGGATAATCCTATGTCCGCACGACGGGCTTGTTGTTGCGATAGGAGTAGAGCGGGACGCGGGAGCGGATCTCGCCCTTGTGGCGGCGGGAGATTTCATGGAGCACGAATTCCGTCACGTCGATGACGGGAAGTTTCAATGCTTGCGAAATCGGATACCAGTCGAGGTCCTCAAGTTCGCCGCTGCCTTTTACCTCGCCCGATGCGACTTCGGCGCTGGCGGCGAAGAAGCGCGCATGAAAGCGGATCGGGCTCGAAGCCGGCGTGATGGCGCGCGCAACGAAATCCAGCACATCGAGACGCGGGGCGATGCCACGCTCACGGAACGGTTCCCAGCCTTCGCCAGCGACGATGCCGACATCGCCGGGCGCGGCGACGATGAGGCCCGTTTCCTCGAATGTTTCGCGGATGGCGGCGGCGGCAAGTGCCTGTGCTTTCGCACGCGACGCGGCGGCGTTTTCCATCATGCGCGCGGTCTGGTGGCCGAAGCCCGTTGCCGTGCGCACGCTCATATCGCCAGCATCGAGCTTGCCGCCGAGAAAGACAAAAGCATCCGGCACGAACTTCATGCGCGAGTGACGCCGCCCCATGAGGATGCGCGGTTCATCTTCCTGCGTGTCGATGAGAACAAGGCTGGCGGCGTCGCGCGGACGGATGGTGCGCTTGATGGTTTCGTGAGAGGTCATGACGTCAATCCGCAATGGCGTCGCGGATCGCGTTGCCATTTCTGAAGTGGACAAAGGGGACGGCGCGGCGGCGCTGCGCGGCGGTGGAGAGCGCGAGACGTTCGCCGATCTCGTCCAGCACGACGCGGGTGATGTTTGGCAGGTCGAGGCCGCGCGCATCGTCCAGCGTCAACCAGTGAAGGCCCTGCAATTCGCCCGAGCCCGTGACCTTGGCGGGATCGCCCTGAATGGCTTCGGCATCGGCGATGAAGAAGCGCGTGTCAAAGCGGCGCGTGCGATAGGGCGGGGTGATGGCGCGGGCAACGAAATCGAGCGAGCCGAGCGCGGGCGCGACACCTTGCGCGAAGTATTCGTTCCAGTCGGGATGCTTGCTCTTCTGGAGCGCGGTGATCGGCTTACCGAGAATGAGGCCGGTTTCCTCGAAGGTTTCGCGGATGGCGGCCATGGCGAGCGCACGAGCGCGAAGCTCGGAGGGCTTGCCGCGCATGCGCACAAGAAGGCGGCGGGCGACGGGTTCGCGAAGCTCCTGCGCGGGCTTCACGCGGCTGTCTGCGCGGTCGACCCGGCCACCGGGGAAGACAAACTTGTTCGGCATGAATTTATGATCCGCATGACGCTGGCCCATGAGAACCTGCGGCTGCGCGGCATCGCGGCGGACAATGATGAGGGTCGACGCATCGCGCGGACGCACGGCCTTGCCTTGCGTGGCTTCGCGATATTCCTGCTCGCGCGATTTCTTCGGGTCGAAGATCGCCCGTTGTTCCTCCGCCATGATCTGCGTCCCTGTTTCTGCAATAGCGTGTTGGGGACAGGATGCCCGCTCACACGATACAAAGTCCAGCGGCAGGGAGAAGGTACAGATGACGCAACGTCAGTCTTCGTGTGAGTTGCCGTCGAAGCCGTGCATTCTGAGCGCCCATTGCCAGCCGACAACCGCACCCTTGATGCGGGGCAGGAACCAGAGCGAGAGCAGCAGCGTGAGGGCCGGCCAGATCGTGGCATGAACCCAGAGTGGCGGCAGATATTCGACTTCGAGCCAGAGCATCATCGGGACAATGATGTGGCCTACAACCATGATCGTGAAATAGGGGGGAGCATCATCCGCCTGATGGTGGTGCAGATCCTCGCCGCAATCCGGGCAATTGTCCGCGATTTTCAGGAATTTGCGGAACATGTTGCCGCGACCGCAAGCCGGACAATGACCGCCGAAACCACGCAATATGGAGGTGAGCGCCGGACGGTGGGCAGGCTCGGTGGCTTCGTAGATGCGGGTGTCGGTCATATCCATTTGGTACTCACGGCGGCAATAGCGGGATGCCCTACCAAAATGGTAAGAAAACGCGATTAAGAATATGTGGCAGGTTGCCGCGCGTCAGGGTGCGCAAACTGGGCCGGAAGTACCCTAGCGCCGCTTGCCACGGGGGGTTTTTCGAGATGATTTTCCATATTTTCCTCGTGCCGCTCCGCCACGGCCGGAGGGCGCGCGGGAGCGGCTGCCAGCTCCCTTCCCTGCATTTGGCGGCGCCTCTCCGCCGCCTTCGAGAAGCTCGAAGCGCAAGCCGCCGGTGACGGGGACGGCTTCTGCAAGACGGACGCGGACAACATCGCCCAGACGATAGGCGTGACGTGTGCGCTCGCCGACAAGGGCGTGAATGATCTCGTCGTGATGGAAGAAGTCGCGACCGAGTGTCGAGACGGGTATGAAGCCATCGGCGCCGGTATCGTCGAGCTTCACGAAGAGTCCGAAGCGTGTGACGCCAGAGATGCGGCCCGTGAACTCCGCGCCGATGCGCGCTTCGAGGAAGGCGGCAATGAAACGGTCCTTCGAGTCGCGTTCGGCAACCATCGAGCGGCGTTCGGTGGCAGAGATATGTTCGGCGATCTCGGCGAGCTCGGCGAGTTCGTTGTCTGTCTGGCCGTCTTTTCCGAGACCAAGACCGGCGATCAGCGCGCGATGGACGGTGAGGTCTGCATAGCGGCGAATGGGCGAGGTGAAGTGTGCATAGCGGCGCAGGTTGAGACCGAAATGGCCGATATTGTCCGGCGAGTAAATGGCTTGCGCCTGAGAGCGGAGCACAACGTCCGACACCATGCGGTCATGTTCGGTGCCGTCGACTTCCTTCAGGATGCGATTGAAATTCGCAGGGCGGATATTCTCGCCCTTGGTGAAGCTGAGATTCAGCGTGGCAAGAAACTCGGCGAATGCAACGAGCTTTTCGCGCGAGGGCGCATCGTGGATACGGTAGATGACCTTGCGGTGCTGCGCCTCGGCCGTTTCGGCGGCGCAGACATTCGCCTGGATCATGAACTCCTCGATGAGCTTCATCGACTCGAACTTGTCGCCGATGCGCACGCCCGAGATGCGGCCATCGGGGCCGATGTCGATCTTGTATTCGGGGAGATCGAGGTCGAGCGGTGCGCGGGCCTCGCGGGCCTTCGAGATGATGCGGTAGGCGGCCCATAGGGGCTTCAGTACGGGATCGAGCAGGGGGCCTGCGGCATCGTCCGGGCGGCCGTCGATCGCCTCCTGCACCTGTTTGTAGCTGAGGCTGGCGGCAGAGCGCATGAGACCGCGAATGAACTCATGGCCGCGCTTGTTGCCGTTCTTGTCGAAGACCATACGCACGGCGAAGCAGGCACGGTCCTCGTCCTCGACCAGCGAACAGAGATCGTTCGAGATGCGCTCGGGCAGCATCGGCACGACGCGGTCCGGGAAATAGGTGGAGTTGCCGCGCTTGCGGGCTTCGCGGTCCATCTGCGAGCCGGGCTTCACATAGGCTGCGACATCGGCGATTGCGACAATGGCGATGACGCCGCCTTCGTTTTTCGGATCATCGTCAGGTGCGGCCCAGACGGCATCGTCATGGTCGCGTGCATCCGCCGGATCGATGGTGATGAGGGGAATGTCGCGCAGGTCCGTGCGGCCCTTGAGGCCGTGATGCTTTGCGGCTTCGGCTTCCGCGATCACCTCGGCGGGAAATTCATCCGGGATGCCATGCGTGTGGATGGCGATGAGGCTGATCGAGCGCGGGTCTTCGCTGTCGCCGAAGATTTCGCGGATGCGGGCGCGGGAGAGGCCATAGCGCTTGCCGGGGATGGTTTCGCCGAGGACGAGGTTGCCATCTTCCGCGCCGTTTACATCTTCGGGCGCGATCTCGTATTCGTTGCGGGCCTTCTTTTCGACGGGAACGAGGCGTCCGCCCTTTCCTTTAGGGTTCTTGCGGTAGAGGCCGAGGATGCGTTCCGCGCCCTTGCCGACGCGGCGGATGACGCGGGCCTCGTAGGGATAGGCTTCATTCTCATCTTCCACCTTTTCGAGGCGGGCGAGAACACGGTCGCCGACACCGGCAGGCGGCTCGTCATAGTCGCGCTTCCGGCGCGAGGTATCCGGCGCGATGACGATGAGAGGCGGTTGCTCCTCGCCCGGCCATGAGACGGGACGCGCGATCAGTTCGCCATCAGTGTCGGTATGGGTGATCTCGACGACGGTGACAGGCGGGAGTTCATCGGTGCGGCGGAGGTTTTTTGCCTCGTCGCGCGCGATGATGCCTTCCTCCGTCATGGCCTTCAGCAATTGCTTCAGGGGGATGCGGTCGTCGCCCTTCACATTAAAGGCGCGGCCAATTTCGCGCTTCGATGTCTTGCCGGGATTGTCGGCGAGGAAGGCGAGGATTTCCTCGCGCGAGGGCACACCGCCGCCGGTTTTTCTTTTGCCGGCTGCGGGTTTTTTCGGTGCCCCCCGTCCGGGCTTGCGTTCGGCCAAGATCAATCCGCCATTTCAGTGGCTGTGCCGGTTTTTTTGGCCGTCTTTGCCGCGGGCTTTTTTGCGGCGGGTTTTTTGGTCGCGGCCTTCTTTGCGGCAGGTTTTTTTGCGGGGGCCTTTTTCGCGGGCGCTTTCTTCTTTTTTGC
>Ga0114898_1000462_pt1 | contig 31520 bp, 28 predicted proteins | sample Malvired_Geostar_FD_83496 | JGI IMG/M metagenome (GOLD analysis project Ga0114898, IMG submission 83496) | Marine viral communities from the Global Malaspina Expedition - Malaspina viral metaG DeepMed_Geostar | ecosystem: Environmental > Aquatic > Marine > Oceanic | place: Mediterranean Sea...
GAATTCCGCCATGCCCCCGGCGCCCGGTTCGTCCTGGTCGCGCAGCGCGAAATTGGCCGCCGCATCGACATCGGCGAATTCCGGCACGGTGGCGCGCTTGCCGGCGCGGCCGATGCGGTTCGCCAGCCCCTCGATGGCGCGCTTGGCGGCATTCGCATTGCCGATCACGCCGTCGATGGAGACCAGGTCGCCGCGATAGGTGATGGCGACATCCAGCTTCTGTTCGAGGCGCACCAGATTGCGGTCATGGTCGCCGAACAGGGTGGCCAGCAGGCTCGCATCGTCGAATTTCAGATGGATCGGCGGCTGGATCAGATCGGGCGTGGTCAAGCGGCCCCCTCGTCAGGATGCCAGCGCGGCGGGCGCGGCCGTCTCGACCGTTCCCGCCCCGACTGTACCCGCCAGCGAGTTCTGATAACCAGCGCTGATGACCGCCGGTACGATACTGCCGATCAGCCGCGGCGTGCCCTCAATCACCACCGATTGCAGATAGGGGCTCTTGCCGATCAGCTGGCCGGGGAACTTGCCGGCCTTCTCCACCAGCACCGGCAAGGTGCGGCCGGCCATCGACCGGTTGAAGCCGGTCTGCTGTTCGCCCAGCAGCGCCTGCAGTGCGGCCAGCCGTTCGGTTTTGGCTGCCTCATCGACCTGCAGCTCCAGCAGCGCTGCCGGCGTGCCGGGCCGCGCGCTGTATTTGAAGGAGAAGGCCTGGGCGTAGCCCACATCGCGCACCAGCTGCAGGGTCGCCTCGAAATCGGCATCGCGCTCGCCGGGGAAACCGACGATGAAATCGGAGGACAGCGCCAGGTCCGGCCGCGCGGCGCGCAGCTTCTCGACGATGCGCAGATAGTCCTCCGCCTTGTGCTTGCGGTTCATCGCCTCGAGGATGCGGTCGGAACCGGACTGCACCGGCAGGTGCAGATAGGGCATCAGCGCGGGCACCTCGCCATGCGCGGCGATCAGATCATCATCCATGTCGCGCGGGTGCGAGGTGGTGTAGCGGAGGCGCGCCAGCCCGTCGATCTCCGCCAGCGCGCGGATCAGCCGCCCGAGGCCCCAGTCGCGCCCGTCCGGCCCCTCGCCCTGATAGGCATTCACATTCTGGCCAAGCAGCGTGATCTCGACCGCGCCGGCGCGTACCAGACGGCGCGCCTCCTCCAGGATCTGCGCGGCGGGACGGCAGAATTCGGCGCCGCGCGTATAGGGCACGACGCAAAAGGTGCAGAATTTGTCACAACCCTCCTGCACCGTCAGAAAGGCGGAATGGCCCTGCAGCGCCTGTTCCTCGGGCAGATGGTCGAACTTGCTCTCGACCGGGAAATCCGTATCCAGCACGCCCCTTTCCCCCGGACCGCCGGACGCGCGGGTGGCGCGGGCCACCATTTCCGGCAGCCGGTGATAGGCCTGCGGGCCGAACACCATATCGACATAGGGCGCGCGGGCCATGATCTCCGCCCCCTCGGCCTGGGCGACGCAGCCGGCCACGGCCAGCACCATGCGCCCGCCTTCGGCCGCCTTGCGGTCCTTCAGCTGGCGCAACCGGCCAAGCTCGTGAAAGGTCTTCTCCGAGGCCTTCTCGCGGATATGGCAGGTGTTGATGATGACCATGTCGGCGCCGTCCGGCGTCTCCGCCGGGGCATAGCCGAGCGGTGCCAGGACATCCGCCATACGGGCGGAATCATAGACGTTCATCTGGCAGCCATAGGTGCGGATGAAAAGCTTCTTCGCCAACGCTCGGTCCCAACTCCTGCCGCAACCGCCGGGCGTGCCGGCGGGGGTTTATCTTCGAAGGCCCTTATCTAGGCGTCCACGCCCCGGAAAACCAGTACGAATCCGAAAGCCCGGAGTCACGCCACCGCGCCAACCGCCCCGGGAGCCACACCCGGCACGACGGATGGCAAAGCCCCGGGGATGCCTTCCGGGACACCCCCACGGACACCCGCAGGGACACTCTCCGGCCCGGTTCCCGGCCCACCGGCCCCGGGACCCGGCACCAACGGCATCTCGCGGCCGGCATTGGCCGCCGTCACCCCCAGCAGCACCTGCTGCCCGCAATAGGCGGCCATCGCCTTGCGGTCGGGGAAATCGTCCAGCGTCACCGGCGGGTGGAAGCGCACGGTGACGGTGACCACGCCCAGCCCCAGCACACGCCAGAGATGCCCGGCCAGCGCCATGTCGCCATACCATGCGAAGAACGGCCGCAGCGACCGGCCGATCGGGATGCCGTTCAGCCGCGTATAGGAGATCGATACCGGCTGCACCTGCACCCGCTCGCCGTCGATGCGGGTCTCGGCGGCGGCGAACAGCGCGCTCTTGAAGGGCAGCACGCGGTTGCCGTCATTGCTGGTGCCTTCCGGGAACAGGATCAGGTTGCCGCCCTTATTCAGCCGGCTGGCGATATTGTCGCGCTGGCGCCCGGCATGATTGCCGCGCCGCACGACGAAGACGGTGCGCTGAAGCTGGGCCAGCCAGCCGAAGAACGGCCAGGTCTTCACCTCCGACTTGGCGACGAAGCTGCCGGGAATCAGCGACCCCAGCACCGTGATGTCGAGATAGGAGGCGTGGTTGCAGACATAGAGCACCGGCGCACGTTCCAGCCGCTCGCCCAGCACCTCCAGCCTGAATCCCATGATCGGCAGGCATTTGCGGTGATAGAAGACCGGCAGCGTGCGCGCGAGATCGAGGCGCAGCGCCACCGCCAGCGCCTGCACCGGCATCAGCGGCAGGGTGAAGGCCAGATAGACCAGCAGTCGCGCGAAGGAAAGCAGGGAATTGCCCATTACTGCACCGCCAGCCTTCTACTCACCCCAGGCATCCTGCGTCGTCCGGGCATAATGCCGATAATAGCTCTCCTTCACCTGTCCGGTCTTCACGATGACGCAGACATCGGTGGTATTGAACTGCGGATCGATCACCGCGCCCTGTCCGACGAAGCCGCCCAGCCTGAGATACCCCTTGATGAGCGGCGGCAGACCGGCCAGCACGCGCTTGGCGTCGTAGCCATCGGGCGGCAGCCGGTTCATCTCGGTGAAAAGTTCCGGCAAGGCGTGCGGCCGCAATTCCTCCGGTGCCAGATGATTGTGATGGAGATAGGACAGCGCCGGCGCCAGCTGTTCGACATCATTGCCGGGCAGGCTGGCGCAACCGAACATCAACTCGATGCCGTGATGGAAGACATAGGCGGCGATACCCCGCCATAGAAGCTGCATGGTCGGGCGGTTACGGTAGCGCGAATCGGTACAGGACCGGCCAAGTTCCAGGATCGGCCCGTCGAAGGCGAGGATCTTGGCGATGTCGTATTCGTCGGCCGTGTAGAAACCGCCATGCTTCGCCGCCGCCTCGCGCCGGATCAGCCGGTAGGTGCCGACCACCGATTCCGGCCCGTCACCCAGCGCATGATCGATGACCAGCAAATGATCGGCGACATCGTCAAAACTGTCGAAGTCGCGGCGCGCCGCCGCCATCTCCGGCGAGGGTTTGGCGTTCATCTCATCGTAGAACACGCGGTAGCGCAGCGCCTGCGCTGCCGCCACATCCTCCGGCGTCCGGGCGAGCCGGACTTCCAGCGTGCCCGAGCGCAGATCGCCGAGATCGGCAGGACCACCGCCTTCGGCGCCGGCCCCGCGAGTCGGACGTCCGCGCGAGAAAGCGGCCTCCCCGGCCGTCGTTTTAGTGCCGGGAGGTTCCGCGGCCGCCGCAAGAGACTGGGGCGGATGCGCTGGGTGCGACATGAGAAGCCGTTCCTATTGTTTGGCCAGCCGTCTTATTTCAGCCGTTTTACTTAAGCGGGCGCCGGCGCGTCGAATTCAGCGGTATGCCGTAGAGCTCCAGGCGATGACCCACCAGCCGGTAACCGAGTTTCTCCGCGATCTCTTCCTGCAGCTTTTCGATTTCCTCGCTCTGGAACTCGACCACGGTGCGGGTTTCGATATCGATCAGATGATCATGGTGCTCTTCCGGCGCCTCTTCATAACGCGCCCGACCGTCGCCGAAATCGTGCCGCTCCAGGATGCTCGCCTCTTCGAGCAACCGGACGGTGCGATAGACAGTGGCGATAGAGATGCGCGGATCGATCGCCGTGGCGCGCTGATAGACCAGCTCGACATCGGGGTGATCGGTTGAATTGGACAGCACCTGCGCGATGACCCGGCGCTGCTCGGTCATCTTCAGGCCCTTTTCCAGGCACAAACGCTCAAGGCGTGACGGTTCCATCGGTGCAATTGCCTCCCATTTTATCTGCCGTGACTATAACCAAAACGACGCCGCAAACCAAAGCGGTTCGCGACGTCGCCTGACAGATAAAACCCGCCCGGCCCCAAACCTGACCACCGGAGTGGCAAGAAGGTGACAGCGGGCGGGCGGGCAACGTGGCGGCGGACGGCTGAAAAGCCTTATTCCGCCGCATCGCGACGCGCGCGCGTGCCCAGGCCAATGGCCCGTGCCAGCTTGCTGCGCTGCTTGGCGTAATTCGGCGCCACCATCGGATAGCTGGCCGGCAGACCCCACTTCTCGCGATATTCCTCGGGCGTCATGTCGTAGGCGGTCTTCAGATGCCGCTTCAGCATCTTCAGCTTCTTGCCGTCTTCCAGGCAAATGATGAAGTCGGGCGTCACCGATTTCTTCACCGGCACGGCCGGCTGCAGTTTTTCCTGCGGCGCCTGGACGGCCTCACCCAGATTGCCAAGCTTGCCATGCACCTGCTCGATCAGCTGCGGCACGTCATGCATCGCAATAGTGTTATTCGAGACGTAGGCAGAGACAATTTCGACCGTAAGGCGAAGCATTTCGTCTCTTTCGACAACGTCCGTCATTTGAATCGACATAAAACAACTCCGAATTAAAGACTGCTCTAGAATTAGAGTGTCCCTTGTTGAAATTCAATACTTACGTCTTCGCGACGATGAAATTTTCTACAATATTCATGGCAAAAATGCGGAGGCGCTAATAGCGACGCCCTAACCGACAAGGGTGCAGCGCATGTTCAGGGCGTCAGTTTGGCTTCCATCTATTTCCTTGTAATATTTCGCGCGGCGGCCAATCACGGAAAAGCCGGCGGCCTCATACAGTCTTTGCGCCGCCTGATTCTTTTCCGAAACCTCGAGGTACATAACGCTGGCACCGCGCGCCACCGCCTTGTCCATACAGGAGCGCAGCAGGTACCGGCCAAGGCCGCGGCCGGAATAATCCGGCAGCACGCCCAGCGTCAGCAACTCGGCCTCCCCGGCCACCAACTGGCACATCGCAAAGCCGACCGGCACGCGACCGGTCCGGGCATTGACCTTCAGCAACACGGAAAAGCCGCCGGTCACGGCAAACATGCGAGCGACGAAGTCCCGGCCCCAGGGCTGGTCGAAGCACAGCGCCTGCAGCCGCGCCAGCAGATCGATATCGAATGGCCCGGCCAGAACCGCACTGGCCCGAATGTCCCTCGCCTCTTCAGCCATCGGCCTGCCCGTCTTTCGATCCGTTCACGTTACGCCAGGGCGCGCAGCACCGGCGGGCGCGGCAGGGTGACGTCCGGCGCGCGCAAATATAGTGCCGTGACCGAGGCTGTGACCGGCCCGTCAGGCAGGGGCCGCGCCGCCGCCAGCCGCGCCACCGCGACCGGGTCGGGCAGGGCACTGTCGGCTGCCAGGGCGACATCGCGGCCGGCCCTTGCCAAGACTTCCAGCGCGGCCGGTGCGGCATCGCCCGCCAGCAACAGCGGACCGGCCGGCAGCAGCGCGTCCAGCGCCGCCGGATCGGCCGCCGCCGGCGCCGACAGCGGCGCCGCATCCTCGCCAAAGATCTGCACGAACACATCGCCGCGCCGCGAATCGATCAGCGCCACGGTCACGCGGCCCTGCCGCGCCGCCGGATCGACAGCGGCGGCCAGCGCTTCCAGCGTGGTGATTCCGGTCAGTGGCAATCCGGTTGCCAGCGCCAGCCCGCGTGCCGCCGCAAGCCCGATGCGCAGGCCGGTGAAGGAGCCCGGACCGACGGTCACGGCAAGCCGGTCGAGATCGGCGAAACCAAGACCGGCCTCATCCAGCGCCGCGCGCACCATCGGCAGCAGCGCCTCCGCCTGGCCGCGCGCCATCGCCTGGCGCCGCACGGCACGCACCGCACCGTCAGCCAGCACCGCGACGGAGCAGGCGGAAAGCGCGCTATCGAGAGCCAGAATCTTCACCGCCGCCCTTTCGATCCATCCAATCCGGCATTCATCCGGCGCTCTCCCGCGCCGCGCCGGGTCATGCTAGAACGCCTTTGCAAATGGAGATACACGGCCTCGGCACAAGAGGCAAACCGCGACAGGAAGGCACGATGCTTGTTGAAATTACCGAAGCGGAGCATGGCGTCGTCCTGGCGCTCGCCTATGCCACAGCCGACAATCTGACGGGCCGGCCGATCTATGGCCGCGCCGGCTGTTATCTGCATGTCGAGGCGGAGCCGAAACTGCGCCGGGCCGCCGCCCTGGCCGGCGCACTCGGATATCGCCTGAAGATCCTGGACGCCTTCCGCCCGCTGGAGGCGCAATGGGCGCTGTGGCACGCCCTGCCTGACCCGGATTTCGTCTCCGACCCGCGCACCGGCGCGCGGCCGCATTGCCGGGGTGCCGCGGTCGATCTCACGCTGATCGACGGCAGTGGCGCCGAACTCGACATGGGCACCGGCTTCGATGCGGCGACGCCACTGTCCTGGCATGGCAGCCTGGGCGTCTCCGTGACGGCGCAACGCAACCGGCATCTGCTGCTGGGCATCATGTCGGCCGCCGGCTGGGATTTCTATGACAAGGAATGGTGGCATTATCAGCTGTTCCAGCCGCGCCGCCTGCCGATCCTCAGCGACAGCGTCCTGCGGCCCGGCCTGATGAAACAGGCATGAGCGGCACGCGGATTCGCGAGCGTCAAAACGGTCTTTCATGTTATTATTAAACATAAAATAACGCGAAAACCTTGGCCCTGATCTGATTATCGACCCAATTTGCGACCCGGTTTGCGATCCAGTATTGTCACAAGGACTGCAGCTAGACATGGTGCGGATGACCCCAGCTTTTCTTGCCAGGACTTCTCTCTGCGGTGCCGTCCTGGCGGTATCCGTCGCGGCGGCAACGCCGCACGCCGTGGCCCAGAACGCCCCGGCCAGCCCGACCGCCGGCGAGAACGGTTCGGCCGTCGTACTGATGTATCACCGGTTCGGCGAAGAGGATCTGCCCTCCACCAGCATCCGCATCGACCAGTTCGAGGCGCATCTGGCCGAATTGAAGAGCGGCAGCTACCAGGTGCTGCCGCTATCGCGGATCGTGGCCGCCTTGCGCGACCGCAAACCGCTGCCCGACCGCGCCGTCGCGATCACCATCGACGACGCCTACCGCTCGGTCTATCTGGAGGCCTGGCCGCGGCTGCGCACCGCCGGCCTGCCCTTCACCCTGTTCGTCTCGACCGATGTGGTCCAGCGCAGCGGCGGCGATTATATGAGCTGGGACGAAATCCGCGAAATGGCGCGGGGCGGCGTCGAGATCGGCAACCAGACCGCCAGTCACGACCATCTGCCGACCCTGCCGCTCGACCGGGTGCGCGACGATATCCGCGCGGCCAATACGCGCATCGAGGCCGAGATCGGGCAGAAACCGACCCTGCTGGCCTATCCCTACGGGGAATATTCGGCGGCGATCCGGGATCTGGTGGCGGGCGAGGGCTTCCTCGCCGCCTTCGGCCAGCATTCCGGCGTGGCGCACAGCCAGATGGACCGCCATCAGCTGCCGCGCTTTCCGCTGAACGAGAATTATGGCGGGCTGGACCGGTTCCGGCTGGTCGCCAACGCGCTGCCGCTACCGGTCACCGAACTGACTCCGAACGATCCGGTGCTGACCGGCAGGAACCCGCCGGCCATCGGATTCACCGTGATGCCCGGTATCGGCGATACGGCGCAGCTCGATTGTTTCGCCTCGCGCCAGGGCCGCACCATTATCGAGCGGCTACCCGCTGGCCGCATCGAAATCCGGCTGAGCGAGCCGCTGCCCGCCGGCCGCGCGCGCCTCAACTGCACTATGCCCGGCCCGGAGTCGCGCTGGCGCTGGTTCGGTCTGCAATTCTACGTGCCGGAAAACTAAGGCCGGAGAGCTGAACCCTCAGCTCTCGTCGCGCCGGGCCGGAGCCTCATCCGCCATCGCCACGACCATGCCGCTGGCCAGGCTGGCCTGCTGCAACTCGTCCAGGCGGTTGGCGCGGATGATGATGCGCAGCGTGCGCACATAATCCTGCCCGCGTTCCGAATAGCGCAGCAGATGGCCGGCCAGCGCCTCGGCATCCAGCGGCTTGCCGGCGGCCCTCAGCGAGGCCCGCGCCGCGCGGAAATCATGATAGGCGGGATGGGTGTTCAGATTCAGGCTGTAGGCCGCCGCCGCATCGATGACACGGTCGAAGCTGCGCACCACATGGGCGGTATCCGGTCCGCTGCCCGCCGGCTTCAGCCCGGCCGACTCGCTCCAGGCATACTGGCCGTACAGCGCATTGCCCTCGCGGGCGAAGCGCGAGGTGCCCCAGCCGCTCTCCTCAATGGATTGCGCCAGCGCCAGCGCCACCGGGATTTCATCCACCCGAAGCAGCAGCGCCGCCAGATCGGGCAGGCCGCCCGGCTGCGCCGCCTCGAGACCGTAGGCGGCGGCGAGGCTGTTCAGCCAGCGCCGCTCCGCCGGGCCGGGCACCGCACCCGCCTTCAGCCGCGCGTCCAGCGCCAGCAGCCGACTGCGATCCTCGGCGATTTCCTCATTCACCCGCAGGATCAGCGGCAGCACCGTCTTGATGAAGATGCTCTTGCGTTCCTCGACCTCGCGCAGCTTGCGCAGATCGTTCGGCACCTGTGCCAGAAACAGCCGCGGGACATCGCTTTCGCCGGCCCGCACCGCCGCCAGATCATAGCCGGCCAGCTCGAACAGCTGGCGCGCCTCATGGCTGCGCCGGACGCTGGTAACGGTGCCCGGCAGCGGCGCATCAGCTGCACCGGTAAACAGCCGCACCCGGGGAAGGGCGGTGGCATATCGGGCCTTGGCGGCGGTCATGGCCGCGCCCGCCTGCGGCGGCTGCATCACGGTGGCGGTCGCCGCCGAAACAGGCTGCCCGATCCCCGATGCGGGATAATAGGGCAGGGTGGGTCCGGCGAAGATCGCCGTCGCCTGCATCAGCACCACGGCGGCGGCCAGCAGGCCGAGGGAAGAAGTCGCGAAATCGGGCTTCCGCATCCTCGTGTCGCTCCGTCTTGTTAAAACAAACCCCTTCCGCCCGCGCCTTGCGGCACGGCCATCGAACGCGGGAACGGTCGGGGGATCGGGGCGGGGGCGGCCGCTACATCGCGGCGCGCACCTCCGCAACCTCGGGGATATAATGCTTCAGCAGATTCTCGATGCCCATCTTCAGGGTCGCGGTCGAGCTGGGACAGCCGGCGCAGGCACCCTGCATGTGAAGATAGACGACACCATCCTCGAAACCCTTGAAGACGATGTCGCCGCCATCCTGGGCAACCGCCGGGCGGACACGGGTATCGAGCAGTTCCTTGATGGTCTGCACGATCTCGCTATCCTCGCCGGCCGGCGCCGCGTCGGCCGCATCATCGGCCAGCAGCAGCGGGTCGCCCGCCGTGAAATGCTCCATGATGGCACCCAGCACGGCCGGCTTCAGCACGTACCATTCCTTGTCGTCCCGCTTCGCGACGCTGACGAAGTCGGAACCGAAGAACACGCCGGTCACGCCATCGACGGCGAACAGCCTTTTGGCCAGCGGCGAGCGCTGGGCGGACTCGGCATCGGCGAAATCCGCCGTACCTTCTTCCATCACGCTACGTCCCGGCAGGAACTTCAGGGTTGCCGGGTTCGGCGTCGATTCGGTCTGGATGAACATGGCTATCACTCCACGCGACACGCGTTTTGCTTTGCTGACAGGATCAATTCAGGACCTATATGGTCCGAATTCCCTGCCGGATCAAGCGGACGCGCATCATGGCAGGTAATCGGATAGCGCCGGATTGCGGCGCGAAAACGGCAAAACCAAGGAATTCTACCGCAGAAAGCCGACGATATCGTGCACCTGATCGACGATCGGGGCGGCAATGGCGTTGGCCTTCTCCCCGCCCTCGCGCAGCACGGAATCGACATAACCGGGGTCGGCGGTCAGGCGCTGCATCTCCAGCCCGATCGGCCCCAGCACCGACACGGCGAGGTCGGCCAGCCGGGTCTTGAACTCGGCGAAGCCCTTGCCGGCGAATTCCGTCACCACATCGGCGACATCGCGATCCGACAGGGCCGCATAGATGCCGATCAGATTGGCGACTTCCGGGCGTTCCTTCATATCGTCAACGGTTTCGGGCAGCGGCAGCGGGTCGGTCTTGGCGCGCTTCAGCTTCTGCGCGATCTCGTCCGGCCCGTCGGTCAGATTGATACGGCTCTGGTCGGAAGCGTCCGACTTGCTCATCTTCTTGGTGCCGTCGCGCAGGCTCATGACGCGGGTCGCCGCGCCGAAAATCTGCGGCTCCGGCAGCGGGAAGAATTCGACGCCATACTGGCTGTTGAAGGCCTGGGCGATGTCGCGCGCCAGCTCCAGATGCTGCTTCTGGTCGTCGCCGACCGGCACATGGGTTGCCTTGTAGGTCAGGATGTCGGCGGCCATCAGGTTCGGATAGACGTAGAGCCCGACCGTGGCGTTGTCGCGGTTCTTGCCGGCCTTGTCCTTGAACTGGGTCATCCGGTTCAACCAGCCCATGCGCGCAATGCAGTTCAGCACCCAGGCAAGCTCCGCATGCGCCGGCACGCGGCTCTGGTTGAACAGGATGTTCTTCTTCGGATCGACGCCCGACGCGATCAGACCGGCCGCGACTTCGCGAATGCTGGCATGCAGCACCTTGGGGTCCTGCGGGATGGTGATGGCGTGCAGATCGACGACGCAGAAGATGCAGTCGAAATCATTCTGCAGCTTCACCCAGTTGCGGATCGCGCCCAGGTAATTGCCGAGATGCAGGTTTCCGGTCGGCTGAATGCCGGAAAAGATCAGATTATTGGACATGCGCGAAAACCCTGATGGGGAAAGCTGTGGATAAGAGCCGGGGACTATTCCCGCATCGCGCGGCCAGGGTCAAGTGCGGCATGCTCTCAGGGCTTTCGGCTCTCAGGGCTTTCGGCTCTCAGGGCTTTCGGCGCAGCATGCCCTTCAGCTCGCCCCAGCGCGCCGCGCCGGTGATCTGGCAGGCGATGCCGTAGAGCACGGCCCCGGCGGCCACCAGCCCGGCCAGCACCGCCGCGCGCAGCGCCGGCGCCATGCCCTGGCTCAGGGTCCAGACCTCCAGCCCGGCCAGCAGCAGCCCGACCATGGCGAGGCAGGCGACTAGGATGCGCCAGGCCCGGCCGCGCAGCCTTGCATCCGGCACGAAGCCGCCGCGCCGCGCCAGGATCGTCCCCAGCAGCGCGACATTCAGCCAGGAGGAAAAAGCCGTCGCCAAAGCAAGCCCGACATGGGCGATGAACTGCATCAGCACAACACCGACGACAATGTTGGCCAGCATCGCGGCGATCGCCACCTTCACCGGCGTCGCCGTATCCTCGCGGGCATAGAAGCCGGGTGCCAGCACCTTCACCGCAACATAGGCCGGCAGGCCCAGCGAATAGGCAGCGAGCGCCAGCCCGGTCGCCTGCGCGTCGGCGGCGGTGAAGGCGCCGCGCTGGAACAGCACCTCGACGATCGGGCCGGCCAGCACCACCAGCCCCGCCGTTGCCGGCAAGGTGAGTAGCAGCGCGATCTCCAGCGCGCGGTTCTGGCTGACCAGCGCCGCCGCATCCTCGCCGGCCTTCACCTGGCGCGACAGCAGCGGCAACAGCGCCGTGCCGATGGCGATGCCGACCACACCCAGCGGCAGCTGGTTGATCCGGTCGGCGTAATAGAGGTAGGAGATCGCCCCGGTCGGCAGCAGCGAGGCCAGCAGCACATCGACCAGCAGGTTGATCTGCATGACGCCGGCCCCCACCGCGGCCGGCAGCATCAGCCGGAACAGCTTGCGGATGTCGGGCGTGAGGCGCGGCCGCACCAGGCGCAATGGCAGGCCGTTACGGCGCGCCGCCGCCAGCAGGAAGAAGAATTGCGCGAATCCTGCGACCAGCACGCCCCAGGCCAGCGCATGGCCCGGCGTCTCGGCATAGGGAACCAGCGCGAACAACGACAGGATCAGGCAGATGTTCAGCAGGATGGGCGCCGCCGCCATCGCCGCGAACCGGTCGGTCGCGTTCAGCAGTCCGCCGATCAGCGCGACGAAGGAAATCAGCGGCAGGTAGGGAAAAGTGATGCGGGCCAGATCGACCGCGAGATCGAACTTGGCCGGGTCGGCGACGAAGCCGGGCGCGATGACCTGCATCGCCCAGGGCATGATCGCCTCCATCACGGCAAGGAAGCCCAGCATCACAACGGCCATCACCGCCAGGGTGCGCTGCGCGAAATCCAGCGCCGCCGCCCGTCCCTGCGTTGCCAGCAGGCCGGAGACCATCGGCACGAAGGCGATGGTAAAGGCGCCCTCGCCAGAGAGCCGGCGGAAGAAGTTCGGGAATTTGAAGGCGACGAAGAAGGCGTCGGCCACCGGCCCCGCGCCGACCAGCGCGGCGATGAGGATATCCCGGGCGAAGCCGGTGACCCGGCTTGCCAGCGTATAGCCGCCGACCGTGGCGATGTGGCGCAGCATCGACATGGCGAAAGGCTCTAGCCGATTTGTGAGAGTCTGGCGATCCCGATTTCGCGGGCGGCGCTATTCCGCCGCCTGCACCGTGGCGGATTTGCGGCGCTTTTCGCCCGAATGCCCCTGGGCCTGTACCGGGGCCGAGGCCGCTCCAGGCTCGGCCAGGGCGGCGAGCAGCTTCTCGCGGATCGCCGCCAGCTTGCTGGCATGCTCGACCTTCAGCCCGAACACATCCTTCACATAGAACACGTCGATGGCAGTCTCGCCATAGGTCGAGATCTTCGCCGAGGAGACCTGCAGCGACAGCTGGTTCAGCGCCCGCGCGATGTCGGACAGCAGGCCCGGCCGGTCGCGGCCGTTCAGCTCGATCACCGTGTTGGTGGCGCTGGCCTTGTTGTCGATCAGCACGCGCGGCGGCACCTTGAACACGCGGGTCCGGCTGGGCAGCGCGCCCGCCGCCTTCTCGCGCAGCGCCTGACGCGGCTTCAGTTCGCCCGACATCGCCTTGTGGATCGCCGCCGACAACCGCGCCAGCTTGCTCGGCTGGTCGAACGGCCCATCGGTCGCGTCCTGCACCCAGAAAGTGTCGAGCGCCATACCGTCGGCCATGGTGAAAATACGGGCATCGACAATGCTGGCCCCGGCAACCGCCATGGCGCCGGCCAGCCGGCTGAACAATCCGGGATGATCGGGCGTGCAGATGGTGATCTCGGTAACGCCGCGCTGGCCGTCGATGCGGGTATCGATCAGCAGCGGCTGGTCGATCTCCGCCGCCTCGCGCATCAGCAGGGCGTGGCGCACCAGTGCCTCGGTGTCGTGGCCGAGCCAGTAGGAAAGCGGCCCCTTGGCGAGATGCGCCTCGATTGTCTTCGCTGGCCAGTCCGGCAGTGCCGCCCGCAGCGCAGATTTGGCCTGTTCGGCGCGCGCCATGTTCTGCTGGCCGCTGGCCAGGGCCGCCTCCGACACCTCGCCGGACAGCACCTCGTCGGCCCGGTAATAGAGGCTGCGCAGCAGCGCCGCCTTCCAGTTGTTCCAGATCGCCGGGTTGGTCGCGCGCATATCGGCCACGGTCAGCACCAGCAGCAGGCGCAGCCGTTCCGGCGATTTGATGATCTCGCAGAAATCCTGAACCGTCTTCGGGTCGCCGATATCGCGCTTGAAGGCGAAGGCGGTGAACCAGAGATGGTTGCGCACCAGCCAGGCAACCGTCTCGGTCTCCTCGTCGCTGAGGCCGAGACGCGGCCCCAGCCGATGGGCCACCTTCTCGCCCAGCAGCGAGTGGTTGCCGCCGCGCCCCTTGGCGATGTCGTGCAGGAACATTCCAAGATAGAGCGCGCGGCGCGACAGCACCTTGTGCACCACCTCGCTGGCCACCGGCGCCACCTCGGCAAGCGCGCCGGATTCGATCTGGTGCAGGATGCCCATCGCCCGGATGGTGTGCTCATCCGTCGTATAGACGTGATACATGTCGAACTGCATCTGCGCCACGACGCGGCCGAAATCCGGGATGAAGCGACCCAGCACGCCGGCCTCGTTCATCAGCCGCAGGATGCGTTCCGGCCCCTTGCGTGAGATCAGGATATCGAGGAACAGCCGGTTCGCATCGGCATCGTTGCGCAGCGCCGCATCCACCCGCCGCAGATTCTGCGTGATCAGCAGCAGCGCGTCGGGATGCACGTCGAGATCATGTTCCTGCGCCGTATGGAACAGCCGGATGAAGTTCACCGGGTCGGCCTCGAACATATCCGGGCGCGGCACCGACAGGCGCTCGCCATCCAGCACGAAACCGTCGAAATTGCGCTTGCGGAACGGCAGGGACGGCAGGCGCAGCCTGGGGCGGCGCTGAATCTTCGCCTCAATGGCGGCGCAGACGATGCGGGTCAGATTGCCGACATCCTTCGCCACCACGAAATAATGCTTCATGAAGCGCTCGACGGCGATGGCGCCAGCATGGTCGGTATAGCCCAGCCGCCGCGCCATCTCGCTCTGCACGTCGAAGGTCAGCCGCTCCTCGGCGCGCCCGGTCAGATAATGCAGGTGGCAGCGCAGCGTCCACAGGAAGTCCTGCGCCTTGGCGAATTTGCGGCGTTCGGCGGCGGTCAGCACGCCAGCCTCCACCAGCCCGCTCACCGTCTCCGTGTGATAGACATACTTGCCGATCCAGTAGAGCGTGTGCAGATCGCGCAGGCCGCCCTTGCCCTCCTTGATGTTCGGCTCCAGCACATAGCGCGAGCCGCCGACCTTGCTATGCCGCGCGGCGCGTTCGGCCAGCTTCGCCTCGACGAACTCCAGCACCGTGCTGTCGGCAAGCTCGTCCCAGAAACGCTGCTGCAGATCCTCATGCAGCGCCTCGTTGCCCCAGATGATCCGCGATTCCAGCAGCGCGGTGCGGATCGTTACATCCTCACGGGCCTGACGCAGGCACTCATCCACCGACCGCGTGGCATGGCCGACCTTCAGCCCCATGTCCCACAGCATGTAGAGCATGTATTCGACGATCTGCTCGCCGCGCGGGGTCTGCTTGTAGGGCAGCAGGAACAGCAGATCGACATCGGATTGCGGCGCCAGCTCGCCGCGTCCGTACCCGCCGACCGCGACCACCGCCAGCTGCTCGCCGAGCGTCGGATTGGCGGAGGGGTAGGCCGTGCCAGCAGCGAAATCAGCCAGCGCCCGCACCAGCTCGTCGATCAGGAAGGCGAGGCTGCGCACGGTCTTCTCGCCGATCCGCTCGCCCGGCTTGTGGGCAAGAAAGCGCCGCTCCACCTCGTCATGGCCGGCCGCCAGCGCGTCGCGCAGACGCGACAGCACGCCGTTGCGAAGCTCCTGCGCCTTCAGATCGTCACGCGCCGCCAGCGCCGCCAGATCGCGGCGCAGCCGCGCCGGATCGATGATCGCGGCCTTGTCGGCGACAGCGCCGCCGGGCCGTCCGGCGACCGCCTTGCCGGGCGTCTTGCCCGATTCCTTACCCAGCGGAGCCTTGCCCAGAATCGAAGACAACATCCTCTTGCTTTCAGCCGTTTCGGGAAGCCCGTTCCCTCGCTATAAGATAGCGCTAAAGCTAAGCGATTTAAGGCCCCCGCACCACGCCTATCCGGGATCGTGCCCGGCCGAACCATCAGGAAAGCGCCCTATCGTGAGCGACCAGGTTCCCAACAGCCCCGTGAACAGCACCGACATCGCCATCGTCGGCGGCGGCGTCATCGGCAGCGCCATTGCCTATTTCCTGGCCAGCGATCCCGGCTTTGCCGGCCGGGTCACGGTGATCGAGCGCGACCCGACCTACGCCCGCGCCTCCACGCCGCTGTCTGCCGGCGGCATCCGCCAGCAATTCTCCACCCCGGAGAACATCGCCATCGGCCAGTTCGGTGCGGCTTTCCTGAAGCGCGTACCCGACCTGCTGGAGGTCGAGGGCGAGCGCCCCGACATCCATTTCGTCGAGGGCGGCTATCTGTTCCTGGCCAGCGAGGCCGGCCGCGCCATCCTGGAGCGGAACCACGCCACCCAGCGCGCCCAGGGCGTCGAAGGCACGGTGCTGCTGGAACCGGACGAGCTGGCCCGCCGCTTCCCCTGGCTCAGCCTCGACGGCCTGGCCCTCGGCTGCCTCGGCGTGCGCGACGAGGGCTGGTTCGACCCCTTCACCCTGCTGCAGGCCTTCAAGCGCAAGGCGCGGTCGCTGGGCGTCACCTATCTGAAGGATGAGGTTACCGGCATCGAGCGGGATTCTGGGCGGGAAGGGGGGCGCATTACCGCCGTCACCCTGCGCGAGGGCGGTCGTCTCGCCTGCGGAACGATGGTGAACGCGGCCGGTGCGCAGGCCGGCCGGCTGGCGGCGCTGGCCGGCATCGCCCTGCCGGTCGCGCCGAAGAAGCGCTTCGTCTATGTGTTCGACTGCCGCACGCCCATCGCGCCGCTGGCGCCGCTGACCATTGATCCGTCCGGGGTGTATTTCCGGCCCGAGGGCAAGGGCTTCATCGGCGGCGTCTCGCCGCCCGAGGACCGCGACCCGGATTCCGACGATCTGGAGGTTGAGTACGATCTATTCGAGGAGGTCGTCTGGCCGGCGCTGGCGGCGCGCGTGCCGGCCTTCGAGGCGATCAAGCTGACCGGCGCCTGGGCCGGGCATTACGATTACAATATCGTCGATCAGAACGGCATCGTCGGCCGCCATCCGGAGATCGCCAACCTGATCTTCGCCAACGGCTTCTCCGGCCACGGACTGCAGCAGAGCCCGGCGGTCGGCCGCGCCGTCGCCGAACTGATCCTGCAGGGCGGCTATCGCAGCATCGACCTGACCCGCTTCGGCTATGAGCGCTTCGCCCGTGACGAACCGATCCTGGAGCTGAACGTCGTCTAGTTAATCCGTCAATTTATAAGCGGCTGGAAGCTCTGCGGCGCCGGATCGATGACGCGACGCTGGCCATCGCCGATTTCATAGACCGCGAGACCGCGCTCGTTCAGCCCGTCGGGCTTGAGCCGGAAAATGCCGTTCACCCCGGCGAAGCCCTCCGGCGAGGTCAGCGTCTCCAGGCTGAAATCCGGCCGGTCCCGGTCGCGCGCCAGCAACGCCACCAGCGCCGTGGCATCGTAGGCGAGGCCGGCCACCAGCGGCGGGCGGGCGCCGAAAGCCTGCTGATAGCGGTTCTCGAAGGTCGCCCGCATATCGGCCGCGGGAGCGGCGTACCAGCCGCCGCCCAGTGTCGGCTCGCCGGCGATGGAGGCATCGTCCCACAAGGTGGTGCCCAGCATCCGGACCTTGCGGTTATCGACATCAAAATAGGCCAGCATCGGGGCCAGGCTGCGCAGCCGCTGGCCGGCATCGGGCAGCAGCACGGCCTGATAGGGCAGCTCCTCCACCGTTTCCATGCGCTCCAGCCGCGCCAGCGCACGCCTGGAGGCCTCGTCATCACGCCCGGCGAGCCGGGATTTCTCCCCTGCCAGCGCGCGTTTGCGCTGGTCGTAATCGGCGAACTGGCGGGCGATCTGGGTGAAATCCCCGGTACCAGGATTGTAAAGCGTGGCGCGTACGGTCGTCGCCCCGGCTTCCTGCGTCGTCTCCTGCAGGGCACGCGTGACCGAACGGCCATAAGGCGTGTCGGGGGCCAGCGCGGCATAGCGCACAATGCCCTGCGCGGTAGCGTAGCGCACCACCCGCGCCACCTGATCGCGCGGCAGGAAGCCCAGCACGAACACGCCCTGATCGGCGACCGCCTCGTCATTCGAGAAGCTGAGGACCGGCACGCCGGCCTGATGCGCGTAGGGGGCGACAGCGGTGGTCGCCGCGGCGAACAGCGGCCCCAGGATGATCTCGGCGCCGTCGGCCAGCGCCTGCTGCGCCACTGCGCCGGCCTCCATGGGGTCGGCGCCGGTATCGTAGGGGCGCAGCTGGAAATCGGCATCCGCCACGTCGAACAAGGCAAGCTGGGCCGCGTTCAGCAGCGCCTGGCCGATGCGCGCCTCCGGGCCGCTCAACGGCAGCAGGATGGCGATCCTGACCTGGCCGCCGGGCGCGCGGACCGACGGCGGAATCAGCGATGGCGCGGCAGGCACGGTGGAGAGCGGCCCCTGGGTGGCCGGCGGCGGCGTTGCCGGCGCCGATGGAGCGGGCGTGGCCAGCACCGGCCCGCTGGCTGAATCGCCGAATATATCGCTGCCAAGGCCCCGCGAGCCGCCGCAGCCGGCCAGCAGCGGCACCGCCAGAACACACAACAGGGCGATCGCCGCATAGGCGGAACGCTTTTGCGGCACGCCGCGACGCTTTAGCGTAGAAAGGCCAGACACCTGTTTCTCCAAGCTGCCATCGGTAAAATCATGTCGCGCGCCCCGACCGACCGCAAACCGCCCAGCCAGAGGCCGGCTGCCCCTACACCAGGTGATCGCCCTAAACCGGGTGACCGGAAGCCGGTCACGGCGCTGACGCCGGCACTCTACATCGTCGCCACGCCGATCGGAAACCTGGGCGATCTTACCATGCGTGCCCGCGACATTCTCGCTGCCGCCGATCTGGTGGCCTGCGAGGATACAAGAATCACCGGCAAATTACTGACCGCCTTCGGCCTGAAGCGTCCACTCATTGCCTATAACGACCATAATGCCGATAAGGTTCGCCCGACCCTGCTGGACGCGCTGCGTCAGGGCAAGGCGGTGGCGCTGGTCAGCGATGCCGGCACGCCGCTGGTGTCGGACCCGGGCTACAAGCTGGTGCGCGACGTGGCGGCGGCCGGGCTGGCGGTCACCGCGGCCCCTGGCCCCTCGGCGCTGCTGACGGCGCTGGTGCTGGCCGGACTGCCAACCGACCGGTTCCTGTTCGCCGGCTTCCTACCGCCCAAATCCGGCGCGCGGCGCACCGCGCTGGGCGAACTGGCCGCGGTACCGGCGACGCTGGTCTTCTACGAATCCGGACCGCGCCTCGCCGCCAGCCTTGCCGATATGGCGGCCGTGCTGGGCGACCGTCCCGCCGCCGTGGCGCGCGAGCTGACCAAACTGTTCGAGGAGGTGCGCCGCGATCCGCTCTCGGCATTGGCGGCGCATTATGCCGAGGCCGGGCCGCCGAAGGGCGAGATCGTCGTCGTGGTCGGCGCACCGGCAGCGCAAGCGGCCAGTGCCGACACGCTGGATGCGGCCCTGCGCCGGGCGCTCGCGGACAACAGCACACGCGACGCCGCCGCCCTGGTGGCCGGGGAGACCGGTCTGCCGCGCAAGCAGGTCTATGCCCGCGCGCTGGAACTGGCCCGGGAGCAAACCCGGGAAACAGAATGAAGCGCCGCAGCCGGCAGGAACGGCAGCGGGCGCGCCGGCGGGGCATCGCGGCGGAGACGCTGTGCCTGTGGCTGCTGCGGCTGAAGGGCTATCGCATCCTGGCGCGCGACCTGCGCACCCCGGTCGGCGAGATCGACATCGTTGCCCGGCGCGGGCGCACGCTGGTCGCGGTCGAGGTGAAGCGGCGCGGCCGGCTGGAGGATGCCGCCGAGGCCATTGGCCGGGACCAGCGCCGCCGCATTCTGCGGGCGCTCGGCTGGTTCGCCCAGCGCCAGCCGGACGGGGACCGGCTTTCCCTGCGATTCGACGCCATGCTGCTGGATGGCGGCCTGCTGCCCCGCCATATCCGTGACGCCTGGCGGGAGGGTGTCTAGCCGCCGCAATCTTACGGGCTGCATGACGGCCCTTTTTCTGCGACATTTCAGAGGCACAGTACCGCTCATCTTCGCCTCACGCGCCGATTCGGGAACCACAGACTCCATGATCCGCTCTCGTTTTCTGCTGCTTTCCATCCTTTTCGCCCTTTCCCTCCCGGTCCTCGCCGCCTGCACGCCGCTCGGCATCGCGGTAGGCGCCGGTGCGACCGCCGGCGTTGCCGCGCAACAGGAGGGCGGGCTGAACACCGCCGCCAGCGACACCGGCATCCGCGCGCAGATCAACCGGCTCTGGTTCGAGAAGGACATCGAGATGATGCGCCGCGTCGGCCTGTCGGTCTCCAACGGCAGGGTGCTGCTGACCGGCGTGGTGCCAAAGCCGGAAGACCGGGTGGAAGCCGTGCGGCTGGTCTGGCAGGTCCAGGGCGTGCGCGAGGTGATCAACGAAATCCGCGTCGATGGCGAGGAAGGCTCGCGCGGCGGCAGCTACGCCACCGATGTGTGGATCAGCACGCAGCTGCGCAGCAAGCTGCTGTTCGACAGCCAGATCAACGCCATCAATTACAGCGTCGAGACCATCCACAGCATCGTCTATCTGATGGGCGTGGCGGTCAGCCGTGAGGAGCTGGAACGCGTCATCAACCACGCCCGCAACATCAGCGGCGTGAACAAGGTCGTGAACCATGTGCTGCTGAAGGGCGATCCGAAGATACGCGCGCCCTCAGGCACCCCGGAAAGCGGCCCGACACCGAATGCCGCCCCCGCCGCCTCGACGGACAGTCCGGTCACGCCCATCGAACCCGCGCCCTCCTCGCAATCGGCGCCGATACAGCGCGTGCCGTTGCAATAACAGATGGAGAGCGGCACGGAAGCGAATGCCATCCTTGCCGGCCTTGCCACCAGCGGCGCGGCGCCGCTCGATATTGCCGGAGCCGGCCTGGCGCTGGCCAGCTTCGACCGCCCGGGCGTCGGCTTTTCCTGGTACCGCCGGCATCTGTCGGAACTGGGCGAAGCCCTGACGGAGACACTGGCCGACGCCGCCCCCGGCCAGGATCGCGACATCGCCGGCTGCGCCGGGGCGCTGAGCGACGTGATGGCCGGGCGCTTCGGCTATCAGGGCGACGAGCTGACCTATGACGACATGCAGAACGCCAATCTGATGCGCGTGATCGAGCGCCGGCGCGGCCTGCCGGTGGCGCTGGGCATCCTCTATATCCACACCGCCCGCAGCCAGGGCTGGCAGGCCGAGGGGCTGAACTTCCCCGGCCATTTCCTGATCCGCCTGCAGGCCGCCGGCGGCCGCGCCATTCTCGACCCGTTCCATGGCGGCAGGGCGCTGGAGGCGGTCGATCTGCGCCAGTTGCTGACCGCCATCGCCGGCCAGGACGCATCCCTGCTGCCGGATTATTACGAGCCGGTGCCGGATCGCGATATTCTGTTACGGCTGCAAAACAATATTCTGCTGCGCGCGATGCGGCAGGGCGAGTTCGAGCGCGCGCTGTCGGTCATCGCCCGCATGCTGCTGTTTGCGCCGGACCATGTGCCGCTGTGGCGCGAATCGGCGCTGATCAATGCCCGGCTGGAACGCATGGGTGCCGCCATTGAGGCGCTGGAGCGTTTCGTTGAGCTGGCGCCGTCCAGCACGGAGCGGCACGAAGCGGCGGCGCTGCTGCAGGCCTGGCGCGGTCGTCTGAATTAAACCAACAACTAAGCCGGCAACTAACCCGATTGGGTTGCTTGGTAAGAGGCTCTATAGTGCCGGCAAAACCATTCCTCTTTGGGAGTTATGCTGGCCATGAGCCTTGCCGTCGCCATCCAGATGGACCCGATCGAGCCGATCAATATCGACGCCGACAGCACCTTCGTGCTGGCGCTGGAAGCCCAGCGCCGCGGTCACGCGCTGTTCCACTACACGCCGCAGGATCTGTCGCTGAAGGGCAACCGCGCCATCGCCCGCGCAAGATCACTGACCGTCCGGCGCGAGAAGGGCAACCACGCCAGCATGGGTGCGCCTGAGAGCATCGACCTCGCCACCATGGATGTCGTGCTGCTGCGCCAGGACCCGCCCTTCGACATGAGCTACATCACCACCACGCATATCCTGGAGCATGTGCATCCGGGCACGCTGGTGGTGAATGACCCGGTGCATGTGCGCAACGCGCCGGAGAAGCTGTTCGTCACCCATTTCCCGGATCTGATGCCGCCGACGCTGATCACCACCGACCGCGCGGAAATTCTCGCCTTCCGGGCCGAGCACAAGGACATCATCGTGAAGCCGCTGTTCGGCAATGGCGGTTCCGGCGTGTTCCACATCAAGCCGGATGACGAGAATCTCTCGGCCTTACTGGAGACCTTCACCCAGCTCTACCGCGAGCCGATCATCGTGCAGCGCTATCTGCCGGAAATCCGCCAGGGCGACAAGCGCATCATCCTGATCGACGGCAAGGCGGCGGGCGCCATCAACCGCATCCCGGCCGATGGCGAGGCGCGCGCCAACATGCATGCCGGCGGCAAGGCGATCGCCAGCCAGCTGACCCGCCGCGAGCAGGATATCTGCGACGCCATCGGTCCGGCCCTGCGCGAGCGCGGGCTGCTGTTCGTCGGTATCGACGTGATCGGCAACTACCTGACCGAGATCAACGTCACCTCGCCGACCGGCCTGCAGGAAATCGACCGCTTCGACAGCGTCAGCCTGGCGGCGCAGATCTGGGACGCCATCGAGGACAAGCTGACCAGCCGCACCGGGGTTGCGTCGGCATAGAAGCTGGTTTCCAGCCGTATATAAAATCCCTCTCCCCTTCCGGGGCGAGGGATTCTTGAGTCCCCACAAACTTTCCGCTGGCCCGAACTCCCTGCGCCCCATACCATCGCAGGTAGCAGCGGGGAGGACGGATGGTCGCGCGGGTCAACACGGTCGCGTTCCAGGGCATCGAGGTGCTGCCGGTCGATGTCCAAGTGCAGATGGCGGCCGGCCTTCCCGCCTTCACCATCGTCGGCCTGCCGGACAAGGCGGTCGGCGAAAGCCGGGAGCGGGTGCGCGCCGCCCTTGGCGCCATGGGGCTGGCCCTGCCGCCCAAGCGCATCACGGTGAACCTCGCCCCCGCCGACCTCTTGAAGGAAGGCAGCCATTTCGACCTGCCGATCGCGGTCGGGCTGCTGGTCGCCATGGGCGTGCTGCCGGGTGAGGAGATATCCGGCTATACCGTGCTGGGCGAGCTGGGGCTGGACGGCTCCATAACATCCGTCGCCGGGGTGCTGCCTGCCGCCATCGGCGCCAGCGCCGCGGATCGCGGGCTGATCTGCCCGGCGGCCTGCGGCGGCGAGGCGGCCTGGGCCGGGCGCATCGAGATATTGGCGGCGCCGACGCTGCTGTCCCTCATCAATCATTTCAAGGGCACCCAGGTGCTGACCCCGCCCGAGGCGCTGCTGGCCGGGGAGGAAGAACGCTACCCCGATCTGCGCGACATCAAGGGGCAGGAGACGGCGAAGCGGGCGCTGGAGGTGGCGGCAGCCGGCGGCCACAACCTCCTGATGATCGGGCCGCCCGGCTCCGGCAAGTCGATGCTGGCGCAGCGCCTGCCGGGGCTTTTGCCGCCGCTCGACCCAGCGGAAGCGCTGGAGGTCAGCATGATCCATTCCATCGCCGGCCATCTGGAAGGCGGGCGGATGCGCCGGCGGCGGCCGTTCCGCGACCCGCACCATTCCGCCTCGCTGCCGGCGCTGGTCGGCGGCGGCATCCGCGCCAAGCCGGGGGAAATCAGCCTCGCCCACAACGGCGTGCTGTTCCTGGACGAACTCCCCGAATTCGCGCGCGGCACCCTCGAATCACTGCGCCAGCCGTTGGAATCCGGCCGCGCCGTGGTCGCCCGCGCCAATGCCCATGTCACCTATCCGGCGCGGGTACAGCTGGTGGCGGCGATGAATCCCTGCCGCTGCGGCCATCTCGACGATCCTGCGCTGACCTGCGGGCGGGCGCCGCGCTGCGCGCTGGACTACCAGTCGAAGATTTCCGGCCCGCTGTTCGACCGCATCGATCTGCATGTCGAGGTACCGGCGGTCAGCCCGTCTGACCTCGCCTTGCCCAGCCCGCGCGAGGGATCGGCCGAGGTGGCGGCGCGCATCGCAGCGGCACGGGCGATCCAGCGGACACGCTATACCGGCACGGACATAAGGGTGAACGCGCAGGCCGACGGCACGCTGCTGGAAGAGGTCGCCACGCCGGATGCCGCCGGCAAGGCGCTGCTGGCCGAGGCGGCGGAGCGCATGAAACTGTCGGCGCGCGGCTATCACCGGGTGATGCGCGTCGCCCGCACGCTGGCCGACCTTGCCGGGGTGAAGCAGGTGGGCCGAATTCAGATCGCGGAGGCGCTCAGCTACCGCCGCGTCGCGCCCGGACGATAAAGGGGGGACGGTAGGGTTTAGCCCAGCAGCGCCGGCAGCAGGGCGTTCAGGCGCTGGCGGCCTTCGGCGGTGGCGCGCAGGCCGGCTGCGTCGGCAATCAGGAAACCGCCCGCCACCAGCCGATCCAGCCGTTCCGCATTCAGAGCGCCACGCATCTCCTGGCCGGTCTCGCGGATGAAGCGGTCCGCCGGCACGCCCTCGACCGTGCGCAGCCCCATCATCAGCATCTCGGTCAGCCGTTCTTCCGGGAGTACCGGCAGTTCGGCCTGGGTCGCATGGCCGTCGCGCTCCACCCGCTCTAGCCAGATCTGCGGCGCGCGGTGCTGGCGGGTGGCGATCTTGCCGCCTTCCAGCGTCAGCCTGCCATGCGCGCCGGGGCCAATGCCGGCATAATCGGCATAGCGCCAATAGGCGAGGTTGTGCCGCGATTCCTCGCCCGGCCGCGCATGGTTGGAAATCTCGTAGGCCGGCAGGCCGGCCTGTTCCAGCACATCTTGCGTCGCCTCATAGAGCGCGGCGCCGGTCTCCTCGTCGGGAATCCGGAACTCGCCGCGGGCATGGCGCAGATGGAACGGCGTGCCCTCCTCGATGGTCAGCTGATAGGCCGAGATATGCCCCACCGCATGGGACAGCGCCTGGCGCAGCTCGGCTTCCCAGCCCGCGACCGTCTGGCCGGGCCGGGCATAGATCAGATCGAAACTGAAACGATCGAACAGGCTGGCGGCGATATCGACCGCCTCAAGCGCCTCGCGCGCCGAATGCTCGCGGCCGAGGAATTTAAGGTCGGCATCGTTCAGCGCCTGCACACCGAGCGAGACCCGGTTCACCCCGGCGGCCCGGAACCCCGCCAGCAACGCCGCCTCCACCGAGGTCGGGTTGGCCTCCAGCGTGATCTCCACGCCCGCATCGAGGCGCCAGCGCCGGCCGATATGCTCGATCACCGCCGCCACCGTCGCCGGCTCCATCAGCGAGGGCGTGCCGCCGCCGAAGAAGATCGAAGTGACAAGGCGGCCCGGCGTGCGGTCGGCGTAATGGTCGATCTCGCGCAGCAGCGCCGCCCGCCAGCGCGCATGGTCGATGCTGGCGGAGACATGGGAATTGAAGTCGCAATAGGGGCATTTCGACCGGCAGAACGGCCAGTGGACATAGACGGCCAAACTGTCCGGGATACGGGACGTTTCCGGCGCCGTCATATCTCAGGCCTTGAAGCAGGCCTCGACCAGCTGCCGGAACGCCGCCGCCCGGTGGCTGGTCGCGTGCTTTTCGTCGGGGTCGATCTCGCCATAGGTCAGACTCTCGCCCGTGGGTTGGCCCGCCGGACGGAACATCGGATCGTAGCCGAAGCCCTTTTGCCCGCGCGGCGGCCAGACCAGATCGCCCGCGACCGTGCCCTCGAAGATCTCGACATGGCCGTCCGGCCAGGCCAGCGCCAGTGCGCAGACGAAGCGGGCGGAACGGTCCGCCTTGCCGTCCAGCCCCGCCTCCACCTTCTGCATGGCGAGGGCGAAATCCTTCGACGGGCCGGCCCAGCGCGCGGAGTAAATGCCGGGATCGCCATTCAGCGCGGTGACGGCGAGGCCGGAATCGTCGGCCAGCGCCGGCAGGCCGGAGGCTTCCGCCGAATGCCGCGCCTTCAGCTCGGCATTGGCACGGAAGGTTGTGCCGGTCTCCTCCGGCTCAGAGATGCCGAGAGCGCCGGCGGACACCACCTCGACCGCGAAGGGGCGCAGCAGATCACCGATCTCCCGCACCTTCCCCGGGTTGTGGCTGGCGATGACCAGCTTGTTCCCGGTGAACCGGCGGTGGGCGGAAGCGGCCATGGCTCAGTCCAGCCCCAGCGCCTTGCGCTGCAGCACCGCCAGATCGCGCACGCCCTTGTCGGCCAGCGCCAGCAGCTCGCCGAGCTGCATCTGGCTGAACGGCGCACCCTCGGCGGTGCCCTGCACCTCGACAATGCCGCCCGAAGCGGTCAGCACGAAATTCGAATCGGCCTCGCAGGCGGAATCCTCGGCATAGTCGAGATCCAGGACCGACTGGCCCTTGTAGATGCCGCAGGAGATCGCCGCCACCGCGTCGATCAGCGGCAATTGCTTCAGCATGCCCAGCTTCAGCAGGTGCTGGCAGGCCTGATGCAGCGCCACATAGGCGCCGGTGATCGCCGCCGTGCGGGTGCCGCCATCGGCCTGCAGCACGTCGCAATCGATCTTGATGGTGATCTCGCCCAGCTTTTCCAGATCGACGACGGCGCGCAGCGAACGGCCGATCAGCCGCTGGATTTCCTGGGTGCGGCCGCTCTGCTTGCCTTTCGCCGCCTCGCGGTCGGTGCGGGTATGGGTGGAGCGCGGCAGCATGCCGTATTCCGCCGTCACCCAGCCCTTGCCGGAATTGCGCAGGAAGGGCGGCACCCGGTCCTCGATGGAGGCAGCGCACAGCACATGCGTATCGCCGAACTTGGCGAGGCAGGAGCCTTCGGCGTACTTGCAGGCGCCGGGCTCGAGGGTAACGGCGCGCATCTGATCCGGCGCACGGCCCGAGGGTCGCATGGTGTCCTCCACGGTCTTGACTGGTCTTCAGGTTTCGGCGCGCAAGCTAGCCTCATGCGTGCGGCACGTCGAGGACACATTGACGCTGTGCCAGGGCGTACCTAGATTCGGTGGGCTTCGAACAACCCGAAAGCAATGGATTTGTACGGAATTTCAACTCCTTCACCGATGTCGGCGATCAGTCAGCTGAATGAGCGGTCGCGGGAGATATTCCGCCTCATCGTCGATGCCTATATGGAAACCGGCGAACCGGTCGGGTCGCGCACCCTGTCGCGCCGGCTGGATTTGACGCTGTCTCCGGCGACGATCCGCAACGTCATGGCCGATCTGGAGGCGGCTGGCCTGCTGTTCGCGCCACACACTTCCGCCGGACGCCTGCCGACCGAGGCCGGCCTGCGTATGTTCGTGAACGGCCTGCTGGAAGTCGGCCGCCTGACCGAGAACGAACGCACCGCCATCGAGGCGAAGTGCGCCGCGCTTGGCCGCTCCTTCGGCGACGTTCTGGAGCAGGCGACGACGACCCTGTCGGGCCTGGCGAACTGCGCCGGCCTCGTCATGGCGCCGAAGCAGGATGACCGGCTGAAGCATATGGAATTCGTCAGCCTGGCGCCGGATCGCGCGCTGGTGGTTCTGGTGTCCGACAATGGCATGGTCGAGAACCGGGTGATCGAGCTGCCCGCCGGCATGCCGCCCTCGGCGCTGATGGAGGCCGGCAATTACGTGAATGCAAGGCTGAACGGCCGCACCATCGACGAGGCAAGGCTGTTTATCCAGCAGGAGCTGGAACAGCACCGCGCGCAGCTCGACTCGCTGTCGCAGAAGGTGGTCGAGGCCGGGCTCGCGACCTGGACGGCCGGTGACGATTCAGGCTATCTGATCGTGCGCGGGCAGGCGCGGTTGCTGGAGGATGTGACCGCGCTGGAGGATCTGGAGCGCATCCGCACCCTGTTCCAGACGCTGGAAACCAAGGAAAGCCTGATGCGGCTCCTGGAGGCGACGAACAAGGGCGAGGGCGTGCAGATCTTCATCGGCGCGGAGAACCAGCTGTTCGGCCTGGCCGGCTGCTCGATGATCGTCGCCCCCTACGCCAACAGCCGCGAGCAGGTGCTGGGGGCCATCGGCGTCATCGGCCCGACCCGGATGAACTATGCCCGCATCATTCCCATGGTCGATTACACGGCCAAGACCATCGGCCGCATGATCGGCTGATTCAAGAAAACCGGAAGCAAGCAGCGAACCATGACACAGAACACCAATCCGCAGAACGATGCCGCCGAAACCCAGGAACCGGAGGTGACCGCCACCGCCGAGACCGAGGCGCAGGAAGCCATGGACGAGGCCGGTTCCACCGCCGGGGACGCCGAGATCGATGAGGCCACCCGGGCGCTGGCCCAGGAGCTGGCGGATACCCGCGACAAGCTGCTGCGCGCCGTCGCCGAGATCGACAATATGCGCAAGCGCGCCGAGCGCGACCGCGAGCAGGACCGCAAGTTCGGTATCGCCAATTTCGCCGGGGACGTGGTCGGGGTGGCCGACGATCTGCGCCGGGCGCTGTCTTCCGTGCCGGCCGAGGCGGCGCACGAGCCCGCCGTGAAGGCGCTGATGGAAGGCGTCGAGATGACCGAGCGCGTGCTGCTCGCGGCGCTGGAAAAGCACGGCGTGCGCCGGGTGGCGCCCGAGCCGGGCGAGCCCTTCGACTATAATTATCACCAGGCCATGTTCGAAGTGGAGAACAGCGGCCAGCCGGCAGGCGCCGTCGTGCAGCTGCTGCAGCCGGGCTATGTCATCCATGAACGGCTGCTGAAGGCCGCCATGGTCGGCGTCGCCAAGGGCGAGGCCAAGCCGGCCGACCGCGTCGATACCTCTGCCTGACCTGTCGCCCTTTCGGCGCCAAGCTTTACGGCAACAGGCTTTCGGCCGCCGGGTCATGCGCCCGGTGGCGACGCCGCGCCTTGTCATGATCGGCAACCGCATAGCAATAGGTGCAGCCATGCGGGCAGCTGTCATAACCGCCGATGTCCCGCGATTCGGCGCACAGGCAGCCCGGCCGGTTGCCCTTCACCCGGGCCGCGATGTCGCGGCCCGCGACATCCGACAGGCGCCCTGCATCGATGCAGGCGGCAGGCGAGAGGCCATCCGTCAGCCGGTCGGGCTGGGCGCACAGCGTGAGCCGCATGCCCGCATCCTTCGCGATCTCCGCAAGATCGGTCAGCAATGCCGACGATTCCGCCGGTTCCGGCACGCGCCAGGCCAGGCCGTGACGCTGCGCCGCCCGATCCAGATTGCGCACGGCCTTGCGATAGGGAGCGAGGATCGAGACCACCGCCTCGTCCACCGCCCCGGCAAGCGCCTGCGCCATCCGGCGGAAAGTGGTGCGATGCCAGTCGGCATCCATACAGTCCGCACCCATCCCGTCGGCGAACAGGATCGGATCATAGCGCCAGACCACCGCACGCTGCCCATAGGCCGTCGCCATCGCGCGCATCTGGGCGATGGCGGCATCGGCCGGCAGGGTGGCGCGCTCCCACTCGCGCGGATAGCCGGTCGCCGTGTACTGGACGATAAAAGGCAGCCTCCGCGCCGTGACCTCTTCGAGCGCCGGCAGGAAGGGTGCGACGTTACGCGTCCAGAACACGAAGCCGTCCACGGCATCCGCCGTGAGCGCCACCCTGTAAGGCCTGCTGCCATAGGGATTGGCGACCATACAATGGCCCGCGCGCAGCCGTTCCCGGAACCACTCGCCATAGAAAGCCGGAATGTCGGTACGGTAGCTCGCAGAGACGATCATGTGCGGTTTTGCCGGTTTTTGCGTCTGAATTGGCGGATTTTCACCGTTGCAGCGCCAAGTACTGCTGCCTATATACCCTTGCAGTTCCGTCAGGTCAGCTTAACCCCATCGCATAAGGGGGCTCCGACCGGTGCCTTGACGGGCCGAGTGAGCCCTGCTGAAGAAAGGAAATAGAGCATGTCCAAAGTTATCGGCATCGACCTTGGTACGACCAACTCTTGCGTCGCCGTGATGGAAGGCGGCAATGCCCGCGTTATCGAGAACGCGGAAGGCATGCGCACCACGCCGTCGATGGTCGCGTTTACCGAGGGCGGCGAACGCCTGGTCGGCCTGCCGGCGAAGCGCCAGGCGGTGACCAATCCGGAAAACACCCTGTTCGCGATCAAGCGTCTTGTCGGCCGCCGGATCGACGACCCGATGGTGGAGAAGGACAAGGGTCTCGTCCCCTACAAGATCGTGAAGGCGGACAATGGCGACGCCTGGGTCGAGAGCCGCGACAAGAAATACAGCCCCAGCGAGGTCAGCGCCTTCATCCTGCAGAAGATGAAGGAAACCGCCGAGAATCATCTGGGCGAGAAGGTCACGCAGGCGGTCATCACCGTTCCGGCCTATTTCAACGACGCCCAGCGTCAGGCGACCAAGGACGCCGGCAAGATCGCCGGGCTGGAAGTGCTGCGCATCATCAACGAGCCGACCGCGGCCGCGCTCGCCTATGGCCTGGAGAAGAAGGGCAGCGGCATCGTCGCGGTCTATGACCTTGGCGGCGGCACCTTCGACGTCTCGATCCTGGAGATCGGCGACGGCGTGTTCGAGGTGAAATCCACCAATGGCGACACCTTCCTGGGTGGCGAGGATTTCGACAGCCGGGTCATCCAGTATCTGGCCGACGAGTTCAAGAAGGAAGCCGGGATCGACCTGCGCGGCGACAAGATGGCGCTGCAGCGCCTGAAGGAAGCCGCTGAGAAGGCCAAGATCGAGCTGTCCAGCGCCTCCGAGACCGAGATCAACCTGCCCTTCATCACCGCCGACCAGTCGGGCCCGAAGCACCTGACCATGAAGCTGTCGCGCGCCAAGCTGGAGGCGCTGGTCGATGATCTGGTCAAGCGCACCATCGAGCCCTGCAAGGCGGCGCTGAAGGATGCCGGCATCACCGCCGGCGAAATCAACGAGGTGATCATGGTCGGCGGCATGACCCGCATGCCGAAGATCCTCGAGACCGTGAAGAATTTCTTCGGTCGCGAACCGCATCGCGGCGTGAATCCGGACGAGGTGGTTGCCGTCGGCGCCGCCATCCAGGGCGCGGTGCTGAAGGGTGAGGTGAAGGACGTCTTGCTGCTCGACGTGACCCCGCTGTCGCTGGGCATCGAGACGCTGGGCGGCGTGTTCACCCGCCTGATCGACCGCAACACCACGATCCCGACCAAGAAGGGCCAGGTGTTCTCGACCGCCGAGGACAATCAGACCGCGGTGACCATCCGGGTGTTCCAGGGCGAGCGCGAAATGGCGGCGGACAACAAGATGCTGGGCCAGTTCGACCTGGTCGGCATCCCGACGGCGCCGCGCGGCATCCCGCAGATCGAGGTCACCTTCGATATCGACGCCAACGGCATCGTGAATGTCTCGGCCAAGGACAAGGCGACCAACAAGGAGCAGGCCATCCGCATCCAGGCCTCGGGCGGCCTCAGCGACGCCGATATCGAGCAGATGGTGAAGGATGCCGAGGCGAACGCCGCCGAGGACAAGAAGCGCCGCGAGGCGGTGGAAGCCCGCAACCACGCCGAATCGCTGGTGCACACCACCGAGAAGAACCTGACCGAGCATGGCAGCCATATCGGTGCCGAGGAGAAATCGGCGATCGAGGCCGATATCGCCGCCGTGAAGGAAGCCATGGCCGGCGACGATGCGGCCCTCATCAAGGAAAAGACCGAGAAGCTGGCACAATCCGCCATGAAGCTCGGTGAAGCCATGTAC
>Ga0114898_1000466_pt1 | contig 31425 bp, 25 predicted proteins | sample Malvired_Geostar_FD_83496 | JGI IMG/M metagenome (GOLD analysis project Ga0114898, IMG submission 83496) | Marine viral communities from the Global Malaspina Expedition - Malaspina viral metaG DeepMed_Geostar | ecosystem: Environmental > Aquatic > Marine > Oceanic | place: Mediterranean Sea...
GGCTGGAGACGCGGGTGGGAAGCGGGGCTAAGGGCGGGGAACCCAAGCCGGCTAAGGCCGGGGAACCGATGTATCGCTGTGCAGCCCCAGATAGGTGGCCAGCGCCAGCGCCGTCGCCATCTCGCCCGGTGTGAACACCAGGGAATAGACCAGCGATGTGATCAGCATCAGGACGATATGGTCACCCAGCGCCGCGGTCATCATGGAATAATGCGTGCCCGTCCCGATCCGCCGGATACAGCGCAACGAGGCGACATAGACGGCAAGGATCAGGCTGGCGCCGACCAGGCCATATTCGAAGATGATGCCGAGCCAGCCGATATCCGCCAGATAGAAATGGGCGTTGCCGAGGATCGTCTGCAGATTGTTGTCGCTGATCCGGGTCACCGAACCAGCGCCGAACCACATGACCAGCGGATTGCTGAGCACATAATCGGTAGCGATGGTGATCGACAATTGCCGGATGGTCAGCGACGCCCCCAGCGCCGCTTCGATGCGCTCCAGGAAATGCGCGTAGATCAGCCCTGCCGCCACCAGCCCGCCCGCCGTACCGAACAGCAGCAGCAGCCCGCGACGCCAGCCGGAACTGGCGGCAAGGGCAATCAGGCCGATGGTCAGCAGCACCGCCAGGATGACCGTACGCTGCTTGTAGATCAGCACCATCAGCGCGAAGCAGACAAGCAGCAGCAGGATGGTTGCGATCTCCTGCCGGGCGAAGGCACGGCGCGTCAGGTAGAACAGAAAGATGGTGCCAAAGAACATCGGCATGAAAATCCGGTAGCCGCGTTCGGCCTCGAACAGGAACAGCTTCGATTCCGCCGGATCGGTTTTGTAGAAATCGGCCGGGATAACTACCCACAGCAATGCCATCAGGATGAAGGTCGCAGCCCCCAGCCACAAGACCGCCCGGACCACCGTCTCCGGCCGCGGGCGGAGCAGCAGAAGCAACCCGAGCGCCGCGAAATAATACAGAAAAGGCAGGCTCTTGGCCGTGGTGGCCAGGGCATCGACAAGGCCGGTGCCGAAATAGATCATCGACATCAGCGGCGTCAGCCCCAGCACATAGGCCAGGAGAACCCCGTAGAGCACCTGCAGCGGAAGCGACAGGCGGACCAGGGCGAAGAGCGCCAGCGGCGCGGTCAGGATCGGCCAGCCCTTGGACAGCAAATACAGCGGCGGCAGGTCGATCATATAGTGGAAGCTCTGCCCGAACATCGGCAGGGCGACCAGCAGCGCCAGCAGCAGAATTGTCTGGTTACTTTCCGCCCTTGGCTGCGCCGCGCCGGCATCGCCATCCAGCGACAGCACGCGACCGGTGGGCGGCTCGATAATCTGCCCCCCCTGTAGCCGCCCCTGTGCCATGGCCGTTCAACGCTCCTCTGGCGGCAGGCCGCTGCGCCGTCCCGGCATCAGCCTCTGCCTCAGCGCAATATACAGGAAAGGAAGCGAATCGACGAACACCCGGCGCGCGTGGCTGCGCGGCGCCCGCAGCAGCCGGAACAGCCATTCCAGCGCCAGCCGCCGCATCCACAGCGGCGCGCGCGGCACCAGCCCGGTGATGAAATGCAGGGAGCTGCCAATGCACAGGCCGGTGCCCGTGGCCCTGCCGCGCGCCCGCACGCGGCACGCCAGCAATTCGGACCGGGGCGAGCCGACCGCCAGAAAGACAAAGCGGCTGGGATGCGCCTCGATGAAATCGATGCAGGCCTGTACGGCTTCCGGATCGGCCATGAAGCCCATCGGCGGCGCGTGCCGGGCCAGGTTCCGCAGACCGTATTTCTCGCGCAGCCGGCGCTCCAGTTCCGCATCGCCGCCGATAACGCAGATCCTGTCATCCGGCCGGATGTGATCGGCGAACAGCGCGGCGGTCAGATCGCTGCCGGCGCACAACGGCAGGTTGCGGGCAAAGAACAGCCGGGCGACCAGCCGCACGATCTGGCTGTCGCACAGCCGCAGCCAGGCACCGTCATAGGCCGCGCGAAAATCGGCATCGCCGCGGTCCAGCTGCACCAGATGCTGGGCATTCGGGGTGACGATATAGGCGAAGGGCGCGTCTGCCGGCCGCGCCATGATCGCCGCCGCGGCGGCCGGCACGTCCAGCAGCGCGATCTTCGTTCCGAAGATATGCTCTTCCCGGACCCCCTCACGCCCCCCCATCTCCGTCATGGGAAGGGTCACGGGAACACAGTCCCGGCACCCGTCCCGTTGCGCGTGACGGTGTAGGTGAAGTTCGCGCTGCGCTGGAACGGCAGGACCTTGTTGATGAACTGGTCGATCCAGAGATTGACCTCGGCAATGCCGCTGCGCGGGACATAGAGAATATCGCCGGCGGCCAGCGGAATCGTGCCGTCCGCGCCGCCGGTCTGGATGAAATCCTGCAAATTAAGCGTGCGCAGCATCGGGCTGTCGTCCGGGCTGCGCCGGATCAGCACCACCTCGCTGATGCGGGCGTCATCGGTGAAGCCGCCCGCCAGCAGCACGGCCTCCAGCGCGCCGATCCGGCGGTCCAGCGGAATGGTCCCGGCCCGCCCGACCTCGCCGCCGACATAGATGCGGGCCGCCCGCGCATCGCGCACTGCGACCCGCGTCACCGGCTGCCGCATCCATTTCGCCGACGCCTCGGTCACCGCGCCGTTCAGTTCCTCCACGGTGAGCCCTTCGGCCTGCAGCCGGCCGGCGAGGCGCAGCGTGATCGTGCCATCCGGGGCGACCAGCGCCTCCTCGTCAAGATTGGGCGTGAAGATATAGCTGACCTGGACCATGTCGCCGCTGCCCAGCCGATAGTCCGGTACGGCATCGCTCCACGCGGCGAACCGGCTGGACGCGGTTTCGCGGGGTTTGACGGTCTGATCCGTCCCGCACGCCGCCACAAATGTCAGCACCGCCAGCGCCGCCAGCACCGGGGCGAAACGCGCGGCCTGTGACCGGATTTTTTGCAGAGTGAATGCCATGTGCCGCCTCATAGCCGCCGGTAGATGGCTCTGGGAACATAGTAGCGCCGGCCACTCAGCACAAAGCCCAGCAGGTTTCCGCCTGCCTCCAGCAGGGCGTCGCGTAGCCGCACGGCGGACATCACCCGCGTCCGCTCCGCGACCAGCACCATCAGGCTGGCATCGACCCGGGCCGCCAGCCGCTGCGCCAGCGGATCGCGGTTCAGCGGCGGCGCCAGGATCACCGTCATATCGAACCGCTGGCCAAGCTCGGTGAACATCGCCCGCAATTCCGGCAACGGGGTGCGGAGATGCGCAAGGGCCGAATTCTGCGCCCCGCGCGTGGCGAACAGGCCGCTCATGCTGGTCTCGACGATCTCAAGATCGCGCACTGTTTCACGCGCCCCGCTGTCGCCCGGCGGCATCAGCCGGAGCACCGAATTGCCGGTTTCGCTCAGATCGACGATGAGGACATTGCGGCCATGGTTCAGGGCAAATTCGCTGGACAGGGCGACGGCGATACGCGGGAGGTCCGGACTGTCGGTGTCGGCGACAATCTGTATCCGCTTCAGACGCTCACCATCGACAGCGAATTCCGCCAGCCGGGTGGCCAGGAAAGCGATGGCGTCCTGGGCCTGCGGCAAGCCGTCGTCCGGGCCGGTCTCCGACAGGCTGGCGAGCGCCGGAATGCCCAACCGCCTTTCCGCCTCGGTCGGCAGGATGAAGACCGGCCGCAGCCGGGTGACGGCGAAACCGACGGCAGCCGCGAACAGCAAACCACCCACCAGGCCAGCCGCGGCCAGCCCCGGTGCGCGCGAGCGGCCGAACACCGGCGGCGATGCCCATTGCACCACACTGACATTCTTGTCGCGCTGCTCCGCCGCGATCCGGTCCAGCCAGGCGGATTCGATCTGCAGCACATAATCGCGCTGGATCGTCTCCAGCACGTCACGCCGCTGCTCCAGCTCCTGAAGCTGCATGTCCGCGGTCCGCACCAGGTCCATGCGTTCCCGGCTCTCGTCATACTGCCGGGCAAGCTCGGCCAGCTGCTGCTCCGTCGCGCTCATCTCGATCTCAAGCTGCGCCAGATGGTCCGAGAGAAAGGCATGGGTCGGGTTGCGCACCCGGCGCAGCGTGGTGAAATTCGGCCGCTCGCCGCTGGCGATGGCCTTGCGCACCGTCTCGATCTGCTGCTCCAGCTCCTGCAGGGGCGGATAGTCCGGCTTGAAATGCGCGCGCAGCTGATCGCGCTGCAACTCCAGCCTCAGCAGGACATTCTTGTCATCGATGTTCGGCGACTGATCGCTGGTCTCCACGAAGTCGAAGACCCGTTCCGGCAGCGAGGCCACCTTCTGCTTGGTTTCGGCGATCTGGGCAAAGAGCGATACCCGCCGCTCCCGCGTCTGGCGCTGCCGCGCCCGGATGGTATCCACGGTATTGGCGATCAGCAGGATTTCCTGCTGGATATTGACGATCTCGAAATTGCGCTTCAGGGCATCGATCTCGTCGCGCGCGCGCTGCAATTCCTGCTTGTTGCGCTGCATTTCAGCGGTCAGCAGGTCGAACTGCGTGTTCTTGTAGATCGTGCGGCGTTTGGCCAGATAGGTGTCCAGCAGATCGTTCACGACGAGAGCGGCCACCTCCTTGTCCGGATGCGCGAAGGTCACCCGTACGATATTGGAGTTGGTGCTGGCATCCGCGCTCAGGCTCTCGAGGATGCGCCGGGTCGCCCGGCCGACCAGTTCCGCGCGCGGGTGCGGCGGCAGCAGCCCGAACAGCCTTTCCTCGACCAGATCCGGATAAATCCAGTCCGGTTCCAGCGTGCTGACAAGCGATCGTACCGTCCCTTCGCTGACCAGCAGGTTGATCTCCGTCTCGACGATCTTCTGGCTGTCCACCGCGACAAAGGAGGATGCCAGGGCGCCGGCCCCCATATTGCGCTCCGACGATTCCTGGGAGGCCACGACCAGCAACCTGCCCTCGGCCGTATAGCGCGTCTTGGTCAGGATCGCGGCGGCAAGGCCAATGGCGAAAATCAGCAGGAAGGCCGCCAGGATGGGTCGCCAGGCATAGAAAGCCTGCACGAGAATATCGCGCAGCGTGAACGCGGTGGACGATTCACGGATATGCGGGTGTAGGGCACGCGGTCGTCGCAGGGCGGGCAGCGCCTCGTCCATCATCGGCCTTCGCGCGCTGGTTCAGGCCCAGTGGCCGGCCCGTCGGCCGCTCCCGAGGGATAAATGGCGACCAGATTGCCGAAAGCCTCGCCGACGCCATCGGCGGGTTCAAGCCGCCCGCCAGCCAAGCGGAAGAATTGGTAGCCGAGATCTCTCAAGGCCTGCCAGGCGGCGTTACGCTGCCCCGCCGCCTCGGCGAGCAAACGGGTGTTCACCTCGAAAATCACGATGGGATGAAAGCGCTGCAGGGTTGCGCGCCCGCCGGCGATCACCAGCGGCTCGGCGCCCTCGACATCCATCTTGATGACATGGAGCGTGTCGATCCCCAACCGGGCGACCAGGGCGTCGAGCGTATCGATGGTGACGGTCTCGCCGGTTTCCGTACTGCCGTCCGGCAGCAGCGAATAGGCCTGCGGGTCGTCGCCAAGCGGGATGTGGTGGAGCGTCGCCTCGCCGGCATGATCGGAAAGCGCAAGCTGGGCCACGGCGACATGCGGAAAATCGTTGAGCGCCAGATTGTCGCGCAGCTGCCGCGAGGCCTCTTGCCCCGGCTCCACCGCGATCACCCGCCCTGTGGCGCCGGTCAGGCTGGCGGCCTTCAGGGTGTACAGCCCGATATTGGCGCCGATATCGATGAATGTGTGCCCCGGCCGCACGAACATTTCCAGATGGCGCAGTTCCGGTTCGCACCAGTCGCGCAGCACATATCCGGCCACCGACGTATAGCGCAATGTCGCGGGCACATGAATCCGTGCCCCGTGGCTGCTCAGCCGGAAGGCCGGTGCGCGCCCGATGGTGACGTAGAACGCCCAGACCAGACAGCGCAGGCACATGCTGAAGGGGTGTGCCTGGAAGCCTTCATGGCTGACCAGAGTTTTAAGGCGATTCAACAAGGAGGTGGCCTTGATCGATTCAATTATAGGCAAATGCGAATCTAGCGCGATTCCTTGCTTTTGTATAGGAAGCAAGGGGAAATATACCAGATATTGTTAGGGGACCGGCATATCACAGCCCCTCAGCGACAGCGCTTCGCACATCGCCCCGGCAAGCGGCCGCGCTGCCGGCTCAAGGGAACGGCTTTCATCCGCGTCGGTTGAAAGCGCATAGAGCATCATGCCGGCAAGCGGGTCCGGCCTGATATGGCGGGCCATACCCCCCACGGCATCGGCAATGGCCGCAGGCTGGCCGGTGCCGGCGAGAACGCCCAGCGCCAGTTGCCCCGCCCATTCGGCACGGTAGGCACGGTAGGCCTCCAGCGGGTCGAACAGCGGCCCGGCCTCATAGGCCATGATCGAGACCAGATCGATATGCCGCGCGGCGCGCGACCGCAGCAAGGGCAGCATCATCCCGGTATAGGCACTCTTCGGCATCGCCTGTTCGAACGCCCCCTCGCCATAGGCGCCGACACTCCAGCCGGCGACGGTCAGCAACAACGGACGCGGCAGCCAGGCGCGCAATCGCTCGACGATGGCCTGCAGTTGCCCGTCGGTCCGGCAGGAAATGCCGTCACCAGCCTGCCGCCGGCAGCCGGGGTGCGCCGGTTCGAAATCGATATCCACGCCATCAAGGCCAAGGTCGGAGACAAGACGGGCAATCGCGCCTTCGTTGAGATCGGCCCAGCCCCCATAGGTCGCCCCGCCCACCGACAGCACAATCCTGGTATCAGGGTTACGCTGCCGCAGCAGGGCAGCCGCCTCCCGCAACATCACCCCATCGAACGGATATTGCAGGCCGGTGCGATCCAGCCGCAGCCTGCCTTCATAGACCGCATCGGGCCGGACGAAGGCGAGCGCGACAATGCCGACATAAGACGGCAGCCGCGCCAGACGGGTCTCCGCGGCCGTCATCGCCGGAACCTCGAGCCAGCTTTCATGATAGGCGAGAAAGGGCCGCGTTTCGGCGGCCGCCCGCGCTGTCAGACCCGGCGCCATCAGCCAAAGCAAGAGGTAGACCGGCAGGAGGGTCAGAAAATATTGCGGCCGACCATGCCGACCAGCAAGGTCCGCGCCATGATCTTCAGATCGAACCATAGGGACCAGTTCTCGATGTAATAGGTATCAAGCTCAACGCCTCTCGCGGCTTTCTCCACCGAATGGATACCGCCCCGCATGCCATTGATCTGCGCCCAGCCGGTGATGCCCGGCTTCAGCCGGCTGCGCGTGGCGTAGCGGCGCACGGCTTCGGCATAAAGCTGGTCGCTGACCAGCATTTTCGGCACATGGGCGCGCGGCCCCACGACCGACATTTCGCCGCGCAGCACATTGATCAGCTGCGGCAGCTCATCGATGCTGGTGCGCCGCAGAAAGGCACCGACCCGGGTGATGCGCGGATCTTCCCGCTGTGTGCCCCGGCTGCCGTCATCGGCCGGATCGACCGTCATGGTGCGCAATTTATAGATCATGAAAGGCTTGTTGTTCAGGCCGAGGCGCGGCTGCCGGAACAGGGCCGGCCCCGGACTCTCCAGCCTGATGGCAAGGGCCGCGACCGCCAGAATCGGCGCCACCAGAACGATGCCGACCGCGGCAACCGCATAATCCTCCACCAGCTTCAGCAGCGCCTTCGTGCCCTTCAGCGGCTCGCGCATCAGTTCCAGCACGGGGATGCCGGCGACATTGCCGCCATGCGGCAACCGCAGGTTCAGCACATTCTGCTTCAACGGCAGGACGATATCGGCGGCGATCATCTGCAGCCTCTCCAGAAGGCCAAAGATCCGCTCCGTCGCCTCCCAGGGCAGCGCGATGATGACGATATCGACGGGGTGATCCTGGATGTAGGTGTGCAGGGCATCGATCGACCCGGTGATGCCTGTCCCCTCGATTTCGTCCCGATGTTCCTTGTGCAGGCGGTTCACCCGGTCGTCGAAGACCGCCACCACCCGATAGTAATGGCGCCATTCCGGCGTCTGCGTGTTGCGGATGATCTGCCCGGCGATCTCGGTCGAACCGACGATCACAATGTCCCGGCGCAAACGGTTCGTCGCGATCAGATGACCCGCCGCCCGCCCGACGACCAGCCGCCCCAGGGACAGCACGGCCCACGCCGCAACGTGCCAGGCCGCCAGAGCCCTGGGCGGGTGCGCTTCCGAACCGCCGAACAAGACCTCCAGCCCCGCAACCACCGCGAACCCGGCGGCAAGGCAGACCGCGAAGCGGACCGCCTCGTTCAGTAGCTTGCGGTAATTTTCGAAACGATAGGCGCCCGCGAAGATCATGCAGCTGACGAAGACGATGCTGTCCAGCAGCAGCAGCGCGATCTCCGGGGCGGTCTGTCCGCCCGCCGGCAATGCCCTGTCCAGATGCGAGGCCACGAGCAGGACCGTGCCGCAGACGATCAGGTCCGACAAAAGCACCAGCCGATTGAACAGCCCGAATGTCCAACGCATGTGGCGTCCGTTACCCCTGTATTTTTCCGGAAAGGTGCCCTGGCGGGACGCAGGAAGCGCCCGCTGATTAAAACTATACTCAAAATCGGATTATCAAGCGATATTTACTAAATATAAATTAATATAGCGTTAATTTTTTTCCGTATTCAGGATATATCGCCGTGCGGCCCAATGCGTCCCGAGCGCGCCCTGCAGCACGACAAGGGAGGCCGACAGCGCGGCGCCCGGCAACCCGAAGGCCGGGATCAGCACGCCGCACAACAGCAGCCCGACGGCAAGCTGAAGCAAATTCAGCCGCCGCAGGACATCGCCCCTGCCGGTCATCGCCAGCAGAATGTCCTGGCAGGAGAACAGGCCATTCGCCATCTGCCCCAGGGCCAGAATCTGCAGCGCTGCTGCCGCCACGCGGAAATCCGCCGAGATCAGGCCGAGCAGAAAGTCCGGGAAAGCCAGCATGACAAGCGCCGCCGGCACCGCCACGAGCGCGGCGCCGCGCTGGACCATGCGGTTATAGGCACGCAGCTGATCCATTTCGCCAAGGCGGTATAACGCCGCATAGCGCGGTGCGGCGAGCGTGCCGATGGAGATGATGATGACCCAGATCAGCATCGAAATCCGGCTGGCGATACTGAAGGCGCCAACGGTTGCCGCATCCGCCGCCATGCCGAGCAGGAACACCGGCAAGCCGGACAGGCCGACCTGCGTCAGCTCCACGACCAGCAAGGGCCGCGCCGTGGTCCACAGGCTTGGCAGCGCCTCGGTCTCCGCAGGGCTGGCAGGTACGCCATCAGCCGCCAGCGTAGGCACCGGCACCGGCGAGGTGCGCAGCCGCCCCCGCTCCAGCAGCAGGATGAAACCGCCCAGCACGCAGCTGGCCGCAAGTGCCACGCCGAGCGCGACGATCAGCCCGTCGAGGCTCCCCCCTTCCTGGGCAACAGGCATTGCGAGCAGCGCGGCCAGCGTCAGTACCGGCCATAACGCGTTCTGCACGATCTGCGCCGCAACGCCGCGCCCGAACCCCGCCAGCGCCGCCCCCAGCGAGAAGGCAAGGGTCTGCGGCACCAGCACCAGCGCCGACAGGTACAGCGGCCAGGCAAGGTCGGGGAATCCGAACAGCCGCACGGCGGCAACCTCCGCCACCAGCACGGTCAACAGCGCGGCGACCAGCGCGGCCAGGCTGGTCAGCCCCAGCCCCTGTAGCAGCGCGGCGCGCGCCGCGCGGCCATCGCCGATGGCCAGCTCCGCCGCGATGTGCCTTGTCATCGCACGGTCGAGGCCGAGGCGGGCCGCCGTCGAGACGACACCGATCCAGGTCAGGCACAGGAAGAACAGGCCGGCATCATGCGCGCCGAGCCGCACCCCAACGGCGACATAGAGCCCCAGCTTGCCAATTGTCTCGACGCCCCGCACGCCAAGGCCGGCAGCATAGCGCAACAGCGCGCCACCACCCGGCACAGCCCGGAGCAAGGAGAAAACACCCGGCATCACGAAGACGGAGCGTTGAGCATCGCGCGGAAACCGTGATAGCTACCGGCATGAACTTTTCCCGCACCATTACGCGCGACAGATGACGCGCACTGCCGACCGTATGATGTTTCTGGCGCTCGGCCTGGCTGTCGCGCTCGGCATGCTGCCGACGGCAAAGCCCGCAACAGCACAGGGTGCCGGCTCATCGCGGTCATCGGCGGGGGTCTCGCCGGGCCCGTTCGACCTGCAGCTGGCGATCCACGAGCATTTTATCGGCGTGCTGCCGGCAGGCTGGTGGATCGGACCGCCGCAACGATGGGGCGATGAAGTCGTCGTCCGGGTGAATATTCCGGATTCCTGGAACGGCAACCCGACCGCCGCCATGATGCCCACCTGTCCGGCCCGGAACAGCCCGATCTGGCAGGCGACGGACCGCATCACTCTTTCCCCGCATTACCGTAACCTTTCCTGGGCTGCCCATCAGTGCCTTCCCTGATGTAGGAAGGGCCTGATGTAGCGATGGCCTGATGTAAGGCTGACCTGCCCGGACAGCGCAAGCCGGACGATTGCCGGCGACAATATGCCAAATTTGAGCTAATTTACAAACTTACCCTCCGCTGTCTTTTTGGATATCCCCTTGCAAGCCTTCCTGTCCGCGCGCAGTCCGGCCCTCTACCGGATGCTCCTCAATCTGCGCGACCGTCTCGCCCCCTTCTACGTCGACCCGGAGCTGGCGTTTCTGCCGGCCCTGTGCCCGGCCGGAACCGTGGCGCTGGACATCGGCGCCAATACCGGCCTGTACACGCATTGGCTGCTGCGCCGCGCCCGGCTGGTCATCGCCGTCGAGCCGATCCCCGGTCTTGGCCGGCTGTTGACCCGGCGGTTCGCGGCGGCAATACGCGGCGGCCGCCTGATCGTAGAGAACTGTGCGCTGGGCAGCACGGATGGCGAGGCCACGCTCTATGTTCCCGAAGGCATGCAGGCCCTCTCGGCGCTGCATCCGCTCGACGGGGTCGCGAACGTCGCCAAAGTCACGGTACCGGTGCACCGGCTGGACTCGCTGGAATCGATCAAGACGCTTCACATTGGATTCATGAAGATCGATGTCGAAGGCTTCGAGAGCGACGTCGTCGAAGGCGGGCTCGAGCTGATCCGGCGCGACCGGCCGGCCATCCTGGTGGAGGCCGAGGAACGGCACCGCCCCGGCGCCGTCGCTGCGCTGCGCGGCCTGCTGGAACCGCTCGGCTATACCGGGCTCTTCCGCATGGACGGGAAATGGCACCCCGTCGATACCTTCGATGCGGCCCGGCTGCAGAATCGCGCGGCCCTGAACGAGGCCGGCACCAAGCGCCTCAAGGGTGCTACCTACATCAATAATTTCGTGTTCACGGTATCGCCCGGGACGTTGATGACAGCGTGACAAGGCGCATGCGAAACAAAGGCTACAGCGTCTAAGGTCAGCATCCGGCACCCCGGCTTGCCTGTCAGCATGCGATTAGCGAATTCGGCTGCTGAAAGACGGTAAAGCGATCCCGGCCATTGCGCTTGGAGTCGTACAGCGCGGTATCGGCCTCCCGCAACAGCTGGTCGCCGTCCGCGATATCGCTGCGATACCAGCTTACCCCCATGCTTGCCGTCAGCTGGACCCTTATCCCGTCGAGATCGACAGGCTGGCGGGCCACCTCCAGCACGCGGTCGAAGGGCACAGTCGAGTCAAGATCGCTGAACACCAGCGCGAACTCGTCGCCCCCCAGCCGTGCCACCGTCTCCTCGGCGCGCATCACGCTCGACAAGCGCGCTGCCAGAGCGATCAACAGCTTATCCCCTGTCTCGTGGCCATGCCGATCGTTCACATCCTTGAAGCCGTCCAGGTCTATGACACAAACGGCCATCCGGGTTCCCGACCGCCGGGCGTGGGCAATCGCCTGCGCCAGACGGCTGCTGAGCAGACGGCGGTTGGCGATGCCGGTCAGCGGGTCATAATTGGCGATGCGGTCAAGCTCCTGCTGGCGCTCCATGATCCGGCTGATGTCGGACAGGACCGCGACATAGTGGGTGACGTCCCCCTTTTCGTTCCGGCTGGCGGAAATCGAAAGACGCTCGGCAAACACATCGCCACTCTTGCGCGTGGTCCAGCGCTCTCCCTGCCAGTGCCCGTCACGTCGCAGAATCGCCTTGATGTCTGCAAACTGTTTTTTGGTGGATGCGAAGATGCCGGTGGAGTCGGCCATCTGGCCCATAACCGTCGTTCGGTCGTATTGGGCTGCCAGCGTGAAGGCCAGATTAACCTCCACGATGCGGAATTCGGCATCCAGGATAATGATGGCTTCCTGGCTGGCCTCGAACACCGTGGCGGCAAGTTGCAGGCGTTCGCGGGCATGGTGCAGGTCGGTGACGTCCGAGGCATAGCCATGCCAGGTGATGCTGCCATCCTCCGCGCGGCTCGGCGTGGCGATTCCTTCCACCCAGCGCAGCCCCTTTACAGGGTGATTGACCCTGTAGGTATCGTGCAATCGCGTCAGGGTTTCAGCCGACGTCCGTATCGATTTGGAAACACGCTCGATATCGTCCGGATGCAACACCGCGAAGACAGCGGAGACATCCTCGGCGACAGCGTCCGGCGTACAGCCATAAATATCGATGATGCCGTCGCTGGCATAGGGAATGTGGGAGGTTCCGTCCGCGCGCAGCCGATACTGATAAATCATGCCCGGAACATGGTGAGAGAACTGCTCCATACGCTCCAGCAGTTCCGTCACCGCCATCAGCGCCTCGCGACGCCGGGTAATGTCGGTGTGCGTGCCGTACATCCATAAGGGCTTGCCGTCTTCCGTCCATTCGACGACGGCGCCCCGGTCATGAACCCAGACCCAATGACCATCCTTGTGCCGCATCCGCGCCTCGAAATCATAATACGGCATCTCACCGGAAAAATGCTGTTCCAGGGCGGCTTCGGAAGCGGCCATATCCTCGGGATGGGCAAGCTGCGTCCAGGTTTCGATCGAGATCGGCCGCAATTCCTCCAGCGTGTAGCCGATAATTTCCGCCCAACGCTCGTTGAAGCGGGTCTCGCCGGTCTGCACGTTCCATTCCCAGGTGCCCGCACGGGTTCCCCGGATGATGCTGTCCAGCCGGCGATGGTCCTCGCGCAGTCTGTTACCCAGACGGCGCAGCGTGTCTCGCGACTGATAGAGCCGGCGATTGACCAGAAACAGGAAAGCAAATAGCGCGGCCACAACGGCCAGCGCACCGCCGCCAGCCATCGCAATGATGAACGGGCGTTCCCTCCATGCCTCCGCCCAAATTGCATCGCGTGACTCATCGAAGTAGGGCAGCGCGGCACCCAGGGAAAAGGCGCCCAACAAGGAGACCAGTGCAAGAAGGAACAATAATGCTTTTCTGTTCAACGGACGACTCGCCTGGATCAAGGTTCAGCCCGGCAGGAAAACCGCCAGAAGGCTGGCTAAGCCGCATTGTACAGATCAAATTGTTTAAAATTTATCAAGTTTCGCGATTATGCCACGCCGGATCGCAAACAAAATGCGGGTTCAGCCCAGTTCCAGAGTCGCCGGCGCGTGCAGCAGCGCGGTTGCCGGCGGCGGCGCGCCCTTGTACATGCGCGCGGTGGCGAAGGTCTCCACCATTCCGGCCTCGGCCAGCAAGTGTCCCAGCGCCGTGTTGCTGTCGGGCACATCGACGATGACCGGCCCGGTATCGGGAAACAGGCCGGCGGCGGCGCGGATCAGCCGCAGGGCGGCAGCGGCATCGGGCGCCACGATCGGGCCGATCTTCGACCCGCTGCGGCAGCGCCGGATGGTGGCGAACCCCGCCGGGCCATCTGGCGCGTGCAGAACGAGCGTGCGGCGCGTCTCCAGCGGCTGCACCCAGGCGGACAGGAAAGCCGGGCGGGCATAGCCATTCGCCCTCTCATCGAGCGCCAGCAGCGCCGGCAGGTCGGTCGGCGTCATCATTCGGATATCGGCGCTGTCCTGTGCGTCGAGCGTTCCTTCCAGCCGCCGCGTCGCGCCGGTGCGCGCAAAACCCGACTTGGCGTAGTTGGCCTGCTGCGCGGCGACGCCGTCCAGCCCGATGGTCCGGTTCCCCGCATGGCGCAGGGCGTGTTGCCACAGTGCCATGCCGATGCCCTGTCCGCGCCATTCGGGACGGCAGATATACAGCCCCAGAAAAGCGAAGCCGGGATCGAGATTGACCACGGAAATCGCGGCGATGGGTGCGCCATCGCGCAGCGTGACGAAGAATCCGTCGGGATCGGCCGCCCAGAAGGCCGGCCCATCCTCCAGCCCCGGATTCCACCCTTCCCCTGCCGCCCAGTCGAGCACCAGCGCCAATTCGGCCGGTGTCATTTTTCGTATGGTCATGAAGTCCTCATCCGCGGATTTTTCTGCAGCCTATAGGCGGTGCACCATCCTAGCCAGACAAACAGCCCCCGACAGGTTTCAGGCCGACAGCGCGTCCTGCACCATGTCGGGCACCTGGCCGATGCGGCGCAGCACCTCGCGCAGCAGGTGGCGCTGCGGCTTGGTGAGACGCGCAAGTTCCACCCTGGTGCCAGGCTTCCGGCCGTCGGCGATATCCTCGATCTGCTGTTCCAGCACCAGCCGCACCAGAATGCGGTGCGCGCCGGCCAGGTCCGCGGCATCGGCCTCCGCGATCAACCCTAGGCTGGCGGCCTCGCGCAGCCGGTCCGCCGTCGCCGTCGCCGCCACCCCGCCCTTCAGCGCCAGGATGCGCGCCGCGCTGACCACCGGCAGCAGGCCGCCGATCTTCAGATCGACGCGCCCCTCGATGGTCTGGATGCCGCCGAAGAAGCCCAGCGGCGGGCGCATCTCGCGCTGGTTCAGCGACAGGTTACGCAGAAAGCCGATGGTCTTGCGCGCCCGGTCCAGCGCGTAGGCGCGCAGCAGCTCCGCCAGATCCGCCTGCCCCTCGACCGACTGGAAATCGAAGAAGATATCGACATTCAGCAGGTTTTCCCCGATTGGCCGTTCCGCCCAGATATCGATGGCGCGGCGCCAGCCGGTCTCGTCATGGCGCCATTCCGGATTCTTCGCCATCACCCCGCCCTTGCAGTAGGGAATCCCCGACTCGTTCAGCATGTCGGCCATGCGGCGGCCCAGTTCGGCGTACCAGGCATCATCCTTCGTTGTGCCGGCATGGAGGATGCCATTGTCCTGGTCAGGGGCCAGCAGGCTTTCGCCACGCCCGCCGGAACCGAGAATAAGCGCGCACCACGGCGCCGGCACCGCACCCCAGCCGGACTCCAGCATCGCCTCGGCGGACAGGCGCGCGGCCCGGCCGGTCACATCGCGCATGACACCGGAAATGACGGCGGCCACGTCCAGCGGCGCCACCTGTTCGGCCAGCAGCGAACTGGCGAGATCCGGCAGGCCGCGCACGATTTCCGCCATCTCTTCGGCATTCTGCGCGACGCCGATACGGTCGCCGATGGCCAGCGCGGAGCCGGCGCGCTGGCGCAGCAGCTGCCGTGCCGACAGGATGCCGACCACGGCCCCGTCCGTGTCGAACACCGCCAGATGGCGCACGCCCAGCCGGTCCATCCGGCCCAGTGCCAGATAGACGAAGGCATCCTGCGGCACGCCTTCGACCGGGCTGCTCATCAGCCGCGACAGCGGCGCATCGAGCGCTGCCGCTCCCTGCTCGGCGATCAGCCGCAGCGCGTCGCGTTCGGTGACGATGCCCAGCGGCGGCGCCAGAGGGGGGGCCAGAGGGGAAGCCAGCCCGGCATCCCCCGTAACCATGACGGAGCTGATGCCCTTCTCGATCATCAGGTCGCAGGCCTGCTTCACCGTCGCGGCCTCGGGCATGGTGACGACTGGACTGGCCATCACCTCGGCAACGCGATGGCGATAGGGGAAGCTGTCCAGCCGTTGCAGCGCGGCGGCATTCATCTCTCGCCGGCCTTTCCATCCGTTCCCGCATGCCAGCCGGCCTCATGCTGGCGCGCCCGCATGATTGAGGGCTGCGCCATGATGCGCTCGGCGTCAGCCAGCGTGGCGACGCCGCGCTCGGCCAGCAGCGGCAGCATGCCGGCGAAAATTTCGGCGGTCACCAGACAATCGCCGAAAGCGGTGTGGCGGCCCTCGATCTCTGCCCCGCACATGGCGGCCACCGCCTCCATATTGAGGTCGCGATGGCGCGGATACAGGAAGCTGAACAGCAGCGCCGTGCATAGCGCCGGCGGGTCGGTCCAGGCGACGCCGTGCCGGGCCGCCTCATTGCGCAGCACCGCCAGGTCGAAGGCGATGTTGTGGCCGATGATGACACGCCCGCGCACCAGTTCCGCCAGTTCCGCCAGTACCTGCGATACCGGCGGCGCATCGGCCACCATCGCATCGGTAATGCCGTGAATCGCGGTGGAGGACGGCGGTATCGGCGCGCCCGGATTGACCAGCCGGTCATAGGCGAGATGGCGATAGAGCCGTGGCCCGTGCATGACGATTCCGGCAGCCGAGACGACACGGTCAATGGCGACGTCCAGCCCCGTGGTCTCGCAATCCAGCGACACCGCCGGCAAGCCGGTCAATGGCAGATCGGGCGCGATCGGGATGGCGGGCGGCATGTCGTGCAGCCCCATATCATGCTCGGCCGGACCAGAGACAGGGCTTGGCATCTGGCCCGGCGCATCGGACAGAAAGACCAGCAGCAGCCCGTCCGGCTCGGCCAGCGGCGCGATGCGGGTGGCGTAGCTATCGCCACTCACGCCCGGCAGAATGCGTTCAACCGGCGCCCCCGCCGCATGCGCCGCCGCCGAGGCCTCAATCAGCGCCTCACGGTCCAGAATGGCGAAGAGACTGCCGCCCAGCCGCAGCCGGTCCGGCCCCAGCAGCGCGGTGGCGCGGGCGTTGGTCAGGCTGACCAGGCCGGTTTGCGTGACCACCAGGATCGGCTCGCCGATAGCGCCAAGAATCGCGCTGAGCCGCGCATCGACACGGCGGTCGTCGGCGCGGTCGCGGGCCAGCACGGCGGCGATGGCGCCGGCCAGGCGGTGCAACTCGTCGGGCTTGCCGCCGCCCTGGTTCCAGCTGTCCGGCAGCGTGCCGCCGCGCACCCCGGCCCCCAGCACCGCGCCATGCAGCCGCACCAGCTGATCGAAATGCCCGTCCAGCAAAGTCAGCATGACCCAGAGCCCGGCGATGCCGGCCGCGAGGCCGGCGAGGCTGGCCAGCACCCAGCCATCGATTCCCTGCTCAAGGTCGACCAGACCGAACAATGCTGGAAACAGGGCCACCAAGAACCCGCCAGCCACCACCAGCAGGGTGACGAACAGGGCCTTTCGCAAGCCGCCGCGCAAGGCGCGCCCCGCTCAGCTCTGCCGGTCGGCAGCCTCGACGACCGGAACGCCGGACAGCATGTCCGCCACGACGGCCTCAGGCGCCAGCCGGCGCAGCATGTCCTCGTGGAAGCGGCACAGCGAGAACCGGATATTGTTGGTCACAAGCTCGCGGTCGAAGCGCGTGAGGTTGCTGTGAATCGGCAGCACCTTGTAAATCCGCCCGCCGGAGATTTCGCCGATATCGTAAGGCGCCTTGGGGGCCGTCATCTGCGCCTGGGCGAGGCGCAGCTTGAACGCCTCAATCTCGTCGCCCCAGCCCTCAGGGCGATGGTCGGGGATGGGATGCTCCAGCAGGCACAACTCGAACAGCCGGCCCATACGCTCGGCCAGCTCGATCTCGCGCGTCCTGGCATGCGGCCGCAAGGCGCCTTCCAGGATGATGCCGACATCGGAAAGCACGTAGCAGAACGCTTCCCAGCGCGATTTTTCCACCGCCTGCCGGAAGGCCATTTCGCGGAACAGCTTGTCCCAGTTCAGCCCGGCGCGGGCGCGCGCATACTCGAACGTGCATTTCTGCGCCACGAACGCCGATTGCTCGGCCATGAAGCGGCGAAAGGTTGCGGCATCCTTCACTGAAGATTCGGGCCGCCAAAGACGTGTAATCGACGCTAACAAATCCTCACCCGCCCACAATTATTGTTTTGACAAGTAATAGGCTATGCTATTTTCGGTTAAGCGCAAGAGAACGTTTTGGTTACATCGCATCGATTGCGCGCACAGCATTTGCCTGAAAAACTCGGGTAGTGAAAGCTGTGCCTGGAAGGGTCATTCGGGGCGGAGATAAGCAAAAAAAAGCCGCCCGGCAAACAGGAGGGAGACGTATTCAAGATGTCTAGCGATTCCTCGACTTCACCCGAAAAGGCGGTGGAGCACTGGCAACGAACCAAATCGCTGATGTGGATCACATTGGTCATCTGGTTTGTTTTCGGATTCGTTGTGCACTTTTTCGTCAGTGCGCTGAATGAAATCAACTTCATCGGCTTCCCGCTGGGCTTCTATATGGCCGCCCAGGGCTCGCTGATCGTCTTCGTCGTCCTCATTTTCTGGTATGCTGCAAAGCAAAACCAGATCGATGAGGATTGCGGCGTGGCCGAAGACTGAGCGGAGGGAAAGTCATGAAAGGCGATTTCCTATCTAACCTCGGCCGCATCTACGGCTTCTATACCGGCGGCTTCCTTGGATTTGTCATCTTGTTGGCGATCCTCGAACAGCTTGGCGTGCCGAACAAGATCATCGGCTACCTGTTCGTGTTCTTCACCCTGGCCGTCTATGCCGGCATCGGCATCCTGTCGCGTACCATGCAGGTGTCGGAATATTATGTCGCCGGACGGCGCGTGCCGCCGCTCTACAACGGTATGGCGACAGCCGCCGACTGGATGAGTGCCGCCTCCTTCATCGCCATGGCGGGTGGTCTTTATGCCCAGGGCTATGACGGCCTCGCCTTCGTGCTGGGCTGGACCGGCGGCTATGTGCTGGTGGCGGTGCTGATCGCACCTTACTTGCGCAAGTTCGGCGCCTATACCGTCCCCGACTTCCTGGGGGCGCGTTTCGGCGGCAACTTCGCCCGTACCATCGGCATCATCGTGCTGTTCTGCTGTTCCTTCACCTACATCGTCGGTCAGGTCGTCGGTGTCGGTACGATCGCCTCGCGCTTCCTCGGCATCTCCTTCGAGATCGCCGTGTTCGTCGGTCTGATCGGCATTCTGGTCTGCTCGATGATGGGCGGTATGCGGGCGGTTACCTGGACCCAGGTGGCGCAGTATATCGTGCTGATCATCGCCTACATGGTGCCGGTGGTCATCCTGTCGGCACAGACGACCGGCGTCCCGGTCCCGCAGCTGATGTATGGCGATATCCTGCAACGCATCACCGAGCTGGAGCAGACCAAGCCTGCGCTGGCCGGCGTAACGCCGCATATCATTCCTTTCTCGTCATTCGATCCGCTGAACTTCTTCGCGCTGATCCTGTGTCTGATGGTCGGCACCGCCTCGCTTCCGCACGTTCTGATGCGGTTCTTCACCACGCCCAGCGTGCGTGATGCCCGCAAGTCGGTCGGCTGGAGCATGCTGTTCATCTTCCTGCTGTACTTCACGGCGCCGTCCTATGCCGCCTTCGCGAAGTACGAAATCTACGCCAACGTCATCGGTGCCAATATCGCGGCCCTGCCGGACTGGGTGCAGATCTATTCCAGCATCGGCCTCGTCACCATCACCGACCTGAACACCGACGGCATCCTTCAGATCGCAGAACTGAAGATAAACCCGGACGTCATCGTTATCGCGACGCCGGAAATTGCCGGCCTGCCCTACGTGATCGCAGGCCTGGTTGCGGCCGGCGGTCTGGCAGCCGCGCTGTCCACTGCGGACGGTCTGCTGCTGGCCATCGCCAACGCGCTCAGTCATGACGTGTACTACCGCATGATCGATCCGACCGCTTCCACCGCGAAGCGCCTGATGATCGCGCGTGTCCTGCTGGTGGCGGTGGCACTCCTTGCCGCCGTGGTGGCTTCGTCAAGACCAGGCGGCATTCTGGCACTGGTCGCCTGGGCCTTCTCCCTCGCGGCAGCCGGGTTGTTCCCCGTCCTGGTGCTGGGTGTGTGGTGGAAACGCTGCACAAACCAGGGCGCCATTGCCGGCATGATCATCGGCTTCGGCTTCACCTTGTTCTATCTGGTGGGAACGAAGTATTTCGGCATGCCGCTGTGGTTCGGGGTGTCCAACATCTCGGCCGGCCTGTTCGGTATTCCGACGGGCTTCCTGGCGACCATCATCGTCAGCTGGATGACACCGGCTCCGTCCAAGGAGATGCAGGATTTCATCGACTCGATCCGCATCCCCAGGGGCCAGACACTGATGGAAGAAAAGGCCGACTGACCGGTCTTTTTACGAAAGCAACTGGGCAGGGCCATCACGGCCCTGCCCTTTTCTTTTCCGCTTTGCTAGGCTTCCCGCTTGGCAGGGACACGTCACACGCAAAAAACGTCATTCGGGGCAGAAGAAACGCACATGTTCTCCGGCAATCCGTTCTGGGACTATTGGTACTTCCACATCCCCAACTACATCGTCGCGGCGCTGATCTACACGCTGCTGGGGCGCATGATTCTGGGGCTGTTCGTCTCGCCGGACTGGCACAATTACATCTGGCGCACCTTCACCCGCCTGACCGACCCGATCCTGAACGCGGTCAGCGCCATTACGCCGAATTTCGTGACCCGCGGGCTGTTGCCGCTGGTGGCAATCTTCTGGTTGCTGGTGCTGCGCTTCGCCTATTGGGCGGTTCTCGGCTATTACGGCCTCGCCCCCTCGCTGGGGCTGCAGCCGGCCACATAATCCATCTTGCGCCGGTCAAAGGCCGCGCGCACAGTATGGTCATTGATCGTCACCAGTATGAAAGGTGGCTGTTCATGGACCGTATCAAGACCTGTGCGGAAATTTCGGTGCGGCGCGGCACGGCCTTTGCCCTGCTCGCGGTCGGCACCCTCATGGTCGCCTTCAGCTTCGATGTCGCGCTGTCCCTGAAAATGGGGGCGGCGACGATGATCATCATGGCGGCTATCCTGGCCTATCGCGCCATGATGGCGGCCAGCACCGACTACCGCAGAACCGAGACCTGGCTGCTGCTCGGCAAGGCCCATCCGCTGCCGGAAAGCCGTCGCCAGAAGGTGATCGGCAGCACGTTGCGCGACATCTATCAACGCTATGCCCGATACAGCGCCGGCGGTGCCTTCTCGCTGTGGCTGGCCAGTCTGGTGATCCCGCTGATCCGCTAATCCTCTCCGGCGCGACTACAGGCGTTACCGCGCGTTACGGCGGCGTATCGCCCCCTTCCCGTCATGCGGGCTGTCCTGCCATCGCGCTTGCGATAAGCTGATGCGACGCAATGGCATCGACAGCGGGGATCGACATGCATTTCGAAATGCGGCTCTGGGCCTTCACCGAGGGTGTGCGCTGGCGCATCGCCGGTGCCGTGGCCATCGGCCTTGCCGCCGTGGCGCTGGGCATCGCGCGCCTCGCCTTGCTGGGCTGGCTGATCGCCCGGGTGTTCCAGGGGGCAACGCTGCAGGAATTGCTGCTGCCGGCGGCACTGGTCGGCATCGCCATGATCCTGCGCGGTTTCTTCGAACAATGGCGGGTCATGGTGGCGCACGAGACCGCCGCCCGGGTGCAGCGCCGGCTGCGCCGCGCGATCTACGACAAGATCGCCGCACTTGGCCCGGCCTATGTCGGCCAGCAGCGCTCCGGCGACATGGCGCTGACCATGATCGACAGTGTCGAGCAGCTGGAAACCTATTTCGGCAAGTATATTCCGCAGCTTCTGGTCTCCGCCCTCACGCCGTTCCTGATCTTCGGCTTCGTCGCCTGGCTGGACCTGCAGGTAGCGCTGGTCATGCTGAGCTTCGCGCTGCTGGCGCTGCTGGCGCCGGCGGCCTGGCATAAGCTGGACACCCGCAAGGCGCGCGACCGGCAGCGCGCCTATTCCGGTTTCGCCGCCGAGCTGCTGGATTCGATCCAGGGCCTCGCCACGCTGAAGGCCTTCGGGCAGAGCCGGCCGCGCGCCGATCTGCTGGCGGTGAAGGCGCGCGAACTGTTCCGCTCGACCATGTGGGTGCTGGCGACCAACACGCTGTCGCGCGGCATTACCGACACCGCCATCGCACTGGGTGCCGCGGCAGCACTGGCGCTGGGCGCCTTCCGCGTCGAGGCGGGGGCGATGGAACTGACCGCGCTGCTGATGATCCTGATGACCGGCATCGAGATGTTCCGCCCGATGCGCGACCTGCGCACCGTGCTGCATGAGGGCATGGTCGGGATGTCGGCGGCGCAAGGCGTCTATCGCATCTTCGACGCCCAGCCGCCGGTGCCGGACGCCGCCACACGCCCTGAGGGTCCCGCGCCGGCCGCGCTGGAACCGTCCATCACCTTCGAAGACGTCGCCTTCGCCTACCCGGGCAGCCGCCGGCTGACCCATGACGGCCTCAGCTTCGCCGTTAAGCCGGGCGAGCGCGTCGGCATCGTCGGCCCGTCCGGCGTCGGCAAATCCTCCATCGTGCGGTTGCTGCTGCGCTTCTTCGATCCCGACCGGGGCGCGATCCGCATCGGCGGTGTGGATCTGCGACAGATTCCCTTCGCCGATATCCGCAGCCGCATCGCCGTGGTGCATCAGGATGCCTATCTGTTCCACGGCACCATCGGCGAGAACATCCTTCTGGGCCGGCCCGACGCCGGCGAGGACGCCATGATCGAGGCCGCGAAGGCGGCCAACATCCATGAATTCGTCCTGGGCCTGCCGCAGGGCTACGATACGCTGATCGGCGAGAAGGGCATCAAACTGTCCGGCGGGCAACGCCAGCGTGTCGCCATCGCCCGGGCCATCCTGCGCGATGCGCCGATCCTGATCCTCGACGAGGCGCTGTCGGCCATTGATGCCGAGAACGAGGCGGTCATCCAGCAGGCGCTGGACCGGCTGATGCAGGGCCGCACCACGCTGGTGCTGGCGCACCGCCTGTCCAGCATCATCGGCTGCGACCGCATCCTGGTGCTGGATGACGGCAAGGTGGCGGAGCAAGGCGACCATGCCGCGCTGATGGACAAGGGCGGCGTCTATGCAGCGCTGATGGCCGAACAGGCGAAGGATGCCGAACGCCAGCAGGACGCGCCGCTATTGGACGCCATTCTGCTGGACGATTCCGCGACAGCGCAGCCGGCAGCGCGTCAGGCTGCCGCCGATCTCCCCACCGGACAGGCGCTCGGCCCGACCGAGGGCATCGTCGCCGCCGAGGGGCTGGGCTGGGGCCAGCTGGTCGTCATCCTGATGCGGCTGATCGCCCCCTGGCGGGCCAAGATGACCCTGACCTTCATCTTCGGCGTCGCCCGTGTCGCCGCCTTCATCGGTGTCGGCGTGTTCAGCGCCCTGATCGTGCTGGCGCTGAAGAACGGCCAGCCCTTCGGGTATCTGCTGCCCTGGCTGTTCATCACCGCGCCGCTCGCCGGCATCCTGCACTGGGCGGAATCCTGGCTGGCCCATGATGTCGCCTTCCGGCTGCTGGCGGAGATGCGCATCGCGCTGTTCAACAAGCTGGACCGGCTGGCGCCCGCCTATCTGGTGCGCCGCCGCACCGGCGACCTGATGGGCATCGCCACCCATGATGTGGAGATGGTCGAATATTTCTTCGCCCACACCATCACCCCCGCCGCCGTCGCCGTGCTGGTGCCCGCCGTGGTGCTGGCCGTGCTGGCCGGGCAGGACCCGCTGCTGGCGCTGGTGCTGCTGCCCTTCCTGCTGGCGGTGGGGCTGAGCCCCTGGCTGATGCGCAAGCGCGTTGACCGGCTGGGATCGCGCGCGCGGGAAGCCGCCGGCGAGCTGGCCGCGCATGCCGTCGATACCGTGCAGGGGCTGGGCGAGATCGTCGCCAACCGGCAGGAACAGGCGCGCGGCGATGCGCTTGACCGGCTGACCGATCATCATATGCGCCTGCGCATGCCGTTCTTCCGCGAACTGACGGCGCAGAACAGCCTGCTGGAAGTGCTGACCGGGCTGGGCGGCCTCGCCATCGTCGTTACCGGTGCCTATCTGGCCTCCGCCGGCACCATCGATTCCGGCCATCTGCCGCTGCTGACCCTGCTGGCGCTGGCCGCCTTCCTGCCGGTCTCCGAGATCGCGCAGGTCGGCCGGCAGCTTGCCGACACGCTAGGCGCGACGCGGCGCATCCATGCGGTCGAGCAGGAAAAGCCGGTGGTCGAGGATGGTCCCGGAATCGATATCCCGCGCGCCGCTGGCGTGCAGGGAGCCGATCTGGCGCTGGACGCTGTGGGTTTCCGCTATCCCGGCACCAGCCGCCCGGCGCTGACCGGCGTCAGCTTCCACGCAAAGCCCGGCGAGACGGTGGCGCTGGTCGGCCCGTCGGGCGCCGGCAAGACCACGCTGGCGCAGCTTCTGATGCGTTTCTGGGATCCGGAATCCGGGCGCATCACGCTGGACGGGCACGATCTGCGCGCCGGAAAGCTGGACGATCTGCGCACCCGCATCGCGCTGGTGGCGCAGGATACCTACCTGTTCAACGACACGCTGGAAGCCAATATCCGCCTCGCCCGGCCAGACGCCAGCGCGGCGGATATCGAGGCGGCGGTGCGCAATGCCTCGCTGTCGGAGCTGGTGGAGAGCCTGCCCGATGGGCTGGCGACAAAGGTTGGCGAGCGCGGCACCAGCCTGTCCGGCGGGCAGCGCCAGCGTGTCGCCATCGCCCGCGCCTTCCTGAAGGACGCGCCGGTGCTGGTGCTCGACGAGGCGACCTCGCATCTGGACGCGGTGAACGAGCAGGCGGTACGCGCCGCGCTGGACAAGCTGCAACAGGGCCGCACCACCATCGTCATCGCCCACCGGCTGTCCACCGTACGCAGTGCCGACCGCATCGTCGTGCTGGACCAGGGCCGCGTCGTCGAGACCGGCAGTCACGAGGAGCTGCTGGCCAAAGGCGGGCTCTATGCGCGCCTTGTCGGACGGCAGCTTGCCTCGGCGGCCGACAGGACTGCAGCGGAGTGAGTCTTGAGGCATAGCGCCGCAGCAGGGGTTTCGCGGATGCCAAGCCCGACATCCGATGCCATATTACGAACTGGATTTTGCCCTATCTCCGGACAGAAGTGACATGACAGCCGTGCCATCCCTGCGCCTCCCCCCTTCGCTGCCGACCGTGCTGTGGCGCGGCCTGCAAGGGCGATGCCCGAAATGCGGTACGCGCGGGCTGCTGCATTCCTATCTGAAGGTGACGCCGTCCTGCAGCCAGTGCGGCGAGGCCTATGGCCATTTCCGCGCCGACGATATGCCGCCCTGGCTGACAGTCTTCATCGTCGCCCATATCGTCATCCCGCCGATGCTGATGCTGGAACGCAATTACCAGCCCGATATCTGGCTGCAGGGCATCGGCTGGTCCGTGGCGACGCTGGCGCTGACCCTGCTGTTGTTGCCGCGTTGCAAGGGCGCCGTGCTGTCCCTGATGTGGGCGCTGAAGGCGGAAGGCTCCGAGCGGACCTAGAGAGGTCGCCACCTGCTGGACCTCACCGGATTCACAACTGGAACGGCCTTCTTGCGCATTCTTCAAATGCGATTACGGACCCAGTATATCCTGGCATCAGGACACGCCACTCAACTGATTATTATTAATAAATATTAACTAAATTCATTTAAATAAAATTTAATCTTTATCTCTCCAAATGCACGCATGGATCTGGCAACGCGCTGCCCCGCGATATCCATGGCGAAACTATTGGAGAAATGAAGTGAAACTCTCTGGCAAGGAAGTCCGCCTCGACCGCGACGAACTGCTCGTCGACAAGACCGACCTGGACGGCCATCTCACCTATGTGAATCACGCCTTCACGAAGATAACCGGCTATAGCGAGGCGGAATGCCTTGGCCAGCGGCGCGGCATACTCGACAAGAACGGTATGCCGCAGACGGTCTTCGAATTGCTCTGGAAAACTGTCGGTGAAGGCAGAGATGCCTGTGCCTACCTCAATGCCACGACCAAGACCGGCGATCATGTCTGGATCATCGCCCACGTCATGCCCAACATCCAGCAAGGCAAAATCGTCGGCTATCACACGATTGGGCGGGCCTGCAATCCGGCCACGATCAAAGGCACCATCCTGCCGCTCTATAACGATCTGGACCGTGCGGAACGCGACGGCACCAAGGATACCGGCGCCCTGCTGAACGCCATGCTGGCTGACAAGGGCGGCTCCTACGAGGCATTCGTGTCGGACCTGATGGAGAAGGATTAACCGGCCACGGCTGTGACTGGCGTACTGTCAGGGCATTATGAATGCCTAAAAAATAGCCTCATTTGAAAATGGGGCTATTTTTTTTGCACCACATTCCTGCAGCGACTCTTCTTCACCCTGCTTATCCGACTTATCCTTTTGTTTATAAAAAATAAAACTTGCCGAATCAGAATGGCCCAGAAAGTGCATGCACTTCGGCAGTCCCACTGTCGAAGGATAATCGATCATGAACAGGAGAGCCTTTCTCAAGGCCAGTTCCACCCTGGCACTGAGCACCGGTGCGTTGAGCGCAGGCATGCTGCCTTTCCTCAAAGTCCTGCCTGCCGCCGCCGCAACGGCCGATACGCTGGTGGTGGTCACCGGCACCACCATCAACAGCCTCGACCTGCACCGCACCGGCACCAACCGGCCGAGCTACCAGGTTGCCGTGAACTGCTATGACCGGCTGCTGACCTTCGGTACCAAGACCATGCCGGACGGGTCGCTCAGCTACGATTATTCGACGCTGCAAGGCGAGCTGGCGGAAAGCTGGGAGATCGCGCCGGACGGCAATTCCGTCACCTTCAAGCTGAAGGACGCCACCTTCTGGGACGGCAGCCCGGTCACAGCCGAGGATGTGAAATGGTCGCTCGACCGCGCCGTCTCCGTCGGTGGTTTCCCGACCGTGCAGATGCGGGCCGGCTCGCTGGAAAAGCCGGCACAGTTCGAAGTGATCGACGCCAAGACCTTCAAGATCAACTTCCTGCGGCAGTCGAAGCTGACCCTGCCCGACCTCGCCGTGCCGGTGCCCTTCATCATCAATTCGAAGGTCGCCAAGGCGAACGCGACGGAGAAGGACCCCTGGGCGATGGAGTATCTGCATCGCACCCCGGCCGGCTCCGGCGCCTACAAGGTGGAGCGCTGGGATTCCGGCCAGCAGCTGGTCTATGCCCGCAACGATGCCTGGAAGGGCGGCCCGCTGCCGGCGGCCAAGCGCATCATCATCCGCGAAATCCCCTCGCAATCGACCCGGCGCGCGCTGATCGAGCGCGGCGACGTGCATCTGTCGCACGACATCCCGCCGAAGGACGCGAAGGAACTGGCGGCTCTGAAGACCGTGAAGGTGGTCGGCACGCCGATCGAGAACTGCCTGCATGTGCTGTGCCCGAACCTGATCTTCGAGCCGTTCAAGAACAAGCTGGTGCGCCAGGCCATCGCCTATGCCGTGCCCTATGAGGAAATCCACAAGAACGCCGCCTATGAACGCGGCGCCAAGATGTGGGGCGGTGCCAGCGCGGAGCCGACCGACATCGCCTGGCCGCAGCCCTTCCCCTACACCACCGATTACGACAAGGCGAAGGAACTGCTGGCCCAGACGCCCTACAAGGACGGCTTCGAGGTGCCGCTGTCCTTCGACCTTGGCACCGCTTCCTGGGGCGAGCCGACGGCCCTGCTGATCCAGGAAGGGCTGGCGAAGATCGGCATCAAGGCGACCATCGACAAGATTCCGGGCGCCAACTGGCGCACCGTGGCGCTGGTCGAGAAGAAGCTGCCGCTGCTGCTGGACAATTTCGGCGGCTGGCTGAACACGCCCGACTATTATTTCTTCTGGGCCTATGTGAAGGGCAATCTGTTCAACGCCTCGAACTATGACGATGCGGAGATGATGCAGCTGATCAACGAGACGCTGCACATGCCGATGGATAACCCGGACTATGCGCCGAAGATCCGGCGCATGATCGCCAAGGCAATCGACGACGTGCCGCGCATCCCGCTGTACCAGCCCTATCTCGACAGCGCCATGCGGCCGGGCGTGGAGGGCTATGAGTTCTGGTTCCACCGCATGCCGGACGTGCGCAGCCTCACCTTCAAGACCGCGTAACGGAGGGCCGGACCCATGGCCATTTCCATCCCCGTGGCCATGCCACCCAAGGTCCGGCTGGTCGGGCGCCGCCTGTTACAGGCGGTGCCCGCCCTCGCGGGCATCGTGATCGTCACCTTCCTGCTGACCCGCGCGCTGCCCGGCGATCCTGCGGTCTATTTCGCCGGCCCCGCCGCCGATGAGGCCTCGATCGCGGAAATCCGCAAGCAGCTGGGCCTCGACCGGCCCTTGCCGGTGCAGTTCCTGGCCTATCTCGGCGACCTCGCGACCGGCGACCTTGGCATGTCGATCTCGACCGGCCAGCCGGTGCTGTACGAGATCACGACCCGCCTGCCCGCCTCGGTGGAGCTGACGCTGATCGCCCTGCTGGTCTCCATCGCCGTCGCCGTGCCGCTGGGCGTGCTGGCCTCGACCCGGCCGGACAGCTGGGTCGATCATCTGTGCCGCTTCGTGGTCACCGCCGGCGTGTCGCTGCCGACCTTCTTCACCGGCCTCGCGCTGGTCTATCTGTTCTATTACCTGCTGGGCTGGGCGCCGCCGCCGATGGGGCGGCTCGATATCCTCTATCTGCCGCCCGATCATGTGACCGGCTTCTACACCATCGATTCCATCCTTGCTGGCGATCCCGGCGCCTTCGCCAGCGCGCTCGCCCATATCGCCCTGCCAGCGCTGACGCTGGCGCTGTTCACGCTGGCGCCCATCGCCCGGATGACCCGCGCGGCGATGCTGCAGGTGCTGGGCAGCGACTTCATCCGCACCGCGCGCGCCGCCGGCCTGTCGCGCCGCAAGGTGCTGTTCGGCTATGGCTTCCGCAACGCGATGCTGCCGATCATCACCACCCTGGGCATGGTGTTCTCCTTCGCGCTGGGCGCCAATGTGCTGGTCGAGAAAGTGTTCGCCTGGCCTGGCATCGGCTCCTACGCCATCGAGGCGCTGGTGGTCTCCGACTACGCCGCCGTGCAGGGCTTCGTGCTGGCGATGGCGCTGCTGTTCGTCACCCTGAACCTCGCCATCGATATCATCTACACGCTGGTCGATCCGCGCCTGCGGCTGGAGGACTGAGCCATGACCACGCTGACCGAACCGGCCCCTGCTCCCGCCGTGCAGCGCAACAGTTTCTGGCGGCATTTCCGCTATGTGCTGGCCAGCAACCCGGTGACAGCCTTTGCCTTCGCGCTGGCCGCGATGTTCGTGCTGGCGGCAATCTTCGGGCCGGCACTGGTGCCCTATGACCCGCTGGCGACCGACGGGGCGAGCGCGCTGCAGCCACCTTCCTGGAACCACTGGTTCGGCACCGACCATCTGGGCCGCGACGTGTTCTCCCGCGTCGTTGTTGCGACCAGGCTGGATCTGTCGATCTCCGTCGCCGCCGTGGCACTGTCCTTCGTGGCGGGCTCCGCGCTGGGCTCGCTGGCCGGCTATTATGGCGGCTGGACCGACCGCATCGTCGGGCGCTGCCTGGATACCATCATGGCTTTCCCGCTTTTCGTGCTGGCGATGGGCATCGTGGCGGCGGCGGGCAACACCATCGAGAACGTGATCTACGCCACCGCCATCATCAATTTGCCCTTCTATGCCCGGATGGCCCGCGCCGAGGTGAACATCCGCCGCGAGGCCGGCTTTGTGCAGGCCGCCAAGCTGTCGGGCAACAGCGACCTGCGCGTGCTGGCGGTGCATATCTTCCCGAACTCGCTGCCGCCGATGATGGTGCAGATCTCGCTGAACATGGGCTGGGCGATCCTGAACGCCGCCGGCCTGTCCTTCATTGGCCTTGGCGTGCGCCCGCCAACACCGGAATGGGGCATCATGGTTGCCGAGGGCGCCAATTTCATTGTGTCCGGCGAATGGTGGCTGGCGCTGTTCCCCGGTGCCGCCCTGATGCTGGCGGTCTTTACCTTCAACCTGATGGGCGACGGGCTGCGCGACCTCGTCGATCCGCAGCGCCGCACCTGAGGAAGGGTCACGCCATGAACGCCATCCCGCTGCTTGATGTCCGCGACCTGACGGTGGAGTTCGCCACGCGAAACGGCGCGGTGCGCGCCATCGAGCGCATCAGCATCTCTGTCGGTAAGGGCGAGACGCTGGGCATCGTCGGCGAATCCGGCTCCGGCAAGTCGGTCACCTCCTACGCCGTCATGCGCATCCTCGACCGCGCCGGCCGCATCGCCGAGGGCAGTATCACTTTCGGCGGCGTGGCGGTGCATGATGCCCCGGAGAAGGTGATGGCCGAGCTGCGCGGCCGCGAAATGTCGATGGTGTTCCAGAACCCGCGCGCCGCGCTGAACCCGATCCGCACTGTTGGCCGGCAGATCGAGGATGTGCTGATCGAGCATGCGCTGGCGGTGCGCGCGACCGCGAAAAAGGCCGCCATCGAGATGCTGCGCGCGGTGAAGATCGCCAATCCGGAGGAGCGCTACAGCGCCTACCCGTTCGAGCTGTCTGGCGGCATGTGCCAGCGTATCGTCATCGCCATAGCACTCGCCTGCCGGCCGCAGCTGCTGATCGCCGACGAGCCGACCACCGGCCTGGACGTGACCACGCAGAAGACAGTGATGGATCTGATGCGCGAGCTGACGCGCGCGCGCGGCATGTCCACCATCCTGATCACCCACGACCTGGGACTGGCCGCCGCCTATTGCGACCGCATCGTGGTCATGGAGAAAGGCCGGATCGTCGAGGCGGCGCGCACCGCAAGCCTGTTCGACCGGCCCGCCCACGCCTATACACAGCGCCTGCTGCGCGCCACGCCGCGGCTCGATTCGAAGATCCGCGACCTGCTGCCGGAATCGCGCCCGGCGCCGGCCGCCGTGCCGCGTGGCAAGCCGCTGCTGGAGGTGCGCGACCTGGTGAAGCAGTTCCCGGCGCGCGGCGACAGCCCGGCCTTCCGGGCGGTGGACGGCATCTCCTTCACCGTGCATGAGGGCGAGAGCCTGGGGCTGGTCGGCGAAAGCGGCTGCGGAAAATCCACCACCTCGGCCATGGTGATGCGGCTGCTCGACCCGACCAGCGGCGCCATTCGCTTCGATGGCGCGGATATCGCTGCCATTCCCGCCGCGCGCTTCGCCCGCACGCCGTTGCGCGGCAAGCTGCAGATGGTCTTCCAGGACCCGACCGACAGCCTGAATCCGCGCTGGAGCGCCTTCCGCTCCATCGCCGACCCGCTGTTCCTGCTGGGCGGCATGAAGGGCGCCGACGCCGCCCGCCAGCGCGTCGAGGAGCTGGCACGGCTGGTCGGCCTCCCGGGCGAGTTGCTGGACCGCTTTCCGCATCAGCTGTCCGGCGGGCAGAAGGCACGCGTCGGCATCGCGCGGGCCATTGCGCTGAATCCGAAGCTGGTCATTCTGGACGAACCGACGGCGGCGCTCGATGTCTCGGTGCAGGCCGTCGTGCTGAATTTGCTGGCCGATCTGAAGGTCGAGCTGGGCATCAGCTACCTTTTCATCAGCCACGATCTGA
>Ga0114898_1000467_pt1 | contig 31418 bp, 35 predicted proteins | sample Malvired_Geostar_FD_83496 | JGI IMG/M metagenome (GOLD analysis project Ga0114898, IMG submission 83496) | Marine viral communities from the Global Malaspina Expedition - Malaspina viral metaG DeepMed_Geostar | ecosystem: Environmental > Aquatic > Marine > Oceanic | place: Mediterranean Sea...
ATCCTCGAACGTCAGCGCGGCAAGATGGTAAGCGGCCTAATGCGCGGCGACAGCATTTCCTGGACCATTGGTCGGCAGCGCAATGGGCCGTCCGTGTCATAGCCAATAGATTTCGTTTTTTGGAGGCCGCGATTTGATCACCGAGGTAATGATCATGAGGCCAGCGCATCCAGAACCGGGCATTCCGGAACATCGTCGCCGGAGCACTGCGCCGCGGTCTTTGCCAGCACTTTTTCGATGCGTTTGAGATCGGCGATCTTGGCACGCACGTCGGCCAAATGCCGCTCGGTGCGTTCCTTGACTTCGGCGCAGGTTTGTGTGCCGCCGTCGACGAGTCCGAGCAAGCCGCGCACCTCATCGAGCGAAAAGCCGAGTTCGCGGGCGCGGAGGATGAAACGCAAACGCGAGACGTGCGCATCATCGTAGATACGGTAGCCCGTTCCTGTGCGCCTGGGGTCCGGCATCATGCCGATCTTCTCGTAATAGCGGATGGTTTCGAGATTGCAGCCGGTCAGGCGCGCCAATTCCGCCCGCTGCAATCCTTTCCCGGAAATGTGATTGCGCATCGATTCAGAAACCTCTTGAGTCTGTAGTTAGTACAGACCTTATCTTGCTGTTGTCGAAAAATCGAGAGTCGAGTCACGTGAGCAATAGTGATTTCAAAACACAGGCGCTTGAGGAGCCAAAAAAGGCCGCGGACCGTCAGCAAGGATGGTTCGCGGCGGGCGGCGTGATCGGGGCGATTCTGGCCTCGACCTGCTGCATCGCGCCGCTTCTCTTGCTAACTCTCGGCGTTTCCGGCGCTTGGATTGGCAACCTTACGGCGCTTGAACCTTACAAGCCCTATTTCGCCGCCGTGGCGCTCATCTTCATTGGCGCTGGCTTTTGGCAGATTTATTTCAAACCCAAACCGGCCTGCGCAGAGGACTCCTACTGCGCGAAGCCGCAATCGTCGCTCATCACAAAGTCGGCGCTGTGGCTAGCCACGATCTTGGTCGTCCTTGCTCTGACAATTAATTGGTGGGCGCCGCTGTTCTACTGATCACGTAACCGCAAAGGAGAAACATGAGATGAAACGACTCGTGCTTATCGCGTCAGGCGCGCTAGCCTTGGGCGTCGCTGGCCTTCTGTCGGCGCCGGCGACTTCGCCGTTTGCTGCGCAGGCCGCTCCGGCTCAAGTCGCCGCCGTTCAGACGGTAATATTCAGCGTTGAAAACATGACATGCGCTCTGTGTCCCGTGACAGTGAAAAAGGCCATAGAAGGCGTCGCCGGGGTGAAGTCCGTCACTGTCGACTTTGATGCCAAGACAGCGACTGTTGTGTTCGATCCGTCGGTGACGAACGCCGACGCGATCGCGGCGGCCTCGACGAACGCCGGTTACCCGGCGGCGCAGAGCTAAACCGATTGAGATAAGAGACATGTCCGATTGCTGCACGCTTGGCGGAAAGAACAATGAAAGCTACGATCTCGCCGTCATCGGCGCAGGGTCGGCGGGTTTCTCCGCCGCAATCACAGCAGCCGTGCAAAGCGCGCGCGTCGCGCTCATCGGCCACGGCATGATTGGCGGCACGTGCGTGAACATTGGCTGCGTGCCATCGAAGACCATGATCCGCGCGGCCGAAGCCCTGCATGGGGCGAAAGTGGCCGGCCGATTTCCCGGCCTTACCGGCGAGGCCCGCATCACGGATTGGCACGCACTTGTCCAAGCCAAGGACGATCTCGTCGGAGCGCTCAGGCAGAAGAAGTATGTTGACCTCCTGCCAAGCTATAACGGCATCGCCTATCTGGAAGGCGCGGCGCGGTTGGAGGACGGCGGCGTCACCGTCAATGGCGACGCCATTCGCGCGGGCAAAATTATCATCACTACCGGCGCGCGGCCTTCGGTGGCGCCCATTCCGGGCATCGACAAGGTCGATTATCTGACGAGCACGTCGGCGCTCGATCTTGAGGAGTTGCCGAGGAGCCTCATTATCGTGGGCGGCGGCTTCATCGGTTGCGAGCTCGGGCAGATGCTGGCGCGCGCCGGCACGCAAGTCACCATCGTCTGCCGCTCCCGCCTGCTGCCGCAGGTGGAGCCGGAAGTCAGCGATGCGCTGATGAACGTCTTCCGCGAAGAGGGTGTCGCCGTCAATTGCGGTGTCGCCTATGAGTTCTGCCGTCAGGACGAAGAAGGCGTCACGTTATGCGTGAAGGAGGGCGGCGTATTGACAGAACTGAAGGCCGAGCGCGTGTTGGTGGCAACGGGGCGCGCGCCCAATGTGGAGGGGCTCGGCCTTGAGGCGGCCGGGATCCGCCAAGCGGTGGGCGGAGGAATCGCGGTTGATGATCGGATGCGGACGACAAAGCGTGGAACCTATGCCGCGGGCGACGTCACCGGCCGCGACGAGTTCGTCTATATGGCCGCCTATGGGGCGAAAATCGCGGCGCTCAACGCCTTGAATGGCGACAGCCTCGTCTATGACAACAGCGTTATGCCCGCCGTGGTATTCACCGATCCGCAAGTGGCGAGCGTCGGCCTCACCGAGGCACAGGCAAAGGCTCAAGGCTTCGAGACGAAGACGTCCCTTGTGCCCCTCAACCAGGTGCCGCGCGCGCTCGCCGCCCGCGACACGCGCGGCCTCATCAAGCTGGTCGCCGACGCGAAGACCGATCGGCTTCTCGGCGGCCAGATTCTGGCCCCCGAAGGGGCCGACAGCATCCAGACCCTGGCGCTTGCCATCAAACATGGCATGACGACGAAAGCGCTCGGCGATACGATTTTTCCCTATCTCACGACAGTCGAGGGTCTCAAGCTTGCAGCGCAGACGTTTGAAAAAGATATCGCGAAGCTCTCTTGCTGCGCAGGGTGAGATACTTTGCGACGTGCTTTGCCGGCGGCGGTAGAATCGGGGAATTGTGGGTACTACACGCCACACCGCACAAACAGTTTCTCCGCCCCACCGAGGAACAACGCCTCGGATGAAATCCCGCCGCCGGTCGCCGCGAGCCGGAGCTCCGATCCACTGACGCTCTTGAGTTCGAACTGCACGGTCTCGTCGATCGCGCTGTCGCGGAGCCGACCAAGGAAGTCGTCATATTCGACACGATGGTTGAAACTCATGATGACCGTGCCATCGCGCAATTCCCACCGGCCGGTGCGCCACGGCAGGAGACCGACTTTATCGTCGGACGCCCGCCACCATTCGACCGTGCCGGTTCCGCTATTCTCGAACAAGATCACGCGTTCCTTGGCGCACTCGGTTTGGCTGACGGACCACACGCCCGTTAGCGCCGCGCGCTTGCCGCCCGTCAAGCGGCCAATCAGTCCCGGGTCGCCGGCTTTCGCCTCGCTCTCTTTAAGCGCCGCATCATAGTTTGTGCGAATTTCAGCAATCTGAGCAGCTTGATCGTCGGCTGGCTTATGCGCCGTATTAGGGGTGGCCGCCGCTGTGCCACCGGCGACGGCGTTTCGGCTAACACGAAGCTGGTACTTGCCAGTGGACGAACCGACCATGGCGTCAAGTACGCGGGCGTCGCCCATAACGAAACCCTGGGCGTTGGCCTCGCCGGCACCGACGACAACCCCTGAGATCTTGAGCTGGTTGGAAGGATTGACGCCGAGGGAGCGGCAAAGCGCGGCATAGTGGTTCATGCCCGTAAGTGCGGCTTCTTCGATCAGCGCATCGTCGCGCAATTGATCGGCCGTTTCGAAAAGCAGGATCATCTCCGTGACTTCGTGGCATTTGGGCCCGGCCGGGTGGAGGAAGCGGAGCGCCACATCGACCGGCTCGTCATAGACAAACCAGCCGGGTCCGCCGCCGAACGTCCGAACTTCAAAGTCGGCGGCCAGGGCCGGACCGACGAGCCCTACGGCGAGAATAGAGGCTGCACCGACAGCAATACGGCAGGCGCGGCGTGATTGGCGATGTGATCGCATCGAACATCTCCTTCTCAGCCCCCTAAACCCCGGCGAATGACGACTCTTGCGCATTAACCGCGGTGCGCAAGAGAATCCGTCCAACACTATCCAGAATCATAGCGGCTTCCGGTTGCAAAAATAAGGTCTGATGTTCTTGGCTAGTCTTCTCCGCTTTTGGCTATAGTTTCCTCTATCCTCCGTTTTTGGATGACACTGGAAGTGATTGCCTTGATTCACATGTGATTTCGTCACGATCCTTTGCCGGAATTTACCCGAGCCTTCGGCTCCAATACCGGCAAGAGATTGATGACCCCGACCAGACTCCTCATAGGCCAAATCTTCCTCGTCTTCGCGATCGTCATTGGCGCGGTGTGGGGCGCGACACAGTGGACGGCGGCCGAGTTCGGCTATCAGGCGCGGCTCGGTCCGGCCTGGTTCCATGTCGGCGGTTATCCCGTTTACGTCCCGTGGCGGCTGTTCGAATGGTGGTACGCCTACGAAGCTTATGCGCCGGGGGTCTTCAACCGCGCCGGCGCGATGGCGGCGGGCGGCGGTATGCTCGGCGTTGTCGTCGCGATCGCCGGATCGCTGTGGCGGGCGCGGCAGGCCCGGCTGGTCACGACCTACGGCTCGTCGCGCTGGGCGACCAAGGGTGAAGTTTGCAAATCCGGTCTGTTCGAGGCGCAAGGCGTGTTCCTCGGCAGGCTGAAGGATCGCTATCTGCGCCATGACGGGCCGGAGCATGTCATGTGCTTCGCGCCGACCCGCTCGGGCAAGGGCGTCGGCCTTGTCATCCCGACGCTGCTTTCCTGGCCGCATTCCGCCGTTATTCACGACATCAAGGGAGAGAACTGGCAGCTCACCTCGGGCTGGCGCTCGCGATTCTCGCACTGCCTCCTGTTCAATCCGACCGATTCCGCGAGCGCCAAATACAACCCGCTTCTCGAAGTGCGCAAAGGCCGGTTCGAGGTCCGCGACGTTCAAAACATCGCCGATATCCTGGTCGATCCCGAGGGTGCGCTCGAACGGCGGAACCATTGGGAGAAGACGAGCCACGCGCTCCTTGTCGGCGTGATCCTGCATGTGCTCTATGCCGAGAAGGAAAAAACGCTCGCCCGCGTCGCCGCCTTCCTTTCCGATCCGTCGCGCTCCTTCGAACGCACGCTCCGCGTGATGATGAGCACCAATCATCTCGGAACGGACGAGGCGCCGCAGGTTCATCCCGTGGTCGCGCAGGCCGCGCGCGAGCTCTTGAACAAGTCGGAGAATGAGCGCTCGGGCGTGCTCTCGACCGCCATGTCGTTTCTCGGACTCTACCGCGACCCGACCGTGGCGGAAACGACGAGCGCCTGCGAATGGCGTATCGCCGATTTGGTGGACGCCGAGCGGCCGGTCTCGCTTTACCTCGTCATTCCGCCTTCGGATATTTCGCGCACCAAACCGCTCGTTCGCCTCGTCCTCAATCAGATCGGCCGCCGGCTCACAGAGCGCCTGGAAGGGCAGGCCGGCAAGCGCCGGCGTCACCCGCTCCTGATGATGCTCGACGAGTTCCCGGCGTTCGGTCGGCTCGACTTCTTCGAGAGCGCGCTCGCCTTCATGGCCGGCTATGGCGTCAGAAGCTTTCTGATCGCGCAAAGCCTCAATCAGATTTCGAAGGCCTATGGCGAGAACAACTCGATCCTCGACAACTGCCATGTGCGCATCGCCTTCGCCTCGAACGACGAACGGACAGCGAAACGCATCTCGGATTCTCTGGGCACGGCGACGGAGCTGCGCGCCATGCGCAACTATGCCGGCCATCGCCTCGCGCCATGGCTCGCTCATGTCATGGTTTCCCGGCAGGAGACGGCGCGGCCGCTGCTGACGCCCGGCGAGGTGATGCAGCTTCCCGCCGACGAAGAGATCGTCATGGTTTCCGGCCAGCCGCCGATCCGCGCGAAGAAGCTTCGCTATTTCGAGGACGCCAACTTCACGGGCCGGGTGTGCCCCCCGCCCGCGCTCGCGGCGGACGGTCCCTTTGCGGACCGTCCGCCATCCCGCGCCGACGACTGGTCGGGACAGGTGCGCGCGCCCCACGCCGATCTCGTCAAGCCGTGGTCGGAGTTGGTTTCCAACGGCGATGAAGACGACGGAGGGCTCAAGCGCCATCCCGCGCTTCCGGAGGAATCGCCGGTCAAGGCGGAACCCGAACATGCGCCAGATGCCGGGCTTCTCGACGACGAGTTCGACCCCAACGACGCCAGGCGGATGGAACAGCTCGCGCGTAATGCGGCCGTGGTCCAGCGCGCCCACGCCATGGACCAGGCCGACGACGACCTGATCCCGAGCTTTTAGAGGGAGCGTGTCCATGAAACCCCGCCTCAACGTTCATGTCTCAGACGAGCTTTTCGACAAGGTTGAAATTGCCGCAAAGCGGCCGGGCGTCACCAAGGCAGCCGTGGTCGAGGCGGCGCTTCTCGGTTTCTTCTCGAAAGAGTTCGACGACCAACGCGACGGCGCGCTCATCCGGCGGCTCGACCGGATGACCCGGCAATATGATCGTCTGGAGCGCAATCTCTCGGTCACGACCGAAACGCTGGCGCTCTTTATTCGCTTCTTTCTCACCGTCACGCCGCCATTGCCGAACGCCGACCAGGACGCCGCCCGCGCGCTCGGCAAGGAGCGGTTCGACTATTTCATCGGTCAGCTCGCGCGACGCCTCGCCGGCGGCAAGAACATGATCCGCGACGTGCTCGATGAGGTGAGCGCGGAAGAGAACGACTTCTTTACACAGGAGGAGGTCGACGCCCTGCGGGCCATCAGAGAGGCCGCTTCTCCGGACGAAAACAAGCCAAACGGAGGCGCAGACCATGGCTGACCGCTTTCATGCCAGTACGGTCGATCGCCAGCGCACCATGCTGCGCACCGCCATGGGACCGGCGATTGCGGCGGCGCTGGCCGACCCCGCCGTCATCGAAGTGATGGTCAATCCCGACGGCCGGCTGTGGATCGATCGCCATGGCGACGGGCGCATCGACGCGGGGACACGGATCGGCGCCGCCGAGGCCGAGCGGATTATCCGGCTGGTGGCGAGCCATATTGGCCAGGAATGCCATCGCGAACGCCCGGTCGTCTCGGCCGAACTGCCCGAGAGCGGCGAGCGCTTCGAAGGGCTCCTGCCGCCGGTGGTGCCGGCGCCGTGCTTCGCCATCCGCAAGCCCGCCCGCGTGCTCTATCGCCTCGCCGATTATGTGGAAGCGCGGATCATGACGCCGCTGCAGGCGAAGGCGCTGCGAGAAGCTGTCGAGGCGCGCAGGAACATCGTCGTTGTCGGCGGGACGAGCTCGGGCAAGACGACGCTCGTCAACGCGCTCCTCGCCGAGGTCGCGACTGGCGGCGATCGGGTGATCCTGATCGAGGACACGCGCGAGCTCCATTGCGCGGCGGAAGACAGCGTCAGTCTCAGGACAAGACCCGGCGTCGCCTCGCTCGCCGATCTCGTGCGCTCGACGATGCGCCTGCGCCCCGACCGGATCATCGTCGGCGAAGTGCGCGGGGCCGAAGCCCTCGACATGCTGAAGGCCTGGAATACGGGCCATCCCGGCGGGATCACGACGCTTCACGCCAACTCGGCCCATGCCGGGCTCTTTCGGCTCGAACAGCTCATTCAGGAAGCCGTCGTCACCGTGCCACGCCGGCTGATCGCCGAGGCGATCGACATCGTCGTCTTCCTGACAGGGCGCGGGTCGGGCCGGCGCGTCGAGACGGTCGCCGCGCTCGAAGGCCTCAATGCCGATGGTGATTACCGCCTTTCACCGCTCACGCCCGTTCACCTCGTTCCAACCGCCTGACCAGGGAGACCGTCATATGAATCCATTTTCGCCTCATGTTTTGGACCGTTTCCCGTACCGGCAGGCTCTCTTCGCCGGCCTTGTTATGGGGCTGGCGCTCATTTGGTCGGATGCGGCCCACGCCGCCGGTTCGGGCATGCCGTGGGAGGCGCCGCTCACCCAGATCCTTCAATCCATCGAAGGCCCGGTCGCGCGTATCATCGCCGTCATCGTCATCGTCATCACCGGCCTGTCGCTTGCCTTCGGCGAATCGAGCGGCGGCTTCCGCCGGCTGATCCAGATCGTTTTCGGGCTTTCCCTCGCCTTCGCGGCGACGAGCTTCTTCCTGTCCTTCTTCTCCTTCGGCGGCGGAGCGCTGATTTCATGAGCATCGAAGGCTTCGAGATTCCGCTTCACCGCGCGCTCACCGAGCCGATCCTGATGGGCGGCGCGCCGCGCAATGTTGCGATCGTCAACGGCACGCTCGCCGCGGCGCTCGGGCTTGGCCTCCAGCTTTGGCTCGCGGGACTTGCCGTCTGGATCGTCGGCCATGCGGCCGCCGTCTACGCCGCGCGCAAGGACCCCGCCTTCATGCAGGTCCTCATCCGCCATACCCGCCACAAGGGTCACCTCTCATGTTGAATCTGGCGGAATACCGCGCCCGGCCGGCGCTGCTGGCCGACTATCTCCCCTGGGCCTGCCTTGTGGCGCCCGGCGTCATCCTCAACAAGGACGGCGGGTTCCAGCGTTCGGCGCGGTTTCGCGGTCCCGATCTCGAAAGCGCCACCGAAGCCGAGCTCGTCGCCGTGTGCGCGCGGATCAACAATGTGCTGCGCCGCTTTGGCTCCGGCTGGGCGCTCTTCTTCGAAGCCGAGCGCCATCCCGCGCGGGACTATCCGCATTCGAATTTTCCGGACCCCGTATCGCGCCTTGTCGACGAAGAGCGCCGCGCGGCATTCGAAGAGTCCGGAGCGCTGTTCGAGAGCGGCTATGTCCTGACCTTCGCCTATCTACCGCCGGCCGAAAATATCGGCCGCGCCGAGCAGCTTTTGATCGAAAGCGAAGGCGAGCACCGCGGCCTCGACTATCGCGACCATCTCGACGCCTTCGTCCAGAAGACCGATCGGGCGCTCGACCTTTTCGAACAGCTCATGCCCGAAGTGGCGCCGCTGTCGGACGAACAGACACTGACCTATCTGCACAATTGCATCTCGAACCGGCGCCTATCCGTGACTATTCCCGAGACGCCGGCCTATCTCGATGCGGTCCTGGTTGACACATCGCTCACCGGCGGCCTCACGCCGATGCTTGGCGAGGCACATCTTCGCGTGCTGACCGTGCTCGGCTTTCCGGGTTCGACGACGCCGGGGCTGCTCGACGCCTTGAATGGTCTTGGCTTCGAGTACCGCTGGATGACGCGGTTCATCCCCCTCGACAAGGCGGCGGCCGAGAAGGCGGTCAAGCGCTATCGCCGGCAGTGGTTCGCCAAGCGCAAGTCGATCTCCGCCATCATCAAGGAGGTGATGACCAACGAGCAGTCGGCGCTGGTCGATACGGACGCGGACAATAAGGCGGCCGACGCCGACGCGGCGCTTCAGGAGCTTGGCGCCGATCTGGTCTCCTACGGCTATGTCACGACGACCTTTGTCGTCTGGGACGAAGATGCGGTTGCGATTCGCGAGAAGGTGCGCGCCGCGCAGCGCGTGATCGACGGGCGCGGCTTCGCGACGATCGAGGAGAGCGCCAACGCGGTCGAAGCCTGGCTCTCATCCTTGCCCGGCCATGTCTACGCCAATGTGCGCGCCGCGCCGGTCAACACGCTGAACCTCGCCCATATGATGCCGCTGTCGGCAACCTGGGCAGGACCGGCGCGCAACGAACACTTGGGCGGCCCGCCGCTCATTACGGTCCGGACCAACGGCACGACGCCGTTCCGGCTGGTCACGCATTTTGGCGATGTCGGCCACACGCTTGTCGTCGGCCCGACCGGCGCCGGCAAATCGGTCCTGCTGGCCCTGATTGCACTTCAGTTTCGCCGCTATAAGGACGCGCGGATCACCATTTTCGACAAGGGCGGCTCGGCGCGCGCCGCCGTCCTCGGCATGGGCGGCGCCTGGTTCGACCTCGGGGCGGCCAACGACGGCGTCAAGCACGCGCTCGCCTTCCAGCCGTTCGCCAAAATTGATCTCACCGGCGAGCGGTCCTTCGCGCACGAATGGGTGCTCGGGCTTCTTGCACACGAAGGCGTTGTGGTGACGCCGGAAGTCAAGGATGCGGCATGGTCGGCGCTTTCGAATCTCGCCGCCGCGCCTCAACCGGAACGCACGCTGACGGGGCTGGCGACGCTGTTGCAGCGTACCGAGCTTCGACAGGCGCTCCAGCCCTATACGCTCGAAGGACCCTATGGCCGGCTTCTCGACGCCGATGATGACCGCCTGACGCTCGGCGCCGTCCAATGCTTTGAGATGGAGGAGCTGATGCACGAGGCGGGCGCGGTTCTGCCCGTGCTCACCTATCTCTTCCACCGCCTCGATGCGCAGTTTGACGGCCGCCCATCGCTGCTCATTCTCGACGAGGCCTGGCTCTTCCTCGACAACCCGGCCTTCGCCGCGCGCATCCGCGAATGGCTGAAGACGCTCCGCAAGCAGAACGTCTCGGTCGTGTTCGCGACACAAGGCCTGTCGGACATCGCCGGCAGCTCCATCGCGCCGGCGATCATCGAGAGCTGCCCGAGCCGCATTTTTCTGCCCAATGACCGGGCGATCGAGCCCCAGGCCAAAGCGGTCTACGAGGCTTTCGGCCTCAACGACCGGCAGATCGAGATCATCGCCCGAGCCGTGCCAAAGCGCGACTACTACTTCCAGTCCCGCCTCGGCAATCGGCTGTTCGAACTCGGCCTCGGCACCGTCGCGCTCGCCTTCACCGCCGCCTCGGCCAAGCAGGACCATGCCCTGATGGACGAACTCATCGCCGCCCATGGCGAGGAGGAGTTCGCGGACTCCTGGCTGCGTGCCAACGGCCTCGATTGGGCGGCCGACCTCATCGCGACCCAAACCCAACCGCTAAACCATTCTGACACGGAGGAATCTCATGAAACGTAAGCTCCTGGCGGCCGTCGCCGCTATCGCCCTGACCCTGGGTCCGGTCCAGAACGCCCACGCCATCTTCGGCCTCGGCGATATCGTCTACGACCCGGCCAACCATGCCGAAAACATCCTGACTGCGGCGCGCACGCTCCAGCAGATCAACAATCAGGTTCAGCAACTCGCCAACGAGGCACAGATGCTGGCCCATCAGGCGCAGAACCTCACGCGCCTGCCGAATTCCGTCGCGCCCAATCTTCAGGCCTCGCTTGCCCGTCTCGACAATCTCATCATCATCGCTCGCGGCATCGCCTATCAGGTCTCGATTATCGACAGCGAATATCGCCGGCTCTTCCCCGAACAATATGCCGCCGCCGTCTCGACCCCGCAGATCATCGCCGATGCGCGAGAATCCTGGTCGCTGGCGCGCGAAGGCTTCAAGCACAGTCTGGAGGTTCAGGCGGAAGTGGTCGGGCAGGTCCGCGCCGACACGGTGACGCTCGACGGCCTGATCGCCGAAAGCCAGGGCGCCGTCGGCAATCTTCAGGTAGCGCAGGCGGGCAATCAGCTCACGGCGCTTGCCGCCAAGCAGACCATGCAGCTTCAGACGCTTCTTGCCGCTTCGGCCCGGGCCGACGCGCTGGAGCGTGCGCGGAGCCTCGCCGCCCATGAGCAAGCCCGCGCCCGCTTCGCACGCTTCATGGGCGACGGCGACGCCTATACGCGGCGCTAACCAAAGGGCACAGGCGATGGACGACCTCAACGTCATCGATCAGTTCACGGATACGTTCGTCAGCTATATCGATTCCGGCTTCGGCTTGCTGACGCCGGACGTCGCCTTCCTCACGACCATCCTGATCGGGATCGACATCACGCTTGCCGGGCTTTTCTGGGCCTTGGCCGACGACAAGGCGGTCATCCCGGCGCTGATCCGCAAGGTGCTTTATGTCGGCGCCTTCGCCTTCATCCTGAACAATTTCGCCTTTCTCGCGAATGTCATCTTCGATTCCTTCGCTGGTCTTGGCTTGCGCGCCACCGGCGCTCCGATCAGCGCCGCCGATTTGATGCGTCCCGGCTTTGTCGCGGCGACGGGCTTTGACGCGGCGCAGCCGCTCCTGGCGGAAGTCAGCGACCTCATCGGCCCGATCGCCTTCTTCGAAAACTTCGTGCAGATCGCCGTGCTGATGGTCGCCTGGCTCATCGTGCTCCTGGCCTTCTTCATTCTCGCGATCCAGCTCTTCATCACCATCCTCGAATTCAAGCTGACGACGCTTGCGGGCTTCGTGCTTGTGCCTTTCGCGCTGTGGAACAAGACCGCATTCCTTGCCGAACGCGTGCTCGGCAACGTGATTGCCGCCGGCATCAAACTGATGGTGCTCGCCGTCATCGTCGGCATCGGTTCGACCCTGTTCGGCGCCTTTGCTGCTTCCTTCGCCGGCGGCGACATCACCATCGAGCAGGCGCTTTCGACCGTGCTCGGCGCGCTTGCGATCTTCATGCTCGGGATCTTCGGCCCCGGCATCGCGGCGGGTCTCGTCTCCGGCGCGCCGCAACTCGGCGCCGGCGCCGTGGTTGGCTCGGCCGCAGGCCTCGCGCTCGGCGCCGCCGCCGGCGCCAGTGTTGCGATGGGCGGCGCGCGTGCGCTGGGGGCCGGCGCTGGCGGTGCGACTAGGGCGGCCGCTTCTGTCGCCGGCGGAGCAAGCACCGCCTATGGCTTCGGGCGCGCTGCTTCAGGGGCCTCCGGTTCGGCCGGTGTCGCTGCCGGCGTCACAGGCATGACCCGTGCTGGCGTCGGCGCCGTTGGACAAGGCATCCGCGATGTTGCCGCCCGGGCGACCGCCGGCGTTCGCCAGTCCTTTTCCGATGGCGCGCGCGGCGCGTTCACCGCCACGGGCGGCGTACTTCCCGGCGGAACCGATATCCCGGCCGCGACCGCGGCAGCGAGCGGCGCGCCGGATTGGGCGCAAAGGCTGCGGCGCGAGCAGCGGATGCGCGAGGGCGTGAGCGTCGCCGCGCACACCGTCCGAGACGGCGACCGGCCCGTATCCGGCGAGAACCCACGGCTCAGGGATGACGAATGATGTTCAAGAGATCGACGACCGCATACGGACAGACGCCCGAACCGGTGACCCCTTACCAGAAGGCCGCGCAGGTCTGGGACGAGCGTATCGGTTCCGCCCGCGTTCAGGCGCGGAACTGGCGCTACATGGCCTTCGGTTGTCTGGCGCTCGCCATGGGCCTTTCGGGCGGCGCTGTCTGGCAAGCGGGGCGCAGCACCATCACGCCCTATGTGGTTGAAGTCGACAATCTCGGCGAGGTGCGCGCCGTCGGCCCGGCTATCTCCGCCTACGAACCAACTGATGCCCAGATTGCCTATCACCTGGCGCGCTTCATCGAGAATGTCCGCTCGCTATCGATTGATCCGATCGTCGTGCGCCAGAACTGGCTCAGGGCCTATGGCTTCACCACGACCGAGGCGGCGAACACTCTCAACGAATACGCCCGCGAGAACGATCCTTTCTCCAAGGTCGGCCAGCGCACCGTCACCGTTGAAGTGACAAGCGTCGTGCGTTCGTCCTCGGGTAGCTTTGACGTGCGCTGGCGCGAACAGACATTCGAGAACGGATCGCTCGCAGGCACGACCCGATACACCGCCGTTCTCTCTATCCTTCTCCAGCGCCCGCGCACCGAAGAGACGCTCAGAAAGAATCCCCTCGGCATCTATGTCCGCGCGCTCAATTGGAGCCGCGACCACATCCCCGGAGACAACCAATGAAGAAGATCAGCATCCTCGCCCTGTCCGGTCTGCTCGCGGCTTGCGCCCACAAGGAGCTTCCACCGGAGATCAGCTATGACGGCGCCGATTTTGACGCCGCGACGCTCGCCGCCGAGCCGCTGCGTCCCGTCCGCATCGTAACAATTCCCGAGCCGCTGCCATTGCCGGGTCAGTTGAAGCCCGCGCCGAATGACAGTGCCCAGCCGGCGCCGGACACGCGATCGGCGGAAGAGCGGGTGGAGGACGCCAACGCCGCCGCCGCCATGGAGCCGACTGCGGACGGCTACATCAACGCCATTCAGGTCTACCCCTATACGGAAGGCGCGCTCTATCAACTCTATACGGCGCCGAGCCAAGTGAGCGACATCGCGCTTCAGAAGGGCGAGAAGATCGTTTCCGCCTCCGCCGGCGATACCGTGCGCTGGGTCATCGGCGACACGGTGAGCGGTGATGGGGACAATGCCCGCGCTCATGTGCTGGTGAAGCCGATCAAGGGAGACCTCAAGACTAATCTCGTCATCATCACAGACCGGCGCGCCTATCATCTGGAGCTTACGAGCACGCCCGAGACCTATATGGCCTCGGTGTCCTGGACATATCCCCATGACGCACTTCTGGCGCTTCGCCGGGACAACAAAGCCGCCGAGGAGTCCGATACCCAGGTCGTCGACAAAGGCCTCGATATCGACAAGCTGCGTTTCCGCTACGCCGTCAGTGGCGACAACCCGCCATGGCGGCCGGTGCGCGTCTTCGACGATACGCATAAGGTCTATATCCAGTTTCCGGCGCGCCTCGATCAGGGCGAGGCGCCGCCGCTCTTCGTCGTTGGGCCGGACGGGGACAACCAGCTCGTCAACTACCGGGTGCGCGGGCGCTATTACATTGTCGATCGGCTGTTCGCCGCCGCCGAGCTCCGGCTTGGCGAGGAGCCGCAGCAAGTGGTGCGCATCACCCGCACCGACGGCCGTCCCGCCGTGACCAGCCGTGAACGGTCGGACGCTATCGGCGCGTTCGACGCCGGAGATCGCTGATGGCGCCGTCCCGCGACGACGATATGGGGCATGGCGAGCCGCCGGGCGCGGGTGCGGCCAAGGTCGATGCGGAAACGCTCGCCCTGCGCGCCAAGCCGCGCCCGGTGACACGGATCAACCGACGTGTACTGATATTGCTGTCCGGCACGGGGCTTCTTCTGATCTTCGGCGCGACCATCTTCGCCCTCGATCCGCCGCGTCTGTTCGACCGCAATGAGACCGGCCGCGAACTGATCCGGACCGACAACACGCCGACGCCCGAAGGACTCGAAGGATTGCCACGCAATTACGGTGATCTGCCGAAACCGGTCGAACTCGGACCGCCGCTGCCGGGCGACCTTGGCGGCGCCATTCTGGACAAGGAGCGCGAGCTTGGCGTAGGGCCGTCGTCCGATTTGCCGTTCCGTCCGAATCCCGAGGATGACGCAGCGCGCGCCGAGCGCATCCGTCAGGCGCGGCTTGCGAGCCAAGGCCGCGAATCCGGCGTCTTCTTTCAGCTCTCGACGCGAACGACGGGCGCAACGAACACGCCGGCCACAATCGGCAATGCGGTTCCTGCACCAGGCCCGGCTGAACGCAATCCCTTCGACGGCCTCCGCACGGCGGAGGCCGATCAAGGGCTCGGGCTTGATCTCGCAAACGACCAGAACCTCCAGGGTCGCAAGCTCGATTTCCTTAAGCAAGGGGTCGAGGAGAACATCTATAATCCCCACGCACTTCAGGACCCGGCATCGCTCTATCAGGTGATGGCCGGAACCATCATCCCGGCGAGCCTTGTCACCGGCGTCAACTCCGACCTGCCGGGCCGCGTCATCGCGCAGGTGACCGAGAATGTCTATGACACCGTCTCGGGACGCTTCCTGCTGATCCCGCAGGGCGCGCGCGTCATCGGAACCTATGACAGCGTCATTGCTTTCGGCCAGAGCCGCGCGCTTGTCGTCTGGCAACGGATCATCATGCCCGACGGTTCTTCGGTCGTGATCGAAAACCTGCCGGCCACCGATACGGCCGGCTATGCCGGCCTCGAAGACGAGGTGAACTTCCATACATGGCGGCTGTTGAAGGGCATCGTGCTTTCGACGCTGCTCGGCGTCGGGACGGAGCTCAGCTTCGGCGACGACGAGGGCGATCTCGTCAAGGCGATCCGCGAGTCGACCCAGGACAGCGCCAACCGGGTCGGCCAGCGCATCACCGAGCGCAACCTCAACATCCAGCCCACCATCATCATCCGCCCCGGCTGGCCGCTTCGCATCATCGTGCATTCGGACTTGGTGCTCAGGCCCTACCGCGGATGAGGAGACGACCATGACACTTAAGCTCGACAAGCTCCCTGACCGCGAGCCAGCAAAGGTCACATTCACCGCGAGCCCGGAGCTCAAGGCCGCCTTGACCGATTACGCCGAAATCTACCGGCGCACCTATGGCCACAAGGAAGGGGTGGCGGACCTCATTCCCTTCATGCTGGAGGCGTTCATGAGCGCCGATCCCGGCTTCAAGCGGGCGCGCAAAGCTTTGGCTGACGTGCGTCCATCGTCAACCCAAGCAAAGGAGACCTGAGAGATGGCTACGATTGGCAGCTTCACCGCCGGCAAGGACGGCTATGTCGGAACGATCCGGACCCTGACGGTCAACGTCAAGGCCAGGATCGTAGCAAATGACCAGAAAAAGAGCGAGGGCGCGCCGGATTTCCGCGTCTACGCCGGCCGCGCCGAGCTTGGCGCCGCCTGGAAGGCCAAGACCAATAGCGAGGAGCCACGGGATTATCTCAGCGTCCAGCTCGACGACCCGAGCTTCCCCGAGCCCATCCGGGCGGCCCTGTTCGAGGAGGATGGCGCAGCGTTCCTGGTGTGGAATAGGCGGGAGGGGTAGGATTTTTGCGATCCTCGTATTGCCAAGGGCGGAGGCGTTGTGATAAAAAGGCGGCATTCAATAATATATGCCGACCTTTTATCACATGCGAAACGACCAGTCCGAAACCCAGCGCGAACGCGCCCTACGCCTTCTCAAGAGCCACGGAATCATGCGCCTTTCGGAGCTGAAACAGGCCGGCGTCCACTATCAGACGCTGGCCCGCATGGCGGGGGACGGCGCCGTACTTCGGCAGTCGCGGGGGCTCTATCAACTGCCCGACGCCGATTTCGACCTGTCTCACGGCCTCGCCGAGGTCGCTAAGGCCGTCCCGAAGGGCGTCATTTGCCTGATCTCGGCGCTTCAATTCCATGAACTCACGCTTCAAGTCCCGCCCTTTGTCTGGGTGGCAATCGGCCGAAAGCAAAAGCTTCCGCGGATCGATTTTCCGCCCATCCGGCCGATCCGGTTCGGCGAAAAGGCGATGTCCGTCGGCATAGAAAAACATGTCATCGACGGTGTCGAAACACCCATATTCGACCCGGCGAAGACCGTGGTCGATTGCTTTCGCTACCGCAAGCAGGTTGGGATCGATGTCGCGCTCGAAGGCCTGCGCATCGCTGTCCGCAAACGCAAAGCGCGCCCCGACGATATCGTGCGCTTCGCCAAAGAGCTCAAAATCTGGTCAGTGATCAGACCCTATCTCGATGCGACGCTTGCCGATGAAGGATAAGCCCAAAAACGTCGCGCAGTCTGTTCGCGATCGCCTTAAGGCGGCCGCGCCTCGGTTAAAGCTCGACTACAATCTCATCCTGGTCCGCTATGTCCTTGAGCGGCTCCTGTTCCGCCTGAGCGCATCGCGGCACAAAGACCGCTTCGCGCTCAAGGGCGCGATGCTGTTCGTCGCCTGGACCGAGGATGTCATTCGGCCGACGCGTGATCTTGATCTTTTGGGTTTTGGGGATTCCGAGATTGAAGAGATACGCGGCGCGTTCGCGGACATTCTTGGGACCCAAGTTCCTGACGACGGCGTTGTCTTCGACTTGAACGCTCTCGAAGCGGAGCCCATCCGAGCCGATCAACTCTATGACGGCGTTCGGGTTTCCGCGCTCGCCTTCGTCGGTTCCGCGCGGGTGTCGGTGCAAATCGACATCGGCTTCGGCGACGCCGTGACGCCCGGGCTCGACGAGCGCGACTATCCAACGCTTCTCGACATGCCTGCGCCCCGGCTGAAAACCTATCCGCGCGAAACGGTTGTGGCGGAAAAGTTCGAAGCGATCGTTTCCATCGGTACGCGGACAAGCCGCATGAAGGATTTTTACGATCTCTTCTGTCTGGCGCGCATGTTCGAGTTTGACGGCAAGACCCTATCGGCGGCCATCCGCGCGACGTTCGACCGGCGGGGAACCGAAGTGCCAACGGAACTCCCGCCGGCGCTGTCGGCCGAATTCGCTGAAGACGCCGACGTGAATGAAAGATGGGCGGCTTTCGTCAGAAGAACTCCCCTTTTTGTCGCGCCGCCGCCACTGGTCAAATTGGTTGATGAGCTGCAGAAATTCCTGCTACCGCCAGTACATGCAGCGGCAGGCGCAAAAAGCGAGTCAAAGAACTGGTCGCCGGAATCTGGCTGGATCTGAAGGACCTGCGCGAAACTTCTAAATAGTCTGAGAAAACCATATGTAAAATATTGTCTTCTCCGAATTAAACAAAGTTTGAGAGGGGCCTTGCCTTGATTGTTGCTCGTTCCTCTACCACACTGGGATCGAGACAATTCGGCTTGGTCGCCGATACAGCGATGAAAGCCGCGCCGAGAGTCGTCCGTGGTCCAAGCCAGGAATCAAACGGCGCGAGCAAGCGCGCCGCGACGCCCCAGGGCGGATAGTAAACAGCGCCGCGCACTGTCTCGACGACAAATCCCGCCCTCTTCAGGGGCTTTTGAAGCTCGCGAGCCGTTCGAAAGCGCGCCCTGCGCCAGAGAGGATTGCCCATCCGTCCACGAATGCGACGCCTTGCTGCCCATAGATTCCATCGCCCAAGCTCGCCGATAACGAAACGCCCGCCGGGACGCAGAGTCCTAACAGCTTCGCTTAGGATCGCATCGGGATTATCGATGAAACAAAGGACCGTGATGGCAATGACCGCATCGAACGCTCCCGATGGAAATGGAAGGTTCTGAGCATCTGCGACTTCGAAACGGATATCTGCGTCTTCCTCACGCGCTCGTTCGCGAGCTGCGTCTATTGCCTCTGCGGATAAATCCACACCGCAGACATTGGCGCCGCGTTTCGACAGTGCGATAGCAAGGTCCCCATCGCCGCAACCAATATCCAATATGCGCTTCCCGTGAACATCGCCGAGCATCTCCAAGATCAGCGTCCGTTCGATATCGTCGGTCACGCGGCCGAGCATGCTCGCGCGCCAATTGGCATAGGCGGACGCAAAGTCCGAAGACTCTGCCTGCTCGCACGAACCCTTAGCCAAGTCCTGTACCTCCGGCGTTCGCCGGAATGGTATTGACAAGGGCGTTCATAACCGCGTCGATTTCCTCACGGGTCGTCGCGCGGCCCAGGCTGAACCGGATCGCACCCATGCCGACATTCGACGCTACGCCCATGGCTTCGAGCACCGGCGAGAGTTCTATCCGCCCCGAATGACAGGCGGAACCAGTTGAGGCCGCCACTTCAGGAATTACGGCGAGGATGTCGGCGCCGTTCCTTCCAATGAAGGAAACGTTCAGCGTGTTCGGCAACCGTTCGTCCGGATGACCGTTGAGGATAACGACGTTTCCGAATCGGTCCTTGAGCATCGCCCAGAAAGCATCTCGGAGCGTCCTTGTCTTCTGCATCGAGGTCAGATCGCGCGCAAGGGCGCAGGCTTCACCAAGCGCGCTGGCCAGTATGGTGCTTTCTGTGCCGGCGCGTCGGCCGGCTTCATGGCCTGCTCCATGGATCAGCGGTTCGGGGTGGATTCCCTGGCGGATATAGAGCGCCCCAATGCCCTTCGGCGCATAGAGCTTGTGCCCGGCGATGGTCAGAAGATCGACGCCGAGATCGTCCACGTGTGTGGGGACCTTTCCAACCGACTGGGCCGCATCGGTATGAAACGGAATGCCGTGCCCGTGGGCGATGGCTGAGCATTCTTCAATGGGCTGAAGTGTTCCCACTTCATTGTTCGCGTGCATGATGCTGATGAGCACCGTATCAGGCGTAATCGCCCGGCGCAGGTCATCAGGATCAATGCGTCCCGTGCCATCAACAGGCAAAAAGGTCACCGACGCGCCCAACCTTTCGAGAAAGCGTAAAGGCGCCGTGATCGCCGGATGCTCAACGCTCGTGGTGATGAAATGGCGGCGTGGTTTATCGGTCGCGAAGAACGCGCCTTTAAGTGCAAAATTGTTGGCTTCACTGCCTCCGCTTGTAAATACGATTTCTTCAGGTGCGCAGCCGAGCAGATCGGCGATTTGTCCGCGCGCCTTTTCGATCATCGCGCGCGCCGGCGCGCCCGCCCAATGCAGGCTCGATGGATTGCCGTAAGGGCCATCCATGGCGTCGCGCATCACCGCGGCGACTTCCGGCGCAATCGGCGTGCTGGCATTGTGGTCGAGATAAATCCGTTGCATTGGCTAGAACACCAACGCCTTGTCGGCCGCTGCCGTGGCTTCGGCAAGTTCATTCATCGTGCTTCTCTGTGCGCCCTCCATGATGTCGTCGTCGGTCATGCCGCGCGCATCCATGCAGGTCCCGCATAGGAGCACAGCGCCCTTGCCGCCGATTACGCGTTTCAGCATGCGCTCGATATTGTAATAGCCGTCGGGCGTTTTCTGTCCTTTGCGCGCGGCGACCACCGCATCGGCCATCAGAAACAAGGTGATATCCGTCGTCGGATCGCGTTTTAGCAGCGCATGAACAAGGCGCAGCGCATTGTAGCAGCGCTCGGTTCCGTAGGGCGGATCGTTGAGGATGAAGAGCGCGTTCATTGCGGCTTTTTCCTTTTCTGCATCATCGTTCCTGTTCCCGAAAGGGTGGGGAGCCTCTCAATATCAATACCCCACGGCGATCTGGAGCGTCACGATGCTCTGGTCCGGCCGGTTGTTCTGCTGGTCAACAAAGGTGTAATCCAAACTGACCTTGGCGTTGTGACCCTTGATAAAATAGTTCGACCCGACGCTGATGAAATCAGTAGCGCCTTTCCGATCGACATCAATCGTTTCGAAACGCCCATAAGGCTGGAGGCGGCCCGGACCGATTTCGCCGGGAATGAGATACCCGGCCTGGACGTAATAGTTCTGCGCGTCGTCGCCGGCCGCGAGATCGGAAAAATTGTGCGTCTGCGTGCTGTTTTTGATATCGATATAGGCCGCTTCGACTGTGACGGCTCCATCGCCCAGCGGATGGTCCAAGAAGAAATCGGCTGTCCAAACGCGATTGTCCTGGCCCGCAACGCCGTTCAAAGTTAAGCCGCTCTGTGTGTCGTAGCCGAAGCTGACGCTCAGGACCTTTTTCGTTCCGAGATACGTGCCTTGATTGAACCATCCTTTTTCGGGGTCGAGCAGATTGAGCGCAACACGGCCCACGAAACGGAGCTTATCGTCGGGATTGTTATCGTTCTCCACGCCTTCGGAGACCATGAATCTGTACTGAATGAGCCCGTCAAAGGGATTGCCCCAGATGGTTACGCCGTCATCGCGGCCGACCTTGCTGGCGTAAAAGATATTTCCGCGCACGCCGCCCTGTAGAAAGGGAAGGTCGGTCGTGAGAAGGGTCTTGGTCGAGGTCGTGCCGAAGCTGCGGGTCAAGGGAACGTACATTCTCCCGGCTTGGATCTTGAACGCCTCATCCAGTTTGATCGTAATCCAGAAATCGCGGAATGCGACGCCGCTTCCCAGGCCCAGTGAAGAATTGTTGAGCCCTTCCTGGCCAAGCCGATCCGACGCGATATGCGTAAAGAACTCGAAATAGGGGGTGACCTGACCTTTCAAGGACAGATAGACCCTTCTGGCCATGAAATCATTCAGGTTACTGCCGTTCGATTTACCATTCTCGACAAACTGATACCAGCCTTGTCCCCAGAAGCCGATTTCCAACTTGGCGTTGTCGTCGATTTCGAATTCGACTCCGGCGCGGGCGGCGCTGGCCGTCCAGCAAGCGCATATCGCCAAACCGATCATCATCCGCTTTGGCCAATTCATCTTTCCTCTCCGCGCTGTATAAGGTTCGACATCAAACATCAGACGGCCGAAATGCCATCATCCTCAGCATGGACCGTTTCGAACCCCGAGGCGTTTCAATGCCTGATCGCACCATGCGCCTCAACGCTGCCGGACTCGAAGGATGAAGGCGTGTGCTTCAGTGCCGAACACTGCGGAGAAGATCAGTCGCCCAGGACGCGCCGGCGCTCCTCGAATTCTTCCTTGTCGATTTCGCCGCGAGCATACCGCTCTTTCAGGATATCGAGCGGTGTGCGTTCTCGCGGTTGATGCTGCTGCGGCTGTCCTCCGGGCCATGGCCCGCCGAGCCAACGCACGAGCAGAACCGCAAGGGCGATCACCACTGCCAAGACAAGAATCATAATCGGTGGCCCGAAGATCATGCCGTACCATCCTCCTCCCCAGTCCATCATATGGTGACCGTATCCATACCTCGTCGGGTCAGACGGCTCTTGCGCCCAACTCCAAGTGGGCGCCAAAACAAACGCCAAACCCGCCGCTGCAGTGGCGCCAATTCGAATGACAGTAGTGGTGAGTATTCGGCGTTCCGTCATCTTTTCACTCCCCAGTATTCCATCCCTATTCGATGGCCTTAACTGCGCTGTCACCTGTTCCGAGCGTTTCTGATGACGGCTTGGAAAACACGCAGCAGGCAAAACTTCCAAGTCACTCTTGGCCGGAGTCGTCCGCATCGCCTGATTGCATTTGTTCCATGCACGATTGCATATGCGTCATCATCTGAGAACGCATCTGGTCTCGTTGGGATTCATCCATTGGGCTCATCTGCCCCATGCAGGACTGCATTTGCTGCATCATTCCCTGCATCATCTGTTGCTGCATCGGGCCCATGGCTTGGCCTTGCTCCGGCTCGGGCGTTGGCGCCGTTTCTTCTTGTGCGCTGGCTGAGCTTAGGGCCGAGAAAGTTGCCACTGTCGCCAAAATGCCTATTGCAGCAGCAGTATTTCTTATCGAATAAAGCCGTTTCATTTGCCCGTCTCCTTTTTGGGTTTTCTATTTCACGATCCCGACCTACAGTTGAACATAAGTAACCAATCCATGTTCCCTTGTCGGATAATCTTTGATCTCGATCAATTTCCTTTTGCTTTAGTGTGTCCATCCTTCGCGTCTGCTACTTTCAATCCCAAGGCGTTCCACCGTTCCATGCCGCCGCGCAAGACCGCGACATTCTTGAAGCCTGCATCATGAAGCATGGCGTAAGCCGCCGCCGAGCGTTTGTCGGTCCGACAAACCAAAATGAGAGGTTTGTCCTGTTCCGCTTTGATTTCGCTCAGACGACGGGACAGCGCATCGACCGGCAGATTCAACGCGCCGGGGATATGGCCTAGCGGGCCCGTGAACTCGTCCGTGCCACGCACATCGACTACCAGCGTCGTTTGACCTTTATTGAGCTGCTGATGCAGTTCCGCGGGCTCGGTCCAAGTGACGCCGCCTTGACGCAAGCGCTTGATCAGGCGCGGCAAGACGGCAATGGTGGCGAGAAGTCCGAGCGCGAGGAGCCCGTAGCGGATCGCCGAAGCGTCGCCGGAAAGCGCTTCCCGGCCGGCATGACCCAACCAGGTATAAGCGATGGCGCCGGGCGCCATGCAGATGAGCGACGTCATGACATAGGATAGGAACCTGATACGGGTAAGGCCCAGCGCGTAATTGGTCAGATTGAACGGAAACAGCGGCACCAGCCGGACAAAGGCGACAAAGCGCCATCCTTCGGCTTCGACGCCTTCGATTAGCCGTTTAAGCTGTCCACCCGCCTTGCGCGCGATCCAGTCACCGCCGATGGAACGTGCGACAAGGAAAGCGAGGCTGGCCCCGATGGTAGCGCCGACAAGGTTGAATGCGGCGCCCCACACCGGTCCGAAGAGCGCCCCGCCAGCCAGCGCGAAGAGCGAGCCCGGCAGAAACACAACGGTTCCGACCGCGTAAAGGCAGACATAGGCGATAGGCGCCCAAACTCCTAAGCCTGAAAGCGCTGCATCGAGCGCAGCCGGGTCGAGCCGGTCGCGGTTCAGCGCCGCCCAGGTGATGGCGGCCGCCACACTGGCAAGAAGGAGAAGCTTGGGAATTACCGTTCGCGCCTTCATTGCCGCTCGTTCCTTTCGCGGTTGATGGGGTAGCCGATGGCCGGCCCGCGCAGCGGTTGGACCAGCATTCGGTCGAGCCACAAATCGCGCTGTGTACGGAACTGTTCGATGCCGATCGTCATGGCCTCATGCTCCTCTCTCGGCTGAGCGCGGTAGGTGCCCAGAAGGCGATCCCACCAGGGCAGATTGAAGCCGAAATTGCTGTTGGTCTCGGGCGGATAGATTGAGTGGTGAACGCGATGCATGTCGGGCGTCACCACGAACCAGCGCAGCACCCGGTCGAGTCCGCTTTGTATACGGACATTGCCGTGGTTGAACATCGACGTGGCGTTCAGGAGAATCTCGAAGGCAAACACGGCGATGGCCGGCGGTCCCAGCGCCAGGACGACACCGAGCTTTATGCCCATCGAAAGAAGGATTTCCACCGGGTGAAACCGCAGGCCCGTGGTCACGTCGAATTCCAGATCGGCGTGATGCATGCGGTGCAGCCGCCACAAGGCGGGCACGGCGTGGAACATCACATGCTGGAGATAGACGGCGAGATCGAGCGCGAGCAGCGACCCGACGAGGACGAGCCAAACGGGCGCCTCGATGATATTGAAGAGACCCCAGCCCCGCGCCTCCGCCGTCAGCGCAAGCCCGACAGCGACAACTGGGAACGCCAGTCGAAGAAGCACCGTGTTGGCGACGACGACACCAAGATTGTTGGGCCAGCGGACACGGCGGGAAATCTCCCGCCACCGGCGCGGCGCCGTCGCCTCCCACGCCGCCATAATGACGAGGATTCCAAGAAAGAAGGCGATGCGGATTGCCGGTTCATTCGCCAGGAGTGCGTCGGTCATGGGCGTAGGTCCCTTGTGTGGGACTGGGAATGGCTTTATATTCAAGTAATCAATTGAATAATATAATCTAAGGTTTGCTCATGTCAATCGGTCCCAAACAGGCCCTGTTCGCGGAATTCGCAACTGTCGCCCGAGCGCTCGGGTCCCCGCATCGTTTGGAAATTCTCGAACATCTGGGTCAGGGCGAGTGCGGCGTCGAGGCTTTGGCGGAGCGGGTCGGCCTCTCGATCGCCAATGCGTCCCAGCATTTGCAGCACTTGAAGCGCGCCGGGCTCGTCGCCGCGCGGCGCGACGGCAAGTTCGTGCTGTACCAGCTTGCGGATGATCGCGTGCTTGCGCTGATGGCGGCGCTTTTCGACGTGGGTAAACGTAATCTCGCCGAAGCGGACAGGATCCTCAGAGACTACTTTATCGCGCGCGACAGCATGGAGCCGGTTACGCGCAACGATCTATTGCAACGGACGCGAGACGGGCTGGTCATGGTTCTGGATGTACGGCCTGCTGACGAATTTGCGGCGGGTCATCTGCCCGGCGCGGTCAACATTCCACTCAAAGACCTCGAAGCCCGGCTTGCCGAACTCGATCCGTCACAGGAAATCGTCGCTTATTGCCGAGGTCCTTATTGTATTCTGTCCTTCGAAGCCGTCGCCAAGCTGCGTGCAAAAGGTTTTCGCGTGCGCCGCCTCGAAGACGGATTGCCCGAATGGCGCGCCGCCGGACTACCTCTTGTGACTGGTATTCGATGAGGCGAGGCTGCGTGAAATAAGTATGAAACGGCTCATGGCAAATTCCTTCAAAACGCTTACATACACTCAAAGGCAACGCTAATGGTCGCGCCGCTATTTGCTGTATCGGAGATAGCAATAACTCACCGGACGAGATCAGGGTGAGACGGCTTGTCGGATGAAGATGGCCCATCACGCCGCCGCTTGGAAAAGGCCCTGCTGATATCGATGGTTGCATGCCCCCGCAACCATAAAAAGCTCGCTAGTACAGCACGCTAGCGGGCTTTTCGACTCTCAAGCTATAGTCCGGAAATGCGATCGGGTACCATATGGGTACCACTAAGAATCAAGCTGTAGCCATACTCGGAGGAGGAGTGTTCGATATTTCTGGAACTTTTGCTCATGGCGCGATGGCGCCATAGGTGTTGATGTCGCCTACGCATGGCAAGGTTGTGTTCTGTAGAATCGGGCCGACCAATGCGGCTTGGGGAGGTTGCACAAGCAAGTCACGTTGGGATTCACGCTGACATACCGCCAGAACTGCTATTACGACGCGGGGTTCCTCGCTTATCCAAGCTTTAATAAGCGCTTCAGAGCTAGTCGGTAGCGCGCCGGAGCAGTCTTCCAGGCGAGAGGAAGCAGGGTTATGAGCCCAAGGGCGAGCACCGTTAACCCGGCACGCCGCCAGTCACCGGAGGCGAGCTCATCTCCGAAATGCGCGAGCAGGAAGCTCGCCGGGATGATACCGAACAGGGTAGCAAGGGCAAAGCGCCAAGTCCTGAGCGGCGTCAGACCGGCGGCGTAGCTGATGACGTCGAAGGACAGGAACGGCATGAGCCGTGTCGCGAACACAACCGCCATGAGGGCGTTCTGGGACGTGATGAAGCGGTGCAGGACACCCGTCGACAGCCGCGTGCCGAGCCATGCCTTGAGTGCGTCGTATCCGATGAGGCGCGCGACGCCAAAAGCGGTTAGGGCGCCGATCTCGGAGCCAATGGCAACGTAGAACGCGCCCCAGTAATGGCCGTAGGCCGCGCCGGAGGCGAGCGCGATCGGCGCGCTTGGAATCGGGCTCATGACAATGGCGACGGTCATCAGGCCGATGATCAAAAAGGGACCGAGCGGGCCGAATTGCATCACAGCCTGCTCAAGCGCTGCGCCGTCGCGCAGGCGGTCCAGTATGCCGATGCGCCATAACACAAGGACGGTCGCGAGGAAGACGGCCAACACCGCCAGACCGGCGATGATGCGGGGCCAGGGTGGATTGGGTCGTGTGTCCTGCCCTTCGTTCACATTGGTCCTTTGGTGATTTCGCTCAGGGGACGGTGCACGTCGAACAGCTTGGCGTTGAGGTTTTCGATGGCGGGCGCCAGCCCGTCCATCGCCTCGACCGTGTCCTGGCCGAAGGGACCGTTACAGACGAAGTCGAACTGCATCAGCATCACAGAACCGTCCCTTTCTCTCCTTGGGGGCGGCTGCCGCATTCAGGATGCGGCAGCCGCCTTCCAGACGTTAGCGGTCTTCGTCCATCTCCATCATCATGCGCTGCTGTTCGAGCATCTGTTGCATCATCTGCTGCATCATGCCCTGCTGCTCTTGCATGCGCCCCATCATCTGCTGCATCCGTTCGGACATATCGCCCGACATGTCCCCGGACATGCCCATGCCCTGACTGCCGGATCCCTGATCGCCCGACATCCGGCCGCCCATCTGGCCCTGCATGGGCATGTTCCCCATCATGCCGTGCATCGCCTGCATCTTCTCGACCATCATCTGCATGTGCTGGCGCGTGAGCTGACGGCGCTCGGCGGGGTCTGTTGTCTCGCGGGCCTGCTGCATCATCTCCTGCATGCGCTCGAAGGACGGCCCGCCTTGCATCTGCTGCTGCATCTGCTGGGATTGGCCTTGCTGTGGCTTTGCTCCATGCTGGGCCGCCAATGCACCTGCCGCGGTGAGGACGGTGAGGCCCGCGGCTATGGCGAGAGCTTTCAAACCCGGCAAACGCATCGTGCTGGAAGGTATCATCGGCCGTGAATCTGTCATCTCCGGTCTCCTTGGTTGGGATGAAAGACGCTGTAGGGGTGGAGGGGGCGCAACCGGTGCAGCGTCGGACATCGGATCGCTATGGTGACCCGAAGGCACAACCATCTGGACTTACAGACGGAACGACTTGCCCGCCGTTACAGCTTCAGCCCACCTGCCGGCCCCGTGCACAATCCGTCTCTTCACAGCGGCAGTCGAGGAAACCATGGATCGGGCAGATCAGGCACAAACAAACCCCCTGCTGCTGCTTTTCCAGTGCTTGCTTGGTCGTGATGCAGCCTCACAGCGACATTCTTCAAGTCGGCGCCGAGGCGCTGCCGCACAATTCCGCGAATCTCCCAACAGCTCTACGCGCGACATCAAGTCGGCGCATTCTAGCCTGAGCGTGGACAAGGAGGCTGTGGGGAGAAAGTTGCATATCCCGTCGCCGAATTCCGCGTCGGTCTCGGTCGAGAAGGCTTCGAGATCGTTTGGACTCACCACCTCGCGCGCACTTCAGCTTGAGTATGTCGGCAAGGGTTCTCTTTCATCGCTCCATCCTCTTGAGAGTTAAAGCCTTCGGCAAACCCGGCGCGGTTCAGCCCGCCGATAGAAGGGCAGTTGTAGAACTTTGTGATAGTTACAAACTACAGCTCTTGCCGTTGCGCATTGATTCACAGGTGCAGTCGTCAAATCTACCTTCGGAGCAATCGGTGCAGAACGCTGCTAGAGAAACACGCAGTGCTTGGCGCGCCCGATGCAGGCGCACTCTCGCATTCGATGGTGTGATCCCAAGATCAGCTGCGGCTCGTTCACGCGGTTCATCCGACAGATCGATCCGTTCAAGAATCTCTGCATAGTCCGGGCGCAACCCCGGCACAAGCTCTCGAAGACAGCTGCAAACGCTTTTCTCGTTCGCAAGATCTATCTGGCCATCGCCCAATACCATCTGGTCTTGCATGTAGCTGTCTTTTCGGCGCCGCCGTGCAGCCTCACTGCGGTAATGATCGGTCAGCACCGAGCGCAGCACCGTATACAACCAGGCGACCACACTTTCGCTATTCCTAAGTACTGTCCCGCTGTTGATGACTCGCACGCAGAAAGTTTGAAGCACATCCTCCGCAGTGACCGAATCCCCGACCCGACGCACGAGATAGCGACGAAATTCGTGATAATAGTCGGTGAGTGCCATTTCTATTTCCGGCGTCATCGGCCGTGACGTGTTGCCGAGCTCATCGGAAAGTGGGTCGGTTTCAATCGTCTTATGTGCTGCTACAGTCATGCTCAAAACCTCGGCCCGAGTTGGCAAGATCGGGCGATCCGGAAACATCTTCGGGCTGAGCGCCTTAGGTCAACGCACAACAACACCCCACGCTCAGCCTTGCGCTAAAACCCACCATAGGGGTCGAGTTTCGGGCTCATAATGCGAGAATCGAGAGCAACGGCATTGATCTAAATCAAAGCCATAAAGAGTAACGGTACAGTAGTTCAGTGAGGGCAACCGCCGTGGTCGAAGGTAAGTCGAGAGAAATCTGTGGTGGAAGCTGGGCGCGAACCTAGGCCGGGCAGCAGCAAACCAACACGGTTGCCCTTATCCGGCCATTCTGGCCGGCTTAGTCCCTCTGCGCGTCACCAACACGACCCCAAGAATCGCAAGGACAATGCCGGCGATCTGCATCCAGCCAAGGGTCTCACCGTAAAACAAAGCGCCCATTGCAAGGCCGAAAATCGGGATCAGGAAGCTGAACGCGTTCGCGCGGTTGAGAGGCGCTTTCTCCAGCACGGAGAACCATAGCCAGTATACCAACGCCGACCCGAACAGACTGAGAACAAGGAGCGCGCCTACAAATGGCAACGTCCATCGGATCGTTGTTGGCTCCTCCGTGGCCCAGGCGACAATAGCGAGCGGAACACTGCCGATGAGCAACTGGAGGCCCATTGCCATAAGGGCGTCGACGTTTCCGGCAATTCGTTTAATTACAACGTTGCTGACCGTGACGCCGAGTGCAGCCAGGACAATATAGGCTACTCCTAGAATGTAATTTTCTTGCCCGCCGGTGAGTATCTGGGGCGAAGTGATGACGAGTATCCCCATAAAGCCCAAGGCAAGGCCTGCTTTGCCCAGCGCGGTCAACTGTTCTTTGAGGATGATACCCGCCAGACCCGCCGCCAACAGCGGTTGGGTGTTGGCGATTACAGTGGCGATGCCCGGGGAAACGAATTCCGCGGCATGGAACATCCCCAAGAAGCCCAGGCTGGTGGCACCTGCGCCAACGATGGCCAACATTGTCCAGATTCGACGACTTTTGGGCAGGGGCTGCCGCAATGCAAGCGCGACGATGATCAACGCTGCGCCTGCCAGGAACGCGCGCAGCGTGGCGAATGTCAGGTGAGGGGCAAATTCAATGCCGACGGTTATCAGCGGGAAGCAGGCAGCCCAAAGCAACATGACCAGAATGATTTGCGCGATGATTCCAACGGTCACTCGACTTTCATCCCATCGTCTATCCGTCCCGCGACACCACCATCACGACCTACTGGCGTTTGTCTGCCAAGTCTCGTGTCGTTGCTGATTGGATTCACACGAGTTGATCCGTTCGGTTCACGCACACTGGCAGGGATGAACGGCCCGGTTTTCCGCGCCGCGCGACATCTCGCGGGTCAACCAGAAACCGGCCCCGAGCAGCAATGCGCCACCATAGATCATGCCCTGCGCCGGGATTTCGGCGAAGATAAGGTAGCCCAGCGTTGACGCCACGACCGGTGAGACGATGATATCGACGAGCGCGTAGACATTGGCGTTGAGCGTCTTGAGGACGATGGAGATGCCGAAATAGGCGAAGCCGGTCGAGACGATGCCCAGCCCCGCTGCCCAGAGCATCACCGGCAGGTCCATCCCGAGTGAGGCATAGGAGATGGTCGCGGCGGGCGTGCCGGGGCCGGCGAGGATGAGCGCTGGCGACAGGATCAGCGCCCCCGCGAGCATCGACCAGGCGATGTCGTTGCCGGCCTCGGTCTTTCCTTCGTAGCGCATGTAGGTGACCATGGCGGCGTAGATCGCGCCGTCGCCGAGTGCGACGAGGTTGCCGATCATGTGGCCGCCCTCAAGCGGCTTGGCGAGGACGATACCGGTCAGCGCGACGGCGAAGATCAGGATGTAGCTCTTGCGTGCCTTTTCGCCGAGAAACAGCGCCGAGAAGATGAACACGAAGAAGGGCGCGACGCTCCAGAAGATCACCGCATTGGCGATGGGCACCAGCGTCATGGCGTAGTTGAAAACGCTGATCTGCGTGGCGATCAGCACGCCGATGATCGCGGTGTCTTTCAGGTTGCCTTTCGGAAAGCGCAAGGGCCGGCCGGTCGCCAGCGGCATGACCGCCATCAGAAAGGCGGCCGCGAAGCTCAGAGCGTAGAAATTCAGCGTCTGGATCGGGATCAGTCCGTCGGTGAGCTTCACGAACACGCCGATTGTGGCCTCCGACAGCGTGATCAGCAGGAGCAGGAGAACGATCTTCATTTCCGGCTGCGGCCCCCTGCCGTGCGCGTCACGTCGATGGCTTCAGCCCCGGACTCATCAAGGCAGGTGTCCTCGACCTGCAAGGTGACGAAGAAGAATCCGAATTTTTCTTTGAGCATGGCGTGCGCTGCCGCCAGGACCGCTTGGGGATCGGTCTCGTCGGCGACGCGCACATGACCGGAGAAGACGTAACGGCCGCTGGTCAGAGCCCAGGCATGGACGTGGTGGGCATTCGCAACGCCTTCGACCTGCTCCAGCGCGCCGGTGACATCGGACAGGCCGACGTCGGCCGGTGTGCCTTCCATCAATAGGTGAGCAGCGTCGCGCAGAATGCCCCAGCTGGCCCAGAGCAGCACGAAGCCGAAGCCCATACCAAGGATCGGATCGATCAGCAGGAACCCGGTGAATTGAATCACGAGTGCCGTCACGATAATGAGCAGGCTGCCGACGAAGGTTTGCATGATGTGCCAAAGTGCGCCTTTCACGCTCAGGTCGCTCTGGCTCTGATTCCAGCTCAAGCCGACCCAAATAAACTCGGTGCAAAACCCGCCCGCCGCGGCC
>Ga0114898_1000469_pt1 | contig 31405 bp, 25 predicted proteins | sample Malvired_Geostar_FD_83496 | JGI IMG/M metagenome (GOLD analysis project Ga0114898, IMG submission 83496) | Marine viral communities from the Global Malaspina Expedition - Malaspina viral metaG DeepMed_Geostar | ecosystem: Environmental > Aquatic > Marine > Oceanic | place: Mediterranean Sea...
CCTGCTGGCCAATCTGGGCTATGGCTCGAGGCGCGAGGTCAACGCCCTGGTCCGCAAGGGCGCGGTCGTGTTCGACGGCGCCGCCGTCAGCGACGGCGGACTCAAGGTTCCGGTGGTCGCCGACCTGCCGACCCGCACGACCATCGAGGGCGCGCCGGTCGATCCGCCGGCCCCCCTGACCCTGCTGATGCACAAGCCCCTCGGGGTGGTCTGCTCCCACCGGGAGCCCGGCCGCAGCGTCTATGAACTTCTGCCCCGGCGCTGGCGGGCGCGGACCCCGGGCCTATCGACCATCGGACGGCTGGACCTGGACACGACCGGCCTGCTGCTGATCACCGACGACGGCCCTTTGCTCCACCGGGTGATCTCGCCCCGCAGCCATGTGGCCAAGCGCTATGTGGCCAGTCTCGCCCGGCCCCTGCGCGGCGATGAGGTCGAACTCTTCGCCGCCGGGACCCTGATGCTGGAGAGCGAGACCGAGCCCCTGGCGCCGGCGATCCTCGAGGCCCTGTCGCCGACGACGGCGCGGCTGACCATCACCGAAGGCCGCTATCATCAGGTCCGCCGGATGTTCGCCGCGGTGGGCAACCATGTGGACGGCCTGCACCGGGATCAGATCGGGGGGCTCGCCCTGCCGGACGCGCTTGGCCCAGGCGACTGGCGTATTCTGAGCCCCGAGGAACAGGCCGCCATCTTCGCCTGAACCGGCGCAGCGGCCATGAATTCTGGCGAAAACCACGGGTGTTTTGCTGAAGGCCCGCAAGGTTCCGTTAACCATCTTCAAGAGTTAATGACTTGTTAATTGCCGCGGCTCCGGCTTTGCTCTGTCTCACCTGAACCCGCGCGGGCCGTCCCGCCGCGGGACTCTGATGGACGGAGTATCGCGGCATGTTCGAGTTCGGCCGGGAGCTGAAGCGTATTTTCGGCGGGCAGGGCGCCTGGGGACCCACCCGTGATGGTCTGGCCGGCGGCGACGCGGCCCTGCTGGAACTGCTCGACCTTTCCCTGCTGCGCAGCGAGGGCAAGGCCGCCGATGTGGCCGCCGGCCGGATCAGCGCCAAGGACAAGCCCCAGCGCCGCCTGGAAGCCGCCATCGTCTGGCGCGAGGTCGCCCGCCGTTCCGGGGATGCGGCCACCCTGCGCAAGGCCGCCGCCCAGGCCGAGGCCGCGGCCACCGCCTTTGATCGCCATCGTCGTCCCGACGGCTGGGCCCGCGCCCGCTGTGAACAGGCCTTCTGCGCCCTGCTGGGCGCCGAGCTGTTCGGCGAGGAGGGGCTGAACGCCGCCGCCGAGCTCGCCTTCCGCGAGGCCCGCGAGGCCGCCCGCGGAGGACTGGCCGCCCCGCTGGCCGAGGTCGGCCTGGCCCTGATCGAGGGCCGCCGTCGCATGGGGCTCGGCGACGCCCAGGCCGCTCGGGTCACCGCCGCCCGGTTCTCGGCCCCCATCGCCGCCCTGCAGGCCCTGACCCGCCGGTGCTCGGCCGCCCACCTGCTGATCGCCGAGGCCCGCACCCTGCGCGCCGACATGCTGGCCGGCTGGGGCGCGCGCCTGAAGGACCCCGATCTGCTGCAGATGGCCCTGGACGAGGCCGACGACATCGCCGAGGGGCTGGACGGCGCCTATGAGCCCCTGGCCCATGCCCGCGCCGCGGCCCTTCGCGGTCAGATCCTGGCCCTGATGGGCGAGGTCAGCGGCGACATCGAACAGATCCTGGAAGCCGTCACCCTGCTGGCCGACGTGGTCGAGGACCTGACCCGCGACCACAGTCCCCTGGACTGGGCCCGCGTCCAGGCGGCGCTCGGTCTGGCGCTGCAGATTCTGGGCGAGGCCACGGCCGGCGAGCGGGCCTACGAACAGGCGGTCACCTGCTATGAACGGGCTGGCCTGGTGCTGGCCGACGCCCCGGCGCTCGCCCTGCGGGCCGAGGCCTCCAATGGCCGCGCCATCTGCCTGGCCCGTTCGGCTGAGCTGTCCGGCGATCTGGCGGTGCTGGACGCCGCCGAGGCCGCCTTCAAGATCGAGCTGTCGCACCGCCGGGCCGGCGTCGACCCGGTCAGCTGGGCGCTGGCCCAGGTCAATCTGGCGCGGATCTATGAGGCGCGGCTGGACATCACCGGCAAGGATCGCGGCGAGCGCGTCTCGGCGGCGCTGGCCCTGCAGGCGGCCCTCGACGTCTTCGCCGAGGAGGGCCTACGCTCCTTCACCCTGATCGCCATCGACGCCATGGAGCGCCTGCGCATCCGCGTGGTCCCACGCGACGGGGTCTGAAATACGGGTATCGAAACCCAAGACAACCTTTGGTAGGCTTCCTCTTCCTGGAGGACGCGCCGATGAGACTGACCCGCCTGGCCTTGTGCGCCTTCCTGATCGTTGCGGGGCCTGCCGCGGCGCAGGAGTCGGCCGGCCCTCCTGACGTTCCAGCTGACTGGTTACGGCGACCGACGCCGTCCCAGCTCATGGCCGTCTTTCCCACCAAGGCGCTGGAAAAGGGCCTGGATGGCGAGGCCACCATCAGTTGCAGGATAAGTCCTCAGGGCGCGCTGTTTGACTGTGTCGTCGTGTCGGAAGAGCCTGCGGGCATTGGCTTTGGCCAGGCCGCCATCGCCCTGACCCCCCAGTTCCTCATGAAGCCGGCGATGAAGGATGGCCAGCCGGTCGCCTCGCGCGCCCGCATCCCGATCAGCTTCAAGGGCCTCGGGACCCCCACGGGGTCGTTGCTTCCCGGTGGTCGGGATCTGATGGCCCGGCGGTTCATGGGCCGGCCCCTGTGGGCTGACGCGCCCAGCCATGCGGAAACGGCCGCGGCCTATCCGGAAAAGGCGGCCGCCGAAGGGGTCGGGGGCTCGGCCACCATCCGCTGCGCCCTGACTGAATATGGTCGGCTCAGGGCGTGCTCGACGCTGAGTGAAACGCCGCGGGGCTATGGCTTCGCCAAGGCGGCCCGAACCCTGTCGGAGCGGTTCGTGCTGGCGCCTGCGCCGGACGAGGTCGAACTGCGCGGGATCGAGACGCAGTATATGGTCACGTTCGACCCAGGGATGCTGGACCCGGATAAACGGGTGATCGGCAAGCCCCAATGGACGCAGCTCCCTTCGTCCGGTTCCGTGGCCGATGGGTATCCGGCCGAGGCCCGGGCCCAGGGGATATCGGGCGCCCGCGTGGTCATGAACTGCGTGGTGGGCGCGGGCGGGACGGTGCAGGACTGTCAGGTGACGTCAGAAGAGCCGGCCGAGTTCGGATTTGGCCAGGCGGCCCTGGCTCTGGCGCCGCATTTCCGCCTGTCGGTCTGGACCGAGCAGGGCCTGCCGACGGTGGGGGGGCGTGTCACCCTGCCGATCCGCTACCAGCTGCCGCCCGCCGATCCGGCTCCGGCGCCCCAGGGCGAACCCTAGGGCGATCCGCCGCTCAGGCCGCCGCGACGTCGCCGCTCTGGCGGCGGAGGCGCCAGAAGCGGATGGTGCGCTGGGCCGCTTCCCGGGGCAGGGACTCGAACAGTTCGCCATATTCCCGGGCGCGGCCCATGGCGTTGGCCTCGCGGTCGAGGATCAGGACGGCGAAGGTCAGGTAGAGGGACCGCTCGAAGCCGGCCGCCTTGCAGACGATGGACAGGGCGTCCAGGTCGCGCCGATCCAGAATCTTGCGCGCCGTGCCGAAATCGATGTCAGCCAGTTCGCACAGCGCCACCAGGAACTTGGTGGTCTCCCGATTGCGCAGGAAGCCGGCCAGGACCGGCGGGGTGATGCCGTTGCGCAGCTTCAGCAGGCGAACGGCGCGCTCGGCCTCGTCGTAATCATCGGGCAGGGCGCCGTCGCGGGTGGCCAGGGTCTTGCGGCTGGCGGCCAGGGCCGCATCGAGCGCTTCGGGGTCCACCTCGCTGTTGCGGTCACGGATGGTGTCGCGCAGCTGGGCCTCGACCACGAAGTACATTTCATTGAGCAGATCCACCGGCACGGCGCGGCGCGCCACGACGGCGGCGTGCAGATCGGTGTTGGCCATGGCCCGGTCCACGGCCCGCTCGTGGGATTCCCGCGACAGTTCGGCGCCGTCATTGCGCAGCAGGGCGTCCAGGGTGCGGTCGTCGCCGCGCTCGACAATGGCTTCGGAGACCGCCGCCGACACTGTCGGCCGCTGGGTGATGGCGCGAAGATGGTCCTGGCCGCGGGTGTGGGCGACGGCCAGCAGATCATCGTCGGTCAGCGCCGCCGACCCTGTCAGCACCGGCTCGGCCACGGTTATGGCGGTGTCGCGGGCCAGGTCCCGCAGGAGGTGGCGCGGCGGGGCCGCGGCGGCGGCGAGACGGCTGGCGAGCTCGCCGCGCACGGCCTCTTCCATGTCGCTGGCCAACTGGCCCATGACGTCGTCGAACAGGGCCAACTCGGCGCCGCCGTGGGCGCCGTCGCCGGCGAAGAACAGATCGGTCACCCCACGCAGCAGCTCTCGCCGACGGGCGCTGGAGGGCTCGTTGGCCAGGGCGATCAGATCGTGAAGCTTGGACCGTTCCATGGGCGATGTCTCAGAACTGGCGATCAAGACCCTCGCCGCCCTCATCGGCCTTGTCCTCGGCCGGGGCTGCGTCGGGCGGCCCCACCAGGATGTAGCTCGGGCCTTGGGGCGGGGCGGGAATGGCGTCGGGCGTCAGGCCGTACTCCCGGTGCAGGGAATAGAGCTGAGCGCCGCCGGGGCGGCCGGCGGGAAGAGGCGCCGATTGGGCGATCTGTCGTGGCGCCTCGGCCGGCGGCGCCGCAGCCGCCTGATCGTAGATGCTGGTGGGCAGGGGGCCCGCCGGCGGGCCGCCCAGGAGATCGGGCGCCCGGTCGCCGACCGGCGGAAGCGCGCCGCGCAGGACGGGCTCATAGCCGGGCTGAACCTGCGGCGTCGACGGGGCCGGCGGCGCGGCGCGGGGGGCTGTGGGCTGAGCGTAGGCGAACTGACGAGACAGGGCCATCGGCTCGGGACGCTGCGGCGCCATGGCCGCGGCGTTCGCCGCGGGGCCTTGCGCCGCCCGCTTTCCGGCCCAGCCGAGCATCGGACCGGCATAGGCGGCGTCGGGACCCTGGGCGCTCGCCGCCTGGGGGCTCTCCGTCCAGGGCTGCGGCGGACCATAGCGATCCTGCGTCACGCCTTGGGCCGCCGCCGGCGCAGCGTTGGCGGCGGCGAGCAGAGCGAGCAGAAGGGCGGGGGCGAGCGGGCGATTCATGTTCCGCCAGCTTTAGGGTTATCGGCTTAACCCGCGGCTAACGGCCACGCCACCAGCGCAGGCCAGTCCGCTCCAGCCGCGCCAGGCCCGCATAGAGCAGGGCGCCCATCAGACCCAGCACCACCAGGGCGGCGAACATGCGCGCCGTCTGCAGGCGGTTGCCCGCCTCGAGGATGCGCCAGGCCAGCCCCTGGGCGCCGCCGGAACCGGCCACGAACTCGGCCACCACCGCGCCGATCAGGGCCAGGCCTGCCGCCACCTTGTGCCCCTCCATCAGATAGGGGACGGCCGAGGGCAGCCGCAGCCGCAGCAGGCGCTTCACCCGGCCGACTCCATAGAGGTCGAACAGGCGCTCCAGGTCCGGATCGGCGGCCTTCAGACCGGTGACCGCGCCGGAGAAGATCGGGAAGAAGGCGACCACGGCGGCCAGGGCGACGATGGCCCGCTCGGGGTTGTCGATACCGGCCCAGATGACCACCAGGGGCGCGATGGCCACCACCGGCGTCACCTGCAGCACCACGGCCAGCGGCTTGATCGCCCGCTCCAGCACCGCGCTCAGCGCCACCAGCAGGGCCAGCCCCTGGGCCGCCAGACTGGCGATGATCAGGGCGGCCAGGGCCATGGCCAGGGTGTTCCAGGCCGAAGCGAGCAGCGTGCCGGCGTCGGCCGCCAGGCTTACGGCCACCGCGCTGGGCGCCGGCAGGAAATAGGCGGGGACCTGCAGCGTCCGGCAGGCGATTTCCCAGCCGGCCAGCAGGATGGCGATCAGGATCAGGGGGGCGAAGAGATCGGCGAGCCGTTTCATGCCGCCGCCTCCATGCCCTTGGCCAGCACGGTGGACACCGCCTCGACCGCGCTGCGGAAGCCCGCCGTGGTGCGGAAGCCTGCGGGGCGAGGCGTCGGCCCGGCGATGGTCATCTCGCCGCCGACCCGGCCGGGGCCGCGGGTCAGCACCACCACCCGGCTGGCCATATAGACCGCCTCCTCGACGCTGTGGGTGACGAAGACGATGGCGGGCTTCAGCTCGGCCCAGAGCTGCAGCACGTCGTCGGCCAGGGCCCGTCGGGTGATCTCGTCCAGGGCCGCAAAGGGCTCGTCCAGCAGCAGCAGCCGGGGCTCGGTCACCAGGGCGCGGGCCAGGGAGACCCGCATGGCCATGCCGCCGGAAAGCTGGGCGGGTCGCGCGCTCGCAGCGGCGGCCAGTCCCACCCGGGCCAGGGCGGCCTCGGCCTGGCTGCGCGCCTGGCGCCGGGGGGCGCCCGACAGCTCCAGCGGAAGAGCCACATTGTCCCGGGCCGACAGCCAGGGCGCGAGCGTCGGCGCCTGGAAGACCACCGAGGTTTCGCCACGCCGCGCGGTGCGGCGCACCAGGCCGCGGGTCGGCTCCTCCAGGCCGGCCAGCAGGCGCAGGGCGGTGGACTTGCCGCAGCCCGAGGGGCCGACCAGGGCGGTGATTTCGCCGGGCGCGACGGACAGGCTGAAGGGGCCGAGCGCCCGCTGGCCCTTGCCGTACTCCACCTCGACCTGCGCCAGCTCGGCGACCAACGGCTCCATGGGCGCTGCGGCTAGGGCAGGAAGTCGAGGGTGTAGGCCGACTTCGGGTCCAGGTCAGCCGGATAGACCCCCTGGTCGCGGGCCATCTCGAAGAACTCGGTCCAGCGGGCGTCGCTCATCTGGCCGGTCAGGGCCGGATCGCCCGCATCGACGATGCCGTACGATTTCAGCTTTTCGCGGGCCTGGTCGAGGACATCCTGGGTCATTTCCGGATTGTCGGCCTTGATCAGGGCGTCCCCCGGCGCCGGGTCGCCGTCCAGGTAGGAGCGCCAGCCGGCGGTGCTGGCCTCGACGAAGGCGCGCACGGCCTCGGGATTTTCGGCGATCAGGGCGTCCCGGGCCAGGACCATGGTCGCATAGCCGGGATAGCCATTGTCGGCGAGCAGGAAGACCTTGGGGCTAAGGCCGGCCTCCTTCTCGATCGTATAGGGTTCGGACGTCACATAGCCCTGCTGGGCCACGCGCTTGTCCGAGAGGAAGGGGGCGGAGTTGAAGGTATATTTGCGGACCTGGTCATCAGTGAAGCCATACTTGGCCTTCAGCCACACCCAGAAGGCGGTGACCGAGGCGTCCGACAGCAGGATCGGATGGCCCTTCAGGTCGGCGATGGTCTCGATCCCCTGGTCGGGGTGGGCCAGCAGGACCTGCGGATCCTTCTGCATATAGGCGGCGACCGCCGTCACCGGCGCGCCCTCCTGAGCCAGGTTCATGACGATGAAGCTGTTGGAGCCCATGCCCATGTCCACGGCGCCGGCGGCCAGCAGCTGGGGCACGTTCACGCCCGGCCCGCCCTGGATGATCTCCACCTTCAGGCCGCGCTTCTCGTACTCGCCCGTGGCCAGGGCCTGGTAGAAGCCGCCGTGCTCGGCCTGGGCCCGCCAGTCGGTGGCGAAGCGAATGGTGGTCAGGCCGTCGGCGCCGGTCACCGCGTCGGTCTGCGGCTCGGCTGAGCAGGCGCTGACGAGCGCGGCGAGCGCGATGGCGAGCGAGCGCAAGGCCTTCATGAACTATCCCCCGATGCGTACCGGGACAAACCTAGGCGCGCCGAGGGGCCGCGCCAAGCGGGTTGGGCTTCAGGCGACGGCGGCGTCCGGATCGGCAGGCGCCAGATCTGCAATCTTGACGGTCGCCGCCTCGATGCATCGCGCCAGGGCGGCATGCAAAGCCTCGATCTGGATCGGCTTTCCGACCGCGTCGTTCATCCCGGCGCGCCGGCAGCGTTCGACCATCTCCGGCATGACGTCAGCGCTCATGGCGATGATCGGCGCCAGGGCCGCCGGCCCCTCCAGGGCGCGGATGGCGCGGGTGGCCTCAACCCCGTCCATGACCGGCATGTGGATGTCCATCAGGATGGCGTCGAAGGCGTGGGCGGCGGCCAGGTCCACGGCCTCGGCCCCGTCGCAGGCCAGGCTGACCTCGCAACCCAGGAGTTCCAGGACCGTGGCGCCCAAGTCCCTGTTCATGGGGTGATCGTCCACCAGCAGCACGCGGACCGGGCCGAGATCGGCGCTTGGGGCGGCCTCGGGGACATCGCTCAGGACCGACGCCGGTTCGGCGCTGATCTCGAACCAGAAGGTGGAGCCGGCGCCCGGGCGGCTGCGCACGCCGATCACCCCGCCCATGGCCTCGACCAGGCCCTTGCAGATGGCCAGGCCCAGCCCCGTGCCGCCAAAGGCCCGGCGGGCCGAGGAATCGGCCTGCGAGAACCGGCGGAAAAGCCGGTGCATCAAGCTCTTGGGGATGCCGACGCCCGTATCGTGGACCTCGAAGCGGAGCAGCATCTCGCAGCCCTGGTCCCGGACCGAAAGCTGCAGGCGCACCTCGCCGGCCTCGGTGAACTTCACGGCGTTGCTCAGGAGATTGAGCAGGATCTGGCGTACGCGAAGTTCGTCGATCAACACCATGTTCTCGGCCGGACCAACGGTCTCCAGACGGATCTGAAGGCCGCGCGCCTCCGCGGACGGGGCGATGATGTCGAGGGCGTCCTGGGCGACCGTCGCCGGACTCTGGGGCTCCAGCGCCAACTCCACCTCGCCGGCCTCAAGCTTGGAATAGTCCAGAATGTCGTTGACCACCGCCAGCAGCGAGCCGCCGGCCCGATGCACCAGCTCGACCTGGCGGCGCGCCTCAGCCGGGAGATCGTCCCGGCGGATCAGGGTCTGGGTGAAGCCGAGGATGCTGTTCATCGGCGTGCGGATTTCATGGCTCATGGTCGCCAGAAACTCGCCCTTGGCCGCGCTTGCGATCTGAGCCCGGGTCTGGGCGCGCTTGGCCGCCCTGGTGCGCATGGCCAGCAGCCGGCGCGTGCGAGCCTGTTCCGAAAGAATGAGCGCCACCGAAAGGCTGGTGAACAGGGCGGTGGCGATAATGAACTGCAGGTTGAGGATGCGCTGCGGCAGGCTCAGCGCGTCGGGAGAGGCCGGACCGAGGGTCACCACGGTGGTGGCGATGACGGCCATGATCAGCGCCGACGTGGCCACGCCGCGGGGGCCCAGGCGGAAAGCCGCCGCCACAAGGGCGGGCGTCAGCAGCATCGGCGTGGGAAAGCTGTGGCTGTGGGGCAGGTAGGCGACGGCGCTGATCACCGCGATGAGGCCATAGATGGTGATCTGCTCCAGGTGTGAGCGGCGCGGGACATGGCCCTCGCGCCGGTCGGCGAGCAGCAGCACGGCCGGCAGGCTGATCGCCATGCCCAGGGCGTTGGCCGTGAACCAGCCCACGATGATCTGCGGCGCCGACTGGGCCAGATAGCCCAGCAAGGCTCCGGCCAGGACGGCGGTCAGGGCCGCCGTGGGGATGATGGCGAACAGGGCGATGCGCAGCAGGGTCGTCAGGTCGGCGATCCGCCGCCGACGGTCGCAGATCCGCCGCACAATATGGGCGGCCAGCATGGCTTCGAACAGGTTGAGGCCGGCGAACAGCGGCAGGGCGTCCGGCGGCGCCCCGACGGCGACGTTCACGCCCACGCCGGCCAGGGTGCAGCCCGCGGCCAGCCAGACGGCGCGCCGCAAGGGCAGCAGGACGAGGCCTGCGGCCATCAGGCCGCTGGGAAGCCAGAGGGCTGCGACCCCGCCGCTTTCCCGTGTCAGCGCCACGCAGAACAGGGCGCTGGCGCCAAAGCTGGCCGTCAAGACCAGCCCCAGCAACGTATCGCGCCAGAGGTCCCGGCTGATGCCCATGGGTGTCCGCTCCCCGAATTGGGGACACTATGGTCAAGCTCTGGCGCCAAATGGTTAAGTGCGAGGATGTGGCGCTGGCGGCGGGCGCCGCCCATGGCAAGAGGGCGGCGCTGCGGCTGGCCGCAACGTCGCCCTCATTCCAGATCCTTGCAGACCTGTATCGCAAGGTCGGTGAGACTTCGAACGCGGGCTGCCCCGCAGGTTTCCGTCACGCCGGTGTCCTTCGAACCCAGGCGCCGGGTCGCCCCGTCGCCGTCGGTTCTGGAACCTTCTGCTCCATTTGCGTCCGGTTTCCCGGGGCGCCAGGGCTGCAGTCCCTCTCGACCCCTTGACGTTGCGCCCAGACCCTCTATGAAGCAAGCGCCCGAGTTCGACCCGTTGTGCGCAGCGTGTGATCACCCGGTGGACAGGCTGTGGATTTCCTGGGGAAATCGCGCCGAAACGTCAGCAAAATCAGCTTTGAATCTTATCCCCAGGAATGGCGGCGGGCTGCTCAGCGCCCCGCCTCCAGGGCCTCGCGACGTTCTTCCAGCTCCAGCCATTCCGTTTCCGCGGCCTCCAGCTTCTGGCGCGCGGCCGCCAGGGCCTGGCCAAACCGGTCAAAGGCGCCGGGATCGCGCGCGTAAAGGGCCGGATCGGCCAACTGGCTTTCCAGCAGGCTGATCTTGTCGGGCAGGTCGGCGATCAGGCCGGTCAGCTCGTCCAGCCGGCGCTGCTCCTTGTAGGAGAGCTTGGCGGCCTTTGCAGCGGGGGCCGCCGCCGCCGCCGCCGTCGCAGCTGCGGCCGCCGCCTGAGCCGCAGCCCCGCGACGCCCGCCGGGCGCCTTGGCCGGCGACACCCCGAAGAAGCCGGGATTCTGGCTCAGGAAGTCCAGCCAGCCGCCCGGGGTCTCCACCACCTGGCCGCGGCCATTGAGCCCGATGGTCGAGGTGGCCAGACGATCGACGAAGTCCCGGTCGTGGCTGACCAGGATCAGCGTGCCCTCATAGTCCGAGAGCATCTCTTCCAGGAGGTCGAGGGTCTCCATGTCCAGGTCGTTGGTGGGCTCGTCCAGCACCATGAGGTTCGCCGGCTGGGCGAGCGCCCGGGCCAGCAGCAGACGGTTGCGCTCGCCGCCGGACAGGCTGCGGACCGGCTGGCGGATCTGGGCGTCGGTGAACAGGAACTCCTTGGCGTAGGCGGCCACATGCTTGGGCGCGCCGCGGACCATGATCTGGTCGCCGCCCAGCGGGGCGAGCGCATCCTTCAGCAGCATGTCGTCCTTCAGGTCGGCCCGGGCCTGGTCGATATAGGCCACCTCCAGATTGGTCCCCAGGATCACCTCGCCGGAGTCGGCCGGCAGTTCGCCCAGCAGCAGCTTGACCAGGGTGGTCTTGCCCGCCCCGTTGGGACCGACCACGGCGATCCGGTCGCCGCGCAGGATGCGGGTCGAGAAATCCTCCAGGATCACCCGGTCGCCGAACTTTTTTGAGAGGCCCTTCACCTCGACCACCCGCTGGCCGGAGGTTCCAGCTGTGGCCACGCCCATGGACATGGCGCCGCGGGTGTCGCGCAGACGGTCGGCCTTGGCCTCGCGCATCTCCATCAGCCGCCGACGGCGGCCTTCGTTGCGGGCGCGGCGGCCGGTGACGCCGCGGGCCAGCCAGTGGGTCTCGCGCTCCAGGGCCTTGTCCTGGCGCCTGGCCTCGTCGGCCTCGGCGGCGGTGAGCTGCTCCACCCAGGCGTCGAAGGCGGCGAAGCCGCGGTCGAGCTTCCGGACCTTGCGGTTCTCCAGCCAGAAGCAGCGCTGGGTCACCCGCTCCAGAAAGGCGCGGTCGTGGCTGACGATCAGGACGCTGGCCCGGCTGGCGGCGATGGCGCCTTCCAGGGTCTCGATGGCCAGGATGTCCAGGTGGTTGGTGGGCTCGTCCAGCAGCAGGACGTCGGGATCCTCGGCCAGGGCGCGGGCCAGGGCGACCCGGCGAGTCTCGCCCCCCGACAGGCCCTTGGCGGCCTTGCTCGGATCGAGGCCGAAGCTCTCCAGGGCCGCGGCGGCCTCGTGCGGGGCCGCGCCCCCGGCGGTGGCGTGGTCGAGCAGGGTGTCGCCGACGATCAGCGGCTCCTGCAGCACATAGGCGACCTTGGTTCCCGGGGTGACGGCGCGCTCGCCGTCGTCGGCCTCGGTCAGGCCGGCCAGGATGCGCATCAGGGTCGACTTGCCCGCCCCGTTGCGCCCCACCAGGGCCGCGCGGCTGCGGGGCTCGAGCGCCAGGTCGACGCCGTCGAACAGCATGCGGGGCCCGTCGGCGAGACGGACATTCTTGAGCGCGAGGACGGGGGGCTTCATAGGGCTAGGCACATAGCGCGCTTTGGCCCCCCCGCAAGGGCGCAGGCGACAAACGCCGGTCAGGCCTCGTCGAAAGGCGGCGGAAGCGGGCCGGATCGGAACAGGATCACCGGGTTTTCGTCATAGTCGCCCATCTCGGTGTCGGCCGAGACGGAGAAGGCCACCACGGCGACCCGCAGGGGCGCCAGCCGCTCGGCCTTGCGGCGGGCCTCCTCGGCGCTGGCGCAGCCCACCTGCTGCTCGGCCTTCAAGGCCTTTCCACGTCCCGCGACATAGGACTGGAGGATGTGCACGGTTTCCTTGGCCATCCCTATCCCGGCCGCTGATTGGCGACCGGCGTCAAGCGGTTGCTTCGCAACGCCTGCTGCGGCGCAAACCTAGAAGGGGATGTTCTCTTCCGGCAGCGGCCGGCTGGCGTCGTATTCGTCCCGGGGCTGCGGCACGGCCGGCGGCGGGGGCAGGGGCGGAGGTTCAGCCTCGGCGGCGGCGCGGGCGAACTCGCTGGCCAGACCCTGGTAGTAGTCGTTGCGATAGTCGTCCTCGAACATCGGCTCGGGGTCGTCCACCAGCCAGTCGAAGTCGCGGACCTCCATCCCGGCATGGGCCTCGATCATCACCCGGCGCCAGATCTGCGAAGGGATGTCGCCGCCGGTGACCCGGTTCATGGGGCTGTCGTCGTCATTCCCCACCCAGACGCCGGTGACATATTCGTCGGTAAAGCCCACGAACCAGGCGTCCCGCCAGTTCTGACTGGTGCCGGTCTTGCCGGCCGCGGGCCAGTCGAAGGCCGCCCGCGTCCCGGTCCCCGCCGTGAGTACGCGCTTCATCATCTTCACCATCATGCTGGCATAGGTGAGATCGATGGCCGGCGTCGGGCCTGAGGGCGCGCGCAGGAAGACGCTGTCGCCATCGACCGTGCGGATCTCTTCGATGATCGAGGGCGTCAGCCGACCGCCCGCCTGCTGGAAGACCTGGAAGGCGCTGGTCAGCTCCATCAGGCTCACCTCATAGGAGCCCAGGGTCACCGCCAGGCTCGGATTGGCCGGGATGGTGGTGAAGCCGAAGCGGCGGGAAATGTCCCCCAGGGCCGGGCCGCCGGCCTCGGCCCCCAGCTTGACGGCGACCGTGTTGATCGACCGCGCCAGCGCCGTCTCCACCGTCACCGGACCGCGATAGCCGCCGCCATAGTTTCCAGGCCGCCAATCGCCGAACCGCACCGGCCCGTCGACCCGGACGTCGCTGGGCAGGACGCCCTTTTCCAGGGCCGCGGCGTAGATGAAGGGTTTGAAGGTCGAGCCGGGCTGACGCTGAGCCTGGGTCGCCCGGTTGAACACGCTGGCGCCATAGTCCACCCCGCCGACCATGGCTCGGATCGAGCCGTCGGGCCCCAGGGTGACCAGGGCCGCCTGGCCGGCGCCGGCCTGGGCGCCGTCGGTGGCCATGACCTGGTTCAGGATCGTGGCGGCCTGCGTCTGCAGCGCCGGATCGATCGACAGGCGGACCAGCAGGTCCGGCGAGTTCGGACCGATCTGGCTCAGCACCTCATTGGTGGCGTGGTCCAGGAGATAGCCATAGGAGCCCTCTTGCGAGGTGGCCGTGGTGGCCAGTTGCGGGGTTTCGGCCTGGGCGGCCTCCATCTCCGCGCGGCTGATCCAGCCGGTGTCGTGCATCCGCTGCAGCACCCAGCGGGACCTTTGCAGGGCCGCCTGCATGTCGTTGGTCAGGGCCAGGCGCGACGGCGCCTTGGGCAGGGCCGCCAGCAGGGCGGACTCGGCCAGGGTCAGCTGGCTCGCCGGCTTGCCGAAATAGGTCCGCGCCGCCCCATCCACGCCAAAGGTGTTGGCGCCGAAATAGATGCGGTTGAGATAGAGTTCCAGCACCTCATCCTTGGTCAGCATCCGCTCCAGCCGCCAGGCGAGCGCCGCCTCCTGGATCTTGCGGCGGAAGGTCTGGTCGGGGGTCAGGAACAGGCTCTTGGCGATCTGCTGCGACAGGGTCGAGCCGCCCTGGACCACGCCGCCGGCCTTCCAGTTCACATAGCTGGCCCGGGCGATGGCCTGCAGGTCGATGGGGCCGTGCTGGTAGAAGCGATGGTCCTCCGCCGCCAGGAAGGCCAGGGGCACATAGTCGGGCAGGGCGTTCAGCCGCACCCGGTCGCCATAGCGGGGTCCGCGGGAGGCGATGAGGTCGCCGTTGCGGTCGAAGAACTTGATCCCCGGCGCCCGGTTGAAGGCGTAGAGCTGAGCCTGGGGCGGCAGTTCCGGCACGTCCTGCAGGAAGCGCTTCTGGAGGTAGAGACCGCCGCCGACCACCACCAGGGCGAGGATCAGGACCAGGACCGCCAGGGTTTTCCAGAGCCAGCCCCAGCGCCGACGCCGTCGCTCCCGGGGCGGCAGGACGAAGGGGTCGTCCGGGCCATCGCCCCCGGGCGGCGGCGGGCCCTGGCGCGGCGGCCGGGGCCGTCGTCCAAATCCGTCCTCGCCCTCGCGCAGCGCGCCCGCCGGGGCGACGTCACGGGGCTGCGGCGCGCGCGGCTGGCGCGGCCGTTCCGGCTCATCGTCCGGAAAGCGGTAGGGATCGAGGGTCCAGTCGTTCACGTTCGGTAGGTGCCCGGATGGCGGCGGAGGCGCTTTGGGTTTAGGACGGGCGCGTGAGCAGGCACAAACCCTTTTGGCAGACCAAGTCCCTCGAACAGATGACGGCTCAGGAGTGGGAGAGCCTATGCGACGGGTGCGGCCTCTGCTGTCTCGTTCGCTTCGAGGATGAGGATAGCGGCCAGGTTATCCCCACCCGCGTGCATTGCCGCCTGTTCGACTCCAACGCCTGCGCCTGCTCCAACTATGCCGAGCGCAAGGCCCATGTTCCCGACTGCGTGAAGCTGACCCCGGGCAATATCGCCAAGCTGCCCTGGATGCCGCTGAGCTGCGCCTATCGACGCCTGCACGAGGGCAAGGACCTGCCCGCCTGGCACCCGCTGGTGACCGGGGACCCCGAAAGCGTGCATGCGGCCGGCGTCTCCATCCGCGGCGAAACCTTCAGCGAGGACGAACTGGAGGATCTGGAGGACGCCTGGACCTATGCGGCCTGGGACCTGATGGAGGACCGCAGCGGCGACTGACCCATGGCGGCCACGGCCCAGGCATGTGTCAATTTTGCCACACACGCTCTTGCGTGACTCCGCCCCTCGCACAATCTAGAGCCCATAAGCGCCCCCGACGGGGCGGGCGAAACAGACCGGACTGGGAGATTTCATTCCTTGGCGCGCGATCCCTATCAGGAGCTTGGCGTCACCCGCGGCGCGAACGCCGACGAGATCCGCAAGGCGTTCCGCAAGCTCGCCAAGCAGCATCACCCCGACGCCAATCCCGGGGACGCTGCGGCTGAGGAGCGGTTCAAGCGGGTCAGCGCGGCCTTCGACATCCTGGGCGACCCCGACAAGCGCAAGAAGTTCGACGCCGGCGAGATCGACGGCGACGGCCATGAGACCGGCCGCGGCTATGGCGGCGGCTGGAGCCCCGGCGGCTTCGAGGGCCGCGGCCAGACCCGCGCCGAAACCTTCGACGGCGTCGATCTCGGCGACATCCTGGGCGAGATGTTCGGCGGCCGGGGCGGCGCCCGTGGCCCCGGCGCGGGCTTCGGCGGCGGCGGCTTCGCCCGCGGCGCGGACGTGCGCGCGCGCCTCGACATCGATCTGGAAGAAGCCATCGCCGGCGGCAAGAAGCGCATCGCCTTCTCCGACGGCCGCACCATCGACGTCACCATTCCCAAGGGGGCGACCGAAGGTCAGACCCTGCGCCTGAAGGGGCAGGGCTCGCCGGGCCGGGCCGGGCCGGGCGACGCCTTCATCGAACTGAACATCCGCCCGCACCCGATCTTCCACCTGGAGGGCGACCGGCTGGTGATGGATCTGCCCGTCACCGTCTATGACGCGGTCCTCGGTGGAAAGGTCGAGGCGCCGACCCCGGAGGGGCCGGTGACCCTGACCGTGCCGGCCGGCGCCAATTCCGGCGCCATGCTCCGCCTGAAGGGGCGCGGCCTGCCCGACGCGGCGGGCAAGCGCGGCGATCTGCTGGCGCGCCTGGTGATCACCCTGCCTGAGCCGCCTGACGCCGAGTTGATCAAGTTCGCCCAGGCCTGGCGGGACAAGCGGCCCTATGCGCCCAAGGCCGCCCCCAAGCGGCGTAGCTAAAGCTGGGGCGGGCGCGCTAAGGTGAGGCGAGCGGGCGGCCAAACCTTACCGCCGCGTTCAGCCACGGTTCAGTCGTCAAGGCCTAGATCGGCGTCATGAAACACCTCGCCGTCATCGCTGTCCTTCTGGCCGCCGCCGCCCCAGGCGTGGCGCAGGCCCAGTACGGCTCGGATATGCGCTCGTCCTTCGGGGCGGGCCGCGGCGATCAGGACGCCGCCCGCGCCGCGGTGCGCGCCGGCCGCCAGGCGCCCCTGTCGCAGGTGCTGGCCGCCATCGCCCAGCGCACGCCGGGCCGTCACCTGAACACCACCCAGGGGGCGCACAACGGGCGCCCCGCCTATTTCGTCCAGTGGCAGACGCCGGACGGCGAAGTGATCATCTTCATCGCCGACGCCGAGTCCGGGGCGATCATCGGCCGCCAGGGCGGCTGAGCTAGACCTTAAGGGAGGCCGAACCCATGCGCATCCTGCTTGTCGAGGACGATCCCGACCTGTCGCGCCAGCTCAAGGGCGCCCTTGGCGACGCCGGCTACGCCGTCGACCATGCGCCGGATGGCGAGGAAGCCCAGTTCCTGGGCGAGACCGAGCCCTATGACGCCGTGATCCTCGACCTGGGCCTGCCCAAGGTGGACGGCGTCTCGGTGCTGGAGCGCTGGCGGCGCGGCGAGATGGCGACGCCGGTCCTGATCCTGACGGCCCGCGGCGCCTGGAGCGAGAAGGTGGCCGGCTTCGACGCCGGCGCCGACGACTATCTGACCAAGCCCTTCCATACCGAGGAGCTGCTGGCCCGCCTGCGCGCCCTGCTGCGCCGTTCGGCCGGCCATGCGGCGCCGAACCTGACCTGCGGCGGCCTGCGCCTGGATCCCCGGGCGGCGCGGGCCTCGGTCAATGGCGAGCCCCTGCGGCTGACCTCGCTGGAATACCGCCTTCTGCACTATCTGATGATGCATCAGGGCCGGGTGATCAGCCGCACCGAACTGGTCGAGCATCTGTACGACCAGGACTTTGACCGGGACTCCAACACCATCGAGGTCTTCGTCGGCCGCATCCGCAAGAAGATCGGGGCCGATCGGATCGAGACGGTCCGGGGCCTGGGCTACCGGCTGACCTGCCCGGCCGAGGAAACCGAGACGAGCGCCTCTTGAACGTCGCCGGCCTTCGCCCGTGATGCTGGCCGGCTTTCGCAGCCCGTCCCTCGTCCGTCGCCTGGTCATCCTGGCGGCCGGCTGGAGCCTGACCGTCCTGCTGGTCTCGGCCCTGGTGCTGGCGCTGCTGTTCCAGCAGGCGGCCCTGCGCCGGTTCGACGAGGGCCTGGCCGAGCTGATCGACAATCTGCTGGCCGGCACGACGGTGGACGCGTCCGGCCAGGTGCTGGCCCCCGCGCTGACCGACCTGCGGGCCCTGCGCGCCTATTCCGGCCGCTACTGGCAGGTGGTCGAGCCCCTGCCGGACGGCCAGTGGCGGATCATCGTCCGCTCCCGCTCCCTCTGGGACGCCGAACTGGTGGCGCCGGAGGACCTGGTCGCCCGCCTGGAGGCCAGCCCGGGCCGCCCGGTCATCTATGAAACCCCCGGCCCGATCAGCCAGCCCCTGCGGGCCATGGCCAGCCGCGCCACCCTGCCGGGGCGCGAGGCGCCGCTGATCTTCATGGCCGCCGAGGACCGTTCGCCGATCGATCGGGACGTGCGCGGCTTCATCACCGCCACGGCCGTGGCCTTCCTGCTGCTGGGCGCCGGCCTGGTGGGCGCGGTGGTCTTCCAGGTCCGGTTTGGCCTGCGTCCGCTGTTCGCCCTGCGGCGCGAGGTGGCCGAGGTCCGCCGCGGCAAGGCCGAGCGGATCGCCGGCCGCTATCCCATCGAGCTGGAACCCCTGGCCGAGGAGCTGAACGCCCTGGTCAGCCACAATCAGGAGGTGGTCGAGCGCCAGCGGACCCATGTGGGCAATCTCGCCCATGCGCTGAAGACGCCCCTGTCGGTGATGCTGACGGAGTCCCGCCAGACGCCCGGCCCGCTGGGCGAGGTGGTCGAGCGCCAGGCCGAGGTCATGCGCCAGCAGGTCGACCACCACCTCCGGCGCGCCCGGGCCGCGGCCCGGACCCCAGGCCGGGGTGAGCGGACCGATGTGGCCGACGTGCTGGACGAACTGGCCCGGACCCTGTCGCGCATCTTCCAGGACAAGGGCGTCGAGATCGACTGGGACTGCGATGAGGACCTGTACTTCCAGGGCGAGCGCCAGGACCTGCTGGAGATGGCCGGCAACGCCATGGAGAACGCCGCCCAGTGGAGCCGGGGCAAGGTGCGGGTCCGCGCCGTGGCGAAATCTGCCGAGCGCCTGGGCCTGACCATCGAAGACAATGGCCCGGGGCTCCCCGCCGCCCGCCGGTCCGAAGTGCTGCGTCGCGGCGCCCGGCTGGACGAGAGCGCGCCGGGCTCGGGCCTGGGGCTTTCGATCATCGACGAACTGGCCAGGGCCTATGGCGGCGACCTGCGCCTGGAGGACGCCAAGCTGGGCGGGCTTTCGGTGACCATCGACCTGCCCCGGGCCGAGACCTGAGGCCTCAGCTCAAGGCTGCGATCTCGCGGGCCAGATTGGCGCGGGCCTGATCCTCATAGCGCGCCCGATAGGTCGGATCGGGATAGAGCGGCCGGGCCTCCAGGATGCGCCCCAGCACGCCCGCCCGCCCCGGACGGAAGAAGGCGTCTGGCACGTGGGCGTATTCCTGCCGGATGGCCGCGGCATAGGCGTCATAGGCCGCCGGCGAACGTCCCAGCACGGCCAGATCGATGGAGACCAGCAGGGCGCCGTCGGGATCATCCTCGCCCACCTGATGGCCGGTGGTCAGTTCGACCAGGCGGGCGACCTCAGCGCAGATCGCCTCGCTCTCCCCCAGGGCGGCCAGGTCGCGGCGGGCCAGGGCGGCGCTGGCGGCCTCGTTGTCGCTGCGGGTCGGATCATAGACCACGTCGTGCCACCAGATGGCGTAGGCCAGGATCAGCCGGCGTTCATCGGCCAGGCCTTCGACCGCAGCCAGCTCGGCCAGGCAGTCGGCGATGTGGGTCATGTCGTGATAGCGGCGGTGGGGCTCGGCATAGGCGGCGCGCAGGCGGGTCTTGGTCGCGCCGGCCAGGCCGTCGCCAGGGGCGGGCGGGCCGGGGTTTAGCCAGAAGGCGCAGGCCCGGGCGCGATCCATGAGAGGCCTCCTTCGGCGACACGGCGGCCCAGATTTCCACAGGTGAACGGCGACGTCACGCCGCAGCCCTTGGTCAGCCTGCGGAGCGGTAGGGTTAAGGGAAGCCTTAACCGCATCTGAGGCAGGATCGTCCCTGCGCCGACCAACGCGCTGGGGGCTTTATATGGGCGGATTGCCCGAACAGAAACTTGCGATCCTGCGCCAGATGGTGGAGGCGGCGCCCGACCGGGTGGTGGGCGACCTGCGCGGCGCCCTGTCCGGCGCCAGCGGCGACTCCGGCCTGGTGGATGTGCGCCTGCTGGTGGAGACCGAGGCCCGCGACCGTCAGCTCCGCAACGCCGTGCTGCACCCGATCATCCCGCTTTGCGTCGGCGACGGACGCACCGAGCGCCTGACCTTTCCCGCCCGCGCCCTGGCGCTCGTCTGGCGCGCCCTGCGCGATCAGGCGACCCACGAGGTCGGCCGGGCCGCGGCCCTGCACGAAGAATTCCAGGCCGGGCAGAGTTCGCCCGAGCCCTATGACGTCCTGGCCCGCCGCGCCGCCAAGGGCGTGAGGCAGCGCAATCACCCGAAGTTCGCCGCCGCCGCCGATCTGGCCGAGGCCGCGCGTCCGGACGGCGCCCGCCTGCTGGCCGATTGCCTGGACATGATCCCGATCCTGCGCACCGCCGTGGGCCGCCTGCCGGAATGGATCCAGCGGGTGACCGATGAGGACGCCGCCGTCGCCCGGATCGCCTACAAGGACACGGTCGCCATCTCCGAGGACGCCGGCCCCCGGTTCTTCGAGATGCTCGGCGCCCATCTGCCCCAGTCGTGGATGATCCTGCGGCTCATCTCGGCGATCATGGATCGGCCGCCGGAGACCTATCTGGCCGGCTCGGAACTGGCCGATTTCGGCCTGCGGGTGCTCGACTCGATCGACTCCGGACTGGCCCAGGTCGAGAGCTTCGACACCAGCGGCGGCATGGCCGCCGTGCGGTCGGCAGCCGCCGCCATCGACAGCGTGACCGCCCAGATCGCCGAGCTGGAAGGCAATGTCGAACTGACCCGCCAAGGCCCCTGGGGGGGCCGGATCGCCCGCCAGAAGGCGACCCTGGCCCGCGTGGTCGAGGCTCGCCTGCGCGAGATCGACAAGGCTGTCCGACGGGTCCTGCCCACCACCCAGGTGCGCATCGGCCGCACGACCCGCGATGCGGCCATGCTGACCCAGGCGCCGGCGCCGGCCCATGTGCAGACCGCCAAGACCCTGGTGGCCTTCGCCCAGGAGATCCGGGCCGCCGCCAACCACGGGGGGTTCGCGGCCGCCCGGACCAAGGTGATGGAGGAACTGGAGGCTCATCTCGACGCCTTCGCCGAGGACGCCCTCGATCACCTCAAGCAGGGGGACGCCCCCGATCCGGCCATTGCGCGAACCCTGGTGGCCGAGACCGCAGACCTGCTGGCGATCGTCCGGAACCGCCAGTCGGCCGAGACACTGCGTCGGCGTCTCGCCGCGGTCTGACGCCGCGCCCTATCTCTGCCCCCTCGCGCACGCCAGACCTTTGGTCTAAAGGGCGCGCATGATCGTTTTCTGGATTGCGGTCGGGGTGATCTCGGCGGCTGTTGCGGGGCTCATTCTGGGCCGTGCGGCCCAGGCGGCCGCCGCGCCGCAGGGGAGCGATTCCACCCTGCCGCTCTATCGCCGGCAGCTGGCCGAGATCGACGAACTGGCCGATCGGGGCCTGATCGCCGCCGACGAGCGCCGCAGCGCCCATGCCGAGGCCGCGCGACGCCTGCTGTCGGCCGCAGAGACCCCGGAGTCCGGCTGGACCCCCGGGCCGGAACGTCGCCGCGGCCTCGTTCTGCTGGCGGGCGTCGCGCCGGTGGCGGCCCTGGCTCTTTATCTCGTCGTCGGCTCGCCGGGCTATGGCGACCAGCCCCAGGCGCAGCGCCTGGCCCAGTGGCGCGCCCTGCCGCCCACCCAGCTCGACGCCCCGCAGATGGCCGCCGTGCTGCGCTCGGTGACCGCCGAGCGGCCGGGCGATCCCGAACCGTATCGCTTCCTCTCCATCGCCGAGATGGCTTCTGGCGACCCCGCCGCCGCGGCCCGCGCCCTGCGCGAAGCCATCCGTCTGGCGCCTGAGCGGGCCGACCTGTGGGAGTCCCTGGGCGAGGCCCTGATGATGCAGGGCGAGGGGGCGGTGACCCCGCAGGCCGCCGCCGCCTTCCAGCGCGCCCTGGAGCAGGATCCGCAGGCCGCCGCGGCGCGCTTCCATCTGGCCCGCGGCCAGATCGAGGCCGGCGAGGTGGAGGCGGGCCTGGCGCAATGGCGCGCCCTGCTGGCCGACCTGCCCGCCGACGATCCCCGCCGGCCGGTGCTGCAGGCCGCGATCGCCGATGTGGCCCAGGGCCCGCGGCCCCAGACCGCGCCCCAGGCTGGGCCTCAGATCGGCGCGCCGGAGATCCAGGCCATGGTGGACGGCCTGGCCGCCCGCCTGGCGGCCGAGCCCGACGATCCGCAAGGCTGGGTGCGGCTGGTGCGGTCCTACGCCGTGCTGGGCGACGCCGCCTCGCGGGATTCCGCCCTGGCCGTGGCCCGCGCCCGCTACGCCGACGATCCCCAGATCCTGTCTCAACTCGCCCAGGCGGCGGCTACGGAGCCCATGCGATGACCGGTTGGCTGCCGAAATCCCGCAAGGCGCGTCGCCGGCTGGTGGTCCTGTCGGCCGTGGCGCCGGTGCTGGCCCTGGCGGTCGGCCTGACCCTGTGGGGGCTGTCGGATTCCATCTCCTATTTCTACACTCCCGCCCAGGCGGCGGAGACGCGGCCTGAGCCCGGCCGCACCATCCAGCTGGGCGGCCTGGTGGCCGGCGGCAGCGTGGTCAAGCACCCCGACGGCCGGCTGGAGTTCGTGGTCGCCGACCAGATCGCCATGACGCCGGTCACCTTCAAGGGCGACCCGCCGGACCTGTTCCGCGAGGGGCAGGGCGTGGTGGCCACCGGCGCCTTCCGCGAGGACGGGGTCTTCGAGGCCCGACGCCTTCTGGCCAAGCACGACGAGACCTACATGCCCCGCGACCTGCAGAACGCCCTGAAAGAACAGGGCGAATGGCGCGGCGACGGCGCGCCGCGGGTGCCGGACGCACAGGACCCGGCGGCAGCGCCCTATGGCGGAGCCGGCGGCCGATGATCGTCGAGATCGGCGCCTTCGCCCTCGTCCTGTCCCTGGTCCTGTCCCTGCTGCAGGCCGGCGCGTCGGTGGCCGCGCGGCTGCGCCGGGCGCCGGTGCTGGCGGCGATCGGCGAGGGGGCGGCCATCGGCGCCTTCGGGGCGCTGGCGGTGTCCTTCGCCACCCTGGTCTACGCCTTCGTGGTCTCGGATTTCAGCGTCGCCAATGTGGCGGCCAACTCTCACAGCGCCAAACCGCTGCTCTACAAGGTGGGCGCGGCCTGGGGCAGCCATGAGGGATCGATGCTGCTCTGGTGCCTGGCCCTGACCGGCTATGGCGCCCTGCTGGCCGGCTATGGGCGCGGGCTGTCGGCGGGCCTCAAGAGCGTGGCGGTGGCGACGCAGGGCGCCATCGGCGTGGTCTTCCTGGCCTATACGGTGTTCGCCTCGAACCCCTTCTGGCGGTTGGTCGAGCCGCCGGTGGAGGGCCGCTCCCTGAACCCGCTGCTGCAGGACCCGGCGCTGATCCTGCATCCGCCCTTCCTCTATGCCGGCTATGTGGGCCTGTCGGTGGTCTTCTCCCTGGCCATCGCCGCCCTGATCGAAGGCCGGGCCGACGCCGCCTGGGCCCGCTGGGTGCGTCCCTGGACCCTGGCGGCCTGGAGCGCGCTCACCGTCGGCATCACGCTCGGCGCCTTCTGGGCCTATTACGAACTGGGCTGGGGCGGCTGGTGGTTCTGGGACCCGGTGGAGAACGCCAGCTTCATGCCCTGGCTGATCGCCACGGCCCTGTTGCACTCGGCCGTGGTCACCGAGCGCCGCGGCGCCCTGCCCGGCTGGACCATCTTCCTGGCGCTCGGCGGCTTCACCTTCTCCATGCTGGGCGCCTTCCTGGTGCGCTCCGGGGTGCTCACCTCGGTGCACGCCTTCGCCGTCGATCCCACCCGCGGGGTGCTGCTGCTGACCATCCTCGGGGTGACCTCAGGCCTCGGCTTCGCCCTGTTCGCCTGGCGGGCGCCGGCCATGGCCCGGGGCGGTCTGTTCGCCCCCATCAGCCGCGAGAGCGCCCTGGTGCTCAACAACATCCTGCTGGCGGCGGCTACAGCCACGGTCCTGCTGGGCACCCTCTATCCCCTGATCCGCGAAGCTGTCGCCGGCGAGGCGATCTCGGTGGGGCCGCCCTATTTCAACCTGACCTTCACGCCGCTGATGTTCCTCCTGCTGCTGCTGGTCCCGGCTGGACCTCTGCTGGCCTGGAAGCGCGCCGACGCCGGGGCGGTGGCCCAGCGGCTGTGGCTGGCGGCGGTCCTGGCGGGCCTCGTCGGCGTTATCACCCTGGCGCTCGCCGCGCCGCGCAGCCTGTTCGGCGCCGCCGGCCTGGCGCTGGGCGCCTGGCTGATCCTGGGCGCCCTGGTCGAGGTGGCCGAGCGTATCCGGCTGTTCCGGGCGCCGGGATCTGAGAGCCTGCGCCGGCTGGGCGGCCTGCCGCGGGGCGCCTGGGGCATGACGCTCGCCCATGCGGGCCTGGGCGTCTTCGTCCTGGGCGCGGTCTTCGAAACCACTTGGAAGGATGAGACCGCCGAAGTGCTGTCCCTGGGCCAGCGCCTGGAGGTGGGCGGCTATGTCCTGACCCTGGAGGATGTGGCGCCGGTCCAGGGCCCGAACTATGAGGCCGATCGCGGCGTGCTGCGGGCCCTGGCGCCTGACGGAACCCTGGCCTGCACGGCCACGCCCGAGCGGCGTCTCTACGCCACCGGCGGCCAGACGACCTCCGAAGTCGCCATCTGCACGCGGGGCCTCAGCCACCTCTATGTGGTGCTGGGCGAACGCCGACAGGGTCTCGACGGCCAGCCGGCCTGGCTGGTCTCGGGCTACTGGAATCCCTGGGCGCTGTTGATCTTCCTCGGACCTGGCCTGATGGCGCTCGGCGGGGTGGTCTCCCTGTCCGATCGCCGCCTGCGCCTGGCGGCCGGCAGGAGCGCCGCGCCGGCCAAGGCCGCGCAAGATCCGGGAGCCACGCCCGCCGACGCGCCGCCGGTCGGGAGCCAGGCATGAAGCCGCTGGCCCGTCTGCTGGCCGCCGCCTGCGCCGTGCTCTGCATGGCGGCGGCTTCGGACCCGTCCGAACGCCTGGCCGATCCGGCGCAGGAGGCCCGCGCCCGGGACCTGTTCAAGGAGGTCCGCTGCCTCGTCTGCCAGAACGAATCGATCGACGATTCGAACGCCGAGCTGGCCGCCGACCTGCGGGCCATCGTGCGCCAGGAGGTGTCCGAGGGGCGGAGCGACGCCGAGGTTCGCCGCTTTCTCACCGATCGCTACGGGGAATATGTGCTGCTCAAGCCGCAGTTCACCTGGGCCAATGCGGCGCTCTGGTTTGCACCCTTGCTGATCGTCCTGGCCGGCGCAGGCCTTCTGGTCGGCCGTTGGCGCAACCGACCGGCCGAACGCGAGTTGACCCAGGCGGAGACCGAGGCCTTGGCGCGGCTCGCCCAGGATGACGGTCAAGTTTAGGCCTTATGGGCGCCCTCAAGCGGCGCCAAGCCTGACCTAAAGTTAAGTTGAGAGCGGTTGCGCTCTCGTGCATCGAACCTAGCTTGAGGATGGCGGGCATGTGCTATGACCCCAAGAGCCCGCAAGGAACTGGACGCCTATGACCTCTAAGAAGACCGGATATCTGCTTGGCGCCGTCGCCGGCGTCGCCGTGGCCGCCGGCGCCCTGGCCGCCACCGACATGCGCCTGCCGATGGCCGAGCGGTCGTCGCCGAACATGCCGCTCATCCGCGCCTCGACGGCTCCGGTCTTTGCGCCGCCTCCGGGCGCGCCCCTGTCCTTCGCCGACATCTTCGAGCAGGTCTCGCCAGCCGTGGTGTCGGTGAACGTGACCTCGCGGGCCAGCGCCAGCGCCCTGCGTCAGATCCCGGGGTTCGAGGGCCTGCCCTTCGGCATCATCCCCCGCGGCCCTGGCGGTTCCGGCGAAGGGGAGGGCGAAGAAGAGCCGCAGGGCCCGACGCGGATCTCCGCCGGCTCCGGCTTCTTCATCTCGGCCGACGGCTACATCGTCACCAACAACCACGTCGTGGAGAACGCCGAGGAGATCAAGGTCGTCCTCAAGGACGAGCGCGAACTCGAGGCCGAGATCGTCGGCCGCGACGAGGCCACCGACCTGGCGGTGCTCAAGGTCAAGGGCGGCGACTTCCCCTATGTGAGCTTCGAGAACGACGCGGCGCCGCGGGTCGGTGACTGGGTCATCGCCGTGGGCAATCCCTTCGGCCTGGCCGCCACGGCCACCGCGGGCATCGTCTCGGCCTATGGCCGCGACATCGGCGAGACCTTCGTCGACTTCATCCAGATCGACGCGCCGATCAATCGGGGCAATTCCGGCGGTCCGACCTTCGACATCTATGGCCGGGTGATCGGCGTCAACACCGCCATCTTCTCGGAAACCGGCGGCTCGGTGGGCATCGGCTTCGCCATTCCGGCCGCCACCGCCGACTCCATCACCAAGCAGCTGATCGCCAGCGGCAAGGTGACCCGCGGCTATATCGGCGCGACCATCCAGAACTACACCCGCGAAATGGCCGAGGCCCAGGGCCTGGGCGACCAGCGCGGCGCCATCGTCTCCGACACCGTGCCTGGCGGACCGTCCGCTCGGGCCGGCCTGCAGGCTGGCGACGTGGTCATTTCGGTGAACGGCGTCGCGGTGACCACCTCGTCGGAACTGACCCGGGAAGTGGCCAAGGCCACCGCCGGCGACAACCTGCGCCTGGAGATCATCCGGGGCGGCGACCGCCGCACCCTCCAGGTCCGCTCGGGCGTGCGGCCCAATGAGAGCGAACTGGCGGCCAACGACAACAGCGGCGGCCCGACCGCGCCGCGGGGCCAGAATCCCGCCCAGCCGAGCTATCCCGAGGTGCTGGGCATGAGCCTGGCGCCCATCGACGACGCGGCGCGGCGCACCTTCAGCATTCCCGCCGGCGTTCGCGGCGTGGTGGTGGCGGCCCTGACTCCGAACTCCGACGCCGCCCGCAAGGGCCTGCGCCGGGGCGACGTGATCGTGCGGGCCAACAACCGCGCCGTCACGGCGGCCGGGGACCTTTCCGCCGAGGTCGAGGCCGCCCGCACGGCGGGGCGTCCCAGCGTGCTGGTGGGCGTCAGCCGCGACGGCCGCACCCTCTTCCTTCCCCTGGATATCGGGAGCTAGACTCCCGAATCGTTCAGGGGGCGGGGCCATGCGGATACTGATTGTCGAGGACGACCTGGAGGCCGCCGCCGTGATGGTGCGCGGCCTGACCGAAAGCGGCCACGACTGCGCCTCTGCGCCCGACGGGCTCGAGGGGCTCGACCAAGCCCGGGCCGGCGAGTTCGACGTGATGATCGTCGATCGCATGATGCCAAGGATGGACGGGGTCACCCTGGTGGAGACCCTGCGGCGGGAGGGCGACCAGACGCCGGTCCTGTTCCTGTCGGCGCTCGGCGAGATCAACGACCGTGTGGACGGCCTCAAGGCTGGCGGCGACGACTATCTGGTCAAGCCCTACGCCTTCGCCGAGCTGATCGCCCGGGTCGAGGCCCTGGCGCGGCGGCGGGAAACCGGGTCGGTCCAGACCCTGCTGCGGGTCGGCGATCTCGAAATGGACCTGATCGGCCGCACCGTTCACCGGCAGGGCCAGGAGATCGATCTCCAGCCGCGGGAATTCCAGTTGCTGGAATTCATGATGCGTCACGCCGGCCAGGCGGTGACCCGGACCATGCTCCTGGAAAAGGTCTGGGAGTATCACTTCGACCCGCAGACCAATGTGATCGACGTGCACATCTCCCGCCTCCGGTCGAAGATCGACAAGGGCTTTGACCGGCCCATGCTGCAGACGGTGCGCGGCGCGGGCTATCGACTAGACGCTTAAGGGGCGGCCCACGCCATGCGCCTGCCGCGCATCTTCCGCACCACGCCCTTCCGGCTCACCCTCCTGTTCCTGGCCCTGTTCGCGGCCTCGGCCAGCGCCTTCCTGGCCTATATCTATGTGGCGACGGCGGGCGAGGCGACGCGGCGGGTCGACCAGCTGATCACCCGCGAGATGCGCACCCTGCAGAGCGCCTATGGCCGGGCCGGAACCGACGCGCTGAACCAGGCGCTGATCGAGCGGGCGGCCAGCGAGCGGCCCTATCTCTATCTGCTGATGCGCGCCGACGGGACGAGCATCTCCGGCTCCATCGAGGAGTCGCCCCTCGAAGACTTCAACGGCGATCCCACCTGGACCAGTTTTCGGGTCACCGAATTCGACGTCCAGGGCCGCGAGATCAACCGGCCCGCCCGCGGGCTGCAGGAGCGGCTTTCGGGCGGCGAGATCCTGTTCGTCGGGGCCGACGTGGCCGAGGACGAGGCCTATGTGGTCAAGATCGTCCGGGCGCTGTGGGGGGCCGGCGCCCTGGTCATCGTCCTGGGCCTGGCCGGCGGCGTGGTGGTCAGCCGCAATGTCAGCCGCTCCATGACCGGCCTCAACACCGTGGTCGACGCGGTGCGCAACGGCGATCTCAGCGCCCGGGCGCCGGTGCGCGGAACCCGCGACGAGCTGGACGAACTGGCCGTCGGCCTCAACGAGATGCTCGACCGCCTGGAGCGCTCCATGGCCGGCCACAAGCATGCCGGCGACGCCATCGCCCACGACCTGCGCTCTCCGCTCACGCGCCTTCGGTCCAGGCTGGAGGCCTCCTATCTCGATCTGGAGGCCGGCCGCGGCGACCCCGAGGCGGCCTTCGCCCAGGCGATCGAAGACACCGACGGGGTCCTGAAGACCTTCGGCGCCGTCCTGGCCATCGCCCGCCTGCAGGCCGCCGGCACGGCGCCCGACCCGGTGGTGTTCGATCCCGCCGACCTGGCCGCCGACATCTGCGAGCTCTACGAGCCCCTCTGCGAGGACCATGGACTGGACTTCAAGGCCGAGCGGGTGCGGGGGCTTTCCATCCGCGCCAACCGGGAATTCATGGCCCAGGCCCTGGCCAATCTGATGGACAACGCCATCAAGTACACGCCGCAGGGGGGCGCCATCATGCTGCGGGTCCGCCGCCGATCCTCCGGGGAGGTGGAATTCTCGGTGACCGATACCGGTCCGGGCGTGCCCGAAGAGGATCGCGGCCGGGTGGTGGAGCGCTTCGTGCGCCTGGAAAACAGCCGTAACCAGCCCGGCGCGGGCCTGGGCCTGTCCCTGGTGGTCGCCGTCGCCGAGGCCCATGGCGGCCGCGTGGAGCTGTCGGAGGGGCCCGGCAAGGTCGGCGAGATCGGCCCGGGCCTTCGGGTCGCCGTGATCCTGCCGCACGCGGCCTGAGGCGACCTGGGCCGGGGCGTTTGCCAGAAGCCGGTCGGCCCGGCCACACTGGCCCCATGATCGTGCTCGCTGACTCGCTCCGCCCCTGCGGCCCCGTGGCCGACCCCAAGGCCGCCGAGCGCACCTACGACATGCTGTCCCAGGCGGCGACCAAGGGGGACTGGATGGCGCGTCTCGACGCCGCCTGGCCCGCGCTGGCCCCAGTCTTCGGCGCCTCGCCCTATCTGTCGGGCCTCGCGCGCCGGTGGCCGGCGATGCTGGGCGACCTGCTGGCGGCCGACCCCGACGCCCGCTTCGCCGACCTCCTGGCCCGCACCGCCGCCGCCGGCGCCCTGGAGAGCGACGCGGCCGGGGCCGAGCTGCGGCGGCTGAAGGCCGAGACCCACCTGCTGACGGCCCTGGCCGATCTCGGCGGCGTCTGGGACCTGGACGCCGTCACCGGCGCCCTGACCCGTTTCGCCGACGCCGCCTTGGGCGCGGCGCTGCAGGCGGTCGCCCGGGCCGAGGTCGCCGCCGGACGGCTGGAGGCGGTGGGGACGGGGCCGGCCGGTCCCGTGCCGGGCTGGTTCTGCCTGGCCATGGGCAAGCAGGGCGCCTTCGAGCTCAACTATTCCAGCGATATCGACATCTCGGTCTTCTACGAGCCCGAGGCCCTGCCGGTGGCCGAAGGGGTGGAGCCGCGGGCCTTCGCCGTGCGGCTGACCCAGGGCCTGGCCGCCCTGATGCAGGACCGCACCGGCGAGGGCTATGTCTTCCGGGTGGACCTGCGCCTGCGGCCCGACCCGTCCTCGACCCCGCCGGCCGTGACCGTGGCGGCGGCCTTCGAATACTACGAGACGGTGGGCCAGAACTGGGAGCGGGCGGCCTTCATCAAGGCGCGGCCCTGCGCCGGCGACCTGCCCCGGGCCGAGGCCTTTCTCGAGGAGCTGTCGCCCTTCATCTGGCGCAAGAACCTCGACTTCGCCGCCATCGCCGACATCCACTCGATCAAGCGCCAGATCCACGTCCACAAGGTGGACGATCGGCTGACGGCCAAGGGGGCCGATCTCAAGCTCGGCCGCGGCGGCATCCGCGAGATCGAATTCTATGTCCAGACCCAGCAGCTGATCCTCGGCGGCCGTCATCCCGAACTGCGGGGGCGGCGCACCCTGGAGACCCTGGCCGCGCTGACCGAGGCCGGCCACGTGGAGCCGGCGACGGCCGACGAGCTGAGCGCGGCCTATCACGTCCTGCGCGCCGTCGAGCACCGGGTGCAGATGATCGCCGACGAGCAGACCCACCGCCTGCCCGAGGCCGATGGCGAGCGGGCGCGGGTGGCGGCCCTGTTCGGCCACGACAAGGTCAAGGCCTTCGACGCGGCCATCACCGAGGTGCTGAAGAGCGTCAACCGCCGCTATGGGGAGCTGTTCCCCGACGAGGAGCCCCTGTCCTCGGCCTTTGGCAGCCTGATCTTCACCGGCGTCGACGACGATCCCGCCACCCTGAAGACCCTGGGGCGCATGGGTTTCGACAATCCCCTGCAGGTCTCCCAGACCATCCGCGCCTGGCATCATGGGCGGATCCCCGCCACCCGCACCGAGCGGGGCCGCGAGCTGTTCACCCGCCTGGCGCCGCGCCTGCTGGAGGCGGCGAACGCCACCGGCGCGCCCAATGCGGCCTTCAACCGGTTCAGCGACTTCTTCGCCAGCCTGTCGTCGGGCGTGCAGATCCAGTCCCTGTTCCTGGCGAACCCCAAGCTGTTCGAACTGCTGGTCCAGGTCCTGGCGTTCGCGCCCAAGCTGGCCGCCACTCTGGCCCGGCGGCCGGCGGCCATCGACGCCCTGATCGACGGGGACTTCTTCGCCGAGATCGATCCGGCCGAGGACGAGACGGTGATGGCCATGGCGCTGGCCCGGGCCGAAGGCTTCGAAGAGGTGATGGACGCCGTCCGCCGCGTCCACCGCGAGCAGGCCTTCCGCCTGGGGGTGCAGGTCATGAGCGGCGTGGCCAGCGCCGAGCAGGTGGGCCGCGGCTTCGCCGATCTCGCCTATCTCTGCATCCGCACCCTGGCGCCCGCCGCCCTGGCCGAGGCCGAGCGGATCGGCGGGGCCTTCCCAGGCCAGGTGGCCGTGGTGGCGCTGGGCAAGTGCGGCTCGCGGGAAATGACCGCCTCGTCCGACCTGGATCTGATGACCCTCTACCGGGCCGACGATCCCCGGGCCATGTCGAGCCTGAAGAGCTGGGGGGCCGAAACCTTCTATGGCCGGTTCACCCAGCGGCTGATCGCGGCCCTGTCCCTGCCGACGGCCGAGGGCGGCCTCTATGA
>Ga0114898_1000470_pt1 | contig 31297 bp, 29 predicted proteins | sample Malvired_Geostar_FD_83496 | JGI IMG/M metagenome (GOLD analysis project Ga0114898, IMG submission 83496) | Marine viral communities from the Global Malaspina Expedition - Malaspina viral metaG DeepMed_Geostar | ecosystem: Environmental > Aquatic > Marine > Oceanic | place: Mediterranean Sea...
CCGATTGTCCGGTGGGTTGCGACGTGTCCCGCGATTTGATGAGGTCGGCATCGGCACCGTGACTCGCCGAGGAAGCTATTGTCCGTGCGTCTAGTTCGTCCGCTGCAGACTTGGTGATCTCCGGAAGCGGGTTGTGACGATTGATGATGCACGGATTCTGATCACATCCGACTTGCCAACTCTCGGGCAGGGCGCGAATGGCCGGCGCGCGCCTCATTTATGCGACTGGCAGTCGCCGCTGCCCTGTGGCAGGAAACGGCATGCGGTTCGAATACGGTGATGAAACCGACCGGCGGCTCGTCCAGTCCCTGCAGCACGAGTACATGCGATGTCGTGACGCCTTCGGCGAATTCGTCCTCTGCGCGCCCAGTTTAATCGATCCAAATGGGCATCGCACAGACAAATATTTTGCCTACAATGCTTATGCCCGGCTCATCCATCACCTGTATGAGTTCCTCATGGGTTGCGCGAGCCGGCGACAAGGGGACACCCGACCGCTCCGAGCGGAACAGGCGGACAGATTGGTCACGGATCATCTGCAGAGGATTCTGACCGCGAGGCGTCGCGCCATTCTGGCTGGCCAGGCGCCGTCTTGGGAAAATGGACTGGAAGCCTATCCGGAAACGGCGCCGTCAGACTTCGCGTCATCGTTTCGCAGACACCGGAACGTCGCTCTTGCGCATGTCGCCCCGGATCGCAGCGTCCTAGACCTGTCTGACTTTTACAGTTCCAGTCACCGCTACCTAGTCATGATGCTGGAGGATGCCTCGTTCGCCTGGGGCCCGCGCGGGGGCGAACTTCCGGACTTGGGGGCGATTACGGCGTTCTCCATCGGTGCCCCCGTAACGCCGGTCCAAGGCTGACATTAAGAATGCGTCGGCGGTTGTTAGCGGCTGCGCCTCGGTCACTACACCTCATCGCTCCTGTGTACGGCTCATGATCGACCGTTAGTCACGCCGCTGCTAGAGCGCCGTGCCAACCTAAATGTTCACTTCTCGCTGCGGCACCAACTTCCGCTGCTGGCGCTCAGCAGGCTTCGGGAATTCGTAGTTGAGCGGCCTCTAGGACGTCTTTTCAGCTCTTCGGTGGCGCGTGAGATTCAAGAAGACGCGAAGGGGCTACGCCCAGCGCCTCGGCTAATCGGCCAAGCGCGCGCACAGAAGGATTCCGAGTGCCACGTTCGAGATCGCTCAAATAACTGCGCTTCATACCGGCTCTAAAAGCCAACTCTTCTTGCGACAGTTCTGCACGATCTCGAAGCGCTCGCACGTTCTTCCCGAAGAGGGCGACGACGTCCATGCGGACAGATGGCCCAAGCCTAGGTTCGGATGCCGCCCACCAATCGTGTCATTTTCAAACTCGTGCAGTGCGATGAACCCACTAGCCTCTAGTTTTGAAGCAAGCGACTTGGATGCACGCCAAGAGCATCTGCGATGCGCCCGAGAGCGCGGACCGTGGGGTTTCGCGTGCCGCGTTCCAGATCGCTTAGGTAGCTCCGCTTTAGACCTGCGCGAAATGCCACCTCCTCCTGGGAGAGGCGGATCTCTGTTCTGATCGCTCGCACGTTTTTCCCAAGCTGGGCGACAACGTCCATCGCCACAGTAGGGTGAGATTACGCGATATGCGCTGTCCCCTAAACGTGTCATTTTTGATCTTTCAGGTGATTTGTCGATCCGTTGGAGAGTGCGCGGTCGTGTCGGAGGGCCTCGAGCAGATGGAGGGGGAGGGCCAGGCATCACTGTCCGAGCTCTACAAACGGTACGCCGCATGGTTCAGGGCTCGTCTGGTCCGGCGCTATGGCGCACAGGATGCGGAAGACCTTCTTCAAGAGACCTGGCTTCGTCTCACCCCATATCGGGAGGCCCGCGAGATACAGCACCCTCAGGCTCTTCTGATGCGCATCGCCACCAACCTAGCGGCGGATATGAGCGCTCGGCAGCTTCACCGTACGCGCCATGCCTCCGAAATCAGCCAGTCGCACGGCTGGGGGTATGAAATGCCCGCCCAGGCCGATGAACTGCTGGCGAAGCAGCTTGTGCTCGGCTTGCCTGTGCCCCTTCGCGATGTCTTTGTGCTATCCCGGTTCGGCGGTCTGACGAACAGCCAGATCGGCGAGCAGCTCGGGATTTCTCCCAAAACCGTTGAGTGGCGCATGACCAAGGCCCTGGCTCACTGCGCAGCCCAGCTTCGGCGCTAGAGATGGGGCGCACCATGACCAACCCGAAGGTCCGGGTTGAAACCGCGGACACCGAAGCGGCCGCATGGCACGCCCGTCTGGGCTCGCGCAACGTCAGCACCGGCGCGATCGAGGACTTCTTCACCTGGCGGGCGGTGCCGGCGAACGCGGAAGCGTATCGGCGCGTCGAGAAGATCTGGGCCGACACGGGCAAGGTGGCGGATGACCCTGAAATCGCCCGGGCGCTCGAGGCGGCGATGTCGCGCAATACCGGCGCGCCGCGGCCCGGCCGCGTGCCGCGCAGCCTCCTGGGCCTGGCCGCGGTCGGCGCGGCGGCGGCCTTGGCGATCGGCGCCTGGGCCTGGCAGCAGAGCAGGACCGTCTTCGCCACGGGCGTAGGCGAGCAGCGCCTGGTCCAGTTGGCGGACGGGTCGTCGGTTCGGCTGGATACGGCGTCGCGGATCAGGGTCCGCTTCGCTGACGATCGTCGCCTGGTGGATCTGGAGCGCGGCCAGGCGCTCTTCACCGTGGCGCACGATCGGGACCGTCCGTTCATCGTCGACGCGGGCGCGACACAGGTGACGGCGATCGGCACGGTGTTCGACGTGCGAAGGGATGGAGCGACGGTGCGCGTGACCCTGGTGGCAGGAGCGGTCGATGTGACGCCGGAAGGCGAGGGGAGGGCGGTGCGGCGGATGGCCGCCGGCCAGCAGACACGCGTGACCGCCGGAGCCCTCGTCACCCATGTGGTCGACGTTCAGGCGGAAACCGGCTGGACGGACGGACGGATCGTGTTCCGTGACACGCCGCTGCGCCAGGCCGTGTCGGAGGTGAACCGGTATTTAACCGCGAAGATCGAACTGGACGCCACGTCGCTCGACGCCGTCCCGGTCAACGGGGTCTTCAGGACCGGGGACCGCGACGCCTTCGTCTCGACGGCTTCGCAGGTGTTCGACCTGGAGGCTTCTCCGGGTCCGGATGGAACCGTTCGGCTGTCAGAGCGAAAAAATAATTGAGAAACCTCTCCGGGGTTACCCGGGGTCTGAACCGTCTCTTCTCTGAACGCCGCGTGGCGTCGAGGGGAGCCAAGATATGAGTCGTTTCAGCCTTCTGTCCGGCAGCGCGTTCGTCGCCTGCACCCTGGCCGTCAGTGGGACGGCCTGCGCCCAGGAGACGCGGGAGTTCGACATCCCGCCCGGATCGTTGCGGGATGGTCTGAACCTCTTCGCGACACAGTCCGATCAGCAGATTTTCTTCTCCGGCGAACTGGTCGCAGGTTTGCGAACCGAGGGGCTGCGCGGACGGTACGCGCCGGCCAGCGCGCTCGACCGGTTGCTGACGGGTTCGGGACTGACCTGGTCCGAGACCCGTCCCGGCGTCATCTTCCTGCGCCGTGCAAGCACGGCGGCCCAAGCCGCGGAGGCCGTGACCCAGCTGGATGAGGTCGTGGTCACGGGCACCCTCCTGAAGTCCTCGGGCGACCTGGCCTCGCCGGTTGTCGTTTTGGACCGGGAAGCCCTGGATCGGCGGGGGTTCGGCACGGTCGCGGAGGCGCTCGCCGACCTGCCCCAGAACTACGCCGGCTCGGCGACGCCGGTCGTGCAACTGGCGGGCTCCGACAGGGGCGGTTCGAATTCCGTCTATGCGACGGGTGTGAACCTGCGCGGCCTCGGACCCGCATCGACGCTGGTTCTGGTCAACGGCCGTCGGCTGGCCGGGACGGGTTTCCGCGGCGAGTTCGCGGATGTTTCCGCCCTGCCGTCGGCGGCGGTCGAGCGGGTCGATGTCCTGCTCGACGGGGCATCGGCGCTCTACGGCGCCGACGCCGTCGCCGGCGTCGTCAATGTGATCATGCGCCGGTCGTTCGAAGGACAGGAGAGCCGTGTGCGGGTCGCCGCGGCAGAAGGCGGCGCTGAGGACGTCATCGTCTCGCATCTGGCGGGCCGGACCTGGTCGTCCGGCTCCGCCTATCTGTCCTACGAATATCAGACGACCAACGCCCTGAGCTCGCTGGACCGGCCCTATACCGCCGACGGCGACTTGCGCTCGTTCGGCGGGACAGACCACCGCAATCTGTTCAGCGCGCCGGGCAATATCGTGGCCTTCAGCCCGGCGGCTTCGGCCTATGTGTCGCAATACGCCATCCGTCCGAACGCGACCGGCAGTGCGCAGGGACCGGGCGATTTCGCCGCGGGCGCGGCGAACCTTCAATCGACGACGCTCGGCGCCGATCTCGTTCCGGCGATCGAACGCCACAGCGCCTATGGCCGCATACGGCAATCCCCCGGCGACCGGATCGATCTGTCGGCGGACCTCCGGTACAATCGACGGGCCTATGAGATTGCGGGGCCCGCGAGCGCCGGCGTCTTCACCGTGACGCGGACAAATCCATTCTTCGTGTCGCCGACCGGCGCGTCGTCCCACATCATCGGCTATTCCTTCCTCGCCGACTTGGGGGCGACGCGCCAGACGGGCTCCTCCGAAAGTCTCGGCGTCACCGTCGGCGCCCGTTATGCGCTCGCCCCGGACTGGTCCCTGGAGGGCTATCTGGCGCTGGCGGAGGAGCGGGGCGAACTCGGCGTGTACAACCGGGTGAACAGCCGATTTCTGAACGAGGCCTTGGGAAACATCCCCGATGATCCGGCGACGCCGTTCCGGGCCGCTGTGGACGGCTATTTCAATCTGTTCGGAAACGGCGCCGCCAACTCGCGCCCCGTCCTGGACTTCATCGGCAGTGGCTTTTCCGAAGCCCGGGACCGCAGCCGCGCCACCTCGGCCAATCTTCTCCTTGAGGGCCCGTTGATGACGCTGCCCGGGGGCGACCTGCAGATCGCAGTGGGCGCCCAGGCCAGGCGGGAAACCTTCGACACGCAGACGACGGCTTTCGGAGCGACGGTCTCGCCGGTCCTCAACGTCCGGCCGCAGCGCGAGCGATCGATCAACGCGGTGTTTGCGGAGGTCCGGATTCCGGTGGTCGGTCCCGGCAACGCCCGGCCCGGCGTCCGGAGCCTGGAGATCTCGCTGGCGGGCCGGTTCGAGGAATACGACGACTTCGGAACCACGACCAATCCCAAGATCGGGGTCGTCTGGTCGCCGGCCGAGGACTGGGGATTGCGGGCCTCCTGGGGCACCTCCTTTCGGGCGGCCTCCCTGCCCCAGATCTACGACGCGGCGGGCGCCTCCGGCGCCTTCCTGAACCGGGCGGACGGGACCCGGGCGCTGGCGCTCTTCCTGGTCGGCGGCAATCCGGACCTGAAGCCGGAGACCGCCGAGACCCTGACGGCGGGGTTCGACTACCGGCCGCGCGGCGGTCTCAACGTCAGCGCCAACTATTTCGACACCCGTTTCACCGACCGGATCGCCCAGCCGGTCAGCGAGAACCTCGCCGGCGTCCTCAGCGATCCGGCGCTCGCGCCCTTCGTCACCGTGGTGAGCCCCGCGACCAGCGCCTCGGACCTGGCCCTGGTCGAGAACTATGCGACCCTGCCCGGGTTTCCGTCGCTGTATCCGGCGACGACCTATGGAGCCATCGTTGATGCCCGGTGGGTCAACACCGGCGCCGTTCGGGTGAGGGGGCTCGACGTCTCAGGCCGCTATCCTCTTCCGCTCGGCGACGGTCTGCTCACCTTCGAGACTTCGGCGTCGTACATCCTCGACTACGAAACCCGGCCCACGCCCACGGCCGCGGTCCGTCAGGTCGCGGGCCTGATCGGCTATCCGGTCCGGCTTCGGGCGCGTAGCGGGGTCAGCTGGTCCCGGGGCGGACTCGGCCTCGGCCTGCACTGGAACCATGTGGACGACTACCACGACCGGGTCGGAGCCGGGATCGACGCCTGGAACACGGTCGACGCCCAGGCGAGCTGGACGCCGTCGTCGGCCCGGCTCGACGGCCTGCGGCTGACGCTCACCGTCCACAACCTGTTCGACGAGGCCCCGTCCTTCTACGATGCGCCGTCCGGCTACGGGTTCGATCCCGGGCAGGCCAGCCTGCTCGGCCGTGTCGTCGCGCTTCAGCTCATCCGGCGCTGGTGAGGCCGGGTCATGACGGGATTTGTTCACCGCCTGCTGTGGGCGGCCCTGGCGCTCGCCTGCCTTGCGTCTCCGGCCTTGGGTCAGTCCCGGCCGCTCGGCGTCGACGACATCGTATCCCTGGAATCGTTCGGCCGCGCCTCCATCGCGCCGAACGGAGCCTGGGCCGTCTATGAGAAGCGCGGCCCCTACGACACGACGCCGAGGTTCGATTTCGGACAGCGGTCGGCTTGGGCGATCATGGACCTCTGGCTGGTCGACCTGAAACGTCCGGACGCACGGCCGGAGCGCCTGCTGCCCGGGGAGGGGCCGGGACTGCTGAGGGGCGCCTGGTCGCCCTCTGGGACGCGGCTGCTTGTCCAGCGCTTCCGCGATGCGCGCTTCGAGGTCGGGATCGTCACCCTGGCCGACCGGTCGGTGCGCTGGACCGGCCTCACGCCCGAGATGCCGCTGACCGGGGCCTGGGCCGAATGGGTTTCGGACGATCAGGTCGCCCTGATGGTCCGGCCCGACGGCAGCCTGCCGGCGCTTCTTCGGTATTACGGCGAGAGCCAGATCCGGGCGACCCAGGCCTGGGCGCGCACCACTGAGGGTCTTGAGCCCTCGCGCACGGTGATCGAGACTCGCGACGGAGTCGCGACTGCGGAAACGCCGGACCCCCTTCAGGCCCTGGTTCTCCTGGACCTGGGCGAGGAAGAGGCCCGGACGCTGGCGCAGGGTCGGGTCGCGGACTTCGCCGTCTCCCCCGACGCCCGGCGCATCGCCGTGATCCTCGGCGGCGAGCGCATGGCCATCCGGCCGGACTCCGTCGCCCTGCCGGAGGGGCCGACCCGCCAGCGGCTCGCCGTCGTGGATCTCGCGACGGGCGAAGCGGCGCGGCCGATGGACGGTGTCGACATCGCGCCGCAGTTGCTGCGCTGGTCTGAGGATTCGCATCGGCTTCTCGTCTGGGCGCGCCGCGATGGCGAGGCCTGGACGGAAGGACAGCTGATGCAGGTCAGCGACGACGGCGCGGTCGCCGTCGATCGGGGGGGGCTGTCACCTGGCTCGGACGCCGACATTCTGCGAGGCGTCCGAGCCGACTGGCTGGACGAAACCCCGGTGCTGTACGCGCGCGCGGCCGGCCCAGACCGCTTCGACTGGCATGCCCTGCCGGCGGGCGGACCGCCGCGGGCCTTGACCTCAGACCTGTCGGTCGTCCCTTCTCACCTCGCGGCCGTGAACGGCGAGACCCTGCGGCTGTTCGCTGACGGCGGCCTGTGGACCGTGGACCTCGCCGGGGCCCGGCGGCTGGGGTCTGCGGGCCCTCCACTCAGGGAGCCGTTGATCAGCGATCCCGAACTGGTCCTGCGCCTGAAGCTCAATAACGCGCCGCGGCGGGACTGGCTCGCCGCGCTGGGCCCGCAAGGCGAGAGCCTGGTGGTCACGGAATCGGGGACGGTCCGGCTCGGGGCGGAGGCGGGCGGGGACGCGCGGGTCGTGGCCGTGTCCCCGGCGGCGTCGCTGGTCCTCGACCGGGTCGAACTCGTCGAAACCCTGCGTCTCAGAACGCCGGACGGGGCGTACGTCCTGGATCAGGTGAATGCGGGCCTGGCCGAGGTGAGCCTGTCAAGACCGGTGGCGGTGGCGCATATGGACGCTTTCGGCCGCGACACCCGCAGTTGGCTGTTTCTGCCGCCGGGACGCGGGCCCGGCGCGATCAAGGGCCTCGTGGTCCAAGTCTATCCCGGTTCGGTCGACGCCGGCGTCTGGTCCGGGCCGTTCACCCTGACCTCCGGCGTCAGGGCCGTGGCGCTGGCGGGCGCGGGATATGCCGTCCTCACGCCGTCGATTCCCATCGACGAGCCGGGGACGACCGCCATCGACTTCTATGTTCGCAGCGTCGACGCCGCGGTCGACGCCGCCCTGGCGGCCTGGCCCGATCTGCCGCGGGATCGCATCGCGATCATGGGGCACAGCTTCGGAGGCTATGCGGCCCTGGCGATCGCCACCCGATCAAAGCGCTACCAGTCGTACATCGCCTCGTCCGGCGTGTCGGACATGTTCGGCGAATGGGGCGAGTTCATCCCCGCGACCCGCCTGATGCCCGAGGACGGGTTCATGATGGTAAACCAGCAGGCCTGGGTGGAAGGCGGGCAGGGCGAGCTCTCGGCGCCGCCCTGGGCGGACCCGGCGGCCTATGTCGAACAGAGCCCCTATCTGGCGGCGGACCGGATCACGGCCCCCGTCCTGCTGATCACGGCGGACCGGGACTTCGTGCCCATGTCCCAGTCGGAACGCATGTTCAGCGCCCTCTATCGCCAGGGCGGCGAGGCGCGCCTCGTCACCTACTGGGGAGAACACCATCACCTCTGGAGCCCGGCCAATATTCGGGACCTCTACAGCCAAATCTTCGACTGGCTGGCGCGGACCTTGCCGGCGCCCCCGGTCGTCAGCCCGCCGCCGTCAGGCGACGATCCCATGCCTGGACCCAGCCCTCGAATGCCGCGGCCACGATGATCGAGGAATAGTAGCCGCGCCAGATCAGGCTCTCGCGGGTGAGCAGACGATCCGCCGCGGCGCGATCGATGATCCCCAGCGCCGCCAGCCGCCCGTCGAGGAGCCAGGGCCTGAGAACGCCGAGGTTGTCGAGGATCATGCGTCCGTAAATCCGGGTCATGTCGCCCTTGGACCGGCGGTCCAGGATCGCAGCCGGGAGCCGCTCCCTGAACGCATGGCGCGCCAGGCCGCGATCCCGTCCGCCGTGGGTCAGCAGGGGCGTCGGAAGCGCGAGGCACGCCTCGATTACGGGCTGCGCGCACAGGGGGTGGCGCACATCGACCGCCTCGGTCAGCATCGACGGACCATGCCGGGAGACGCTGTCCAGGACGCCCGCGATCTGCATGGTCTTGGCGGGTCCGAACGCCTCGCAACCGGCGAGCCAAGGGTGGACGGGAGGGGCGTCGGAAGGCCCGTCGGGACGCGCCGTGAGAAAGCCCTCATCCCGCACGGGAAGGCGACTGCCCTCGCGCCCATGGCGACGGGCTTCGCGGATCATGGACCAGACCGAGATCTCGTTGGTCGCGGCCAGGCGCGGTACATCGGGAGACAGCAGGGCCCGCCATCCCCGCGCCCGCCAGGAATCCGTGAAGACGTCGGCCGTCGATCGCTGCAGCAGGATCGAATCTCCGCCCTTGCCGGTCATCAACGCCCTGACCCCCGCAGACCCGAGCCGGGCGGCCCAGTCCATGTCGTGCGGCCGGTCGAGGGCGTTGACGCCTGGACGCAGGCCCCGGGATGTTCGCTCCAGCCAGGCTTCTGTCATCGGTCCCGTGGCGTGCGGCACGCAAAGCGGATCGATTCCCAAGGCTGCGGCGAGCGCGGCGACATAGGGGCGTTCGTCGGCTTCCGGCGACGCGCCATAGGCGCTGAGCCAGAGGGCGACCGTCGCCGGGGAGCGTTGCACCAGGCTCGAGGCCACCAGGCTGGAATCGAGCCCGCCCGAGACCTCCGCAGCGACCGGGCCCGAAGCGCCGGCCAGGCCTGTGACAGCCTCGTCGATGGCGTCGCGGAGCAGACGGGCCGCATCCTCGAGCGCGGGCGTGGGTTCCAGACTCCGGCAGGCAATGTCAGCCGGTCGCCAGACCGGATGGGCCGGACCCTCCAGCGGGACGGGCTGCACCGTGCCGGGATCGATCGCGACAGGACCATCGATCAGGAGCGGGCCCGAGGACATGAGCGGGTTGCGGAGGGCCCGGCCCAGGCGTTCGACATTGATGCGCCACGGGGGGCGGAGCTTCCGGACGAGCCAGTCCGGCGCATCGGACGCCACGATCGTCAGACCGTCCTGGGCCCAGGCGATACATTCCAGCGCGCCTGAGGGATCCCGAAGAATTGCCGAAAGCTGATGGTCGCGGCTGAACCGCACGCCGACATATCGGCCCCAGAACCGCGCCACGAGCTTGCGCTCATAGGCCCAAGGGTCTTCCGGACGGGTGCGCGGCAGAACGGGCCGCTGGCGATTGAACACGTCCCCGATCAGGGTCCAGGGGCCGACCTCAAGCGTTTTCGGCGCGTGGGGGCCGTCGACGGCCAGCCATGCGTTTCGGTTCAGATCCCAAACGGTCAGGGCCGCCGTCCTGGCGAGGTCCGCAAGCGCGGCCGAGAGCGCCTCGGCGGCGGCGTCGTCCGGTCGCCGGACCACAAGCAGATAGGGGCCCATCTCAAGCCGCCATGATCGGGGTGTACCGGCGAACGCGTTCGAGACTGTCGGCGACCACGACATCGCCGACCTGGAGCCAGCAGTGGGCGGCGAACGGCCAGGTTCGCACGCCGAAGACCCAGTCCGTGGCGAGGCCTCGCCGGGCGAGCAGGCATTTGAGCTGGAAGGCGCGCTGCAGGCATTCCCCCTCGAACGGGACCCAGGGCAGCGCGGCCCGCGCGGCGGCGACCCGTTCGCCCAGAAGGTCATCAGCGGTTGTGAGGGGAGGGGACGGGCGGCGTGCGGCGTCGATGAGCTCGCCGAGCGTCCTGCCGCGAAAGGCCAGCGTGGCGCGTGCGAGCGACAGGCCGGCTTCGATACGGGCCAAAGTGGGCGGGGAAGAAGGTGTGGCCAGTTCGCGTTGCGCCGGCTCCGGCGCGCGCCGGGGCGCCGGGGGCCGATCGGCGGAGCCGATGCCCGCGGCCAGAAGGTCGTGGGCGACATCCTGGTCCGACGTCCGGAGCGAGCCGTCCGGCCCGATGACGATCCGGTCCGCCGCGTCGAGCAGGCAGTCGTAGCGGTCCGCCTTCACGTCGAGGACCACGACGTCTTCGTGCACCTGGGCCAGAAACACGCCCGGCGCACACCACAGATCGATGGGCATGGATGTCTCCTTTGCGGGTCGCGGACGGCCGCCGAAGGCGACCGTCCGCGCGCCGTTCAGGCCGGGTCGCGGCTGTCGAAGATATTGATCTCGGTATGCTGGCCGCCCAGCATGTCCCGGGTCAGGGCCCTGGCGCTGCCGAAGCTGACCAGGCGGAGTTTGGGGGTTTTCATCTTGGTGTCTCCTCGGGCTTGCCCCGGGGAGCATGCTGCGCGCCGGAGCGGACCCGTCATGGGGGTATCGAAGGTTGCGGACGGCCGCCGACGACGGCCGTCCGCGGCTCATTCAGCCGGCCGGGTCGCGACTGTCGAAGACGTTGATCTCCGTATAGGGGCCGGACAGCAGATCCCGGGTCAGGGTCAGGGCGCTGCCGAAGCTGACGAGACGGAGCTTGGTGGGGGTCATCACGGTCTCTCCTTGGGTTGATCGCCACGGATGTGGCGCCAGGAGAATGAGCGCGCGTGCTGACCGGCTGAAAAGCTATATCTGGAGTATATTGCAGGGTCAGCGGCCCGGTTTGGGTCGCGTGGCGAGCAACTCCGCCGCGCCTGTCTTGAGCCAGGCCTGGGCCTGTTCGCTGGTCTCATCGCCGTCCAGCAGGGTGTCGAACATGCCGGTGACCGCCGCGATCAGGGTCCGCGCATCGAGGTCGAGCAGGCGATCCTGGATGGTCCGGTCGAACCGCTGCACGGCGATGGTCAGGATGGTGGCCATCTTGTTGTCCGCGCTGCGTCGGGCGAACTCGGGCGAGCCGATGACGACGGCCAGGATGAGCGCATAGGGATCGCTGTTCGTCGCGGCGGCGAACCTGTGGATATGGTCCAGGTTCAGGCGGGTGGCGCCGGACTCGAAACGCTCATAGGTCCTCAGGGCCATGTTCATGGAGGCCGCGACCTCGGCGGTGGTCAGGCCGCGATGTCTGCGCACCGCCTTGACCGCCGCCGACAGCAACTCTCCATCACGCGGCGGGTCAGGCGGAACTCCACTCATCAGCGAAACCTCTCAAACCGGGGATGGTGCGACGGGACGCCAGAGGGAGCAACGCTCAACCTTTCGTTTCCGTACACAGCAAGGGTGAAGCCGCCACAAAGCGGCGAATGAGCCGACAGCCCACGGCGGATATCTCGACGTTTTGTGGCGAACCCGACGGAATGGACGTGCAACCCGTTGGCGAACGTCCCGATCCCCGTCGATAGTCCGGGCTCCCCCTTTTTTTTCCGGAGCCGGTGGTGACCCGGAGACGTGATCCCTTCCTTCAGGCCCTCGACAGTCTTCGGCGGCTGTCGCAGCAGGGCGCGTTCGCGCCGGGGACGCCCGTGGTGATCGTGGAAGAGGCGCGGCGTCTTCGGCTGTCGACGACGCCGGTTCGGGAAGCGCTGGCGTGGCTCTGCGGCGAGGGTCTGGTCGAACGGGCTCCGTACGGCGGCTATCTGGCGCCGAGGATGGACGCGGCCCTCGTCAGGGACCGGTTCGCCTTCCGCCTTCACTGCCTGACGGCGAGCCTGGATCTCATAGCGACCGTCCACGACCGCGACGAACCCGTCCTCTCGACCGCCGCGCCGGAGCAGCGGCTCGCCGAGTCTCTCGACCGCGTGGTCCGCGGGACGGGCAATCAGGTTCTCGCGGAGGCCTTCGACCGGGTCGGCCGCCAGCTGCGGCCGCTTGAGGCGGCGGAGCGCCGGATCTTTCGCGACCGCGACGCTGAGGCCGTCGCGATCCTGCGTCTCTCCGACGCTGGCTCGACCCCGGCGCTGCGGCAGGCGCTCGTCGCCTACCACCAGCGCCGCATGGAGGCCGCGCCGCTGCTCGTCCTCGACGTCGCCGGCGACCGGCGGGACCCTCCGGACGAGGAGGGTTGAGGTGCCCGCGCGGGTCGTCCTGTTCGGTCTGGGGCTGTTGCTGGGATTGCAGGCGGCGACCCAGCTGTTCGCGTGGACCTATCACTGGGCCGCTGCGCTCGGCCCGGCGTTGCGGGTTCATCCCGACCTGGCCTTCTATCCGCCCTGGGCGATCCTGCTGTGGCGCGTGGAATTCGGGGACGAGGCCCCGACGGCGCTGGCGCGCGGCGCGCCGCTGATCCTGCTCGGCGCCGCCGGCGGCCTGGGGCTGGGATCGCTCGTCGGCGGCGACGGGTCGGTGCGGCGGGTCCGGGGCTGGGGCGGACTGGCCGAGGCCCGCCGCGCGGGGTTGCTCGAGCCGGCCGGCGCGGTGCTCGGCCTGTTGCGGGGACGGCTGCTGGCGACGACCGATCTTCGGCCGACCCTGGTGACCGGCGGCACCCGCAGCGGGAAGGGGCGGGGCCATGTCACCCCGACCCTGTTGTCGTGGCCGCAGAGCGTCCTGGTGCACGATCCCAAGCGCGAGCTGTGGCGGATCACGGCCGGCTGGCGGTCCCGGTTCTCGCACGCCCTCTATTTCGATCCCCGGGATCCGGCGTCCGCGCGTTGGAACCCCCTGGCGGAAATCCAGCCGGGACCCGGCGAGCTGGCGCAGGTCCAGCGTCTGGTGGCCATACTGTCCGATCCCGGGGGCGCACGGGACGATGAGGCGATCTGGGACAAGGCCGCTTCGGAAATCCTCGAAGCCGTGATCCTGCACGTCCTCTACACCGCCGAGGACGCCGACAAGACCCTGCTCAAGGTGCGGGAGCTTCTGGCCGATCTCGACGATGCGGCCGACCGGATGATGAAGACCCTTCACCGGTCGGGGGCGGGCGGGAAGCCTGAAACCCATCCGTTCATCCGCACGGCGGTGAAGGGCTATGCCGCCATGCACGACCGGTTCCGGACATCGGTGCAGGGGACGGCGCGGTCCTATCTGAAATGGCTGGCCGGCGAGGATGTGGAGCGGGCGTTGTCGGCGTCCGACTTCGCCATGGGCGATCTGATGTGCGCCGAGGCGCCGGTGTCGCTCTATGTCCAGGTGGCCCCGGCGGACGCCGCCGCGCTGCGGCCGCTCGTGCGATTGATGTTCTATTCCGCCGCCCAGGCCCTGACGGCGGAGGAGAACAGGGACGCGACCGGCCGGGAGAAACGCCACAAGCTTCTGATGGTCATGGACGAGTTTCCGCTCCTGGGGCGGCTGGCCTTCTTCGAGAAGTCGCTGCGTCTGATGAGTGGATACGGGGTCAAGGCGATGTTCGTGGCCCAGTCGCTCAATGACATCGTCGAGACCTATGGTCAGCACAACACCATCCTCGACAACTGCGCGGTCTACACCGCCTTTTCGGCGCTCGATCCGCTGACCCAGGACAAGGTCTCGAAGCTGACGGGCTCGGTGACCGAAACCCGCACCAGCCGGAGCGGCCCGGCGGGACTGGGAACAGGCCGCAGCTCGGTGTCCCGCGCGGAGATCGAACGGCCCTTGCTGGAGCCGGGCGAGATTCGGTCGCTGCCGGACGACCAGCAGCTGGTGTTCGTGGCGGGACATCGGCCGCTGCGAACCGAAAAGCTGCTCTATGACCGGCGCGAACCATTCCGGAGCCGCGCGGGCGAGGCCGGGCCCGATCAGGGCCGGCAGCTCGACGTTCCCCCACGCGCCCCTCATCCGTGGGCGGGGTGCCGCGGCCTCGGGGAGGACGCCGAGGCCAGTCTGCCGCTGTTCAAGGAGGTGGCGGCGGCCATGGACGACAAGAAGGTCGCCGCCAGGGCGGCCGATATCTACGGGCGGGTGGCGCAGGAGATGGCCGCACAACAGGCGGTCCTCGATCAGTTGCAAGGACCAGGAAATGCCCAGGACTAACCCCCAGACCGCCCGCGTGCAGGTCTATCTCACCGATCCCAAGCTCGCGACGGCGCTTAATCGCGAGGCGCGGGCAGGCCGGATGCCGCTCAGCCAGGCCGCCGGGCGGGCGATCTCGCGGGGGCTGCAGAAATCGCCCCATGCCGATCCCGAGGATCGGCTGCTGCAGCTCGAACGCTCGCTGAGGGACCACATGCGGTCGACGGCGCGGGACATGCAAATCGTCCAGGAGCTTCTGATCGAGGTGGCGCGGGCCTTCTTCCTGCGTCTGCCCGACGCCGTGGTCGATCAGGATCCGACCGTACAGGCGGCCGTGGACCGGCGGATCGATCGGCTGCTCGACGCCACGGCCGCACGGATCGTCGCGGGCCGAACCGCGACCGACACGGTGGCCGGCGAACCCCGCTCCTTTGACCCTCCGCCCTGATGGCGGTCCATCCGATCGTCGCGGAACGCAAGCTGGAGGCGTTGCGGCACGCGCTGGGGCCGACGGTTCTCGCCGCCCTGGAGGAGCCCGCCGTGGTGGAGATCCTCGCCAACCCGGACGGACGGCTGGTGCTCGACCGGAGCGGGGAGGGGCGTCGCGACACCGGCCAGACCCTGTCGCCGGAGGCGCGCGAGCGCGCCATCAAGCTGATCGCCGACTATGTCGGGGAGACGGTGGCGCGCGAGGACCCGCGTCTATCCGGCGTCCTGCCGGGGACGGGCGAACGGTTCCAGGGATTGCTGCCCCCGATCGTCGCGGCGCCGGCCTTCTCGATCCGCAAACGCCCCGCGGTGATCTGGGGGCTGGCCGACTATGTTCGCGGCGGCGTGATGACGGAGGCCCAGGCGGACGCGCTGCGACAGGCGGCGGCCGAACGCCGCAACATCCTCATCTCCGGCGGGACCGGCTCGGGCAAGACCACCCTGGCCAATGCGGTGCTGGCCGAACCCGCTTTCGCCGGGGACCGGGTCTTCCTGATCGAGGATACGCCGGAACTGCAGTGTTCTGCCTGGGACGCAGTGGCGGTGCTGACCCGGCGCGCGCCGGTCGTCATCGGGGTGGTCGATCTGGTGAAGGACGCGCTGCGGATGCGCCCGGACCGGATCGTAGTGGGCGAAATGCGCGACGGGGCCGCCGCGCTTGAGACCTTGAAGAGCTGGAACACCGGGCATCCCGGTGGTCTGTCGACGATCCACGCCAACTCGGCCGAAGACGTCCTGCGTCGCATCGAGGATCTGATCATCGAAGTGGTCGCCCGGCCGCCCCGGCGCGCGATCGCCCAGGCGGTCGACCGGATCGTCCATATCCGGCGCACGGCCCAGGGCCGACGGGTGGAGGCCGTGCTCGCCGTCGAAGGGCTTGAGGCGGATCGTTACCGGCTGACGCCGCTCGCGTGAGGACAGAGCGCGCCGGCGCTATTCGGCTTCCTGGTGGATCACTGACATCGCGACGCCTGGAGAAGCGCTTCGCCGCCGCGGCCTGTTGATGTGGGCTCGGCCGGCGGCGCGGCCATGCGCAGGTCCGGTCAGTCCGGTCAGGAAGGCGATGTCCGGGCACGGTCGTTCCGGTTACGGCGCCGCTTTACGACGGCCAGACGGCGCGCAGCCTTTCCACCAGCAGGTCCCGCCGGCCGGGCGCGAGCTGGTCCAGATTCCGTTGCTTCCAGCGGACCGCCGGCAGATCGGCGATGCCCGGCAGGCCTATGAGGGACCAATCCGGTTCGCCGCTTTTGAAGCTGATCAGGAATTCGCGATGCGCAGTCGGCATGTCATCGACGATGATCGTGATGAGGGCGTCCCGCGCGGCGATCAGTTCGTCGAGGCTGACCGGCTCCTGCGCCATGCCGACGACGCCCCGCCGAAACTCAGATAGGCGATGTTGGCTTTTCCAGACCCGCCGTTTGAGCACCCGGAGTGATCAAACTCCCGTATTGCCAAACGACCAGCCTCGGAGCCTTGGCCGTGTCTGGGGAGAAGGGATGAAGACAAAAGTCCAATCAGCTGGCGCAAGGCGGCGTCGCCATCAGCTGGCCTGATCTCGCGCGGCGACCCGGCCCCGCGTCCGTGATCGCTAGGCGTAGAGGCGTGGAAACAGGACGTCGAGCGTATCGGCCGGGAAGCGAAGCGAGACGGGTCCTTTCGGTGTATCGGACACGAGGAGCTGGCGTTCCGTCAGTTCCTTGAGGATGCGCCGGGCGCTGCGTTCGGGAAGGCGGGTCACGCGCTCGGCCTCGCCGCGGTCGAGTTCCCCCCGGATCAGGGTTTCCTGAAGCAGGGCGTTGGCCTCCGCCGGGAGGCCCGAGATCAGAACATATTTCGCGAGGCGGTCGGACAGGCCGTTCAGTTCGAACAACTCTCCCATGTACCGGACCTGCTCGAGACAAACCTCCAGGAACCAGGCGGTGAAGGACTCGAGTTGAGTCAGGGACAGATGCCCCCTCCCGTCACGGTCCCCGCGGCGGACCTCGTCGGCTCGCGCCATGTGACGCTTGTACTCGGTCCGTCCTTCCGGTCCCGGATCAAGGCCCCGAGCCAGTCCCCGCGAGATCGACCACAGTCCGTGAGCCCCGATTCCGGCTTCATGCGCCATCGCGTGACTCATCAGCCGTCCAACGCGGCCGTTGCCGTCGGGAAACGGATGAATCCAGGCAAACCTGTGGTGGGCAGTGGCCATAGCGACGATCCGGCTGGATCGGCCCGGGCCCACGCCGATCAGCCCCTCTCCGGGCGCCGGATGGAAGGCGAACCGGCGATGGAAATGGGCCATGAACGCCGGCACCTGCTCGGAGGCGGGCGGGAGATGATCGCCCACCTCGACATCCTGGTCGGTGCCACGGCGCCATTCTCCGGGCGTCATGAGGAAGGTGTGGCGAGCCCCCTTGATGGTCAGCATGGCCTCGGACGCATCCGCATAGAAGTCGCGGTGAAGACGTTGCAGGAATGCGGGATCCGCGGGATCGGGGAGCATGTGATCGGCGGCAAGGCGATCGATCTCCTGCTGAACGCGATAGTGGGCGACCGCCTCCGCCTGGAGATCCCGCTTGTCCGCATCGGAGACCCCGGCCAGCGCCCTTTCGATATCCCGGGGACGGGTGTTATGGCCTTCGATCAGGTTGCTGTAATAGGTGTTCATGATCCGGACGAGATCGGCCAGGTGACGCGCGGTCTTCGGATGGAGGCCCACGCCGAGCTCCGCCGACCGCGCGGCGAGGTCGGCGACGAGATCGGCGATCCTCGCCGGGAGCGTTTCGAGACGAGCGGGCTCGATACGGGTTGGAGACTCGGGAACTTCTGGCATTTTGGCCGATCTTTCCGCGCGGAGTGATCCGCCACCCATATCCCGACAGTGTCTATAATGTAAGGCATTTGAGGCTGCAGAAGGCTCCTCCTTGCCAGTTTGGCCGATCTTCTGGCCGATCTTCTGGCCGATCTTCTGGCCGATCTTCTGGCCGATCATTGACGCGGTCGACAGGGTAAGGCGATCAATCGGAACGTCTGCAGACGGGCGTCCACGGCTTTGGGCAATGGATCGCCGGGACCGGGCTCGTTCTGGTCCGGCCGTCGCCAGGCCCAGCCGGGGAATATGGCGCGCGCAGCCCTGCGTGTTCTCCCCGCGCACCGAACTGCCGCTTCCGAACGCCGGGAGGACCAGGCGCACGGTCAGGGCTGCGCCCGACGCCATCGACAACAGGGAGGCCCGCGAATCGACGCCGTCGTTCGCGCCTCTGTGAAGCGCGCGGATCCGAAGGCGGGGTCCCCGTTGAAGGGACGGCCCGATCGCCGGGACCGGCTGTTCTGAACTGTCGATATCGGAAGGGAGGCCAGCCAAAGTCCGGCGCTGCCGAGGTTTGGTCGCACGTCGCCGAAAGTCGTCGGACGGATCGGGAAAGGTCATGGCCACGACCCAGGCAAAGTCGTTTGCCGAGTTAAACCAAGTCGTCAGCAAGTCGCATACAAGTCATTGAAAATATTCGATCAAATGGCGTTGACAGGCGGGGATTTTATCTGCTTGCAATGAGTCGCTGCGCAGTGACCTGCGCTGAAACAAAGGAAGCAGATCATGCAACGGAGACTGGGGTGCCGCCTGTTCGGCGCAGCGATGACGTGCGGCCTGATGCTGGCCGGACCGGCCCTGGCCGGAGGTTCGGGTATGCCCTGGGAAGGGCCGCTGCAGCAGGTGGTGCAGTCGATCACGGGACCGGTGGTTCAAGCCGCCGCGGTCGTGGCCGTGGTCGTCTTTGGAGCCGGCATCGCCATGAGCGAGAACGGCTCCTCGATGCGCCGGGGACTGGGCATTATGTTCGGACTGTCGATCGCCTTCGCCGCCTCGACCTTTTTCCTCGACTTCTTCGGCTTCGCCGGCGGCGCGGAGATCGGGTGATGGACCCGCGGCCGGACGGATGGGAGCTGCCGGTGGCCCAGGCCCTGGCCGAGCCGGTGCTGATGGCCGGCATGCCGCGCGGCTACGCCATCGCCATGGGCACGATCGCCCTTGTACTGGGGCTGGCCCTGCGGATCTGGTGGCTGGGCCTGCTCTGGTGGGCGATCGCCCATGCGATCGGCCTGTGGGCCGCCCGGTCCGACCGGCGCTTCTTCGATGTGCTGCGCCGGCATCTGGCGCTGCCCGGCCATCTGGACGGGTGAGGGCGCGATGCGGTTCCTCGACGAGCATCGCAGACGTCCGGCCGCCCTGGCCGACCACCTGCCCTGGGCCGCCCTGGTCGCGCCCAGCGTGGTCCTCAACAAGGACGGCTCGTTCATGGCCGGGTTCCGGTTTCGGGGACCCGACCTGGAATCCTCGACCGAGGACGAGCTGATGGCGGTGCGGGCCCGGCTCAATAACGCGCTGAAACGGCTCGGGTCCGGATGGTGCCTGCATATGGAGGCGCGCCGTCGTCCGGCCACGGCCTATCCGGAGAGCGCCTTCGACCTTGATGTGGCCTGGCTGCTCGATTCCGAGCGCCGCATCCGCTTCGAGGATGCTGACCCCGCCTTCGAGACGGATTTTCGCCTGGCCCTGACCTGGCTGCCGCCGGCCGACGAGACCCGCCGCATGGAGCGGTGGCTGTTCGACGGGCTGGCCAAGGGCGGCCACGACTGGCGGCTCTCGCTGGCGACCTTCGGCCGCGAGGCCGATACGACGCTCGACCTGTTGTCCGACGCCCTGCCGGAGATCACGCGGCTCGACGACGCGGACCTCCTGACCTGGCTTCACGACAGCGTCTCGCCCAAACCCTTCGCGGTGCGCCCCCCCGAGACGCCGATGTTTCTCGACGCCTGGCTCGCCGACGCCGGCCTGACCGGCGGGGTGGCGCCCCGGCTGGGCGACCGCTGGCTCAAGGTGGTCTCGGTGCGGGGCCTGCCGTCGGTGACCCGGCCCGGGCTGCTCGACGCGCTCGGGGCCTTGCCGTTCGAATACCGCTGGACGGCGCGCTGGATCGGCCTGGACAAGCCCGAGGCCGAGCGGGAGATCGTCAAGCTGAGGAAGCGCTGGTTCGCCAAGCGCAAGGGCGTCGGCGTCCTGCTGCGCGAGGCCATCACCAAGGAGGAGGTGCCGCTCCTCGATACGGATGCAGCGTCCAAGACCGAGGAATGCGACGGGGCCCTGGCCGCCCTGGGGGCCGAGAGCTGCGCATTCGGCTACCTGACCGTGACCGTCACCGTACTGGACGCCAGCGACGCGGGGGCCGCGGCCAAGGCCAGAGCGATCGAGGCGGCGCTCAACGCCCAGGGGCTGGTGGCCCGGATCGAGGATCTCAATGCGGTCGAAGCCTGGCTAGGCTCCTTGCCCGGCGAACCCTATGCCGATGTGCGCCGGCCTCTGGTCTCGACCCTGAACCTGGCCGATCTGCTGCCGGTCTCGGCCGTCTGGGCGGGGCCGGCGGAGGACGCCAACCTGCAGGGGCCGCCCCTGGCGACCGCGCGCACGACCGGCGCGACGCCGTTCCGGCTGGTGCTGCACGTCGGCGACGTCGGCCACGCCATGGTCGTGGGTCCGACCGGATCGGGCAAGAGCGCCCTGCTGTCCTTTCTGGCCCTGCAATGGTTCCGCTATCGGGACGCCCGGGTGGTCTTCTTCGACAAGGGCCGGTCGGCGCGGGCCGCGACGCTCGCGGCCGGAGGGCGATGGCAGGCGCTGGAGCCGGGAGCCAGGGTCTCGCTCCAGCCCCTGGCCGGAATCGACCGGGAGGACGAGCGAGCCTGGGCGTCGGAATGGATCGCCGAGACCGTGCGGCTGGCCGGGCTGGAGCCGGCTCCGAGAGTGCGGGAGGAAATCTGGCTGGCCTTGTCCGCCCTGTCCGAGGCGCCGGTGTCGCAGCGGACGCTGACGGTGTTCTGCGCCCTGGTACAGGACAAGGCGGTCGCCGCCGCCCTGGAACCGCTGACCCTGAAGGGGCCACACGGCGCGCTGCTCGACGGGGAAGGGGAAGCCCTGACGCCGACCCGGTTCGACACCTTTGAACTGGAGAGTTTGATGGGGACGCCGTCGGCGGTGGCGCCGGTGCTCTCGGCCCTGTTCCATCATCTCGAACAGAGTTTCGACGGCCGGCCCACCCTGCTGGTGCTGGACGAGGCCTGGCTGTTCCTGGGCGAGACCGCCTTCGCGGCCCGGATCCGGGAATGGCTCAAGACCCTGCGCAAGAAGCGGGTCTGCGTGGTCTTCGCCACCCAGAGTCTCGACGATGTGGCGGCCTCCCCCATCGCGGCCAGCCTGATCGAGAGCTGCCCGACCCAGGTCTTTCTACCCAATCCCCGCGCCCTCGAGCCAGCCTCCGCCGAGCTCTACCGCGGCTTTGGCCTGAACCGGCGCCAGCTGGAGCTGATCGCCTTCGCCACCCCCAAGCGGGCCTACTATTGGCGCCAGCCGCGCGGGCGACGGCTGTTCGACCTGAGACTGACTGGCGTGGCGCTCGCCCTGTGCGGCTCGAGCGCGCCGGAAGACCAGACCTTGATCGACGACATTCTGGAGCGATCCGGATCTGACGACCGCCGACCGGGCGGCTTCGCCCGTGAATTCCTCAAAGCCAAGGGAGTGCAAAATGTGGATTCCGTTCTCGACGCCTTCGCCGGCCCGCTCGCGGCCGAATAGGCTCGCCTCGATCCTGGGGGCCGGCCTTGCGGCGGTCAGTCTGCTGGCATCGTCGCCGGCCCCGGCCCAACAGGTCGTGTTCGACCCCCGTAATCACATCGAGAACGCGCTGCAGGCGGCGCGTCAGCTGGAGAGCCTGGCCAATGAGGCGCGCAGCCTGGCCGCCTCCCCCTACAGCCACCTGACCCAGTCGAGTCAGTCGCTGCGAGACATGGCCGAACTGGCGCGGACCGCGCGCGGCATCGCCGGCTCGGTCCGCGGCCTGGAGCAGCAGTTCCGGAACCTGTATCCGGAAGATCTGTCGGGTTCCGACATGCTGAGCCTGCTGGAGCAGGGCCAGGCCAGGACCGCCAATGCCCGCCGCACCGCCGAGGATGTGGCCCGCACGGCCGCGGAACTGGAGCGAATGGGGCAGGGGCGGTCGCAACGCCTGGCCGGCGCCCTGTCGGCCAGTCAGGCGGCGACCGGCCAGACGGCGGCGGTGCAATCGTCCAACCAGCTTCTGGCGGTCCTGGCCGAGGACCTGGCGGCGTTGCGCACCATCATGCTGGCCCAGTCCCGCCTGCTGGCCGAGGCCACGGCGCGTGATGCGGCGGACCGGGCCTCCGGCGACGCCGCCCGTCGCCAGCGCTGGAGCCGTCAGGCCGCGGCGCCGACGGCGCCGCGCTTCAATCCCCTGTCCCATGCCCAGGACTGAGGGAGTCTGGCGATGACGGTCGGAGTTGAAACGCCCAATGAGCTGATGGTGGTGTTCTCCAACACCATCTCGGCCGGGTTCGACGCCCTCCAGGGGTCGGTCAACGGGGTCTTCAGCCTGCTGATCGCCCTCGTCGTCGCCCTGACCGGCATTCAGTGGGCCATGTCCCCGAACCGGGAGGTTCTGGCCTCCGGTTTCGGCAAGGTGTTGCTGATCGGCGCCTTCGCCTGGCTGATCAACGACTGGCAGCAGTTGTCCGAGACCGTCTACGCCGGCTTTCTGGAGCTGGGGCTGACGGCCGGCGGCGGTTCGCTGAGCCGCGAGGAATTCCTCAACCCCGGGGCCATCCTGGCCCAGGGCTGGGAGATCGTGAAGGTGCTCGGCGCGACGCCGGCACCCGTCGACAATCCCCTCGATATCGTCGGCAACATGGCCGACGCCCTGATCCTGGGCCTGGCCATGATCGGCATTATGCTGGCCTTCGCCGTGCTGGCGCTACAGATCATCGTCTCCCTGCTGGAGTTCAAGATCGTCACCCTGGGCGGCTTCGTGCTCCTGCCCTTCGGGATCTGGAACAAGTCCGCCTTCCTGGCCGAGCGACCGCTCGGCTATGTCGTCTCGTCCGGGCTGAAGGTGCTGGCCCTGGCCATCGTGGTCTCGGGCGCGCGGACGATCTTCGACCAGCTCCAGCCCTCGGCCAATCCCGACATCTACGAGGCCCTGACCATCCTGGTCGCGGCCATCCTGCTGGCCATGCTGGCCCTGTTCATCCCCAACCTGGCTTCGGCCCTGGTGACGGGCGGCCCGGCGCTGGGCGCGGGTGCGGCGCTGACCGGCGCTCTGGCCGTCGGCGGAGCGGGAGCCCTGGCCGGAGCGGGGATCGCCGGCGCCGGCGCCATGGCGGCCGGCGGCGCGGCCCGACTGGCCGGGCCGGCGCGAGCGGCGGCGGGCGCGAGTTCGGGACGACCGCCCATGCCGCCGAACCCGCCGGGACCCTCATCGACCGGGACGCCTTCGAACGACAATCCACCGCCGTCCGGGCCACGCCGTCCTTCGGGCGGAGCCATTACCCCGCCTCCGCCGTCAGGCGCGAGCGGCGTCAATGAGCCTGCCGCGGCCTGGCGACAGCAGGCCGAGCCCACAGGCGGCGGGGCGGGTGAACCCGCGGCGGAGGCGACCCCGTGGTCCGGCGCGGAGGGACCATCCGGCGGCGGCGGGCGCTCGCCCGGACCGATCGCGGCGGAGGCCCGTACCGCCCGGGCGGACTTTCATCGTGCCGCGTCACGACCGGCCACTGCCGCTGGATCAAATCCGCAGGGACGGTCCGCGGCCCTGCAGGCCTTCTTTGTCGCCAACGCCGGGCGCGGGTTGCTCCCGTCGGGCGAAACCAGCGGCGTCGTGTCGCCCAATCTGAAGACCGAGGAGTCCTGAGATGCACCCCTTCTTCCGGCCCAGACGGGCCCTGGCCTCCGCGCCTGAGCAAACCCCTTACCAGAGGGCCGGCCAGGTCTGGGACGACCGCATGGGCCTGTCCCTGGCCCATGCCCGCAACTGGCGCCGCATCGCCCTGGCCAATCTGGTGCTGGCCGGATTTCTCGGCGCCGGCTGGTGGGTCCAGGCGGACCGGGCCGTGGTCAAGCCCTTCGTGGTCGAGGTCTCCGACTGGGGCGAGACCCAGCGGATCACAGCCATCGGCGGGCGCTACGAACCCAATGAGGCCCAGATCGGTCATGCCCTCGCGGGATGGGTCCGCGACGTCCGTTCCAAGTCGATCGATCCCATCGTCATCCGCCAGAACTGGCTGCGGGCCTATGACCTGATGACGCCGAAGGCGGCAGCCTTCCTGAACGCCTGGGCCCAGGCCCACGACCCGTTCGCCGAGGTCGGGCGCGAGGCGGTCAATGTCGAGATTCTGAACGTGGTGCGCCGCACGGACCGGACGTTCGACCTGCAATGGCGCGAGACCCGCTTCGTCAACGGCCAGTCGGCGGGGACCGAGCGCTGGCGGGCCCTGATCACCACGACCGTCCAGCCGCCCCGCACGGAGGCCGAGCTGATGAAGAACCCCCTTGGACTGAAAATCGAGGATGTATCATGGACCCCCGACGCCTCCTGATCCTGACCGCCCTGGGCCTGTCGCTGTCAGGCTGCGCGGTTTTCCGCCACGACCGGGCGCCCGTGGCGCCCTGGGCGGGCCAAACGGCCGCCACGGTTCCAATAGAGGTGTCGACGTCGACGTCGACATCGACCGACGGTGCCGAACCGGCCGCCGCAGGCGTCGAGGGTCCTCATGCGCTCTCGCCGACGGAACAACCCTACGAGGCGGCGCCGGCTCGCGCGACGACCGTCACGTCGTCGGTGCCGCCGCGGGCCGGGGACACACTGACCGCGGACGCGCCGGCCGGCGCATCCGGGCGGCGGGCCATCGCCGCGGCCAATGCGACGGCGCGGGCCCCGTCGCGGGAGGACGCCTTCGTCGGCGGGGTCCAGGTCTTCACCTGGTCGCCGGGCCGGGTCTTCGAGGTCTGGACCGCCCCGCTTCGGGTGACCACCCTGACCCTGGCCCCGGGCGAAACCCTGGTGGCCAAGGCGGCGGGCGACACTGTGCGCTGGCAGATCGGCGAGGCGGTGTCCGGCGAAGGTGCGGGCCAGAGGACCCATGTACTGCTCAAACCCCTCGAGCAAGGCCTGGAAACCAACCTCGTCCTGACAACGAACAGGCGAGTGTATCTCGTTGATCTGAAAAGCGGCGGGGTCGACGCCTTCAACGCCGCCGTGGCCTGGGACGCGGACTCGATCCTGGGCGTTGGCGCACCGGTGGACGCCGGTGCGGCTGCGCCCGTCCGCGAGTCCGTCGTGATGCCGCAGGGCGAGCTCGACGCCCGCTACCGGATCGAGTCCCGGGGCGGGCGTCCGCGCTGGACCCCGACCTCGGTGTTCAATGACGGCCGGCGGACCTTCATCACCTTCGATGCGGACCTGCAGGTCGATGAGGCGCCGGTCCTGTTCGTCATCGCCCCGGACGGGGAGGCCCAGATGGTCAACTATCGGCAGGTCGGCGGCCTGTACGTCGTCGACCGGGTGTTCGACCGGGCCGAACTGCGTCTGGGCGACCGGCGGCCCCAAGTCGTCCGTATCCGTCGCCTTGCAGGAGCCCGTTCATGACCGACGTCGATCCCCTTCAGTCCGCCCCGGGGTCTCTCCCGCCCAAGGAGCCCGCGCCGGGCCTGACCGCCCGGGCGGCGCCGCCTCATGCCGTGCGCCTGCGTAAATCCGTGGTCCAGGTTCTGGTCATCGGCGGCGCCGTCCTGGTCTCGGGCTCCCTGGCCTGGGCCTTCGTGGTCCAGCCGGAGCTGCGCGACAGCGCCCGGGCGCGGCAGGCCGAGGCGCGCGAGGAGCAGACGCGCGGCGTCGTCCGGCCCTCAGAGGCGGTCACCGAACAGCCGGCCAGCTACGATCGTCTGCCCGAACCGCGCCTCACGGACAGACAGACTGAACCCGCCGAGGCGAACGAGCCGACTGTGCGGACCGCAGGGTCCTATCAGCCCGCCTATCGGCCGGCGGCGGCCGCGCGCGATCAGGGACCGAGCCCGCGTGAACAGGCGGCCCGCTCCGGCCTGTTTTTCGCAAACACGGGAGCTTCGCCCACGGGCTCAAGGGCGGGCCCGCAAGTGTCCGGCGCGGGTCGATCGCCCGTCGTCAGTCCGGATCATGATGCGATGTACAATGGCCATGTGCTGGTGGCGCCGCTGTCGCCGTTCGAGCTGAAGGCCGGGGCGATCGTGCCCGCGGCGCTTCTGACGGCCGTGGACACCTCGCGCGCGGGCCCCGTGATCGCGACCGTCACCCAGAATGTCTATGACTCCGTGAGCGGTCGCCACCTGCTGTTGCCGCAGGGCACGCGGCTGATCGGGTCGTCGGAGGGACGCAGCGCCTATGGCGACCGCCGGGCCTTCCTCACCTGGGAACGGCTGATCCTGCCCAACGGCAAGAGTCTGATCCTGACCAGTGAGCCGGGCGTGGACGCCCAAGGCGCGGTCGGCGTTCGCGGCCAGGTCGATCGCCGGCTGTGGCCCTTGCTCGTGGGGACGCTGTTCGCCGGCGCCATCACCACCCTGGGCCAGATCGCCCGGGATGACGACGGCGGCGCATCCGGAGGCCTGTTGGGCGACGCCGGGGACGCGGCGGCCATCGAGGGAGCCCAGGTCGGCGGGCGACTGGTGGACCGCGAACTGGAGGTGCGGCCTTCGATCCGGCTCCGCGCCGGGGCGCCCGTCCGGGTGATGATCACCCGGGACCTGATCCTGGAGCCCTATCGGCCATGACCGCCTCCCGGACCCACCGCAAACACTGGATCGCGCCGGGGTTGGCGTTGGTCGCCCTGACCGGTTTGGCTCTGATTGCGGATCACAGACCGGCGCCGGTGCTGATCAATGAAAGCGCCAGCCTGCCGCGGGGCGTCTACGTCCGCCTGCCCGGGGCCGCGCCTGCGCGCGATACAGTCGTCGCTGTCCCGCAACCCTCCGCCGTTCGCGCCTATCTGGGACAGCTCGGCATGCCCGACGACCTGCTGCTGATCAAACGGGTCGCCGCGGTCGGCGGCGACACCGTCTGCCGGCGGGACAACCAGCTGGTCACGCCTGGGCGCACACTGGTCGTCCAGGACCGGGACCGGCGCGGGGTCGCCCTGCCGACCTGGCGCGGGTGCCGCCGGCTCGGCGAGGAAGAACTGTTCCTGCTCGGCGACACGCCGTCGAGCTTCGACAGCCGCTATTTTGGTCCGATCTCTCGCTCCCGGGTGACCGGCGTCTATCGGGAGACCCTGACATGGTGAGAAGGATCTGGATCGCGACGGCCGCGCTGGTGATCACCGCGCCGGCCTCGGCTTCGGCCCAGAACGTGGACTGGGCCGAGGCCGGAGGAAGTCTGTTCGGGACGCTGGCGATCGAGTCGGCCGTCACGGACGCTCCGGACAGTCTGGAGGTTCCCCGGCTGGCGGTTCTGGACCAACCCTTTCGGGACGCCATCGAGGCCGCTGCCTTGGCGCACGGTCTGGACCCCAAGCTGCTTCACGCCCTGGTCATCACGGAAAGCGGCTACAGGGTGGATGCGCGCTCTCCCGTCGGGGCGGGCGGCCTGACCCAGCTGATGCCGGACACAGCCCGGGAGCTGGGCGTGGTCGACCGGTTCGACCCCGTCGAAAATCTCAGGGGAGGGGCCGACTATCTGGCGCGACAGATCCTGCGCTTCGGCGATCTGAGGCTGGCGCTGGCGGCGTACAACGCCGGCCCGGCGCGCGTGGCGAGACTGGGTCGGGTTCCGGACATAGCCGAGACCCAAGCCTATGTTGCGACTGTGGTGGATTGTTATCTGGCGCTGACGGCGGGCCAGGGCATCGTCAATGCCCGGCAGTGCCGTCCCCGCGGAGCCGGGCAATGATCGGGGAGACGGAGGATGGGGTGGAGATCGCTCCGGCGATCGACGAGCCGCTGCTGACGCGGGCGGAGGCCTCGATCTTCTTGGGCTCGTTCGGGATTCGACTGAAACCGGCCACCCTGGCGCGGCTGTGGTCCACGGGCGGCAACGGTCCCCCGTGCCGTCACATCCGGTCCAGGCCCTTCTATCCGCAAGACCTGTTGCGGGACTGGGCCCGGTCGCAGATTTCGGACATCCGCACCGCCGCGCCGCCTGCGGCGAGGGGGCGCCGTCGTGGCTGACCGGTTGAGCCGGGATGCCGCGACGGCCCCGACGATCGCGGCTCTGTTGGCGGACCCTGCCGCCAGTTTCGCGGTCAAGGCGGTGGCCCGGCGATGGGCGAGGCGCGATTGCGTCGATGCCGCGGTCGACGCTCGTACGCTTTGCACCGTCTTCGAAGCGGTTGCTGACCAGATGTTTGGAGGCGTGTCATGACGTTTGAACCCGAAGGCGAACCGATCGAGACGGGCGGGCCGGAGGACCGGCTTTTGCCGTGGGATCGGGTCCGGGACGTCACCGGCCTCAGCCGGTCGACCGCATGGCGCCTGCAGCAGGTCGGGGATTTTCCCGAACCCGTGCGCATCTCCCCCAACCGGGTGGGCTGGTGGGAAAGCGAGCTGACCGCCTGGAAGGCGACCCGGACGGTCCGGGGGCTGCCGCATCCCAAGCCGTTGGCCCGACCCCGGGAGCCGAAACTGATCCAGACCACGCGGTCGCCGCGCCGCAAGTCCGACAAGGAGGCGGTCGTCGCGACAGGCTCGGTCTCGCCGGCGCCTTCAGGCTCGGCCACCCCGGCGGTGCCGCCCCGACGGCGGAAGCGACCGGCATCCGCCGTTCAGATTGATTTCGGTTTCTAGCGTCGCATGGCCAGGTGCGACGGCGCGGAGCCAGGCCGGGTAGGTCGACAATCCCCGTCTAGAAGGTCTGGGGAAGGCGTAGTCTTATGCCGCGTTCGTCGGCCTCGGCCGGGTCCATGAAGGCGTTGCAGCTGTCCAGGACGTCCTGCGTGGCGCTGATTTCGGTCCAGGGAACTGCCGCCACCCATTTCTGCGCGAAATCCAGGCTGCGGATCAGGGTGTTTGGATTGTCGCTGTTTGAAAGCACCTTCAGTCCCGTCAGATAGTTGCTGCGGAAGATGGTCGGAATGATGATGCGCTCTTCGTCGGCGGCGACGAGTTCGGCGTTCATCATGATCCGGCCGATCCGGCCGTTGCCGTCCGTGAAGGGGTGAACCTCCGACACCAGGAACATCATGTAGACGGCCCGGGCGAAGGGTGTTTCCAGACTGTGATAGAGTTCAAGCCCGCGGGTCAGTGTGCCTTCGACGTGAGCGGGGTCCACGAATGTGGTCTGTCCCGCCCGATTGGCCTCATCCTTGAAGGCCCCCGGGTTCTTGTCTGGACGGCCCGCCATGAGCGCGGCATGCCGGCGTTTGAGAATATCGAAGAACTCGGGAGCGTCGCGCGGTGTCCTGGCCATTTCGACGGGATCCGAAACCAGCCTCCAGGTACCGAGGATGTCGTGAGCGTCGGAAGGACGGTCACGGGGGATGACGTTGCGAAACACGATGTCGGCGGCTTCGCTGACCTCGAACTCCGTGCCTTCGATGAAGTTGGAAAAATAGGCCTCAAAAAAGGACAGGCTTGACCGTCCTTCCGCCGGACGTTCGGCGGCGGGGCGGATGACGGGCGCCGTTGCTCTCAGTTCCCGATGCAGAAGTTCGAAACGCGCGAGCCGTTCAGGATCGAAGGGAAAGCCGGAACGGCGCGCCTGGGCTCCGTCCGTGACCAGGGGCTCATCGCGCGTGCCGAGAAGGGCTCCAATCAGTCTTTCCAGGGTTTCGCACTCCACGTCGCGCCCGATCATGGGCGCGATCCGGCGCGCCTCGTCCCTGAGCCTGTTGGCCGCTTCATCGCCCCCGCGACGAATGAGGGTGTCGAGATGGGTTTCGATCTCACTGCGCGTCAGGGTGCGCGGTACGTCTCCACCGCGCCGACGGGAGGGGGCCATGTTGTCGAGATAGGCCCTCGCCGTCGAGGAGAGGAAGAGATTGCCGACGAACGGAAGGTCGGTGGGCTGAGGGGGCGCCCCTCGGCGGGTCCGGATCGTCACGCCCGGCAATTCGATGTCGCGCTTGCGATCGGAAACGACGAAGACCGAGCCGTCGGCCGCCGGCTTGTTCTCGATCGCGGTTCGGTCGGCGATCAGCGCGCCGGGGATATAGGCGCCGACAAGGGTCCATAGATGCCGCCCGACAATTTGCTCGGGCGGGTCCACGAGATTGCGGGTATACAGCTTGGACCCGATCTGCCGGAGCTCGCCCTGGCTGACCGCGCGCGATACTGCGGTCGCCGTCTCACTGGTGGAGACGAAGATTTCCGGAAAGTCTTGCACGGGGGATTTGGGCATTAATCGGCTCCTCCGTCCCTGTTTAGCAAGAAAATGGGACTTAGGCGCGCAATTTTGAAAGCTTTCGGGGTTTAAGCTCTGTGTCTTGACGAGAGCGAGCAGGTCTGCGGGCTCTCGGCGGTCCCTGCCATTGACCCAGCCGGTGGCCACGGCTGGCTTCACCCCGCACAGCAGGAGAGCTTCGAGACATCCATGTCGAAGGTCTGGGCCGCCAGTTTCAGGCCTTCGACCGTGGTCAGATAGGGGAAGATCGTCGCCCCGAGTTCGGCCGCCGTCATGCCGTGTTTGATCGCCAGCACCATCGTCTGGATCGCGTCCACGCCTTCGGGGGCCATGATCTGCCCGCCGAGGAGGCGGTCCGTCGCCTTGTCCGCGACCAGTTTGATCAGCCCGCGTGTATCGCGCGCCGCCAGCGCCCGCGGCACCTGGTCGAGCGGGAGCAGGGACACCTTGATATCTATCCCCCGCGCCCTTGCCGCCGTTTCGGTCAGACCGACGCTCGCGACCTGCGGGTCGGTGAACACCACCGCCGGCATGGTGCTGTTGTCGTAGCGATGGTCATTGCCGCCGACGGCATTGAGCGCCGCCAGCTTCGCGCCATAGGCCGCCATATAGACGAATTGGTCACGCCCGGTGACGTCCCCCGCCGCGTAGACGCCAGCCACGGTGGTCTCGAGATAGTCGTCGATGATAATGCCGCCGTTGCGCGAAAGCTCGATGCCCTGTGCCTCCAGTCCCATGCCGTCACTGTTCGGCTGGCGGCCCGTCGCGATCAGCACCTGCTCTGCGGCGATGACCTCGACCGCCGCATCCCGGTCGCGCGCCGCGCCCTTGCCGGGCGGACGGTCGCA
>Ga0114898_1000471_pt1 | contig 31256 bp, 27 predicted proteins | sample Malvired_Geostar_FD_83496 | JGI IMG/M metagenome (GOLD analysis project Ga0114898, IMG submission 83496) | Marine viral communities from the Global Malaspina Expedition - Malaspina viral metaG DeepMed_Geostar | ecosystem: Environmental > Aquatic > Marine > Oceanic | place: Mediterranean Sea...
ACCGCGGACCTTCCCGAACCTCCACCCCCACTGGACGCCGACCACCAGAAGTTGTGGTCGGCACTGGGTCACGACCCCACGGATATGGACCAGCTGGTCGCGCGCACCGGATTGACGCCTGCACAGCTGTCCTCCATGCTGCTGCCAATGGAGCTCGAGGGTCGCGTCACGGCGCAGCATGGCCGGTACTTCCGCAACCGCTGACCCATTGCCTGAAGGGTCGACGGTTCCTGTCTACTCCAGACCCACCGCGCCAACTGCGGCGCAGGCCGAGGGCAAATGAAAGAAAGCATTCTTGACGTCCTGCTGTACCTCTTCGAGCACTACTTCGCCGAGGATGCGGACCTGGTCCGCGATCGAGACAACCTGCAGAGCGGCCCCCTGTTCGACGAGCTGGGCCAGGCCGGCTTCAGCCCGGCCGAGATCAACAAGGCCTTCGAGTGGCTCGACGAGCTCGCCAACCAGCGCCCGCCGGCAACCCCTGCGCGCGCCGATGGCCCGACCCGGGTCTATGCGCCGCAGGAGATGGACCGGCTGGATGCGGAGTGCCGGGGTTTCCTCCTGTTCCTGGAGCAGCACAGCGTGCTCGATGCCGGCCAGCGCGAGCTGGTGCTCGACCGGGCGATGGCGCTCGACCAGGACGAGGTCGACCTGGACGACCTCAAGTGGGTGGTGCTGATGGTGCTGTTCAACCAGCCCGGCAGCGAGGCCGCCTATGCCTGGATGGAGACCCAGATGTTCGCCGACGAGCCCGAGCCCGTGCACTGAGGCACGGGGGTGGCGGCCGGTCGACGGCTGCGGCACTATTCCTGAACGGCCGCATCGCGGAGAGCGACGTGGCCGTTTCCATTTCCGTTTTTCCATTTCCGTGTTGAACGCCGTCGAGGGGGACGACGAATGACCGATGCTGCCCAGACACCCGCCATCGCCTACGCCGGCTTCTGGAGGCGCTATGCCGCGCTGTTCCTGGATGGCCTGATCTACGCCGTGCCACTGACGCTGGTGGGGATGGTGCTCGCTTTCGTAGTGGCTGCCATGGTCGGTGAAGACGCCGCCATGGTCGCGTTCAACCTAACCTACTACGGCCTGTTCCTGCTGGTCTCGCCGCTGTATTTCGCGCTGCAGGAAAGCTCCCGCCACCAGGCCACGCTGGGCAAGCGCGCCCTGGGCATCAAGGTCACCGACCGCGACGGCAACCGCATCGGCTTCGGGCATGCGCTCGGCCGCTGGTTCGCCGCCGCGCTGAACTACATCACCTTCTACATCGGCTACATGATGGCGGGCTGGACCGGGCGCAAACAGGGGCTGCACGACATGGTCGCCGGCACCCTTGTCGTGGACCGATGGGCATGGACCGAGCATCCGGAGCGACAGCGGCACAAGCTTCCGGGCGTCGCAGTGGCCATCATCGCCCTGGTGGTCGTCTTCGTGGGGCTGGCGGTGCTCGGGATCGTCGCGGCCATCGCCGTGCCGGCCTACAACGACTACACCCTGCGCGCCCGCGTGGCGGAGGCCTATGCCACCACCGCGCCCTCACGGGCGGAGATCGAGGACGCCATCCTTGCCGGCACCTGCCCGGAAGCGGGCGACACCCCGCTCGGATCGCCTTCGGTGGCGGGCATGCGGGTAGGCACCCTGCCAGATACCGGTGGCTGCGGCATCGAGCTGACCCTGGCCGCGGATCTCAATGAGGAGCTCGCCAACGGGATGCTCTGGCTCGAGTACGACGCCGAGGCCCGGGAATGGGTGTGCTGGTCCGACCTGGCCGACAAGGTGCTCCCGGCAAACTGCCGCGGCTGAGGATCCGACGCGGCCCGGGGGAGGCGGTCGTCACTGACCGGGGGACGCAACAACCGGTACCATGGCCCGCGGTCGCGCTTCCGCTCCTTCCGGGGCAGAGCTTGACAACTGCGCCGGCCGCGTGATTCCACTATTAATAGAAGATGGCTGCAGGCGCCCGCGACCCCCGGTTGCGGGCGTTGCGTTCTTTGACCGCCGGCCATCCGCTTCACGCCGCGCCCCCGCCCCCAACGACAGGCTTTGCCTCGTATGGCCAAGAACCTCCTCATCGTCGAGTCCCCCGCCAAGGCCAAGACGATCAACAAGTACCTGGGCAAGGACTTCATCGTCCTGGCCTCCTACGGTCACGTGCGTGACCTGGTGCCGAAGGAGGGCGCGGTGGATCCGGACGCCGGCTTCGCCATGCGCTACGACCTCATCGAGAAGAACGAAAAGCACGTCGAAGCCATCGCCAAGGCTGCCAGGAAGGCCGAAGCCGTCTTCCTCGCGACCGACCCGGATCGCGAGGGCGAGGCGATCAGCTGGCACATCGCGGAAATCCTGCGCGAACGCGGTCTGCTCGACGGCAAGCCGCTGCGGCGCGTGGTGTTCACTGAAATCACCCCCCGCGCGATCAGCGAGGCGATGACCCGCCCGCGCGACATCGCCGCGCCGCTGGTCGACGCCCAGCAGGCGCGTCGGGCACTGGATTACCTGGTCGGCTTCAACCTTTCGCCGGTGCTGTGGCGCAAGGTGCAACGGGGGCTGTCGGCCGGCCGGGTGCAGTCGCCGGCACTGCGCATGATCGTCGAGCGCGAGGAAGAGATCGAAGCCTTCAAGGCGCGCGAGTACTGGTCGATCGAGGCCGAGTGCCAGCACCCGAGCCAGGCTTTCTCTGCGCGGCTGACCAAGCTCGACGGCAAGAAGTTCGAGCAGTTCACCATCACCGACGGCGAGACCGCCGAAGCGGCCCGGCAGCGCATTGCCTCCGCGGCCAGTGGCGCGCTCCACGTCACCGACGTCACCAGCAAGGAACGCAAGCGCCGCCCGGCCGCGCCATTCACCACCTCCACGCTGCAGCAGGAGGCCGCGCGCAAGCTCGGCTTCACTACCAAGCGCACCATGCAGGTCGCGCAGAAACTGTACGAAGGCGTGGCGCTGGGCGACGAAGGCACCGTCGGCCTGATCACCTACATGCGTACCGACTCGGTGGCGCTGTCGGTGGATGCGGTGGCGGAGATCCGCGACGTGATCGCCCGGGACTACGGTACCGGTGCCGTGCCCGACCAGCCGAACGTCTACAAGTCCAAGTCCAAGAACGCGCAGGAGGCCCACGAAGCGGTGCGCCCCACGTCCGCGCTGCGTACGCCGGCCTCGGTGTCGCGCTTTCTCGAGGACGACGCCCGCCGCCTGTACGAGCTGGTGTGGAAGCGCGCGGTGGCCAGCCAGATGGTGCCGGCCACCCTCAACACGGTTTCAGTCGACCTTGCCGCCGGCAGCGAGCACAGCTTCCGCGTCTCCGGCACCACCGTGATCGATCCCGGCTTCCTGGCCGTCTACGAGGAAGGCAAGGACGCCAAGGCCGCCGACGCCGAGGACGAGGGCCGCAAGCTGCCGGCGATGAAGACCGGCGACCGCATCCCGCTCGACCGCATCCATGCCGACCAGCATTTCACCGAGCCGCCGCCGAGGTACTCCGAAGCGAGCCTGGTCAAGGCGCTGGAGGAATACGGTATCGGCCGTCCTTCGACCTACGCGTCGATCATCGCCACGCTCCTGTTCCGCAAGTACGTGGAGCTGGAGAACAAGCGCTTCCACCCCTCCGACGTCGGCCGCGCGGTGAGCAAGTTCCTGTCCAGCCACTTCACCCGCTACGTCGATTACGACTTCACCGCCAAGCTCGAGGATGAGCTGGATGCGGTGTCGCGCGGCGAGGAAGAATGGATCCCGCTGATGGAGCGGTTCTGGAGCCCGTTCAAGGAGATGGTCGACGACAAGATGGAGTCGGTCGACCGCAGCGAGGCCACCGGTGCGCGCGAGCTTGGCACCGACCCCAAGACCGGCAAGCCGGTGAGCGTGCGGCTGGGTCGCTACGGCCCCTACGCGGCGATCGGCAGCACCGCCGAGGATGCCGAGGACAAGCCGAAGTTCGCCTCGCTCCGCCCGGGGCAGAGCATGCACACGATTTCCCTGGAGGACGCGCTGGAGCTGTTCAAGCTGCCGCGCACCCTGGGCGAGCACAACGGCGAGGAGGTCAGCGTCGGCATCGGCCGCTTCGGGCCGTTCGCCAAGCGCGGCAGCGTGTACGCCTCGCTGAAGAAGGAGGACGACCCGTACAAAGTCGACCTGGAGCGCGCGGTGTTCCTGATCGAGGAGAAGGAAGAAATCGCGCGCAACCGGATCATCAAGGAGTTCGAGGGCAGCGACATCCAGGTCCTCAATGGCCGCTACGGCCCGTACATCAGCAATGGCCAGCTCAACGGCAAGATCCCGAAGGATCGCGAGCCGGCCTCGCTGACCCTGGAGGAAGTGACCAAGCTGTTGGAGGAAACCGGCAAGCCCGCCCGCGGGCGCTTCGGCAAGAAGGCCGCCAAGAAGGCCCCGGCGAAGAAGGCCGCGGCCAAGAAGGCGCCTGCCAAGAAGGCGACGAAGAAAGCCGCGAAGAAGACAGCGAAAAAGGCCACGAAGAAAACGGCCACGAAGAAAACGGCCAAGAAGACGACAAAAAAGACCGTCGCCAAAAAGACCGACGCCTGACTGCGCTTCTGTAGGAGCGGCTTCAGCCGCGATCGGATGACTGGTCGCCCGCCGGCTCCACGATCGCGGCTGAAGCCGCTCCTACAAATGACCTTACCCGTTCGAACCCGGACATGAATCCCGACCTTGCCCCCGCCATCGCCGCCCTGCGAACCGGCGGCATCATCGCCTACCCCACCGAGGCGGTCTGGGGGCTGGGCTGCGATCCGTTCGACCAGCATGCCGTCCAACGCCTGCTGGCGATCAAGCAGCGTCCGGTCGAGAAGGGACTGATCCTGCTGGCCGGGGATGTCGCCCAGCTTTCGGGCCTGGTGGACTGGGACGTCCTGCCGCCCGGTCGTCGCGAGCTCGTCCTGGCCACCTGGCCCGGCCCGCATACCTGGGTGGTTCCGGCAACGCCCAGGGTGCCGGCATGGGTCACCGGGGCGCACCGCGCGGTGGCCGTCCGCGTGAGCGCCCACCCGGTAGCGGCATCGCTGAGCCGCGGCTTCGGCGCTCCGCTGGTCTCGACCAGCGCCAACCTCTCCGGCCAGCCACCCGCACGCACGCGCGAAGCGCTGGACCCCGCACTGCTTTCAAAGATCGACGCGGTGACACCCGGGCAAGCCGGCGAGCTGGCGGCACCGACGCCGATCCGCGACGCCCGCGACCTCGGCATCCTGCGGAACTGAATGCCACCACGGCGCCGGCTTTCCCGCCCGTCGCTCCGGGCGCAAGATGTCGGGATGCTGCGCTCCGGACTTTCCATCGCCGTCCTGCTGATCGCGACGCTGGCCTGGCCCGCAGCGCTGGCGGCGGCCGCGGACATCACCATTTACCGCTGCACCGGCCCCGATGGCGCCGTGACCCTCAGCGACGACCCGTGCCCGAAGGGCCAGCAGCAGGAGACCCGGACCATGCAGAGGCCGGAGGATCCGCCGCCGCGCCCGGTCCTGCCGGCCGCCCCTGCGGCGGCCGCTCCCGAAACCAGCCTGCCCACCCCCGCGGCGCCGGTCCGGCGCCAGGTGGTGGTGGTCCATGCGCCACCACCGACCTATGAGTGCACCACGCCGGATGGCGAGGTCTACACCAGCGACAGCCCGGCGGGGAACCCGCGCTGGGTGCCGATGTGGACGCTGGGCTACCCGGTGTACCACGGTCCGTACCGTCCCCGCCCCGGGCTGCCCCCGGTGCGGCCGGCAGTATCCGGCGGTGACAACGGGCTGGTCTTCGACAACGTAGGTCGCCCGACGCCTCGGCCGCCCACGGGAGACGGGCTGCGCCCCGCGGCGCCCGTCGGTTCGAACGCGCCCTACGGCGCTGGCACATGGATCCGGGATCAGTGCCACCCGATCCCCCCGGCCGAGGTCTGCGAGCGGCTGCGGGACCGGTCACGTGAGCTGTGGCGCGGGTACAACAGCGCCCTGCAGAGTGAGCGGGAAGCGATCATTACGGAGCGCCGGGCCATCCAGGCCCGCCTCGACATGGAATGCCCTGAATGAACCTCCCGCAATTCGGATCGGCCCTCCTGCTGGCCGGCCTCCTCGGAGGCGCCTCGAGCACCGTCCTGGCGCAGGACAGCGTGGTGATCTATCGCTGCACCGACGCCAGTGGCGAACTCACCGTACAGAACGACCAGCCCTGCCCGAAGGGCAGTCGCCAGGAGCGCCGGGTGATGGAGTCCGATCCGGTGCCAGTCATGCCCCCGGCCCCATCCGGCCCGGCTTCGCCACCGGCAGCTCCGGAGCCGCTCGGCCCCCTGGTGCCACTCGCGCCGATGCCGCAACCGACGGCGGCCGCCGTGGACGCCGCGCCACCGGCGGAAGCGGATGAACCCCCGCCCCTGTTCGCCTGCCGCACCTGGGACGACCGACGCTACCTGCACGACGATGGCTCGCCGCCCGAACGCTGCGCTCCGCTGCGCACGCATGGACTCGATGGCAGCCGCACCGGCGGCGCGGGCGCAGCCTGCGAGGTGCGGCGCGACACCTGTGAAGCGGTACCGAAGGAAGACCTGTGCAACCAGTGGGCGGTCCGCCTGCGCGATGCGGAGGCGGACCTGCAGTTCGGCCGGGGCGATGCCGGGACGGTGGCGGCCCTGGTGGAGCGCGTCCGAACTGTCATCGCCGGCAGTCATTGCGCGCCCTGAAGACGCCGGTTGCGTTCTCCGTCGTCAGCGGCTGCGCTTTCGCGCCGGCGCCTTCTTCACGACCCGGCTGGCCTTCGGCTTCTCCCTCACCCAGATCACCTGTTCGTCCCGGCGCACGTCGAACAGGCCGGTAGCCTCGATCAGGTCGCTCAACTTCCGGTACCCGTAGTTGCGCGGATCGAGCGAGGCCTGGTTGCCGATCTGCTGCCCCACGGCGCCCAACTGTGCCCACCCGTCTTCCCCACCGGCCGAATCCACCGCACCCCGCAGCATCTGCAGCAGGCGCGCGTCCGACTGCAGTTCCGCCGTTCCCTTCGCCTCGGCCGCGGCAGTGGTTCCCGCATCCTGCCGTTGCCCAAGGGCTTCGACGTAGGTGAACTTCGAGCAGGCGTTGACGAAGGGTTCGGGCGTCTTCTTCTCGCCGAATCCGTAGACCTTGACGCCATCGGTGAGCAGGCGCATCACCAGTGGCGTGAAGTCGGCATCGCTCGACACGATCGCGAACCCGTCCAGGGTGCGCGCGTACAAGAGGTCCATGGCATCGATGACCATCGCCATGTCCGAGGCGTTCTTGCCGCGGCTGTAGGCGAACTGCTGGACCGGCCGGATCGCGTACTGGTGCAGGCACGCTTCCCAGCCTTTCAGGTGCGGATTCTTCCAGTCGCCATAGGCGCGGCGCACGTTGGCGACGCCGTAGCGGGCCACCTCGGCAAGGATCACGTCGACCTTGGCCGCAGGCGCATTGTCGGCGTCGATCAACAGGGCGATTCGCTTTTCATTCTCGGCCATCGGGTGGCTCCTCGGGAGACCCGTCGAGCCTAGCACCGGGCCTGGTGCGGCCGCCGCGCAAAAGCAAACGGCCCGGTTTCCCGGGCCGTCAGTTCAGCATGCACAGGCGGGATCAGGCGGCGAACAGCGCCCGCATCTTCTTCAGCGCGTTGGCTTCGATCTGGCGGATGCGCTCCGCGCTCACGCCGTACTCGTCGGCCAGGTCCTGGAGCGTCACCTTGTTCTCGCTGCCCAGCCAGCGGCGCGCGATGATGTCGCGCGAGCGCTCGTCGAGCTTGCCCAGCCCCTCGTGCAGCAGCGACACCTGGCTGTCCTCCTCGTCCTCGCGCTCGTAGATCTGCGAGGGATCCTCCTCGTGCGTGCGCAGGTAGGCGGCAGGTGACGGCGGTGCATGGTCGTCGTCCTCGCTCGCCGGCGCATCGAAGCCGATGTCGCGCCCCGACAGGCGGGATTCCATCTCCAGCACTTCGCGCTCGGAGACGTTGAGGTCCTTGGCCACCAGCCGCACTTCCTCGGCGTTCATCCAGCCCAGGCGCTTCTTGCTCTTGCGCAGGTTGAAGAACAGCTTGCGCTGCGCCTTGGTGGTCGCGACCTTCACGATGCGCCAGTTCTTGAGGATGAACTCGTGCATCTCGGCGCGGATCCAGTGCACGGCGAAGCTGACCAGGCGCACGCCCTGGTCGGGGTCGAAGCGCTTGACCGCCTTCATCAGGCCGATGTTGCCCTCCTGGATCAGGTCGCCCAGCTGCAGGCCGTAGCCGTTGTAGCCGCGTGCGACGTGCACCACGAAGCGCAGGTGCGAATGGACCAGCTCGCGGGCGGCGTCGAGGTCTTCGTCATCGCGGTAGCGGCGCGCCAGTGCCTGCTCGTCCTCGACAGACAGCACCGGAATTTTGTGCACCGCACCAATGTAGGCATCCAGCGAACCCAGCGGGGTCAACGCATTGAGCGAAGGCACCGGCAGGCTGTTGGAGACAAGGGCGTTCGAAGCGGCGGTCTGGGTCATGTGGGCAATATTAGCAGTCGCGATGAGTGAGTGCTAAGGGCATGAAAGGGGTTTCATCATCCCGTTCATAGAACAATAAGGCGCCCCATCGGGTGGATAAGACTGCCAGCGCGCGCGTAAGTTCCCGGTCAAGGCCCCAGCGGCTGGACGTGTAGGAGCGACGTAAGTCGCGACACGCGTCACCGCAGGTTTGCTGCGAGGGCCGGAAGGATGGCGGTCGCGACTTACGTCGCTCCTACCGGCGGCAGTGACCAGTCGACGGGCCTGCCGCCGCGGCGCACGAGGTACTCGTTGGCGGCCGAGAAGTGGCCACATCCGATGAAGCCACGGTGCGCCGAAAGCGGCGAAGGGTGCGGCGCCTTCAGCACCCGGTGGCGACTGCGATCGATCACCGCCCCCTTCTTCTGGGCGTAGCTGCCCCACAACATGAATACCAGGTCCTCGCGCTCCCGCGCCAGGGTTTCGATGACGTGGTCGGTGAAGCCCTCCCAGCCACGCCCCTGGTGCGCACCGGCCCGGCCCTCCTCCACCGTCATTACCGAGTTGAGCAGCAGCACCCCCTGCCGGGCCCACGGCAGCAGGCACCCGTGGGCAGGCCTGGGGATGCCCAGGTCGCGCTCGATCTCCTTGTGGATGTTGAGCAGGGACGGCGGCACCGGGACTCCGGGCCGTACCGAGAAGCACAGGCCATGCGCCTGTCCGGCCCCGTGGTACGGGTCCTGCCCGAGGATCACCACCCGCGTCGCGTCGAAAGGCGTGGCTTCGAAAGCCGAGAAGATCTCGGGGCCCGGCGGAAAGATCCTTGTGCCCTGCGCGCTGCGCTGGCGAAGGAAATCGGACAGCTCGCGCATGTCTCCGCGCTGCAGGTAGTCCCCGACGCGTGCTTTCCAGGTCGGCTCCAGCTTGATGCGTTCTTCGGTCATCGGCAGGTTCCGGGACTGCACGTTACGGCTTCTGTCCCATGGGGACTTCCTTCGGGCGTAGGAGCGGCTTCAGCCGCGATCATGTCTCATTGGAGCGACCGGTCCCCGGGTCGCGGCTGAAGCCGCTCCTACACATCCGGGGAAGCCCCAAGGGGACCAGAAGGCAGGGCGCAGCTACGCCAGCTTCGAGAGGCGCAGCTGGAACAGCGTCTTGGTCACCAGCAGACGCTCCTCGATCGGCTTCAGCACGAGGTCGTTGGCGCCTGCACGCAATAGCGCGCTCTGGTTCTCCGGATTCGCGTCGCCGGTCATCACCAGCACCGGCAGCCGGCGCTTGCCATAGCCGTATTCCCGGCGCACGCGCTCCAGCAGGTCTTTTCCCTCGAGCTCGCCCTTCAGGTAGACGTCGGTCAGGATCAGGTCGGTGCCGATGTCTTCACCACCCCGGTGGCTTTCCAGGTGCTCGAGTGCTTCCTCGACGCCGACGAAGTGGAGCACCTCCATCTGCTGGCGCTCGAGCATGCGCTTGGTGGCCAGTGCGACCACCCGGCTGTCCTCCACGTAGAGCACGCGCGCCCCGGGTATCGACTCGGGCTGGACATAGCCGCGGATGAAGGCCGCCAGTGCGGTGTGGCCCAGCGACTTGTCGAAGTAGTCGGTCACGTCCTCGGTGAACTGCCGCGACTCCAGGTGCGACTGCGCATCACCCGAGACCACGATCACCGGCACGTAGGCCTGTCCGGCGGCCTCGCGCACTGCACGGGCCAGCTCGATGCCATCGCCGTCGGGCAGCGACAGCGAAGTGGTCACCAGGTCCACCGGGCCATCCGCCAGCGCGGCGCGGGCTTCGGCAATGCTCGCGCATGCCAGCACCCGGGCGTTCTCCACTTCCTTCGCGAGCACGTCGCCGATCAGCTTGCGCACCAGCCGGGAACCGTCCACCACCATGATGCGGGGGGAGTCGGTCACCACGTGTCGCAGCTTTTCGGGGCCTTCGCTCATGTCTCAGGTATCCGTGGGGCGTGTCTGTCGCAGGTAGTGTCCGGTCACCAGGCCGGCGCCGATCCAGCCAAGGACGCTGGCACCGACCACGATGAAGACGGCATGTTGCAGGCTGAAACCCTGCAGCGCGAATCCGCTGCCATAGCTGCGTGCCAGGTCCGCCAGCGGCGCGCGCAACGACAGGTCCGCGGCCGTCAGCAGGGCAAGCGCCAGTGCGCCGGCCACCGCTCCGTAGCACGCACCCAGGTAGAGGAATGGCCGGCGGATGAAGCCGTCGGTGGCGCCCAGCAGTTGCAGCACCTCGATTTCTTCGCGCCGCTGCTGGATGTCCAGCCGCACGGTGTTGCCGACCACCAGCAACGCGCCCAACCCCAGCATCGCCGCAAGCACCCAGGCCAGGCGACCGCCAAAGCGCAGCCAGCCGTCCAGCCGTTCACGCCAGGCGGCGTCGTGCTGCACGATGTCCGCCTCCGGCAATACCTCCAGTGACTCGGCCAGGCCCTCGCCGGCGCCCGTCGGGACCACCAGCAACAGGCTCGGCAACGGATTGTCTTCCAGGCTCGCCAACGCGGCTCCCAGCCCGGAGCTTGCGCGCAACTCCTGCAGGCCCTGCTCCGGCGTCTTCAGCTCGACCTCGGCGATGTCGGGACGGGCGCGCAGCTGCTCGGCCAGCTCCCGGGCGCGAGGCAGCTCCACTTCGGGCTGCAGGTACAGGCTGACGCGGCGCGCTTCCTGGACGTCGCCGGCGAACCGCTCCACGTTCGCCAGCGCCGCCCACAGGCCCAGCGGCAAAGCCAGCGCCATGCCCATCACGCCAATGGTGAGCAGGGTCGAACCCGGCTTGCGCAGCATCCGGCCGAAGCTCGCCACCAGGCTGTAGACATGGTGGTCGAACCAGGTACCGAAGCGGTTGCGGCCGGGCTTGAGCCTTTCGTGGGCGGTGGCTGCACTCATTCGGCCAGGTCCTCGGGCGGGATGTCGTCCACCAGCTGGCCCTGGTTGAGCACCAGCACCCGTTTGCGCATCCGCTTCACCAGCGCCAGGTCATGGCTGGCGACCAGCACGCTGGTGCCGCGTTCCGGCAGGGACTCCAGCAGCGACATGATCTCGGCCGAGAGGGTCGGGTCGAGGTTGCCGGTCGGCTCGTCGGCTACCAGCAGAGCGGGCTCGCCGACGATGGCACGTGCGATTCCGACCCTCTGCTGTTCGCCCGCCGACAGTTGCGCCGGCAAGGCCTGCGACCGCGTGCCCAGGCTGACCCGGTCGAGCACCGCGCGCACGCGCTTGTTGATCTCCGCCCGCCGCAGCCCCTGCAGCAACAGCGGCAATGCGACGTTGTCGGCCACGCTGCGATCGCCCAGCAGGCGATGGTCCTGGAACACCACGCCGACCTCGCGCCGGTGCATGGCGATCCTGCGGCCACGCACGCGCATCAGGTTCTTCTCGCCGAACAGTACGGCGCCCCGGGTCGGACGCTCGGCCAGGTGCACCAGCTTCATCAACGTGGTCTTGCCCGCGCCGGAATGGCCGGTGATGAAGAGCATCTCCCCGGACCCGACTTCGAAGCTGACCTCGCGCAGGGCCTGCTGGCCGCCGCCGTACTGCTTGCTGACGTTGTCGAAGCGCAGAACGCTCATCGCGCACCTGTCGAAGACGATGGCGCCAAGTATCGGCGGGGGCGGCAACGATGGCTAGGGCGGCGGCCCGTGCCGCCCTGCCGGTGGACCCGTTGCCGGATCCACGAAACCCTCAGTGGCGGGAGCTGGGCTCGCGGGTGACCAGCGATTTCAGGCCGCGCTTGATGCGACCGAACAGACCGGGCTTTTCACCGTCGGCATCGGCTGGCGCCTTGGCGCGGGGTGGCACCTTGTTGGCGGCCACCTGGCGGGGCGCACGCGGGCCGCGCGCTTCGGTTTCGGCAGAGGTGGCGGACGGCGCGCGGGCCGGCTTCGCCGCATTGCCTTGCGCCTGTCCACCCTCGACGGCCTGCCCCTCGACCTTGCGGCCGCCACGACGCCGGCGGCGCTTGCGCGGCGGGCGCTGCTGCTCCCCCGTCGCCGGGTCGACCGCCGCCGGGGTCGCCTTCGCAGTGTCCGGGGCAGGCTGCGCCGTGGCTTCCGGCGCACCTGCGTCCTCACCAGAGCGTGGCTTGCCGGCAGCGGCATCGCGGCGGGGGCGACGAGCACCGCGTGCGCCTTCGCCCGCGCCGGGTCCACGCCCACCGGCACCACGGCCGGCGCCGGCGTGGCCCTTGCCGCGCCCGCCACCACGGCGTTCTTCCTCGGCGGCGCGCTGCTCGCGGGCCTCCTTGAAGATCGCGCCGATGCTCTCTTCCTCGGCGTCGTCCCCGTCATCGCTCTCGGGACGCTCGCGCTTGGGTCGCGGCAGCGCCACCAGCAGGTCCGCCTCGACCGGCGCGGTCGGCAGCTTCTGCTCGATGTAGGTCTCGATGTCGGGCAGGCTCATCGCATAGCGCTCGCAGGCGAAGCTGATCGCGTCGCCCTCGGCACCCAGGCGCGCGGTGCGCCCGATCCGGTGCACGTAGTCCTCGGCATCGAACGGCAGGTCGTAGTTGTAGACGTGGCTGACGCCATCGATGTGCAGGCCACGGGCGGCGACGTCGGTGGCGACCAGCAGCTCCAGCTGGCCCTTCTGGAACTTGTTCAGCAGGGACTCGCGCTTCTTCTGCGGCACGTCGCCGCTGAGGACGCCGACGCGGTAGCCGGCCCGCTCCAGCGCACGGGCGACCCGCTCGACCCAGGCCTTGGTGTTGACGAAGACCATCGTGCGCGCACCCTCGCTGCGCGACAGCAGGCCCAGCAGCAGCGGGATCTTCTCCTCGTCGGAGGGGAAGTACACCAGCTGGCGCACCTTGGCATTGGTGATGAACTCCGACTCCACCACCAGCTTCTCGGGCTCGTTCATGTGCTCGTAGGCCAGCTCCAGCACGCGGTGGCTGAGGGTGGCGCTGAACAGGAGGGTCTGGCGCTCGGTGCGGATCGGCATGCGCCGCAGGAGGAAGCGGATGTCCTTGATGAAGCCCAGGTCGAACATCCGGTCGGCCTCGTCCAGCACGCAGATCTCGCAGGCGTGCAGGCTGACCACCTTGTGCTGCTTCACGTAGTCGATCAGCCGGCCGGGGGTGGCGATGATCACGTCCACGCCCTGCTGCAGCAGCTCGCGCTGCTTGTCGTAGTCGACGCCGCCGTAGACCAGCGCGAACTTCAGCCCCAGTTCGCTGCCGAACTTGACCGCGTCCTTGTGGATCTGGATCGCCAGTTCACGGGTCGGCGCCAGGATCAGCGCGCGCGGATCCTCCGGCTTGCGATCGGCCAGCGCCGGCTGCGACAGCAGGCGGTTGATCACCGCCACCAGGAAGGCCAGCGTCTTGCCGGTGCCGGTCTGGGCCTGGCCGGCGACGTCGCCGCCCTTCAGCGCCACCGGCAGGGTCATGGCCTGGATCGGGGTGCAACGGGTGAAGCCCGCCGACTCCAGCCCGGCCAGCAGGCTCGGGTGCAGGTCGAAGGACGAGAAGGAAATATCGGTAAGGGGTTTGTCGCTCATGCGTTCAGGAATCCGCGCGCAGGACTGCGCTTGCGTGGGTGGCGTCGGCGAAGCAGACTGCCGGGGTCGGCCAGATTTTCTTCCTGACCGCAGCGTGCGGGGCTTGAAGCCACCGCGTAACGCCCCAGTTTAACGCCAACCATCGGCAAATTGCCCGGCACCCGCCGCCGGAGCCCGCCATCCGCAGGAGAGTCTCGTGAGCGATAAAGTCATGCAGGTCGGCGATGCCGACTTCGATTCCGCCGTGCTGCAGTCGTCGGAGCCCGTCCTGGTCGACTTCTGGGCCGAGTGGTGCGGCCCGTGCAAGATGATCGCCCCGGCGCTGGACGACCTGGCGGAGACCTACGACGGCCGCGTCAAGATCGCCAAGGTCAACGTCGACCACAACCGCGCCACGGCCATGAAGTACCACGTGCGCTCGATCCCGATGCTGCTGCTGTTCAAGGACGGCCAGGTGCAGGCCACCCAGATCGGTGCCGTCGGCAAGGCCCAGCTGGCGCAGATGATCGACAAGGCGCTCTGAAGCCCGGCTCGATGCCGGTGGCGCCCGGCGCCACCGGACGCCGCCACCGTGGGCCCTCCAGCTGAACCGGCCCGCCGGCGCCGCGCTTGCGGTGGCCTTGTGGCAGTGCTAGTTTCGCAGTACCCGGCGCCTGAATGGCTGCCGCGGCCCGGTTTCCGGGGCCGTGGCGCGGTTCCCCGCCGCACCCTTCTCGAACCTTTTCGTCCCTGACGCTCCGCCCGCAGACGCGGGCGCTCGCCGCCTAGCGAGGAATTCCCGCTTGTCCGATAACACCCCCGACGCCGGCGATACCGCCGAAAAGCGCGTGCGCAAACCGCGTGCCCCCAAGGCCGACGCTGCACCGGCCGCCAAGACCGAATCCGCCCAGCCCGAAGCCGCCAAGCAGGCGCCCGCGCGTGCCGAAGCGCCCGCTGCCCGCAGCGACGATGCCGGCAAGCCGGAGCAGTCGAAGGCCGACGGCAAGCCCGCGCCCAAGGCGGAGGCTTCGTCCGACGCCAGGCCGCAGGGTGAGCAGAAGCCCCAGGCCAAGCAGCCGGCTGGCAATGAATCCGCCGGCGGCGAATCCCGCCAGGGTAGCGGCGAAGGCCAGGGCGACGGTGGCGGAAATGCCGGGCGTGGCGACCAGCAGCGCGGAAACCAGAACCGGCCCGACCAGAACCGCGGCGAGCAGCAGGATGGCGGCCGCGGCAACCGTCGCGAGCGGTTCCGCAACCGGCGCGAGCGCGGTGGCGGTGGCGGTGGCGGTGGCGGGCGCAACCGCGACGGGCTGCCCAGCGATGACGGTGGCAACGAGGCCTTCGTCCCGCGGCCGAACCCGCAGGTACCGGAAGGCTTCCCGCAGTACTCGCTCGGGGACCTCAAGCAGATGCCCGCCGCGAAGCTGCTGGAGATCGCCGACCAGCTGAACATCCAGGAAGGCGTCGCCCGCGCACGCAAGCAGGACGTGATCTTCGCCGTGCTCAAGGTGCTTACGCGCCACGGCGAGGGCGTCGCCGCAGACGGTGTGCTGGAGATCCTGCCTGACGGCTTCGGCTTCCTGCGGGCGGCCGAAGCCAGCTACCTGGCAGGCCCGGACGATACCTATGTGTCGCCCAGCCAGATCCGCCGCTTCAACCTGCGCACCGGCGACCATCTGTCCGGGCGCATCCGCTTCCCGAAGGACGGCGAACGCTACTTCGCACTGGCGGTGGTCGACACCATCAATGGCGAGCCGCTGGAAGCCTCCAAGAACAAGGTCCTGTTCGAGAACCTGACTGCGCTGTTCCCGCGCCGCAAGTTCAAGCTCGAGCGCGGCGACGGCAGCACCGAGGACATCACCGGCCGGATCCTCGACCTGATGGCCCCGCAGGGCAAGGGCCAGCGCGCACTGATCGTGTCGCCGCCGAAGGCCGGTAAGACCATGCTGATGCAGCAGGTCGCCACCGCCATCAGCCACAACCACCCGGACGTGCACCTGATCGTGCTGCTGATCGACGAGCGGCCCGAGGAAGTCACCGAGATGCAGCGCACCGTGCGCGGCGAGGTGATCAGCTCGACCTTCGACGAGCCGGCCGGCCGCCACGTGCAGGTCGCCGAGATGGTGATCGAACGGGCCAAGCGCCTGGTCGAACACAAGAAGGACGTGGTGATCCTGCTGGACTCGATCACCCGCCTGGCGCGCGCCTACAACAACGTCCTGCCGAGCTCCGGCAAGGTGCTGTCGGGCGGCGTCGACGCCAATGCCCTGCACCGCCCGAAGCGCTTCTTCGGCGCCGCGCGCAACGTCGAGGAAGGCGGCTCGCTGAGCATCATCGCCACCGCGCTGGTCGATACCGGCAGCAAGATGGACGAGGTGATCTACGAGGAGTTCAAGGGCACCGGCAACAGCGAAGTGCACCTGAACCGCCGCATCGCCGAGAAGCGCGTCTACCCCGCGATCGACATCAACCGCTCCGGCACCCGCCGCGAGGACTACCTGATCGAGCCCGAGCTGCTGCAGAAGATCTGGATCCTGCGCAAGCTGCTGCATGGCATGGACGAGATCGGCGCGATGGAGTTCCTGCTCGACAAGATGAAGAGCTCCAAGTCCAACGACGAGTTCTTCGCTTCGATGAGGCGCTAGGGCCGGACAAGCGACAAAGAAAAAGCCCCGCGATCGCGGGGCTTTTTTTCATCGTTCGGCGAGGCGTCATAATCCTTCGACTGGAGGTGCCGAATGCACGGCGGTGGACTGGAACTCGCGCTCGTATTCCTGCTCGCCGCGGTGATCGCGGTGCCGGTGTTCCGGCGTTTCGGCCTGGGCGCGGTGCTCGGCTATCTCGCGGCCGGCCTTGTACTGGGCCCGTATGGCTTGCGCGTCATCCGCAATGCCGAGCCGGTACTGGCGGCATCGGAAATCGGCGTGGTGATGATGCTCTTCGTCATCGGCCTGGAGCTGTCGCCTTCGCGTTTGAAGGTCATGCGCAAGCCGGTGTTCGGGGCCGGCGGGATGCAGGTCGCCGTGTGCGGCTTCGCACTCGCGGCCATGGCCGTGGCCGGCGGGCTCGGATTCAAGGCCGCACTGGTGGTCGGGCTCGGGCTTGCCCTGTCGTCCACCGCGGTCGGGCTGCAGTTGTTGTCGGAACGCAAGTCGCTGACGGCGGAGCACGGACGCCTGGCCTTCGCCATCCTGCTGTTCCAGGATCTTGCCGCGATCCCGCTGCTGGCGGCGATTCCGCTGCTTGGCCAGGCCGCCGCCGCCGAAGGTGCGGGACTGGGTTGGCCCGTGGTGCTGAAGGCGGTCGGCGCGATTGCCGCGCTGGTGCTGGGCGGCCGGGTGCTGCTTCGCTACGTGTTCCGCATCGTCGCCCGCAGCCAGATGCCCGAGGTCTTCACCGGAGCCGCGTTGCTTACCGTCCTTGGCGCGGCCTGGCTGATGCAGGTCGCTGGCCTGTCGGCGGGCCTGGGGGCTTTCCTGGCCGGTGTACTGCTGGCCGATTCCGAGTTCCGCCACGAACTTGAGGCCCAGGTGGAGCCCTTCAAGGGCCTGCTGCTCGGGCTGTTCTTCATGGCCGTCGGCATGAGCATCGACCTGCAGGGCGTGATTGCCCAGCCAGCGCTCGTCGCTCTGCTGGTGACCGGCCTGATGGCGACGAAGTTCGCGCTGGTGTACGCCGTTGGCATCCGCCCCGGTGGCCTTGAGCGCCGCGAGGCGCTGCAACTGGCGGCGGTGCTGGCACTGGGTGGCGAGTTCGCGTTCGTGGTCTTCGCCGAAGCACTGCGCGCCGGCCTGGTCGACCGCGAACTGCGCGACCTGCTGGTCGCCGTGGTGGGGCTGTCGATGGCGCTGACCCCGCTGCTGGTGGTGACGCTCGCGAAGCTGCTGAGGGCAACGAAACACGCTGCTCCGCAGCCACCTGCCGACCCGCTGCCGGAGGATGGGCACCCCCAGGTGCTGATTGCCGGCTTCGGCCGCTTTGGACAGATCGTCGCGCGCCTGCTGGTGGCACAGAAGGTGCCCTTCATCGCCATCGAACACAGTGCCGACCAGGTCGACTTCATGCGCCGTTTCGGCAACCCCCTGTTTTATGGGGACCCGGCGAAACCGGAACTGCTGCGGTCGGCGGGCGCTGCGCATGTGCGGGTATTCGTGGTGGCGATCGACGACCCCGCCGGCAGCCTGCGCACCGTGCGGGCGATCCGGCGTCTCTATCCGGAGGCGCGGGTCCTGGCGCGCGCGCGCGACCGCCGCCACGCCTGGGAGCTGATGGACCTGGGCGCCCAGGCAGTCCGCGAGATGCTGCATTCGAGCCTGAAGCTGGGGGAGGATGTGCTGGTGGCCCTGGGCATTGCGCCGGAGGTCGCCCAGGACCACGCGCGGCAGTTCCTCGCCCACGACCAGCGGCTGTTGAATGCCCAGTACCTGGTGCACGACGACGACGACGCCGTGATGCAGGCCTCGAGCGAGGCACGGGTCGAGCTGGAGCAGCTGTTCGATGCGGACCGTGGAGCGGGCGTGCTGGGCAGCATCTCGGGGCGCCGCGCAAACGAGGATTGAACCGGCCTTGGCCGGTACCCTGGCCGTTTGCCCGTCAGCTCCTGTCCCGCAGGAACCTCGCCATGGATACCTCCCCGCCCGGGGCGGCGGCCGGACCGAGCTCGGCGGCGATGTCGATGAAACCTCGCATCACCGCCACTTCCCGCGGACTCCGGTTGAGGCTGTCCCGCAGCTCGGGATCGGCACCGGCACGAAGCAGCCATTTCACGATGCCCATCAGTCCGTGCAGGGCCGCCAAGTGCAAAGGGCCGAACCCGCGCGCGTCCTGGACGTCGAGACGCGCTTCGTGGTCCGCCAGTTGCTCCAGCCCCGCTGCCAGTACATTTTCGTCGGCGGCGGTACCCGGTTCGGCACGCGCGCCCAGCAGCAGAAGCAACGGCGTCGCACCGGCCGATCCATCCTCGGGGTCGGTCTCCGCGCCCGCGAGCAGGAGCGTGTCGAACAGGGCGACGAGACGGGTCCGGTCGCGCGCGGAGAAGCCGAACATGGCGGCGCAATGCAATGGCGTGCGCCCCTGTTCGTCCACGGCATGGACGTCGGCACCGGCCGCAAGCAGGCGCGCCACCAGGTCGGGGAGGCCCAGGGCAGCCGCCACCATCAATACGGTGACGCCGCCCGGCAAGCGCTGCTCAAGCTCGGCGCCCGCCGCCAGCAGCCGGTCGACGATCTCCGCGTGCCGCATGCTGACGGCCGCGGACAGCGCAGTGGCACCCGAATCCGCCGCGACCGTCGGATCCGCACGGCGCGCCAGCAGCAGGTCCACCACCGCCCGGTGGCCACCTCCGGCCGCACGTAGCAGGGCGGTGCAACCCTGGGCATCCATCGCGTCGGGCGACAGGCCCAGGTCGAGCAGGCGGCGCACGGCGTCGGCATCACCGACGATGGCGGCCGCCGGCACGTCGGAGGCCTGGAGCGGCCGGCCCGGCAGCGGCCAGCCACGCCAGTCCAGCCAGTCCGCCAAGTCGCGGCGCCCCGTCGACAACGCCACGCCCAGCGGTGTCTGTCCATCGGCCGCCAGCAGGCCGGGAGAGGCGCCCCGGGCGATCAATCTCTTGAGCATGTCCTGGCGGCCCAGGGCGGCCGCCAGGTGGAGCGCGCTCATCCCGTGGCTGTCGCGGACATCGAGTGCGACGCCCGCCTGCAACAGCCGATCGAGCAGTTGCGACCAGCCCAGCCGGACCGCCAGCGTCAACGGCAGGTCGCCTGCGGCCGTCGCGCCGAACGGGTCGGCACCACGATCCAGCAGTTCGACCGCGAGGCCTTCGCAGGCGCGTCCGCCCTGCTCGCCGGTCGCGCAGGCGGCCAGGAACCGGGCCAATCCACCACGCCCCGCCGGGGACACCGCGGCATCCAGCAGCGCCCGCAGCGACGACACGGCGCGTGGTCCCGTGCCCAGCAGGAGTTCCATCGGCGTCCGGCCCGAGCCGTCACGGACTTCGGGGTCGGCGCCGCGCGCGAGCAGCCATTCGATCTGGTGCGGAGGCACCAGTGCCTCCTGGTCGTGCATCAGCGCGCCGAGTTCGCGGGGGCCGAGCAGTGCGGCCACGGCGTCGAGCGCATGCTCGCGCCCTTCCCCGAGTCCCTCGCGCAGGATGGCCGCCGGGGCGCGGTCGGCCATCGCCCGCTCGTCCCCCTCCACGCCCGACAACGAGCCGGGCATCGGATGGCTGGCGTCGAGGATGGCGACCAGCGACCAGCGCCCGGCCGCTGCCGCAAGTTCGAGCGCCCGCTTGCCTTCATGGTCGCGCTGCTCCGGGTCGATTCCCAGCGCGAGCAGGCGCTCCACCAGCGGGGGCGCGACGCCCTCCGCCATGCAGGCAAGCATCAGCGGCGTACGGCCTTCCTGGTCCGGCCCGGCCACAGCGGGCACGCGGGCTCCCTCCGCCTCGAGCAACAGCTCCAGCACCCGCGAATGGCCCGCGCGTGCCGCTTCGTGGACCGGCGTGGAACCGGCTCCGTCGGGGGTGGCGACGTCGGCTCCGGCGGACAACAGGGCAGTGGCGATGTCCACATGGCCGGCGAGCGACGCTTCGTGCAATGCCGTCCGCCCGGTCTCGCTGGTGGCTCCCACCCTGGCCTTGAACTTGAGCAGCAGGGCGACGCCGGCAGGATCGTCATCTTCGCCACCGGCCGCGGCCAGCAGCGCCGGCTTTCCGCCCACGGGCTCGGGACGGGCGCCGCGCTCGAGCAGGAAGCGCGCAAGCCGCCAGTTGCCGGCAGCGCAGGCCACGCCGAGCGGCGAGAGGCCTTCATGGTTGAGCGACTCGAGCTCCGCGGCAGCGTCGCGCAGCAGGGCGGCGACGCCAGGGTCGGAACTGCGGGCGGCAAAGTGCAACGGCGTATTGCCGTCGGCATCGGTGGCACGGGGGTCGGCGCCGTTGGCCAGCAACGTCATGACGGCGTCCGGCCGTCCGTGCCAGCTGTCGCGCGTGGCGGCCAGCAGCGGGGTGAGGCCGGCATGGCGGATGTTGAGGTCGACGCCCCGGGCAATCAGGCCACGCAGCAGCCGCAGATCCGGCAATACCGCCGCGAGCGCCGCGAGGCTGCGCTGGTCACGATCAGTGGTCGGCGGCATCGCGTGCGGATCGGCGCCTGCCTCGATCAGCTCCAGCGCGCGCTCGACCCGCCCGCTGCGCGCGGCTTCATACAGATCGGGTTCGAGCGGCTCGCTGGGGGCGCGCACGACATCGGCCACGGCGTCCGGCACCGGCCCCACCGGCTCGATAGTGGCCACGGGAGCAGCCGGCAGCGCCTCCGGGACCGTCGCCCCGGCAGGGTCGACCGCATCCTCCGCACTCTCCTCGTAGAGGTATTCCAGTGCCTGCGCCGGCATCACCTGCTGCAGCCACACGTGGAGACCCGCCGATCCCAGCAGCAAGGCCAACGCGACCAGCCACCGGACCGGCGCCGCCAGCAGGCCGGGCCACGCCAGCGCCACCACCAGGCCACACACCGCGGCCACGGCCACGGCCACGCCCAACCCGCGCCAGGCGCCTGGTTCGAGCCCGCCCAGCGCGCGGCGATGGTCCCCGAGCGCGCCGCCATCCCGCTCCAGTCCCTGCCACACCGGCCACCAGCGCCACAGCACCAGCAGCGAAACGCCTACGACGGTACTCAGGCCGAGCGCGGCCAGCAGTGAACCGCTGTCGACCAGTGCGGACAGCGGCCACGACACGACGAGCGCGAACCCGGCCACGGCCGCGGCCCACAGGATCGCAACGGGAGGCAGTTCCCGCCGCAGGCGGACATGGTCCGGCACCTCGCGCTTGCGCCGGTACCGCGCCGCCAGGGCCAGCAGGGGCTGGCACAGTGTCCCGGCCAGCGCAGCCACCCAGCCACCCAGGCCGGCGAGCAGGGCCAGTCCGGCCGCAATGGCGGCGAGCACCGCAAGCGGCCATCGTGCGGGCGTCGGATCAGCCATCGGTACCCCAGTCGGAAGTCATCGGGTCCGACATCGTCGGCGGCATCTGCAGGTGGTAGCCACGCGCGACCAGGTTGGTCCTCACCACCTGCGCGTCGGAGCGCGCCAGCTTCCGCTCCGGCGTCACTGCCAGTTCCATGACGAACTGCAGCGTTCCCAGCGGCAGGCGCACGGACTCGGGCACGCGCTCGAAGTCGTCGCGCGCCGCCAGGAACACATAGGTGTCGGGCTTGCGGATGCTCTTGTAGACGTACGCTTGCATGTGCGGCGGCCGGGAAGCAGCGCGGCGAAATAGGAAGGCCACAGCATACCCGCAGCACAGCAGCCGGCGAACACGGGCGTTCAGCCTGCGCGGCCGGCTAGAATCCCCCGACCACCGCTAAGCAATGGACTGCCATGCTGGATCTGGACGATCTGCTCCTGCCTGTTTCCCAGGCCGCCCCCGCCGGGGAAGACCTGTCGTTCTCCACCGAGTACGACGCCATCCTTGAAGCCCGCCGCGCCGACGATCCCTCGCTGGAACAGGGCGAGTGGGTCACCGATCTCAAGACCGCCGACTGGGCGTCGGTCGAGCGGCAGTGCGCGGCGCTGCTGCGGCAACGGAGCAAGGACCTGCGCCTTGCCGGATGGTGGGCCGAAGCGCGTGCCCGCCAGCATGGCGTGGCCGGCATCCTCGATGGATACCGGCTGTTTGCCGCGCTTTGCGGCACGTGGTGGGACGAGCTGTATCCACTGATCGAGGAGGGCGACGCCGAGCAGCGTATCGGCCAGCTGGACTGGCTGGTCTCCCACTCCGGGGAATGGCTGCGCCGGGCACCGCTGACGCGTGCCGCAGGAGGCAGCCACGGCCTCGCCGATTTCGAGGCGGCCAGCAGTGCCGTCGGCGGCTCCCACGACACCCCCTCGCCCGAAGACCTGGAAGCAGCCCGCCGCGAAACCCCATACGCCTTCTACGCAGAGCTGCTGGCGCTCCTGCCAGCGTGCGCGGCCGCCCTGGAGGAACTGGAACAGGTGGTGGATGCGCGGCTCGGGCAGGAAGGCCCCAGCTTCACCCCGTTGCGCGACCAACTGGAGCGCGTCTCCGCCACCGCACGCAGGCTGGGCGGGAGCGCCGGCGTACCGGCCCTCCCGGCGGAAAGTGGTGCGGCGACCCCGCTGCCCGCCAATCCTGCGGCGCCCCCCGCACCGGTGCTCGCGGCGCCCCCGACAGGCGAACCGGCCAGCAGGCGCGAGGCCATTGCCCAGTTGCGCCGGGTCGCGGAATTCTTCCGGCGCACCGAGCCGCACAGCCCGGTGGCCTATCTCGCGGACAAGGCCGCGAACTGGGGCGAGATGCCCCTGCACGCCTGGCTCAAGCAGGTGATCAAGGACGAACAGACACTGGAGCGCATGGAAGAAATGCTGGACCTGGCGCGCGAACGCGAGCACTGACCCTGGCCAGGCCCGGCAGCCGGCCGGCTAGACTGTCCACATGAAAATCGCCAGCTGGAACGTCAACTCGCTCAACGTCCGGATGCCGCACCTGGAGCAGTGGCTGTCGTCGGCGTCGCCCGACGTGGTGGGACTGCAGGAAACCAAACTCGCCGACGACCGCTTCCCGGACACCGCTCTGGCGGCGATGGGCTACCGCAGCGTGTTCTCCGGCCAGAAGACCTACAACGGCGTCGCCATCCTTTCGCGCACGCCGGCCACGGACGTGCAGATCGGCATCCCCGGTTTCGAGGACGAGCAGAAGCGGGTCATCGCCGCGACCGTGGGCGATACCCGTATCGTCAATCTCTACGTGGTCAACGGCCAGTCGGTCGGCAGCGACAAATACGCATACAAACTGCGCTGGCTGGAGGCCGTGCACGACTGGCTGGAAGCGGAGCGGCAACTGCATCCGCGTCTGGTGGTGCTGGGGGACTTCAACATCGCGCCGGACGACCGTGACGTGCACGATCCCGCCGTCTGGAACGACGAGCACATACTGACCTCCGCCGCCGAGCGGGCCGCGCTGCGCAGGTTGCTGATGCTGGGGCTGCACGACGGCTTCCGCATGCACAACGACGAGGCCGGCGAGTTCAGCTGGTGGGACTACCGGCAGGCCGCGTTCCGCCGGAACATGGGGCTGCGCATCGACCTGACCCTGGTGTCCGACGCCCTCCGTCCGCTCTGCCGCGCCGCGGGCATCGACCGCGAAACCCGGACCTGGGAGCGACCCAGCGACCATGCACCGGCCTGGGTCGAACTCGACTGACGGCTCGCCTCCTCGGCACCGCGCATAAAAAAGGCCCGGCAACTGCCGGGCCTTCGTGTTTCCGCTGGAGCGACTGTGCCTAGCGCACCCGGCCGCGACGGAACAGGTTGACGATCGCCAACAGCACGATCGCACCAACCAGCGAGATCAGGATGCTCGGAATGCTGATGCCATCGTTGATGTCACCGCCACCGATACCCATCAGGCCGGCCAGCCAGCCGCCGAGGAAGGCACCGATGATGCCGACCACGATGTTCAGGAAGATGCCCTGCTGCGCATCGGTCTTCATGATCATGCTTGCGATCCAGCCAATGATGCCGCCAACGATCAGCCAAATGATGATGCTCATCATGTTTACGTACTCCTTCGGTCCATTCAGAGGGTGGAAAAGCACCCCTGCTTGGGGGCATCCGCAGTCTGTATAGGGGCACGTGACGGGGACGTCTGCGATGAACAGGGCCCGCGCGGGGCCGTGGAGAGCTAGGCCAGCAGGTCCAGCAGGACCTGCCGCGGCAGCTTTCCGGTCTCGTTCCGGGGCAGGCGCTCGACCCGTCGCAAGCGGCGCGGCAGGAACACCGGATCCAGCTGCGCCCGCAGTGCTTCCAGGATCTCGCCTTCGCTGATACCGGGCGCCACTGCCAGGGCGGCGATGCGTCGGACGCCGGTGCTGTCGCAGCCATCCCTCTGCAGTACCACGCCGTCCTCCACGCCCGGCACCGCCAGCAGCTTGCGGGTCAGGTCCCCGAGCGAAGCACGCTTCCCGGCGATCTCCAGCAGGTCCGTGCTGCGCCCGCGCAGCTCGAAGCGCCCGTCCGGCAGCAGGTCCATCAGGTCCGCCACCACCACCGGTGCATCGAGATGCGCCGCGTGCACGGCGGTGCCGTCGGGTTGTGGCGACAAACGCACGCCCGGCAGCAGCGTCCAGGCGCTTTCGATGGCGGTCCGCCGGCGCGCGAAGATGCAGGTTTCCGTCGACCCGAACACTTCCCGCACCTCGCAACCGAAGCGGGCTTCGGCGGCGGCGGCCAGTTCGACCGCCAGCGGTGCGGTGGCCGAGACGATGCCGGCCATCGGCGGCAGGTCGACTCCCGAGGCGACCAGTGCGCGCAGGTGTACCGGCGTGGTCACCAGCAGCGCCGGCTCGGGCGACTGCGCCAGCGCCTGGGCGACATCGCCGGGGAAGAACGGCCGTCCGGCGTGCACCGCCACCGGCCCGAGCAACGGCAACAGCACCGTCATCTCCATACCGTACATGTGCTGCGGCGGCACCGTGGCTACCAGGTGGCCACCCTGGCGCGACAGCAGGTCGCCGAGCGCGGCGAGGTTCTGGCCGGTGCTGGTGCGCAGGTCGCCCCAGCGCTTGGGATTGGCCTTGGGTTCCCCGGTGCTGCCGGACGTGAATCCGATCGCCACCAGCGCATCGTCGGGCACGTCGGGCAGCACGCCTTCCGCACGCGGCAGCGCGGCCGGCAGGCAGTGGTAGTGCGGGGGCTGCGGTGCCAGCGGCGCGTCGCCCAGGCAGTAGCTGCCGGGATGGGCCGCCAGCACCTGGTCGACCACACCGGGGGCGCGGCAGGAAGGCAGCAGCGTGGTCTGTCCGCGGATGATCGCCGCGCAGAACCCGACCAGGAAGCGGTAGCGGTCCTCGCAGAGGTTGATGGCGTAGCGGCCCGGAGGCAGGCTCGCGGCCACGCCCAGGACCTCCCTGCGGAAGGTGGACAGGTCCGTTTCGCCGCGGCAATCGAAGGCCAACGGCCGGACGTCCTCGCCCATGGCGAGTGGCGAGGCGAGGCTGCTGGCGGACGCGTAGGTGGCGCTGGCTACCGCGGACATGGCTTTCCTGTGGTGCTTGATACGGCGGCATTGCGCCGCTCCCCTGCCGGTAGCTTACGCTGGCGGCCCCATGCGAAGCCAACCGCCGCCGACGTTTCCACCCGCGCGCGCCGCTCCCCGCTGGGCCTGGCTGCCGCTGGCCCGCGGGACCCCGGCCGAACCGGTCGCGCGGCAATGGATCGGCGGGTTGCTCGGCCGCGCGCCCAACGGGCTCCCGCTGACGAGGAACCCGCATGGTCGGCCGATGTTCGGGCCGCCCCTGCAGCATCTTGACTGCAACTGGAGCCACAGCGGGGACGGGCTGCTGGTGGCCCTGGCCGAAGAGCGGTGCGTGGGCATCGACCTGGAGTGGGTGAAGCCACGCCCGAATGCGCTGGCGCTGGCCCGCCGTTATTTCCACGCCTCGGAAGCGGCATGGCTGGCCGCGATGCAGCCACCGGAGCGGGAAGCCGCTTTCCTGCGGCTGTGGTGCGCCAAGGAAGCGATGCTCAAGGCGCACGGTCGCGGGCTGGCCTTCGGCCTCGACCGTCTGGCGCTGCAACCGGGTCCCGGGGGACTGCAGGTGTCCAGTTGCGCCGGCGAGCTGGGGGCGGCCAATGACTGGTCCCTGCTCGAGCTCACCCCCGCGCCGGGCTACGTCGGCGCCCTCGCCTGGCGCTCCCGGTGATGCCGCCGGCGCGGCATACTTGCCGCCGATGAAACCCCATGATCTTCCGCCGTCGCTCCGCCCCCGCCTCGAGGACGGGCTGGCCACGCTCGCCCTGGAGCGCGACCTGGCCGCGCCGCTGCTGGACTACCTCGCGCTGCTGGTGCGGTGGAACGCCACCTACAACCTCACTGCCGTGCGCGACCCGGCTGAAATGGTCGACAAGCACCTGCTCGACTCGCTGGCGATGCACCCTTACGTGGACGCGATCGCCACGCGCGGCGGGAGCCTCGCCGACCTCGGCACCGGCGCCGGCCTGCCGGGCATCCCGCTGGCGATCGCCAAGCCCACGCTGCAGGTGACGCTGGTCGAAAGCAACGGCAAGAAGGCGCGCTTCATGCGCGAGGCGATCCGCAAGCTGGGACTGAGCAACGCGCGGGTGACCGAATCCCGGATCGAGCAGCTGGACGAGCCGGGTGGGTACGACGCGATCACCGCGCGCGCGCTCGCGACCCTGCCACTGATCCTGCAACTGGGCGGGCACCTGCTGGGCCCGGACGGCGTGCTGCTGGCGATGAAGGGTGCCTATCCGGAGGACGAAATCGCAGCCCTGCCGGAAGGCTGGGAGCTGCGCGGCTCGCGACCGTTGCGGGTGCCGGGGCTGGATGCCGAGCGCCACCTCCTGGAAATCGGGCGCTCCGGCCCCCGGCAGGACGGGTTCGGCAAGCCGGCGCCGGGGCGGGCATAATCCCCTGTCCGACCGGCGCCCGGCGCCGTCTTCGCTTCACGCATCACTGAACCAGGGGACGAGCCGCATGGCCCGCATCATCGCCGTCGCCAACCAGAAAGGCGGGGTCGGCAAGACCACCACAGCGGTCAACCTGGCCGCAGCGCTGGCGCGCACGCCGAAGAAGGTCCTGCTGGTCGACCTCGACCCGCAGGGCAACGCCACCATGGGCGCGGGCATCAACAAGCGCGAGCTCGAGGCCTCGGTGTGCGAGGTGCTGCTGGGCGAGAGCGACGCGCGCGCGGCCGTGGTGCGCACCGAAGAAGACTACGACCTGCTGCCCGGCAACATCGACCTGACCGCGGCCGAGATCCAGCTGATGGGAGCCCAGCGGCGCGAGCACCAGCTCAAGCAGGCGCTGGCGCCGATCGTCGATGACTACGACTTCATCCTGGTGGACTGCCCGCCGGCGCTGTCCCTGCTCACGCTGAACGCGCTGACCGCGGCGGATTCGGTGATCGTCCCGATGCAGTGCGAGTACTACGCGCTGGAAGGTATCAGCGCGCTGCTCGACACCATCGAGGCGATCAAGGCGGAGCTGAACCCGAGGCTCGAGATCGAAGGCGTGCTGCGCACCATGTTCGACGTGCGCAACAACCTGGCCAACGCGGTCTCGGCTGAACTGACCAATCACTTCGGCGAACAGGTGTTCCGCACCATCGTGCCGCGCAACGTTCGGCTGGCCGAGGCACCCAGCCATGGCCAGAGCATCGTCGGCTACGACCGCGCTTCGCGCGGGGGCATCGCCTATCTCGGGCTGGCCGGCGAAGTGCTGCGCCGCCAGCGCGAGCGCGAGGCTGCCGCACCCGTCGCCACCGCCAGCGCGCCGACCCCGGAGACCGCCGCATGAGCGAGAGCAAGACACCCGCCAAATCCGCATCGGCTGCCAAGAAGCGCGGCCTGGGCCGGGGCCTGGAGGCACTGCTGGGCCCGAAGGCGGCGGCCGAGGTGCCGGCACTCGAGGCGGCCGCGGGTGACACCCTGCGCCAGCTCCCCGTCGATGCCCTGACTGCCGGCAAATACCAGCCCCGCAAGCACTGGGACGAGGACAAGCTCGAAGAGCTGGCCGAATCGATCAGGGCGCAGGGCGTGATCCAGCCGATCGTGGTGCGCGAGATCGGCGACCACGGCGGCAAGACCTACGAGATCATCGCCGGCGAACGCCGCTGGCGCGCCTCCCGCCTCGCCGGCCTCACCGAGATCCCGGTGGTGGTGCGCGAAGTCGACGACCGCACCGTCGTCGCGATGGCGCTGATCGAGAACATCCAGCGCGAGGACCTCAATCCGCTTGAAGAGGCCGGCGCGCTGCAGCGCCTGATCGACGAATTCGACCTGACCCATGCGCAGGCGGCCGGTGCCGTCGGCCGCTCGCGCGCGGCGGTGTCCAATCTGCTGCGCCTGCTGGAGCTGCCGCCGGCAATCCGCGCCCTGGTCGAGGCGCGGCGGCTGGAAATGGGGCACGCGCGCGCGTTGTTGACGCTGTCGCCTGAACTCGCCAGCAAGCTCGCGCACGATGCGGCCGAGAATGGCTGGTCGGTACGCGAGGTCGAGCACCGTGCGCAGCAGTTCGCCCTGGGCAAGGTGCCGGACAACAAGCGCGCCAAGCCGACCCGGCAGAAGCCGCACGCCGACATCGTATCGCTGGAGCGCGAGCTCTCGGAGTCGCTCAACACGAAGGTCAACGTGTTGCACGGGCGCGGCGGCAAGGGCCGGCTGGTGATCCACTACAGCGACCTCGACTCGCTCGACGGCGTGCTGGAGAAGCTCCGCAGTCCGGGCGAATAGTTCGTTGCACCAGCGTCTCCCCGGGGTCTGGGCGGCACTGGTATCGGATGCGAAGATGCGGGACGACTTCCTTCCGGACGTGCCCGTGAAAGCATCCGTAGCCCTGTTCCTCGCCCTGCTGGTCAGCTGCCTGCCGGCTTTCGCCGCGGCTCCCGTCGACGACGGCGGCCCCGTCTCCGCCGACCAACGATTCCAGGCCATCCATGAACGCGAATGGGCCTGGCGCAGCCGCGAGTTCGGAATGGGCGACAAGGACGACCCCGACTACCAGCCACGCCACACGTTGCGGTCGGTCGATGCCGAAAGCCAGGCAGCCCGGTTGCAGGTCTGGGAAGACGTGCTCGCCGAACTGGACACGATCGACTCCGCCCGGCTGTCGCCGGAGAACCGCGTCCACCTGGCGGTCTATCGCCCGCAGGTCGAGAACCTCGCCGCCGAGGTCCGGTTCGGCGGCTACGAGATGCCGTTCAACTCCGACTCCTCGTTCTGGTCGAACCTCGGTTTCATGGCCCGCCAGGAACTGCGCACCGCCGAGGACTATCGCGCCTACATCGACCGGCTGGCCGACGTTCCCCGACATTTCGACCAGCACATCGAGAACATGCGCGCAGGCCTCGCCCGCGGCTTCAGCGTGCCGCGCGCGGTGCTCGACGGGCGCGACGTGTCCATCTCCACCGTCGCCGAACTCCAGGACCCGACCGAGTCACCCCTGTACAAACCTTTCGAGCGGATGCCTGCCTCGATCCCGGCTCCCGAGCAGGCCGCCCTGCGCGCCGATGCACGGGCCGCGATCGCCGACGGTGTAATCCCCGCGCACCGGAAGTTGCTGGCCTTCTTCCGCGAGGAGTACGTCCCCAACGCCCGCACCACCCTCGGCGCCAGCGAGATGCCCGGCGGCGAGGCGTACTACGCCCAGCAGATCCGCGAGTACACGACGCTGGAGCTGTCACCCGACCAGATCCACCGGATCGGGCTGGACGAGGTCGCCCGTATCCGGGCGGAGATGGACGAGGTGATCGCGGAAGCCGGCTTCGACGGCAGCTTCGAGCAGTTCCTCCACTTCCTGCGCACCGACCCGCAGTTCTACGCGACCACGCCGGAGCAGTTGCTGCACCACGCGGCCTGGATCGCCAAGCGCATCGACGCCGTGGTCGGCGACTACATCGGCACCCTGCCACGGGCGCGCTTCACCATCGTGCCGGTGCCGCCGGAGATCGCACCATTCTGGACGGCGGGCCGGGGCGGCAACAACACCTACTGGGTCAACACCTACGACCTGCCCTCGCGCCCGCTGTACAACCTGCCGGCACTGACCCTGCACGAGGCCTCGCCGGGACACGCGCTGCAGGGCGCACTGGCCGAGGAACAGGACGCGCTGCCGGCCTTCCGCCGCGAGACCTATATCTCCGCCTTCGGCGAGGGCTGGGGGCTGTACGTGGAGAAGCTCGGCGAAGAAATGGGCATCTACGAGACGCCCTACGAGCAGTTCGGCCGGCTGACCTACGAGATGTGGCGCGCCTGCCGGCTGGTGATCGACACCGGCATCCACGCGAAGGGCTGGACCCGCGAGCAGGCGCTGGCCTACCTGCGCGACAACACGGCGCTGAGCGAGCACGAGGTCACCACGGAGGTGGACCGCTACATCTCTTGGCCAGGCCAGGCGCTGAGCTACAAGCTGGGCGAGCTGGCGATCGTGCGGCTGCGCGGGGAGGCCGAGCGCGAATTGGGCGACCGCTTCGACATCAAGGCCTTCCACGACATGGTGCTGGCGCTGGGGTCCGTGCCACTGCCGGTGCTGGAATCGCAGGTACGGGAGTTCATTGCGGACGCGGCAGTGGAACCGGTTGAAGTCGAGGCGGGCGGGGAAATCGAGAGCTGACGCGAAAGCTGGAGCAAGAGCCGAAGCAAGAGCCGAAGCCGAAGCCGAAGGCTTGCTCCGGGTGAGCGACGCGCCGCGTGGGCCGCGGGGCGGGGGTAGTGCTGCACCCCTCGGTCAGGGCGTCCTGCCCTGACTCGGGGACGCAGGCCATCCTTGGCCTGCTTTCCGCACCACCCCCGC
>Ga0114898_1000474_pt1 | contig 31061 bp, 39 predicted proteins | sample Malvired_Geostar_FD_83496 | JGI IMG/M metagenome (GOLD analysis project Ga0114898, IMG submission 83496) | Marine viral communities from the Global Malaspina Expedition - Malaspina viral metaG DeepMed_Geostar | ecosystem: Environmental > Aquatic > Marine > Oceanic | place: Mediterranean Sea...
TCGCTAACTGCCGGGTTCGCTACGGCCTGCGTGAATGCAGCCTTGGGTGTGCAGCGGTAATCATCAGGGCACTCGAAGTCACCGCCCGCCAGCGTCAAGGCGGCGAGTGTTGCACCAGCAAGCACACCGACTGCGCCGCTTGTCGTCGTTGGCGCGGGCATTAGGGGAGCCTCGAAATCTCAACGTAGAACTTGCCCTCGCCTTGCGTCGCGTCGCCGGTCGCGGAGAGCGCGTCAACAGTGTCTGCCCCGGTGTAACCATACGACTGCGCGCCGCCAGAACCGGCCGCATAAAGATATGCTCCCTTGTCGTTCGCAGAGGTCCACATCCAACCCAGATTCCCCAGATCCCTAGTCCCGCTGAGAGTTTTCATGCCCATCTCGCCAAACCCGTCATCGTTGTTCCCGTCTCCGAGCTTCAGCGAACCCGAACTGCCGTCCCATACCTCGGTGACCCTGAACAGGATGTTTGTCACCACATCGCCATCGGCCACGGTGAAACATTGGTTAGTGCCGCCGTCGTGGCTCACTGTGCAAGGCCCCAGCCAGCGGCGCATCTGCCGCACGTAGCCCGAGGCGGGTTCGATGGCAAGATCGCCCGCGCCTGTAGCAATCTCTCCATATTGCTCGCCCAGGTCATCCTCATATGTGAGGCTCAAGTGTCGGGTCCCGGCAGGGATCACGCTGTCCGGGTCTGTCTGTCCCCAGATATAAAAGACGGGATCGTTCTGCTGTACCAGATCATGGTCCTTGTTGCGGTTGGCAGCCAAGGTGAGAACCATCGCATTGCCAGAACTTGCACCCACAACCATGCGGGTTTCGTCGTCAGCCCAGTCGCCGTGTATCTGGAACTGTGCGGTGCTGTCCGTCGTACCGCTCCGCAGCGAGACAACGGAGTTGCTAGTGCTTGCGATATTCCAATGGTGCGCCTGGAATACATCCCCTTGACCGAAGTGACCCTGACCTCCTGCAACGAAAAAGCGCATGTCGCCGTCTGGAATGTTGATCCACCCGTCAGCCTCGTCGTGATATAGGCAGACTGCCTCATCTACGTTTGTAGAGTCGTCTGAAGCCACGCACAGGCGGGTATCAGTGCAGGTCAGACCCGTGCGATTCACGTCGGCATCCGAAGACACAACAACGCAGGTATCCGCAGTCGTCACCAACGAGAGGTGATCCGTACCCGTCGTCTCCCACCCGATCTTGGTGTCAGGACTGCCCGACGTATTGCCAAACCCCAGCGTTGCGTCATCTGCAAAGAAAGTTGAGCCGCCGTCCTTCGGTGGTGTCACGAGAGCGGCGATAGCCGGGACAGAGGCCCAGAGCACAACGCCCAGGACAACCCCGACCAGCACACCGATGATGAGTCGAGAACCGCCCATTAGATAGCCTCCTCGACACACTGGACGTCAGCGTTGCCCGCCCCGGTGATGTCGTAGATGTAGACGGCGCCGACATCGCTGGTGCTAAAACTGCCGCCCGTGCCGTCGTTCGCAGCTGTCCCACCGGCAACGATGAGCCCAACCGTCCCGCCAGTCGCCGCACCTACTCGAAAGCGAGCCGTGGTTGTGCCCACCGATTGGCAGGTCACGCTCAAACGATTGGCGTTCAGAGCGATATCCGCCGCTGCTTCGTTCTGGTCTGGATCGATGGCCGAATAAGTGCGAGTTGTCGGCCTCGTCTCCGTCACCGACACGATGCCCGTTGCCGTTGCGCCACCCGCACCCGGCGTTACGATGACGACGCCTTGCCAGTGCTGGGTGCCGCCGCCAGTGTCGCCGTCGAGGGTCCGCAGAGAGCGTAGATTGGTCCCGTCCGATCCGCCCACCTCAAGAGCAGCTGCAGGTGCAGCCGACCCGATCGCACCCGCCGATCTGTAGAGCGCGTGCGGCCCGATGGCCCACGCGTTCCGAATCAAGTCTTGCCCAACGACCGCAGCAAGCACCAAGCTCGCACCCACGGCCATCGCCAACGTCCAGCCAATTCGCTTTCTCATGTCTCCTCCGCTTCAGCCACCTAAGGCAGATCGCCCACGGCTAAGGTGTCGTCTCGAATCATCAATCGCCGCAACTCGATCCACACCGCCGATGTCTTCCGTACCTCGACGGTGATGATCTGCGTTGTCGGCGGTGCGGTGTTCGTCACCGCGATCACCGCTGTTTGCTCTGTCGTCGGACCGAATGCGCCCGTGAAGGTGAACGTAGCATTCGCCGCAGGCGAAGACACCCGGATCTCGCCAGCGACTCCGCCAGCGTTGCAGCCCGCGTTGATCCTGATCAGCACCCTCGGCATGTGCCGCCGAGGCGTGATCCGGTACTCGAGCCGAGTCTGGAAGGCGCCGTTCGTCTCACGAAGCGTGCGCTCACCAGCGACGGCGGCGGTCGTCACCCACGACATAGAGACGTGAGACTTCGACCGATTCGCCATCAACCAGTTGTGATTCCGGTTGATCGTCTGGAACCCGCCATCACCATCGAACTGCACCGGATCGCCAACGATGATCAGATCGCCCGGATCTTGCTCGGTAAAGGTGCCTGGTAACGTCTTCGCCATTGCTTACCTCTGCGGGACCATCTCGTATATCTGGACGCCCCATAGCGCCACCCGTTCCACGATCGGGCTATCATTCCGAATTTGCACCTGGATCCTCTGCTCGTGCGATGTCGTCAGGGTCGGTGACCACGTGAGCCATTGCGTGGCGCCCTCCGGCCCGAGCACATCGGCCACGTAGGGGAAGTCAGTGACGCCTTGATCCCGGATCTGCACCATCAGGAAGTCCTGCGGAGACATGCGGAATCGAGACCGATGCACAACGGCCATGCTGTCGGTGTACGCGCCGGAGGTTACCCCGTCCAGCCCAGCCGCCACGCCCGCCCCGCCCCGCTCCGAGTAGAACCGCACCTCGACTCGATGCGCCAGTTCTAGGTTGACGCCGTTGTCCAACACGTTCTCTGCCGCCGTGGTCGCCAACCAGACAATAGTGCCCCACAACTGCGTCGCACCCTGGCTCACCGTCACGAGATACTCCACCTCGTTCGTGGAGAAGACCGCGCCAGGGATGTGCCAGATGTCCTGATCCGCCACGAGTTGCCTGATCTTGACACCGTGGAAGTGCTCCGCGTTCAGTTGCAGCCCACGGGACAGGGAGGCTCGCAACGGTGCGCGTGTATAGTAGGACTCATCCGGGAGCGGGAGGTAGTCTATGCCGTAGCTCTCGGCCATCAGAGCCCCAGATTGCCCGTCAGCTCGTCCTCATCAATCGAGAGGGATCGGAGTTGCATCTGTGCCACCGGACGAGCCCGCCACACGGTCGCGGCAGATCCGACCTCCTCCAACCCCTGATCGTGCTCACCGAAGGCGGGATAGACCGTGCGCTTGTCGTTCGCGTTGACGCGTACGATCTGCCGCCAGTCGGTCAGCGGCTCGTTGCTCGCAGGCTCCTCGATCCGCAATGCAAACCCCGTCGTGACACCAGCAAAGCCGCCCGCGTCCACAACGATCGCGTTGTTCTCTATCGTCTCCACCGTGCCCGTCACGTCGGCGCTCACGCTGCCCTGGAGTCCGCTAGCCGTGAGCACCTCGATCGTCTCCCATGTGCCAGGGAGCACCTCGATGCCCGCGAACTCGACGTTCTGGACGGCGCCATTGCCCACCCAAACGCCCCAGTTGGCGAGGTTCTCGTGCTGCTCCTGCCGACGCCTTGCACGAGTGTTGATCGCAACCGCCATGATTCGGCCATTCGTCACGATGCCTCGCATGCTGACCGTCACCGTGTCCTGGTCTGGACTCGTGCGACCCTCCCAATACGCAACCCGCACCCAGTAGAGAGCGGTCTGGGTGAATGGGCTTGTCAGATCCCACGCGTGCGCCGTCAAGCACCTCCGATGGTACGCATGGATCGCCCTGTCGTTGTGGACGACCTCCCGCAATGCCCACGACGAGACAGGATGCCCGTCGTCGAACGGCAGATCGTCCAAGGTGTTGACCGCTGCCGGGATCGGATAACTGAATACAGGCACGCCGGATCAGTCTCCCCAATGATTGACACGGGCTGTCGTGCCGATGGTTGTATTCGTCGCATCGGCGTATGCCCCGTGTTCCTGCATGTGACTCGTCCATGCCGAGGCCGGATACGATGGCGCCCCAGTGTCGCCACAGTAAATGAGGATATCTCCCGCAACAGGTGCCGTAGCAGGAGCGGCGTGCAGCGTGACCTTTGTCGCCGTCTTCGCCGTGACCCGAACGACGTTCGCAGACCTCAACGCCCCGTCCTGGTCGATGTGGCAGCAAAGATCGCCAACGCCAACGCCGCCCACAGTAAAGCCGTCTGTGTCGTCGGCCACGACTGAACCCCACGCCGTGCCGTCCGTGAATGCGTTTCTCGTAACTGATGCCTGGAGCGTCACAGCATCCCATCCCGTCACGACCGCGGACGGACCGATATGCACCAGCGTCGGTGAGTCGAGACCCACCCAGAACAACTCCACCTCGACACCTCCGCCGCCGCCTCGGCCCGAGAGCAGATCCGCCAGCGCTAGCCGACGACGCACCACGACGAACGGTGCCGCCGTCAAGCCCCGAGTCCCCGTCGCTGGATTCGGGAGCGGGGCATACGTCACGAGCACAGGCTCTCCGAGCGGCAGGAATAACCGATTCCAGTTGAGTTTGAGCGTCACTGTCGGAGGCGGTTCGAGGAAGTGCCGAAAGAGGAACGCCGCCCGCTCGTGGATGATCGCCTCGCCGCCGCTCCGTCGTGTCAATCCTCGGGCCTCGAATACCGCCGTCCGGTTCTGCACTCCGGGATAGCGAACCCGAGCCTCGGGCGATAACACCCGGATCTCGTAGGGATCACCGTCTGGGCCTTCGTGATCGATCTTCCAGACTTGGCCGAGGATCTGACCGTCTAGCCCCCAGTCATAGGATTCCGTTGCTGCGATGATGTCATCATCGTCGAGCGTCGTGGATGTATCCGCCGGGAATATCTCGGAGATCCGTACAGGTGCGATCAGTCCAACCTCGTCCTGTACCGCTGCGATCCCTAGAGGGCCGAGCAGCTGCTCCTCGGCTAGTCGTTGCAGGGAATCCGGCCCGTCCCATCCGATGATCAGGTTCGGCATTCGGGCGCCGAGCGTGCGCCATTTCATCGCCTCCCATTCACCGATATCAAACAGCGTGTGCGGGATGCCCGCCCCGATCCCACGAGGGAGCACGTCATAGTTGACATCGGTTGCGCCAACGTTCGTCCCTGCGCCCGTCGACAACGCCAGGCACAGGAAGATGTCGATCGGATGATCACTCGCCTCTGCGGATCCGCCGTGCGGCGTTGGCTTGAACCGCATATGCGGCAACCGAGGATCCGTCGGCCAAACCTCGCGGACCCGAATGATCGGCTCGTCCGAGCTTGGCAGCCCCGTCCGGGCAACCTCCCAACCCGTGACCGTGACACGCAAAGCACCGACGTTGCGAGCCTCGCCTGCGGCTAGATCGTACTCAATGCAGGCGTCTCCATACCGGAGATGACCGCCGTTAGCCGAGTCAGGCTGCGGAGCGAATGGATCATCGCTGTCAGGGAGGCCCGCCGACGCATCGCCGGAGGCAAACAACGCCAGCGGGATCGGTTGCCCGCCGAAGTCGTCTCGATCGAGTTGGAACCTGTCCCGGCGTGCAAACCAGTTCGAGGCGTGACCGCTGAAGGCGTGCATCGCGATATCCGCCGAGAGGCGCCGCTCGATCCCCGTGGTATGGATTCGCCAACGACTCCCGCCCACGAATTCCAGACGGTTGATCAGGAACCGACCGAGGAGGATCTGATCACCCTCGACGTTGCCCTGAAAGTTGAGATAGAGATCGACTTGTCTTCCTCGCAGGAAGTGCGCTCGATATCTCACCTCACCGTCGCCTCGTTCTGCGTCCGTGCTATGCGCGATCGCCGTCGTGCCGTACCGGGCGCGGGTTACGTTCAGCCGGTGTCCACCTACGATGACGGCGACACCAGTCACCCTCAACCGCTCCGTCCCGATGCTGAGCACGTCGTTCGTTGCTGGGATTGCACCCGCCACCGTTGCGACATCCACAGTCGCCGATCCAGCCGTAGCGTTAGCAAGGAGACGCCCTACCCTTGACCTTTCCCGTGTCGCTAATAATTCAGACAAAAATAATGTCGGGTGCGCTCCCTCGACTAGATCAACGGTTAGACTGCCAACGCCCACCTCGCCCGTCACAACGTCCAGCGTCGTCTCCAGATGATCCGGCAGAGATGCGAGGTACGGACGCCACGATCCCGCAATCGCACCAGCGAAACCAGGATCGACGTTGCTGAACCGATACGCCACCGCCGTACCTGCGGCATCCGTGTCCGGGCCGAGCCCTTCGATCACGCAATGGACGATCGGCCGCGACGACTTATCAGCGACGGTGACAGCCATTAGTCGGATCCCTCCGTCGGGCTCATCCTCGCCCGAACGATCAGCGATTCATCCATCACCAACAGACTCCCGATCGGCACCTCAAGGACACTCGCGACGACACCGAGATCCTGGAGACGGACCACCTCGGGAGGATCGGCTGCCATCAGAGCGTCGATCGTGGACATCGGAAGGCCGCAGCACTCACGAAGCAGGTCACGCCCGATACCCTGGCGCTCAGCCTCGCCACGGACTCGCAGATAGACACGAGGCGGCACAGCATCACGTCGTGTATGGGCGCATAGGCACAACCACGCGGTAGCGCTCACCACGGTCCATGAGCAACGTCGCGGCCTCCTCTATGTCCTCCATCCAAGGCGTGCCGGGATCGATCACCGCCGTGGCGGACGCGATCACGCTGGTATCTGGGTGAAACTCAAACCGAATGCCGAGCCGGGCTGCGTCGTAGAAGCCCCGCCACGTCGTCGCCTGATTACTCGTCAACGTCTCGTGCAGCGTGCCCACAACCGTCCCGTCGACGTTGCCGTAGCGGATCTTGGCAACTCGCACCCAATCGATCCGGGCGAGAGCGTGATAATCAGTCTGCCATTGCTGGACCCATTGCTGGTTTCCTAGCGAGCGCAGGCCGCCCACGATGGCATCCTCCATACGTCTATTGCCGTCCAGGATCCTCTGCTCGGGATACCACCCGAACCTGTGCTGATTGTCGGATGTATAGGTGTTCGTCCCGGTGTCGTTTGCCGCCGTGCTGAAACCGATCACAGCCCCATCGAATAGCGGAGCGGTGCCCGTGCTCCACCGCAGCGTAAATGCGCCGGGTGCGGCAATGGTCACTCTTCCGGTTGCGCTCCTCGTCACCGTGTAGACCTGTCCACCGGCCGCCGTCATCTTCGTGGCGATCTGTTGGACAAGATCCGTGCCCGCAGCACCGCCGCCCCGGATGAACCAATCCCCGAGAGCGATCGCGGCAGTCAACTCGCCGCCGCCCTCGTCGAATCGAAGGTTCTGTTGAGCCTCCGAGAGGCCGTCGGATACGGTCGCCACGACGGCGACAGGCCAGATGAAACGCGGATCCGCCATCAGGAACGCCGCCGCCGGTTGCGCTCTCGTCCGTATGCCTCCGGCGAGCCTCGGGCCATGCGGCCCATCCCCGTCGCTCCAGTCTCATTGCGGCGCATCACCTCGCCCACCCGCCGAGCCACCTGCTCATCGGTCACCACACGCTCGCCCTCGAAGTTTATGATCACGGAGGACTCCCTCGGTGCCGCTCGCCCACCGCCGCCCGCGAGCCCGCCTGCGCGGAACGTGCCAACAGCACCACCACCGCCCGCGCCGCCACCGCGCCCGCCGCCCGCACCCTCTCTGGACGCCTCACGCTGCACCGCCGTCGCACCATAGACCGCTCCGCCCGCCACCGCTGCAAAGCCCACCGAGGCCGCCGTGTGGAATGCTGCCGAGTCAAAGTCTCTGCGCGCATAGGCGGCATATGCCTCCGCCGCCTGCTCGCCCGCTCGTGCAGCTGCCCATTTTGCGAGTAGGTTGAGCATCAGGGCGAAGAGTTGGAGCATCGCCTGTTGGCCCGTTCGAGAGGTCGCGATCATCTGCGCCGACATCAGGGTATATTGTTCAACCGCCGATGCGATGGAAGCCTTGGTTGCCGCCATTGATTCGATCTGCGCCTGTTTGGCCTTCTCACTGTCAGCGATGAAACGCTGGGTGTTCTTGGCGTTGATCTCTCCGATCGCCTTCGACAAAGCGATCCGCTGCTCGGCCATGTCACGCTCTGACTGGGCCTTGTCCTCTCGTTTCTTTCTCCCGGCCTCAAGACCCGCCAGAATCTGCAACTCCAGTTGTCCCACCTCCACATTCCGCAGAGCCGCCTTATATCTCTCCTCATAGGACTTCTTTACTGCCGCGGCATCTTTCTCGCGTTGTTTCTGTTCCGGCGACTTCCCGCCCGTGATCACCATGCCTTCCGATTCGTTGAAGGCGACCAATCGGCCCTGCGCCTCAAGGATCTTGTCGGCTAGGCTTTTCTGCGCCGCCGCCCATTCCTTCGTCTCCGAGTGTGCCTGATTCGCCAGGCGCACATAATCGCCAGCGGCAACGTTGAACTTCGTTGCGATGATGTGGGCAATGTCAACGTTCGCCTCGTTGAAGCGCTTGACCGTGGTCGTGAAACCCTCCGTCGTCATCGTGCCAGACTGGAGGTTTTTGACGAATGCCTTGACGGCGGCATCGACATCCTCGAACGCGGAGACACCCTTGCGGGTCACGTTGAACCAATCCTCTGAGAACTGTAAGAACGAAAGAAACCAACCAGACTTATCCGTTAGGCTGCCCGCCTCCGTCAGCATCTTTCCGAATGCCTCGGTCACGTCGCCCATGGTGTTTCTAAGGTTCGCCATTCCTTGCTCTATGGGAGAGATCGCCTTGGCCGCCCCACCGAATGCTCCCTCGATCTCCCTCAGGACTAGGGCTTGTTTCTCCTGTAGCGTCATCGCTGCGAGCGTGGACTTGCTCAACCCCTGGAGCTTCGGAAGATAGCGAGACAGAACCGAGATATTGCCGCCCATGGCTCGGGCAACGAGCCGCGACGCGCTCTCAAGCGACATGCCCAACGCCGTCGCGATGTCCTGCGTGGCGCTAACACCCTTCAGCGCTGCATCGTAGTCGCCCGTCAGCTGAACGAGCGTCGTCAACACGCTCTTGGTCTGGTCGTCTCCGAACTCCGTGCTTGCCTGTTGAGCCGCAGCGAACTTATTGATCTCGCCCCTGACAGAGTTATACGAGACTCCGATCTTCTCAAGCGCAAGCGCAAGCCGTCGATTGACCGATTCCTGCTTTGCAGAGAGAGAGACAGCCTTGGCAGCGAAAGCCAGGAACGCACCGCCCGCCGCCGCCGCCAATAGCGAAGCATTCCGCAACTTCGCCATGCTGTTAGCAAGCCCGCCGACCGATCCCTTGACCTTTCGGATCGCAGCACTCGCCCGATCCTTCGCACGGATCTCTGCCCGGAGAACGTCAGCGCTAACAGCCATTGATTGCCCTCCTAACGAATCTTGAGACGTGCCCGACCGCTACCACCTAAACCGGCCTCTCGTGTCTTTGCGTCCCGCTCCGCTGCCTTCCTCGCCGTCATTGTGACCTGTGTCGAAAGGCACTCCATGGCCTCCAGATAAACGTTCGGCTGATCGCCCACGCCTCCGGCGAGGAGTAGGTGTCCGTTCTCGTAGTGGCGCCACAGGCGCACCCAGACGAAGACATCCGGCGGGAACTCCTCGAGTCTCGTTGCTAATTCTGGGTGGACGCCTCCGCCGAACTCGGCTCGGGTGACCTCGTCGTCGAGGTCGCGCCACCGAGCGAGGAACTCGGCAGCGCGTCGGAGTTTCCCGACTCTTCCTCCGTCAGCCTCGCCCCGTCCAGAATTGAGTCCGCGACCTCGTAGAGATCCTCTTGCGTGAAGATCGCCAGGAACTCCAGCCGATCCGAGTCACGAGACGAACGCATCGCTGGTGCCCCGTTGCCGCCCGCTCCCTCGTCATAGACCTGCTCTCCCGGCTTCGGGTAGCACAAGGGCTTACCCGCTGGGCCCGGCCCCGCAACGTCCGTCAGGAACCGCAGCAACGCCCGGATCCCATTCCCCTGCGAGTTGCTGACCCAGCGCGTGTTGATGTCCTCAACGCCAGGCGCACCTCCGCCCGCGTTCTCGCTGGAACCCTCGACCTTGAGATAACCGGCCTGGGATTCAAACTCAGCAATGTCTAGGGGAGTCGGGTGGCGGTAGTGCCAGACCACCTGATCGGAGGGAGGAAGATTGCGATCAACGGCGAGGACGTAGCGTCCTCCATCTCGGGAGAATTGACGAAAGCGCGGCATGCTGTGCCTCCATGCTAAAAGGACACGCCCGCCCGGAACCGCTTTGCTCTATGCGCTCCCGCGGCGGGCTGAAAGCTCGACCCGAGCAACGGAGCATGTTCCCAATCCAGTTTGGTCGCACTACATCGGGCCGTTGCCCGAGTCGAGTCGAGTCGATAAGTCTAGGTGAAAACCAGTTCTAAGGCGTCGTTTCCGGCGTTACGCCCGATCGAATACGCCATGTCTAGCGTGATGATCCCATTATCCTCTCCGCGGGAGAGGTTCTGAAACTTGATCCCGCCAGTGCCACCGGGACGAGTGATCGTGCAGATATTGCCCGCGGTTGATCCGAACGTCAGAGACCAATGACTCGCAACGGGAGTGTCAACCGTCCAGAAGTTTTCCGTTGCGATGGCGCGCTCTTGGACCCGGAAGGTGCCCGCGGGACTGCAGCGGCCCAGCTCAAAGCCCGCCACGCCAAACGTGGAGCCGAAGTCGCCCACGCGGTGGACCTCACGCTGAAGATCGAGCGTCCAATTCGTGCAGCGAGGCGTGATCCCCGCGTACTGGAACGTCAGCCCTCTACACGGCGCCGGACGCGTCGCGTCGTATGTCGGAGCGGTGATTGCTGCAACGTCGGTCGGCCTCTCGTATAGGCCCGTGAAACTCCACGAGACCTTGGGGAAACTCGAGACCGAAGCATCGATCGAGAAGGTCCCATAAACGCCGTGCACCTGGAACTGGAGGGTCGAGTCTTGGATGTAAAACGTGTTGGACTGATATCCAGCTGCCCCGGCACCAAATGCCGATGTCGGTTGATATGTCACCGAGGTGGCACCCACGATCACCTCGTCCATACCGCACGCCTTGAACAACGGCCCGATCTCCGGTGCCGTGCCCGCAGCCCCAGAGCCCCAGAGCGGCGTCTCGAACGAAACCGTCACGAAGACGCTCCCCTCGACGTGAGCATAGCCGTCTAGGAACGCATCGACGCTCTCGATCTCCGCATCCTCGGAGTTGAAGGTGTAATCGAGGGACCCGATACACCGAACCGCATCAACGCCAGCGGGCGTGGGGTCCGTGCCATATGCCGCCTCGACCTTCGCCAGTAGCGATTGCCTTGCTTGGATCGCCATGCGCTAACCCTCCGACGGCTTTGCAGGTGTTGGCTCGAAGTCCGCAGGCCGAGCCTTGACGGCGTCCGCTTGCGGACTATCAGGATCGATCTCTCGGACTTCATACTCCGCCGATCCATACCGGGCCGGATGCGTCTCCCAGGGGAAGACCCACACCACGGAGCGTTTGCTCTTGCTCTTGCTCTTGCTCTTGCTCATGGCCTCGCCTCGATCTCCATGAACCGCGCCTCAAGAACTGCGCTCTTCACGAGCCCGCCGCCCTCTAGCTCAAACGTCGGACTGTAGTCTGATCGGGCGATATCCACCTGGAACACCGGATCCTCCGCCACGCCCGTCTCCTCGACCCGCTCCGTGAGCACCCGCCGCAGAGCCTCGACCGTGCGAAAGAGGCGACGAGTCAACTCAACCGGGTCGGTGTCCTTGATCACGACGACGCAATCCACCTGATGAGAGATGAACTCGTTGATCGTAAAGATCGGATCGTGGTCGTCCGCTCTCGGGAGCAAGAACAGCGCCGGGTAATTCTGGATCTCAAGCTCGCCCGCCTCTTCAAAGCGCACCGTGACGATGTCGTCAAGCACGAGCGCATGACCGAACTCCGCGGCATCGGCCACGGCATACTCGGCATCTTCGACGTTCAACGCCGCAGGTAGAAACGTATTCACCGCCGTGCGGATCTCAACCAGGACGTCCTCGATCATGCTGGACGCTCCCTAGAGAATGGCCCGCGCTCCCCGGATGCCCACCGTGGCCTCCACGTGCCGCTGGATTACACGGATCCACCCTCGGAAGTCGCCACGGGTCAACGCGATGATCGGCCGCTTCGGGAGCGGGATCCGATCATAGGGCTGCATGCCGCGGCCTTCCTGGTGCTTGATCGCATAGGGAACCCGTGTCCCAAACATCACCGACAGGCGGCGCGGCTCATAGACGTGATCCGGGTGGCCTGTCCTGACGAGTGACGGATAGAGTCGCTCCCGCCCCGCCTCCCAGCGCAGCATCCGATCCAATCCGCCGCCGACTGCGATCTTGATCCGCTTATATACAGGCTCGCTGTTGTAACTCTGCCAAGGTGTCCCGCCCCGCGCGCCCTTCGTCCTATACTGCCCCTTGACGATCTCAACGAACGGCCGGATCCCGCCAGAGAGCAGCGAAGAGTTGCCGCTATGAAGTGCGGCCCATGCCGGGCGCAAGTCCTTCACCCGGTCCTCGGCTAGTCCGAGCTTGGCAATGATCGGCTTGTCCCCTACAAGGCCAACGTCGAAGTCTAAGAGCCTCTCGGCCATCAAAGATCCATGTCCGCCGTGAACGATGGCGTCACAAGGTCGATATCGCCCACCACCGTTGGCGGCGAGTCAGAACTTGATTGGACATGCGTCCGCAGGAATCCGGCTTGCGAGCCTGTCAGCACGTCGGCCAGGACATCCTTGCGCTTTTGCGGGTCTCGGAGCACCTCTAGGCCCTGGGTCCATTCCGTGCGCCACACCGACGCAACACGGCTCGTGTCTCCTCGACCTGTAAAGGCCCGCGCTACGTGAGCAGCTGTGCCAACGAGAACGAGATCCTGGAGCCAGTTGAAGGCGATCGGCTCGCCCACAACGTCAATGCCCGCAGGCGCCACACCGACCGATGTCAAGATCCCGCTGACCGTTGCCGCCTTCTTGGTGATGATGGCAGCGACCGCCGTGTTCGTCGGGTTCGAGTTCGCGTCGAAGGTATAGCCGGGGAAGTACTGCTGCTGAAGCAGCACGGCAGTCGAACTGAACTCATTGATCGGCAAGGGCTGCCCTCTTCGTTAGTCGTTCACGGAGTTCGCTAGCTCGCGCCAAGATGTCCCGTCGTTGACGAGTGTCAACGTCTCATCATCGGCAGATACGTTGTTCGCACCGAGGAGATCGATCGTATTCGCTGCGCCCAAGTTGTTGTCGACATAGGTGCAATGAGCATCGACATGTATGAGCACTAGAATCTGACCCGAGATCCCGCCGGTGATCGTCGTTATAGAATTCCCGCCACCGTCGCAGTCAATCGTCATCACGTTTGTCGTGACAGCGAAGGTCGCGACACCGGCCGCCAATGCGGCAGGCGCCGCGTGGGTCGTGCCGAAAACGTCGTTGATGCCAATCCCTGCACCTGACGGACTCGACAGGACTGGGATGGGACCATCAAGATCGATCCGCATGTCGGTGTTTGCTAAACCACCGGCACCGATAAAGTCGATCATGTCGTCGGTGTCGTTATTGATCGATTCGGCATTCGGCAGGGTAAGCGAACCGTTCCAAATTTTCGGCCGGATCAACCGATCGACGTAGGTGGGCGCAGCCTCAAGGACCGACGGCCCAACCCACACGGAAAGCGCGACGAGGAGGCCCGTCAAGACGAGGCCAACGATTGTACGAATGCGGGTCATGATCTGTGCTCCGTGTCTAGCTTTTCGCCGACTTGCGCGTGCGCCGATAGCGGTTGGCCTTCTCTTTGTCCTCTTCGTCCTGGCGGTCGGCCACCACCGACGGTCCAGCCTCCCGAGCTTGCTTGACCGCCTTAGAAGTCTCCTCGACCATCCGACGCTCAAAGAACCGATCGATCGCAACCTTCATCTCGTCCGACAGCACCCGCTCTGGGTTGATCTCGCTCGGCCGCTTATATTCAACGAGCGGCTCCTTGCCCTCTGCTGGTGCGGCGTGGCCCGCCTGGACCTCGACGCTAGCAGGGAAAAGGGAATGATTCCGCTCTCCGATCTCAACCGGCAGCACGTCACCGGGATGGTAGACGACACCCTTCGCAGCATGCAGCACGCCGACTCCACGAGGGCCGCCGTTCCAGACGTAGTGCCGATCCTGGAGTGCAACCGGCTCGGCCGCGATCGAGTAACCGTCCCGGATCTCGATCGCGTGTGGCGCCACGTCGAAGACGTGACGACCAAGATCGCGCGGCAAGACTGCGCCGGGACGATAGAACTTCTCAGCGTCCAGGTGCAGCATTCCCACACCTCTCCAGACGTAGTGAGTCTCACGACCCGTCAACGGATTCGATGCCACTGGTTCCTCCTCATGCTTTAGAAGGTGTTTACGGTTTGCCAGCCTGCGACAGGGACGCGTCATGCGGACGCTTGCCCGCCCGCTTCTCTACGCAGTCGGGATGCGCCTTGCCGTATTCGGCAGGAACGACCATCCCCGCGAGATAATAACGCCCGCCAACGCACAAGGAACCACGAACCCACACATAGTGTGAACCCTTCGGTTCCTTGGGCGTTGGTGCTGCTTTATCAGCCATTATGCGGCGCAGTTGATCAGAAGGTGACCCTGATCCGGGTCAACGACCACCTCATCCCGATTCTCTCGGACACGAACGACATCCGACAGGATGCCCTCATCCCGATAGGTCTCAACGACCGTCGGAGATCCGCCGCTGGTACTTGCAAACTGCGCGAACGCTCCCGGCGAACCGTCGCCCTCGGCGCCTTCGCCCTTGCTGTAGAAAAGCGCGTTGTCAGCCCACGTGAACCCAGCAACCTCGGTTGCGCCCTCTCGCGACGTCACACGGACCGAACGACCGATCATCAGCGTCTCAACCTCGAACGCCTCCCGCAGATTCGCTGCGAGTTGGAGCTCGGTGAGTTGCCCCACGCGCTGGGCGTCAGGCATCAAGGACTGAAGATCGCCATTCTGAACCGCAACACGGAAGGTGTCATAGCCCAGGATCGCGGCGTTGGCATCCTGCCCGGAGTTGAGCAGAACGTTCCGCTTACATGTCCAGATATTGCCGAGAGCGTCGCCTGCGGCGGCGTCCCATTCGGAACCACCCGCTATTGTCGTCTCGGACGTCCAGACACCAGTGACGAAACAGGCAGCCGCAACGCGGACCTCACGGCGAACCATGATCTCCCGCATGCCTCGGATCGTCGCCAACCGCGACAACTGCATGGGAGTCTGAGACTCCGCCGCCAAGTCGTCGTCGATCGGGATCTCAACTCCGAAGGACTGCGTTCGGAACGTCGCCGTTGCTAGACCGAACGACAGACGCTCGAACGGTGCACCTGGTGCCCGCTCGATGTCCTGGTTCCCGAATGTACGGAAGCCGTCGGTAGCACGGAAAAACGTGCCGCTGCTCTCCCCTTCCCGGTAGTCGGGGGGGAATGCGATATCGGCAATGAATGCCGTTTCTCTCTGCGCCTGAACGACCATCCATCTTGTGAGGACTGGATCGACCGGGCGCACCGCTGCGCGAGATACTCCTGCGGGCATTGTTCTGCTCCTTGTTTGTCAGGGCGCGAGGCCCGCTGTTTAACCTTACGGGTTGCCGTCGTGGTTCTGCTGGAATCCGGCGACCATCACATCAACCAGGTCTCCCGCCACAGTCGCCGCCTGAAGGGCAACCGCGCAGACTATATCAGCGGCGGAGGCGACCGGCTCAAGTTGAGCATCGGCCGCCGCCGTCAGTCGGTCGCCCTCGTTGAAGACGGCCCCGGCTTGACCGCGGGTGACCCTGCCCGTCATCGCGACGAGGCAAGCGTCTCCGGCAGCGCGTCCGCCATCCTCAAGGATGCCGATCGCGTCGGTGCCAGGGTGACCCGAAAGCACGATGTCACCGTTACCGTCGAGCGCTACAACGAGCCCGACATTGGCGGCGGCTGACAGATTCGTTGCTGCCGCGGCAGAGAACGTCTTGGACGGTCCGTGAAAAGTTGCCATTCTGAATGCTCCTCAATCTTCGTTGCGTCGAGCCTTGGTGCTAACTCGCCCTCGGCATGGTGATCACGTTGCCGCCGTAGTGGCGAGACTCTGCATTGCGGCCCTCGTCGGTGTCCCTGACGGCATCCCATGCCGTGGCATAGTCAACGTCCCGGCCCTCGGCCTGCTCCGCCGCCTGATACGACAGGATCAAGGAGTCGAGCGTCTTGGGCGCATCGTCGGCAACCATGGCCGCCGGAGCAGCTGCGCTGCGTGTGCCGGAACCGCCCAGATTGATCGTCTCGGGTAGCGACTGAATGAACGCCTCCGTCCCATCGGCATCCTTGAGTGCCTGCGAGAGGAGCCAAGGCCGCTGCGACGGAGTGACCCGCGTCGGGTAGCGATCCAGCAATGCCTCGGCGGAGTGCCGTTGCTTCTCCAATTCGGCGCCCTGTAGCTTCGCTGACAACGCCTGGATCTCCGACTTCGACGCCTGGAGGTCCGCAGCGAGAGTATTGACGTGGAGCCGCAAGGCGTCGTCCTGGCCCTGGCCGAGAGCGAGCGCTTGCACGTCCTCAACGGCGACCTTTTCGCCTGCGGCATCCAGCAAGGCGAGAGCCTTGGTTACCTCGTCGGCGGTGCGCTCGCCGATTGCCTCCAACAATGGAGCCAGTTTTTCCAGCATGGCCTGTGCCTCGGCCACGTTCTCGTCGACAGGGATCATCGTGCCTTTGTCGGCCATTGTCTTAGTCTCCTCATTCGTGTCGTCGGCAGGATGAAACAGCAACCCGCCACGGGCGATATCTTCGACTTGGAGCCGTCCGTTACGCTCAACGACTGACGCCCCGTAGTATTCGTTTGTCCGATTGTTGCGGACAATCACGCTCGTGATGTCCTCTGCGATCTGGACAAGGCTGACCGGCTCATCAGCCTCGCCGCCCTCTTCGACCTCTCCGAACTTGCCCGCCCTCGCCAGGTCGGCAATAGCCGCATGAATCATCGTCGCCACGTTCGGCGCGTCCGTATCAAGCGCAACCGCCAACGTCTGCCACGACTTCGAGGCCGCAATGGCCTCCATGCCGCCGAGTTGCGGCCGAGCCGTCAGCGCTACCGCTAGGATGGCAGGACCCTCAATCCATTCGCCTGACTCGAAGTCCAGATAATGCGAGTGAATCTCCGGGCTCGTCTTGTGGAAGTCGCCGCCCTTCAGAAACGATGCCGCCCGGTCGGTGAACTCGCCCAAGGCCCAGATCCCGTCACCCGACCTGTGCTCCATCTCAAGGACAAGCCCGGCCTTCCCTGTCGCCTCGGGACTGCCCCCACGGATCGAGCCGTGGTTGTAATCGAATATCGTATCGTGACCGTGATCGCGCCGATGCTGGAAGACCGACACGATCTGAGAGGCTCGTCCGTCCGTCAGCTCATAGGGCTCGTCATAGCCTTCGACCGGCTGGATCCCGATCTTTGCGATCTGGAGCCAACGCCGGAAGGGCACATCTGACTCGCCTGTCTGGGCCGAGGCGTCCTCCGCACGATCCAACAGGAACGGGATCGGCTGTCCAGCGAAGGACAGGCACAGCGCAGCATCGCCCACGGCCTCCTCGAACTCGATCACCTCATACTCGTGATCGTCTAGCCACGTCTTCGCCTCGTCTGCCGAGAACTTGTCCGAGGCAAACCGGATCGCCTGCAACTCCACGACCTCGCCGCCGTCCTCGTCGTCCTTCACCCCGTAGATCAGGTCTACGCCGGGACCTCCCGCCGCGTTATCCCGGCGGAAGCGCTTAAAGCCTCCCGGAGAGGCAAGCCGCGCTGCGTGTTCGTTAGCAAATGGCATAGAACCTCATTATTCGACCATGCCGGACGTGCCCTTTGATCCCACAAATACGAAGATACACCGACACCGCCCCCGCCCATCACAACTCTGATAGGGAGGCTTGAGCCGGAGATACTCCGCCGATCCATAGGGGAACTCTTGCCCGTCCTCGTCTCTGCATGGTCCACACGATGCCTCGTCGAGCACCGATGAAAACATCACATAATCAACGTCTTCGATGCCCTGGGCCTCGAGTGCTGCCTGCGAGGCCGTCTCCCTCGCCTGTGCAATCACCGCAGCCGTGGGCGATGCGGCGTGCTTCCGGTAGAAGGCAGAGGCACGCACCGCAACTCGGTCCAGGTCAGACACCGCAGCCGCCGCAGCCTCGGCACCTAGCGTCGCCGCCCTGGCACCTGCGTCCCGCGCACCGAGCAACACCTCATCAATGAGCCGAACTGCCGTCAGCATGGCCTGGGCCTCTGCGATGGCGTCCATGGATTCGACCGCAATGGCCCGAACCGGGATCGGCACCCTAGAGCGGCGGCCCTTGCCGATCTTCTGGCCCTTCTGGAGTCCGCCCTTCGTGAGTTGGCGGTTGACCTCGTCCGTCGTGAGCTTGGTCGTCTGCTTGCCAACCTTGTCCAGGTACGACGCCACCGCCGAGCGTACCGCAAGCCGTGTCCCAATCGACGCCTGAACCTCTGCGATCTCCGTGACCTGTATCGCAAGCTCAGCGTCCGAACTGATGATCGATCGGATCCGCTTGGCAACGTCAGCCCCAAGAGCCTCCAGAGCACCGGACACCGCCGACTCAAAGTCAGCCCCGCCTTCGTCGAAGATCCGACCGAGTGCCGCATATGCTACGCAGACCTCGGGTCCTTGCAGCTGACGTCTCGTTTGTATCCGCTCGCCGTTGCCGTCTAACTCCATGAACAACGGCCCGCCTAGCGCCATCGGCACCGCCGCCGTCTCGTCCTCGTCCGTCTCTGTGCCCTCGGCGCCGCCCGAATCCTGCGAGGGATTCACCATGCCCGGTTCGGAATCCTGATCCGTCTGCATCTCCATCGGAGACAGATCCGCCAGTCGCCGGACGTGGTTTGCATCGTCGTCCGTCCACCGGCCGAGCGCCCCAGCCTGGAACGCCGTGATGATCGACCCGATCGCCTTGCTCACGTCCACGTCGGACAGGCGGCCGATCCTGAACATCGGATAGCGTCCCTGAGGTTGCGGACCCCAGTTGAAGTCCACAAGCCTCTGAATCGGACCGCTCACCGTCAGGCCGCCGCGGGCATTCATCACGTCCTCGACGTAATCCGCCTCCGAGCGCAACGCACCGAGGAAGTTTGACCGTAGCTCTTTCGCTAGGGCCTGCGTCCCGCTCGGCGTCAGGCCCAGTTGCAGGAACGTCGCCATGAAAGCGGACACCATCTGCTGATCCAGGTAGTCCAACCACCGGACCCGATCCCCGATCGGAATCTGCGGGAACTCGAACTCCATCGTCACGCCGAACGGAAGCGCAGCGAAGGCGTCCTCATTCGTCCGCCAGTTGATCGCCGTCTCCTCGATGAGGTCCAGATCCCGATCGCGCCAATCGCCCGGCGTTTCCTTGCTGAACTTCATGTAGCCGTGACCGGCTCGTTCGATGTCGATCGTCGTGCCGCGTAAAACCTGCCGTTTTGCCGTCCAGAACGTGAAGGCAGGCCGCAAGAGCGAAACGCCCTCAAAGTTGTTGCCCTCTTGGTTGCGGACGAAAAGCGTCAGGTTACGGGCATCGAGTTCGTATGTCTTCCAGTCCGAGCCACCGAACGGCGCCCGAAACTCGACGCCCTTGAGCTTGTCCGTGGCCTCGTCCACGAGCCATCGCTGGACCGTGGTCTGCAAGCGCGGCTCGAACGCCTCCCAAGATACTCGCCCGTCCGGTTGCTTGCGGTAGACCTCCTCGAAGGCGGCGAACCCAAAGTCCAGATAGGTCAGCAACTCTCGATAAAAGCGGCGAGGGCCGCCGTCGAGTCCATGAAGCGACGCCTCAACGAACTCGGTGATCTCAATCTCGGTATCATCGGCGTCGTCCGGCGGGACGATCCTGATCTCTGCTCCGAGGATCGGCGCTTTGACCGACGCCAGAAGGGCCGCCAGTTTCGGATCCTGGCGGCGCATCTTGTCGAAGACGCCGGGCTCGCTGGGTGTGCCGCGTGCCAGGTCATGCCGTAGCTTCCGGTTTTCCTCGACGCCAGCGATCACGCCATGGGCAATATACGTCCCGGCGACACCCTGCCTCGTCGTTTTCTGCTTCGCCACCGCAGCCTCCGCGGGGCCTCGTTGCGCTCTTTGTCCAGTGTGCCCGAATCCTGCGAGGTTCCCGACACGCGGTCAAGCGGCGAACATCACCTGCCGTCAACCTGCGGGACACCTCGCCCGCTTGCACACTAGCGCAGCCCTCATTCTACTTGCGCGAGCCCTCGTTGCCTTTCCTCGCCGCGTTCGCAGGTATCGCCAAACAGACTGACCGACGATTGAACGTTGAGGCCCGGAACCATGGCTCTCGATGTGCCCGCCAGCGATCAACCGATAGACGGTGAACCTGGAGACGTCCATGATGGCCGCGACCTCTGGCACCCTATAGGACGCCTTCGGCGGCGGAGTCTTGCGGCTTCTCAAGAGACGATCCTGGAGCGATGGATCCGGCCGGTGCCGATCCCGTTGCGCTGACCGCCTTGGATTTTCTTCTCGATGCTGTCGGCAAGGTTGCGAAGGATCATCGGCATCGACGCCGCCAGCGCGCAGCACTCGGCCTCCATAATCTCTTCGGCGTACTGTTGCGGCTCCGAGTCCACGCCAACGGCGTGCAGTATCACCCGCGGCTTGACCTTCCGCTGAAACACGCCCGGCAGTTGATAGAGCAGGGCGCCATCTCCCGAGAGCGTCAGAGCACCTCGGGCCATCGGCAAGCCCGCCTCGCGCATCGCCTCGGCCAGCCTGTCCACGAGGAGGGCGCCCCGCAGTTTCATCCGGCGCTCCAGGTCAACGATCTCGATCTGGGAGAGCGGACTCCCCGAGGCAAGGTCAGCAGCTGCTCGCTGTTCCTTCATCTTGTGATCTCCTCCCTATCCCTCACGATCTCTGCCGACTGCATCCGTAGCGCCGAGCGCAACCGGGACAACGACCGGCGGATCAACCGCTCTGCCCGCTTCTCTGCCGCTGACGTATCGTCCCAACCAAGACCAAGTGCCACCTGACGATAACTGCGCTCCTCGATCTCCCGGAGGTGCAACGCCTTTCGCTCCGTCAGCGTCAACTTTGCTCGTCGCATGATCCCCGAGGCACGGGCCACGCGAAGGCCCGTCTCTTGGACAGCGTTAGGGATCGCCTGCCCGCCGTTGACCCTCCCCGCGATCCTCTCGTAGTCGATGCCCTGCATGTCCATGATCGAACCGTTGGCGCTAGCGCCACGCACGACAGCACGAACACCGAGGAAGTCTGCTCTCTGGATCACGTCGCGCAGTACCTTGTCGATGATGGAGGCCATGTCCGCCTTGTGCTTCCGACGCCGAGCGGAGACGGAGGCCGACAACAGCAAGCGCTCCTCGATGTCCGAGATCCGGCGGACGGCGATGCCGTGATGCTCTGCGATCCCGATGTCGGTCTGCACGTCGGGATCGTCGGGGCGACAAGCCCACACCTCGGACGCCCTAGCAACGAGCCAGGGACCGGGGCTCCAGTTCGGACCCATCGGCCCGCCGTCGCCTTGCCGACGCGGTGCTATGTCTCCCAGAATGCGACGCACTCGGGACATCTGCGACGAGGCGACGCCATGCCGGAACGATCGGGCCGGATGCAGCAACCCAGCACCCTCGACCATCAGAGAGGCAAGCGCGGCGTTGTCCTCTGGACCCGGAGCACGACTGACCGGGTGGGCTATGTAAACCGTCACCTGAGCGCAGCCTGCATCGCCTCGGAGAACTCACGGACCGACTTCGGCGGCATGCTTCCGCTCCCAGAGGACGCCATCGATCCATCGTAGACACCGAGGCATCGGGCGAACCGAGACTCGATCTCGTCCTCGCCCGTGTATGCAGACTCCGTGAAAACCTCGCCCCGCATTGTCGCGAGCCAGTACGCATCCAGGTATTCGACGAAGCTCGAAGTCTGCCGGTCGTCAGACAGATCCCGCCACGCATCGACGGTTAGCGGCACGAGGCGTGCGCCTTTCGGCACATCTCAACAGTGCCGTCGGACCTCTGGCACGCCCAGCCATGCCGAGACTCGCTCTCGATGATCTCGCCGGGGCAGTTCTCAAGACTCGAGGAGATCGCAAAGTCTTCGCAGACGAAGCACGACGCCGGACGAAACGGCACAGCCTGACCGCCACCGCCACCGACGGCGCAGGCTCCTAGCGCCAACCCCGCAAACAACACCACAATCATCGCTCGCATTGCATCCCTCAAAACAAGTCATCAAACCGGGCGGAGCCATTGCGGTGACCGTTGCGACGACGCCTCGGCGGGTCACCATCGCCCTCCCATCCTCCGTCACCATTCCAGTCAGCGACACGGAGCCGATCCCGGTTCCCGTTGCGGTTGCCGTTCCCGTTGCGGTGCTTGTCCGGCATGCGGCCCGACCCGTGAGAGAGAGCGTCTTTTAGCATGTGCAGCGCGTCCGGGAAGTCGTCATGGTCGACGGTCGAGCCATCCTCTCGCAGCGCCAAGAGTTGATCAAGAGCGGATCCCGCCATGCAGCGATGCAACACGATCCGCCCCGATCGGAGGAGAGGTTGCAACGACTGGAGACGGGCATGCTTGTCCGTGCTCGGCTTGAAGTCCTCAACGGCCATCGGGAGGCCGCGCCGCTGCACCTCGGCCAACAAAGGCGCCGCAAGCAACTCAAAGCCACCGACAGCCTCCACCCGCAGCATCTCGGCGCCGATGGCCTCGGCCATGTCCACCGCACGCGGAACGATCTGATCCGGCTTCATCCGGGCCACGTCCACGCCTAGCCCGTAGATCGTGCCGTCCTCCGCAAGCCCTCCGCCTACAATCGCCGTGAAATCTCCACCCTGCTTTCCCATGGAGGGATCCACGACCACAGCCCGAAACCCAAGACTCCCCGCCTCGCTGCCGTGCCAAGAGCCCTCACGTGGCCGCCAGTCGTCCGTCTCGTCGTCGTTCCACCATGAAAGCTCATCGGCGTACACTAAAGCATCCTCGCCCGACCGCGGATCGTTCTGCTTCTCCGAGCCGTGAGCACCTGGCCCGTTGACGACGAGAAACTCCATGTTCGAGTACAAGTCATCGCCAGCCCAGAGCACCTCTGCGCCCTTGTCCATGGCCGCACGGTGGCCCTCGTAGAACGCCCGAGCCTCGGCATGGCCCGGCGTATCGTCTGCCGAGTAGATGTCCTCCCAATGCCTCCAGAGGCCGTCGCGCTCGTCCGGCCACCGCTCGACCGCTCGGTAGGTGTGCCCGTTCCAGCCGACGGCGTCCTGGGCGAGCCACGCGATCACGGCGTCGGTGTCAACCCTCGTTCCGAAGGCGAGGACGTGCATGGGACGGGCGGTGTCGGACAAACCCATCAGGGCTCGCTCCAACCATCGGCGCAGCTTGACACGGGCCTGCCGGGAGACGGCGTCCTTGTCGAGGTCGTCCACGATGGCGAGCTGCGGCCGGTACGGTCCCCAACGGAGACCACGCATAGCCGTATCGGCGCCGATGGCCTGGACCCTGACGCCTGTCGTTGTAATGAAGTCGCCCCGGTTCCAGTCGGACGTACGAAGATCGCCGTAGACGCCACGGATCTGCCGGTTCGTGGCGAGCACGTCTCGGATCTCCGCTACCTGCTCCTCCGCTAGCCGGTACTTGACCCGCACGACGAGGATGTATCGGATGCCGTACAGGTCGGGCTCCAGGCAGCAAGCAAGTGGCAGGAGGAGGCCTCCGATCACCGACTTGGCATGCCCTCTGGGTGCCTCCCATGCCGTGCGGACTGCACCCGCGGCGCCGGGCAGGGATCGGAGCGTGGCGAAGATGGCCTCATGGAACGCCGAGGAGCCTCGTGCCTGGTCGAAGTAGTCGGGGAGCGCCTCGTAGGCCAGCGTCTTGATGTCCTTCCACCGAGCCCGACGGACACGACGGAGGAGGGACTCCCTCGCCTGCGGCGGCAGTTCTGCGATCTGGTCGGTGAGTTCTCCGAGGGACGGGGCGGTGCGTTCAGTCTCCAAGGGCGCCCGATCCTGGGTCCACGCCGTGAGCCTCGGCGTACCGTGTCCACCGACGGCGTATCACGTCCACGTAGCGGGGACTGATGTCCATACCCACGCATACGCGGCCGGTCTGGGCGGCTGCGATCAGGGTGGTGCCGGAGCCCAGGAAGGGGTCAAGGATAACATCGCCCTCGTCACTGTACGCCTTGACAAAGAACTCGGGTAGGGCGACGGGGAAGGCCGCTTCATGCTGCTCTCCGTGGTTGGCAGGGTTGTTTGGGATGTCCAGATGGTTGCCGGGGCGCGCCGTCCCGTCCGTGCGTTGCACGTCGCCGCCGTGCCAACCCTGGTTGCCCGTGCGATTCGTCCCGCTAACCCTGCCGCCTTCGTGGAACATCGACGCGCTCTCATGCCCCACCGCCAGCGGATGGAACTTCGGCGCACCTACAGTGAAGTGGTAGACCGGCTCCCACGCGTTCTTGAAGCGGTTGGGCCATGTCCCTGGCAGACCGCGATGCGTCCAGCACAGCTCGTCCACGAACCGCCACCCCCACCGGCGGACGTGGGAGAGCACGAGGTCCATCACGTAGAGCACCCGCTGCCCGTCCTCGCAATGCGCCTTGATGTTGACGAACCAGGAGCCGTCGTCGGCGAGCACGGCCCGTACGTTCGCCTGGACGTCCTCGAACCAGTCGACGTATTGCTCCGCAGGGATCGGCTTGAATCCACTTGACTCGTCGTACTTCCGCTGTGAGGCGTATGGAGGCGAGGTAAACGCCACGTTGACTCGCTCGCCCTGGAGCAGGGAAGCAACCGCTGACCCGGCCCGACAGTCGCCCACCATCACCCGGTGCGGACCCAGCTCGTAGATCTCGCCGAGCTTGCTGTCGGGCTCGCCCTCTTCGTCTAGGGCCGGCACGTCATCCTCATCCACGTCAACCGGCAGACGAGGCAGCGAGTCCTCCAACTCGTCCAGCCGTAGCGACTCGAACAGGACGGCGTCGGCCTCCCGAATGCGCTCCAGGATCGGGCCTACGTCGTCGGTGAACGCCCCGGCGATCTGCGGGTTGTTCGCTGCGACGTTGGCAGCCCGCTCTCTGTCCTCGTCCCAATCGACGATCCGAACGGGGAAGCGCGCACCGTCCGGCGTGACGATGGCGCCGTCTTCGAGCTTCAGCCCGCCGTCGTGATTCTTCTTGAGTCCGGCGACTCGCTGGTGACCTGCAACGAGATGGCCGGTGCGCTCATTCCAGACGATGCCAGCGATGTCTCCGAACTCCGACATGGACACCCGAAGACCGGCGTGAGCAGCGTCAGAGATCGCCCGAGGATTCCACGGGGCGCCCTTCAGATCCTCGACGGTTCGGGGAAAAGCGGCTGGTGTGTCCATTGGTTCACACCTCCTCGACGGCCAGCAAACAACGGCCAGCCGCATCGCCTACACCGGACCTTGACAACCACACTCTCTTACCCATTGGATCTCCCTCGCGCTCGCTTGCCTCCGTAGGATCAAGCACCGTCATCGTCTTCGCCGGGGGTCGTGGGCACACCGATGAGCCCAAGCTCAGCAAGCGCGGCAGCGATCTCCTCGGCATCGGCCCGCGCATTCCCGCTGGACACAAGGGGCGAGCCGCCAGGCCCGGACGCTTCGACACGCGCCGGAGCATCGAGGCCGAGGTAGCGGGCACGTCGATCCATGGCCTTGAAGATCCGATCGATCGATCCTAGATGGCCTTGCCGTACCTGCGGCGAGAGCCGGACGATGATGTCATCGAGGCGTTGCAACTCCATCGTTCGGACCTGCTCGGCGTTCTCGTGTGTCCGTTCTCGGATGTCGGTCAGGGCTTTGACCACGTGGCGGTGTGCGGACTGGCGCGGGATGCCCACCTCCTCTCCGATCTGACGGTAGTTGAGCCCCATCTTGCGGAGTTCGAGGCACTTATCGCGCACCGCCGCCGCTCTACTGTCCTGCGGTTTAGTCCTTGCGGAGCCGTGTTTTCCGGGCATGTCGCAGCCTTATAGCGTCACGTTGACGATAGGGGCGGAGCGGCGTCGTGTCTAGGGTCAGGCTCGAATCGTTGTCAGGATAGGGCCTCGGGGCGAGGTGCTAATTATTTGAAACAAATTCGCCGCGTGGTTTTGCCCGTCTCTGGTCGGGGGGCTAAACTCCGTCGAGTTTTGCCCGACCGTGCCAACTCGTTACAGCACGCGGCTTTGCAACGCGTCGGCCCAGTTTGACGTCAGGCTCGCCTTTCGAGAGTCTTTGCTCTCTGATCCCGTCGCCTGGATTCGTCTTGGTGCCATGCTGCGCCCTCGTCGTCATCGAGTCGTTCGAGCATGACGGCGAGTCCGTGGTATCGGTCTGCCTCTCGGCTGCATGCGTCTGGGCCGAGGCCGTCGTAGTAGTTGTGACTCCTTGGGAATCGGTCGTCCTTGGTGCGCGGCATGTCCCACCTCCTACATGGTAGACGTGGCGTCTGGGCATCGTCTGACAGCCAGCGCAGGACATGGGGGAAGAGGAAAAGCGACGCCGGGCGTGTTCCGTTGAAATAAACCCTTGACTCGTCGGACGTGGCGTCCTATTCTTCGTTTATGGCAAGGAACACCACACTGGAGAACACGATGAGCAACGCAACGAACGCCGCTGATCTAACCCGCATCGCCGACGAGGCCCGAGCCCATTCGATGGCGCTCTATACGCCCTGGAATGAGGCAACGAAGGCGTACAACAACCCGCTCGATCCTCGACCGATCGCCGATCGGATCGCCATCATGAACGCCGCACTCGAGGTCTGGAATGTGGCCCGAGATGCTCGCAGCGTTGCTGAATATAACGAGACCGCCATCGCCCGTGGATGGCCGCTGCGCTAGCCGCGTCGGCTCTCACCTCCCAGAAGGCGGCGCCCAGCTCATCGAGCCCCGCCCGCCTTCTGGGAGTCCTTGATCCGCTTGTCGTTCTCGCTCTGCCATCTCGCAAGATGCGCCTCGAACTCCTCATCAGACCATGCCGCGATCCGGTTGCCATTCTTGGCGGCGCGGTAATGCTTCATAGTTGCAGGCTTTGAGACGACGGCGAGGAGATACGGCACCGCCTCGACGGGATCGCCGTGAAACTTCGCGACGAACCGACCGCCGAGGAGATGCTGGACGGTCCAGGCGACGTATACAGCCGCGTCCTCGATAGTCCGACCCTCCCGCCCGTGCTTGACGAAAAACCGCTTGAGTTCGCCGGACAATGCGCCGTAAAGGGCCTTGGCCTCCCGTGAGCCGGAGGGAGGCAGAGTGAACCCTGACTCATCGAGGGCGGCAGCGATGGGTGTGAGCCAGGTCGTCTTGCCGTTGCGCCTCTTGCTGGGTGACGCGGACCGACTCCGCGGAGAGGGCTTGTCCCTCGGAGCGGAGTCGTACTCCTCTCCGTCTGTCTGTGGGTCGGTCTGTCGGTCTGTCGGTCCATCCACGCGTGACCCATTATCTCCCACGCGTGCCCCCGGCGTGCCCTCTTCGTGGTGCACGCGTGACCCACGTTTGCTTGATCTCCTGCGCGCCTTTTCCGCCTGCGCTCTGCGGTAGGATTCTGCCCGTTCCAGCCAACCGTGGACGATCCAGCGTCCCTCCTCAACGTCAAGGAGCCCTGTTTGCAGAAGGGCGCCCACAAGATCGCCCGCGCTGCCATCCCAGCCGCATGCGAGCGCTACATCATCCGAATCCCACCCATCGAGGTCGCCGTCTGGAGCATCGGCCACGACGGTGCACCAGAGCCCCATGACGAGGCCGCGAGCTTCGAGCAGGTTGACTCCGAGTTTCCTCGTGAGCTTTCGGATTTTCCGATGGTTTGCTGCGGACTCTTCCAATCTGAACCAGGCCATGGGGCGCTCCTTTTGGAGCGTCCACCTCCCCGAATGGCCGCCCCGCTCATTGTAAATCGGCTGGCTCGGGCCCGTGAACCCATGAGCGGAACGAACAGCCCACGAGCCCCGAGCCTAGCCTACCCCGGAGATCAACCGAGGCCCGGCGATATTGGTCGTCTTCCGGCCGTCGTGTCAACCCGGCAACGTCAACCGGCCGAGCGTAAACCGTTCAAACAAAAAGTTGAACGTTACCCCGCCATGCGCTACCGTATGCGGCAAGCCACATTCATCGAGGACGCCCATGAAACGGCCCGCACGGCAAGCAAAACGAGAGGCATTCGGCCGCCGGTTGAGAGACGCCAGAGAGGCCCAAGGGATGCGGGTGAGCCAAGCTCGTGATCAGCTGCTTGTTGACCATGGGATCTCCGTCGTCGTGTCAACTTGGTGGCATTGGGAAAACGGCGTTTCCGAGCCCTCGGCAACCCTCCTGCCGTCCGTTGCCGCAGTCGTCGGCGTGGCGCCCATGGATCTCCTCACCGAGGCCGAGGGCGCATGAACACCGCCGAAAGGATCGAGGCGTCGTGGATACACCTGCGACGAGTCCTCGATCTGACAGATAGCGCCCAGACGCTAGTGACCGAGCATCTCCGAGAGGCCGCGCACATCGGCCGACTGGAAGGATACCGAAACGGATTCGCCAAGGCCGATGCGCTGTCGTGCTCGGCGTGCGGATTCACAATGACGAAGGGAACCGACGATGAGCATCGACGAGACCGCGTGGACCTGGGTTGACGACCTAGCACAAGACTCCGAAGACCTGGACAGCCTGTCCGACGATAGCCCGGCGGAGCCGGACACGACGACGACTGCCGCCCCTTGGTGGTGGACCGAAGGGGATCGCCTTGGTATCGACGAAGGGACAACGGCATGAGCCTCACCGCAGCCTATACCAAAGGCAGGCACCCGACCGTTGCTCTCGACATCGAGACCGGACCCGACCCGGATGCCCTCGAGTGGCTACTCGCTGATCCGCCAGCCTTCAGCCCGCCCAAGCATTACAAGGATCCGCAGAAGATAGCCGACCACGTGGCGGCGAAGCGGGACGAATGGCTGCGGAAGACCAAGGCCGAGGCGTCGCTTGACCCGCTGACCGGCATGGTCGTCTCGATCGCATTCGCACAGTCCGGCGGGAGTCACGCCATGGCGACGACGATCAGCGATTCGGGGAGCGAGCGCTTGCTGATCCAGTCCGCATTCGAGGTGCTCTCAGACATTCGCTGCGTCGTGACCTTCAACGGCACCGAGTTCGATCTCCCATTCCTGCTCATCCGAGCCGCCAGGTACGGGATCACGCTGCCGCATTGGATCAAAGACGGCATGCGGCGATACAGCACGATCCCGCATTGCGATGTCCGCGGCGTCCTGTCCGCCTGGAATCCGAGGCGTAGGGGCACGCTCGCCGTCTGGTATCGGCACCTGTTCGGAGAGGTCCCGCCCGTCGTGGAATACGAGGGCGAAGAGGTCAACGGCGCCATGGTTGCGAGGTTGATCGCAGAACAGGCATGGGACGTCCTGGCCGAGTACAACGCCGCCGACGCCGGGGCAACGCTGCGGATCTATTCACGACTGGACGAGATTGGCGCAATCAAAGCGAGGGAGCAACGATGAGCAACAAATTCGCAATGACTGACTACGTGGACGTTGCCACCCGCCTCGTCGAGTTCAGAGAGAAGCACCCTGAGGGATCACTTCAGCCCGCCATCCTCGACGCCCCGTATGTCATCGAGATAATCGGAGACTTGACGTTCGTCGTCTACACCGCCGCCGCATACCGGACGCCGGATGACCCGAGACCTGGGATCGGTTGCGCGTGGGAACCGTTCCCCGGCCGCACGCCCTACACCAAGAATAGCGAACTCATGAACGCCGAGACCTCGGCATGGGGAAGGGCGATCCTTGCCGTCCTCGCCGCCGACGCCCGCAAAGGGATCGCCTCGGCCGAAGAGGTCCGCAACCGGGCCGCAGAGCCTACGAGTGCCCCGAGAGCCCGCCCGCAGGGCAATAGGCGTCCTGCGCCGCAGGATGCCCCCAACGGAGACCCGAGGCCAAGCCCCCCATGCGACAAGTGCGGAGGATCTTCCGAGCCCAATCCGGCCCATGCCAAGAACGACCGAGCACCAGAGTTTCGATGCACCGGATCGTGTGAAGACGTGCTGTCAGACGGTCGCGCCTTCCGACACGGGATCAGTTATGCCACGGAAGGCCAGATCAGGGCATCGGGCGCCGCACTCGGAGAATGGGCAACGGAGGTCGTGGACGCAGGGGAATCGGCCACGACGAAGGAGGCACTTGAGGACAAGATCCGCCCCGTGCTGATCAACGTGCTCGGCCTGCCGGAAACTCGCCGCGCCTGGTCACGGGCGCACGCTTCCAAACTGCTCGACGCATGGGATGGAGACCGGGCCGGTATGATCAAGTGCGCGCTCGACGGCGGCACAGATGACATCACATGGTGAATAGGCCGCCCACGATCCTCGCAATCGATCCCGGCTTTGCCTCGCTGGGCTACAGCGTGATCGATGTCGGTGGAGACGTGCGAGAGTTGGGAGTGCTGCGGACGAGGCCGAGCCCCAAAAAGCGGCGAGTACGATCGGTTGACGACTCGGAGCGCAGGCTGAAAGAACTATTTGAGGCCCTCGATCAGATCCTCCAGTCGCACGATCCGGCCCTCGTCTGTCTTGAGGCTTTCAGCGCTCCGCGTCATGCGTCAGTCGCCGCGAAAATCGCCTTGGTCTATGGAATGCTGCTCACGATGGCCCACCATCGGCAGATCCCGATCCGATCCGTCACGCCGCAGGAGGTGAAGCGGGCTGTCTGTGGCGTTCGGAACGCATCGAAAGAGGCCATCGCGGCAGCCCTGATCCGCCAGTATGGACCCTGCGCCCGAGCTTGGGATCGTGGCCTCGAACGAACGGGCGGATTCCCCGATGGGTGCCTTGTGCATGGCTGGGATGCGCTCGGCGTCGCCCATGCGTGCCACGGTGACGAGTTGGTGCAGACTTTGCGGAGACAGAGCAGATGACCATCGGCATCATGATCCGCCACCTTGCCGA
>Ga0114898_1000478_pt1 | contig 30945 bp, 35 predicted proteins | sample Malvired_Geostar_FD_83496 | JGI IMG/M metagenome (GOLD analysis project Ga0114898, IMG submission 83496) | Marine viral communities from the Global Malaspina Expedition - Malaspina viral metaG DeepMed_Geostar | ecosystem: Environmental > Aquatic > Marine > Oceanic | place: Mediterranean Sea...
ATATAGAACGGCATGTCAAAACCGCCCCTCACCCTCCTGCTCGCCGGCCCGCGCGGCTTCTGCGCCGGTGTTGATCGCGCCATCCAGATCGTCGAGCGGTCGCTGGAGAAGTTCGGCGCGCCGGTCTATGTGCGCCACGAGATCGTGCATAACCGCTTCGTCGTCGAATCGCTGGAGAGAAAAGGCGCCATCTTCGTCGAGGAGCTGGACGAGGTGCCGCCGGACGCACCGGTCGTGTTCTCCGCCCATGGCGTGCCGAAATCGGTGCCGGCCGAAGCGGAGCGACGCAACATGGTCTATCTCGACGCCACCTGCCCGCTGGTCAGCAAGGTGCACCGCGAGGCCGAGCGGCATTTCGCGGCGGGGCGGCTGATCCTGCTGATCGGCCATGCCGGCCATCCGGAGGTGGTCGGCACGATGGGGCAGTTGCCCGAAGGTGCGGTCCGGCTGATCGAGACCAGTGCGGAAGCCGAGACCATCGACCTGCCGGCCGACCGCGAGATCGCCTACGTGACGCAGACCACCCTGTCGGTCGATGACACGGCCGGGATCATCGAGGCGCTGCGCCGCCGCTTCCCGCAGCTCGCCGCGCCGAAGCAGGAGGATATCTGCTACGCTACCACCAACCGGCAGCAGGCGGTGAAGGCCATCGCCGCGCGCTGTGACGCGATCCTGGTGATCGGGGCGCCGAACTCCTCCAACTCGAAACGTCTTGTCGAGGTGGCGCGCGTTGCCGGCTGCCCGAAATCCATGCTGCTGCAGCGCGCCGACCAGATGGACTGGACCTTCCTCGACGGTGTCGCGCGGCTGGGTGTGACCGCCGGCGCCTCGGCCCCGGATGTGCTGGTCGATGAACTGATCGACGCCTGCCGCGAGCGCTTCGACGTGACGCTGGAGGAAGTGGTGACGGCCGAGGAGGACATCCACTTCAAGCTGCCCAAGGTATTGAGCGCATGACGCCCAATCGGCAGTTTGCTCCCTCCCCCCTTACCACGCGCTGATTCCATGGCCGTCTATACCGCCGTCTCCGACGAGGATCTGCAGGCATTCGTCGCCAGCTACGATATCGGCGAGGTCACCAGCTTCGCCGGCATCGCGGAAGGGGTCGAGAACTCCAACTTCATGCTGCGCACCGCCACCGGCAGCTACATCCTCACGCTCTATGAAAAGCGGGTTCACCCGGAAGATCTGCCCTTCTTCCTGGGGCTAATGGAGCATCTGGCGGCCAAGGGCATGGCCTGCCCGACGCCGCTGCACGATCGCCAGGGCCGCACGCTGCGCGACCTGAACGGCAAGCCGGCGGCGATCATCAGCTTCCTGGACGGCATGTGGCCGCGCCGCATCCAGCCGCAGCACTGCACCGGCGTCGGAATCGCGATGGGCCAGTTCCACACCGCCGGCGCGGATTTCACCCTGTCCCGGCGCAACGGGCTGACGCTGGAGGACTGGCGGCCGCTGTTCGACAAATGCGCGGACCGCGCCGACGAGGTCTGTCCCGGCCTTGCCGAGATGCTGCGCGGGGAGCTGGATTATCTGGAGGCACACTGGCCGCACGATCTGCCGCGCGGCGTCATCCATGCCGATTTGTTCCCCGACAATGTGTTCTTCAAGGGCTCCGAGCTGAGCGGCGTCATCGATTTCTATTTTGCCTGCACCGACGCGCTGGCCTACGACATCGCGGTCTGCCTGAACGCCTGGTGCTTCGAGCCGGATGGCAGCTTCAACATCACCAAGGCGCGGCTGATGCTGAACGCCTATGCCCGCCTGCGGCCGCCGACCGAGGCCGAGATCGCAGCCCTGCCCGTGCTGTGCCGGGGGGCGGCGATGCGCTTCCTGCTGACCCGCCTCTATGACTGGCTGAATCATCCCGAGGGCGCCTTCGTGAAGCCGAAGGACCCGATGGAATATGCCCACAAGCTGCGCTTCCACCAGAAGGCGCGCGGCCCCGGCGATTACGGCATCACGGTCGAAACCGCCGCGCAATGAGCAAGCCCATCGTCGAGATCTACACGGACGGCGCCTGCAGCGGCAATCCGGGCCCGGGCGGCTGGGGTGCCGTGCTGCGCTATGGCAAGCACGAGAAGGATCTGTCGGGCGCGGAACCGGCCACCACCAACAACCGCATGGAGATGACGGCGGCGATCATGGCGCTGGAAGCGCTGACGCGCCCCTCGACGGTGGAGCTTTATACCGACTCGACGTACCTGCGCGACGGCATCCTGAAATGGCTGCCGGGCTGGAAGAAGCGCGGCTGGCTGACCGCCGACAAGAAGCCGGTGAAGAATGTCGATCTCTGGCAGCGGCTGGAGGCGGCGCTGGTGCCGCACAAGGTCACCTGGCACTGGGTGAAGGGGCATGCCGGCCACCCGGAGAATGAACGCGCCGACAAGCTGGCCACCGAGGCGATCAAGCAGGCGCGGTAGGAGGCTTTTCTCCCCTCACCCAGCTTCCACGCCACCCGCCATTCAGCTCTGCCCGTCACCCCCGCATTTATTGCGGGGGTCCAGGCTTCCGCTTGCTAGATGCCCGCCCGAGTAAACTGAACCCTGGATTCCCGGCACAAGGCCGGGAATGACAGCTGGAGGAACGGCACCGTACGGGGGCCTGCTTTTTCTTTCCCCTCTCCCTTGGAGGGAAAGGGTTGCGCAGCCTTGTGAGCGCAGCGAGCTAGGCGGAGCTGAGTGAGGGGGCAAGCATCAATCAATCCCTCACCCATTACGCCCTACCGCCCGAACTTTGCCTTCGCCTCGATGCGGCGGCGGTGCAGCACCGGCTCGGTATAGCCGTTCGGCTGCTCGCGGCCCTTGAACACCAGGTCGCAGGCGGCAGCGAAGGCGACACTGGCGTCGAAATCCGGCGCCATCGGGCGGTACAGCGGATCGCCCGCATTCTGCTTGTCCACCACGGCGGCCATGCGCTTCATGGTCTCCATCACCTGCGTCTCGCTGGCAATGCCGTGATGCAGCCAGTTGGCGATATGCTGGCTGGAGATGCGCAGCGTCGCGCGGTCTTCCATCAGCCCGACATTGTTGATGTCCGGCACCTTGGAGCAGCCCACACCCTGGTCGATCCAGCGCACGACATAGCCGAGGATGCCCTGCGCGTTATTGTCCAGCTCCTGCTGCACCTCCTCTGGCGACCAGTTCGGCCGGTCGGCCAGCGGAATCGTCAGGATGTCGTTCAGGCTGGCGCGCGGACGGCTCTTCAGCGCCTCCTGCCGGGCCGCCACATCGACCTCGTGGTAATGCAGCGCATGCAGTGTGGCCGCCGTCGGCGAGGGCACCCAGGCGGTGTTGGCGCCGGCCATCGGATGGCCGATCTTCTGCTTCAGCATTTCCGCCATCATGTCCGGCATCGCCCACATGCCCTTGCCGATCTGCGCCCGCCCGCGCAGCCCGCAGGCCAGGCCGGTATCGACGTTCCAGTCCTCATAGGCCTTGATCCAGGCCGTGGCCTTCATATCGGCCTTGCGGATCATCGGCCCGGCCTCCATCGAGGTGTGCATCTCGTCGCCGGTACGGTCGAGGAAGCCGGTATTGATGAAGGCCACCCGCTCCTGCGCGGCGCGGATGCATTCCTTCAGATTGACGGTGGTGCGGCGCTCCTCATCCATGATGCCCATCTTCAGCGCGTAGGGCTTCAGGCCCAGCGCCTGCTCGACGCGGCCGAACAATTCGCTGGCGAAGGCGACCTCCTCCGGCCCGTGCATCTTCGGCTTCACGATGTACATGGAACCGGTGCGGCTGTTGGCGAGGCCGCTCTTGCGCTCCAGATCGACGATGGCGATGAGCGCCGTCATCATCGCGTCGAGGATGCCTTCCGGCACCTCCTTGCCGTCCTTGTCCAGCACCGCGTCGATGCTCATCAGATGGCCGACATTGCGCACCAGCATCATGCTGCGGCCCGGCAGCGTGAGCGTACCGCCCTCCGGCTTGGTGTAGCTGCGGTCCGGGTTCAGCCGGCGCACCACGGTCTTGCCGCCCTTCTCCAGCTCAGCCGTCAGCGTGCCGTTCATCAGGCCGAGCCAGTTGCGATAGACCTCCACCTTGTCCTCGGCATCGACAGCGGCGATGGAATCCTCACAGTCCTGGATGGTGGTGACGGCGGATTCCAGCACGACATCGGCGAGGTTGGCCGGGTCGGTCTTGCCGATCGGATGGCCGGCATCGATGCGGATTTCCGCATGCAGGCCGTTATGCACCAGCAGGATCACCGACGGCGACGCCGCATCGCCCTGATAGCCCACGAACTGTGCCGGCTCCTTCAGCCCGGCCTTCTTGCCGCCGGTCAGGGTGACGGCCAGCTTGCCGCCTTCGACGGCATAGAAGGTGGCGTCCTTGTGGGAGCCGCCGGCCAACGGGAAGGTCTCGTCCAGGAAGGCGCGGGCATAGGCGATCACCTTCTCGCCGCGCTTCGGGTTGTAGCCGCCGGTGCGGGTCGCCCCGTCCTCCTCGGAGATCGCATCGGTGCCGTACAGCGCATCATACAGGCTGCCCCAGCGCGCGTTCGCCGCGTTCAGCGCGTACCGCGCATTCATCACCGGCACCACCAGCTGCGGGCCGGCGATGGCCGCGATCTCCGGATCGACATTCGCGGTCGAGACGGCGAAATCCGGGCCTTCCGGCAGCAGATAGCCGATCTCCTGCAGGAAGCTCTTGTACTCCGCCAGATTGAAGGGCTTGCCCTTGCGCGCCCGATGCCAGCCATCTATCTTCGCCTGCATCTCGTCACGCTTCGCCAGCAGCGCCCGGTTCTTCGGCGCCAGATCGTGCACGATGGCGTCCAGCCCGGCCCAGACATCGGCCGCCTTGCGCCCGGTGGCGGGGATCACCTCGTCATTCACGAAATCGTACAACACCCTGGCGATCTTCAGACCGCCGACCTCGACACGCTCGATCACGCTCGCCTCCCTCTGGCTCGTTCCATGGCGTTGTTCTAAGCCAACGGTATAGTATGACAAGCCGGGTTTCCCATTGGGCGGAAATAAATCTCATTTATTTTTCTTGGGCGCCGCGTCCGGCTCGCGTATTCGGATCGCATGACCATATCCAAGCTCTGGCGCCCCATGACTCCCGCCGACCTGCCCGCCGTGCAGGATGTGGCGGAGATCGTGCATCCGCTGTACCCCGAATCGCCGGCAGTGGCGGCGGAGCGGCTGGCGCTCTATCCCGCCGGCTGTCTGGTGGCGGAGCGCGACGGCAGGCTGCTGGGTTATGCCGTCAGCCATCCGGGGCTGCTGGGCCGGCCGCCGGCGCTGGATGTGCTGCTAGGCAGCCTGCCGGAACAGCCGGATTGCCTCTATCTGCATGACATCGCCCTGCTACCGCAAGCGCATGGGCTGGGGCTGGGATCGGCACTGGTCGCGCACCTGCTGAGGCTGGCGAAGGCGGCGGGATTTCCGGTTCTGGCCCTGACGGCGGTGAATAATTCCGCCGGCTACTGGCAGCGCCGGGGCTTCGCGCCCTATCAAGGCGATGCGGCACTCGCCGCGAAGCTGGCCAGCTATGGCGAGGATGCGCTGTATCTGGTGCGCGCCGTGGATTAGCCTCTCTCCCGAAGGTTCAACCAAGGGAGGCTCCAATGAGCATCGAACGCATCGACATCACCACCGGCCCCGGCCCGATCATGAGCCGCACCGTCATCCATGGCGACATGGTCTATCTGTGCGGCCTGACCGCCAAGGACCGTTCCGTCGACGTGAAGGGCCAGACGCAGGAAATCCTGAACAGCATCGATTCCTACCTCGCCAAGGCCGGCACCGATAAGTCGAAGCTGCTGACCGCGCAGCTCTGGCTGAAGGACATGAAGGATTTCCAGGCGATGAATTCGGTCTGGAACGCCTGGGTCGATCCGAAGAACCCGCCGGCCCGCGCCTGCGTGAATGCCGAGATGGCGTTCCCCGACATCCTGGTCGAGATCATGGTGACGGCGGTAAAGTGAGCCTGCCCGAACGCTATGGCGTGATCGCGACGGAGCGGCTGTCGATAAGCCTCGGCACCGCCCATCGCGGTTTTGTCTCGGTATGCACCGTGCCGTCCGACACCGCCGCCGGCATCGAGGGCCAGGTTGCCCGGGTGCTGGCGGCGCTGGACGGGCTGCTGGCGGAGGCCGGGACCGACAAGTCCCGGCTGCTGACCGCCACAATCTGGCTGCGCCGGATGGCCGATTATCCCGGCATGGTCGCGGCGTGGAACCGCTGGGTCGATCCGGCAAACCCGCCCGCCTTTACCTGCTGCCGGGCCGACATGGCGCGGCCGGACATATTGGTCGAGATCAAGCTGACGGCGGCCCGTCTCCATCCTTAAGAGGCTCTTGCCATGAAAATCCCCGCCCTGCCCTTCACCGCGACCGACTGGTCCAAGGTGCCGGCCACCCGCCATCCCGGTGAGACCGGGGAGGCGCTGTGGCGCACGCTGGAGGTCGGCGACATCCGCATCCGCATGGTGGAATATTCGCCCGGCTACCTGGCCGATCACTGGTGCGACCGCGGCCATATCCTGCTGGTGCTGGAAGGCGAGCTGGAAAGCGAGCTTAAGGACGGCCGCAAGACCGTGCTGACACCGGGCATGAGCTATCAGGTCTCCGACTTCGGCGATTCCCCGCACCGCTCCGCGACCCGTACCGGGGCGAAGCTGTTCATCGTCGATTGAGGACAGCCTACTCCGCGTAATCCAGCGGCACGGCTGTCGTGTATTTGATCACCTCCATGGCGAAGCTGGAGCTGACATCGGTGATCTGGGCGCGCTGGATCAGCCGCTTGTAGAAGGCGTCATAGGCCGCGATGTCGGGCACCAGCACGCGCAGCAGATAGTCGATCTCGCCGCTCATCCGGTAGAATTCGACCACTTCCGGGAAGTCGCGCACGGCACGCGAGAACCCCTCCAGCCATTCCGCATCGTGCCGGCTGGTGCGCACCGCGACGAACACCGTCACCCCGACATTCAGCTTCTCAGGGTCCAGCAGCGCCACCCGCCCCCGGATCACGCCCGCCTCCTCCAGCCGCTGGATACGCCGCCAGCAGGGCGAGGCCGACAGCCCGACCTCGCGCGCGATATCCGCCAGCGACAGCGAGGCATCCTCCTGCAGAACGGCAAGAATTCGCCGGTCCAGCTCATCTATAGGCACGGTTTTCTTCATAGAGGCGATTATGAGGAATAATTTTCTGCGATCACAGAAAAACTGCCATAAAATCGCAAATTCTTTTGCGCTGGCTGGGATATCCTACTTGAAACAAGCCTCTGGGAGCCCGCGCATGTCCTTACACAGCCTTTTCACCGAACACCCCAAATCGGTCGGCGAAAGCTATTTCGAGCATATGGGGATGGCGTTTTCCTTCTCCGGCCGCATGCTCGTGGCCGGACTGGCCTGCTTCATCCATGGTGTCTTCCCGTTCCTGTGCGTGAAGACCGGATCGATGGCGATCACCGAACTGCATGGCCGCATGGTCACCAACCGCAGCAAGCTTGACCGCCAGAATGTGGAAGCCGCGCAGGGTGCAGGCGACTAACACACGCTAGCCGGCCGCGTCCGACTCTTCCGGCCCTCCCGGTGGTGCGGCGGCGCGGGTCGCCTCGAACCGGCTCAGGGCTTCCTCGAAGATTGTCGGGAATCCGGCCTGGGGACCGTCGAAAACCGACGTCCCGCCATTCCTTGCTGCCGCTGCAGCCGCCTCCCGGCGGCTGGTCGTCAGCCGGAAATACAGCAGTGAGAACGTGCGCAGGGAAGAGGCGAGGCTATCGCTGCTGCGCCGCGATTCCACCGCATCGCAGATCGCATCGACGGGCATATTCTCACGCGCGCAGATATCCGCCAGCGCGTCCCAGATCGCAATCTCCAGGCTGACGCTGGTCCGCCGGGCGGCAACCCGGACATTCCGGCGCACCCGCGCGCCATTGCGCAGACTGCCTTCCCCGCCGAAACTCAACCCCGGCTTTCGTTTCGGACGGTCGTCCGCCGTGCCCTTCGCCGACCCGTTGCCGTGTCGTCGCCCCTTCCGCATCGCCCCGACCCCATCGCTGCGCGCACCCAGTTTCCAGGGCGCATTCCAAGCCTGCACACAATCGTAGGATACTTTGCCGCAATCGATAACAGGGCACAACCCTGCGTATCAATTTCTGGCAAGAGTCGCTTTGAAGTTGCTTTGCTGCGAGCCGTTATCGCCGGGATCAGGCGGCGCCCTTTACCGGCGGGGTAACGCGCATCAGCGTGATCTGGTGGCGCTGCTTGCGCAGAATCTCGAAACGGAAGCCATAGAAGGTGAAAACCTGGCCGACTTCCGGTATCTGCCGCGATTCCTGCAGCACCAAGCCGGCGATGGTGGAGGCCTCCTCGTCCGGCAGGCTCCAGTCGAACTCCCGGTTCAGGTCGCGCAGCGTGACCGTGCCATCGACCAGGAAAGACCCGTCTGGCTGTGCGCGCACGCCGACCACGGCGACGTCATGCTCGTCGGAAATCTCGCCGACGATCTCCTCCAGGATATCCTCCAGCGTGACGATGCCCATCAGCGTGCCGTACTCGTCGATCACCAGGGCAAAATGCTCGCGCCGCGTGCGGAAGGCCTGCAACTGGTCCAGCAGTGTGGTGGTATCGGGGATGAACCAGGGCGGGCTGGCCAGCGCCGCCATGTCGATGCCCTTCATCTCACCGCCATGGCCGCGCAGCTCGCGCAGCAGCGCCTTGGCATGCAGCACGCCGATGATGTTGTCCTGGTCCTCGCGCCACAGCGGGATGCGGGTATAGGGGCTGTTCAGCACCTGGTCGATGATGTCGTCCGGCGGCAGATCGGCATCGATCATCACCACATTCTTGCGGTGGGTCATGATCTCGCCGACCTCGACATCGCCAAGATCGAGCACGCTGTGCAGCATGGCGCGCTCGTGATGGCCCTCGCCCTCCTCGCCCTGATGCAGCTCGATGGCGCCGCGCAACTCTTCCTCGCTGGCGTCGGACCCCAGATCCCCGGTGATCGGCACACCGAACAGCCGGAAGATGCCGCGCACCAGAATCTGCACCGTGCGCGAAACCGGGGCGAACAGCAGCACCACCAGCCGGATCAGCGGCGCCACCAGCAGCGCCAGACGGTCGGCATTGTTCAGCGCGTAGGTCTTCGGCAGGACTTCCGAGAACACCACGACAACCGCCGTCATGATCAGCGTTGCCCAGGCCACGCCCTCGGGGCCGAACAAAGTGATCATGATGCTGGTGGTCAGCGAGGCCGCCAGGATATTGACCAGATTGTTGCCGATCAGGATGGCGCCGATCAGCCGTTCGCTCTGCGCGCGCAGCGTGTTGACGATGTTTGCCGGCTTGCTGCCCTTCTTGGCGAGCTGATGCATGCGCGCCCGCGAGGCGGCGGTAAAGGCGGTTTCGCTGCCCGAGAAGAATGCCGACAGGATCAGCAAGGCGACGATGGCGGCGACGTTGAGCCAAAGCTCGGGAGTCATTTCCGGTTAGCCTTCGATGGAAGTGGCGAGCATATCGCGGACGGCCTGGACATCCACATCCTGGGTGATGAAGGCCTTGCCGATGCCCCGCACCAGGATGAAGGTGATTTTGCCGTCCGCAACTTTCTTGTCCTTGGCCATATGGCCCAGCAGCTTGTCCACCGACCAGTGCTGGCGGCCGGCGACTTCCAGCGGGCTGACGCGCAGGCCGACATCCTGCAGATGCCGGCGCGCGCGGGCCGCATCCTCGGCCGGGCACAGGCCCAGCCGGGCAGACAGGTCGAACGCCATGACCATGCCGATGGCAACCCCCTCGCCATGCAGCAGCATCTCGCCGAAGCCGGTCTCCGCCTCCAGCGCATGGCCGAAAGTGTGCCCCAGATTCAACAGCGCGCGGTCCCCGGTCTCCTTCTCGTCGCGGGCGACGATGGCGGCCTTGGCGGCGCAGCTGAGCCTCACCGCGTGGCGGCGCCTTTCCCTGTCGCCGGCGATCAGCGCGGACCCGTTCGCCTCCAGCCAGGCGAAGAAACCGGCATCGCCCAGCAGCCCGTATTTCACCACCTCGGCATAGCCGGCCAGCAATTCGCGGTGCGGCAGCGTGTCGAGCACGCCGGTATCGGCCAGCACCAGGCGCGGCTGGTGGAAGGCGCCGACCAGATTTTTACCATGGCGCGTGTTGATGCCGGTCTTGCCGCCGACCGAACTGTCCACCTGCGCCAGCAGCGTGGTCGGAATCTGGATGAAATCGATGCCGCGCAGCAGGATCGCAGCGGCAAAGCCGGTCAGGTCACCGATCACCCCGCCGCCCAGCGCCACCAGCGCGGTGCGCCGCTCGATGCGGGAATCCAGCAGATCGTCGAGCAAGGCCTGCAGCCGGTCGAACTTCTTGCTGCCTTCGCCGGCCGGCACGATCACCGAGGACACCTCGATTCCGGCGGCGCGGTAGGACTCCTCGACCGTCTGCAGATGCAGCGGCGCCACATGGCTGTCGGTGACGATGACGACCCGCGGCTGACGCAGCACCGGGCGCGACAGGGCACCGGCCCGGGCCAGCAATCCCTCGCCGATCAGAATGTCATAGGCACGGCCGGCGAGATCGACCGACAACGTATCGTACTCGGCGGCGGCGGAAACAGCGGCAGGGTCAGCGGAGAGGGCGGTCACGAGGCGGTAGTCCGTTCGGTAAGGGAAGATTCATGGTCCAGAAAACCGGTCAGCGCATCCAGCACGCGCTCCACCGTTTCCTCGACCGGACCGGGGGCGGTATCCACGACGATATCCGCCTCGGCGTAAATCGGATAGCGGTCCGCGATCAGCTTTTCCAGCACCATGCGGGGATCGCCCTGCTTCAGCAGCGGCCGGTTGCTGCGCTTGGCGACACGCTCCAGCAGGGTTTCGAGATCGGCGCGCAGCCAGATGGTGACAGCCTGCTGCTTCAGCCGGGCGCGGGTCTGCTCGTTCACGAAAGCGCCGCCGCCGGTGGCCAGCACATGCACCGGTTCGCTTTCCAGCAGGCGCTGGATCACGCGCCGCTCGCCATCGCGGAACTCCGGCTCGCCATGACGGGCGAAAATCTCCTCGATGGTGCAGCCCGCCGCGGCCTCGATCGCCGTGTCGGCATCAATGAAGGGCAGGCCCATCTGCGCCGCCAGGCGCCGTCCGACGGCTGACTTGCCGGCGCCCATGAGGCCAACCAGCGCGATGGTGCGGGGAATATGCTTCGGTACTATGGTCATCCGCATATCATCGGCAATGCGGGGCGCATGGCAAGAGACTCTCCTGTCCGGCTGTCGGGCAGGCCAAAGGAGGGCTCGTTGAAAGCCCGCGCCAGCGCCGGTAAAGTAACAACCATGGACGGATATGCCGCGAAAATGCCATTGACCGTGTATATATAGTCGAAATTATCTGTCCCGGCACCCTCTTCGCCTTTATCTGCACAGCGCATCGGTTTTCATGCTCAAGGCACTTATCGTTTTCATCGTCCTGCTCCTGCTTCTCGTCCTTGGCGGCGGCGCTTTCCTGGTTTCCGGCAATGTCGCGCCGCCGGCCACGCCCGTCGAGAAGGTGATCCCGAATGACCGTTTCAAGAACTAGAACGGTACTCCCGGCAGCGGCCCTCGCGCTGGGGCTGCTCACGGCGACGGCGATCTGCGCGCCCGCGGCACTGGCGCAAAGCGGCGGGCAACCGTTGCGCCTGTTCCCGCTGCCCGGTCAGGGGGGCAACCAGGGAGCCAATCAGGGGGCCGGCCAGGAAAACCGCCCACCGGCGGCGGAACGGCAGCCTTCGCAAACGCCGCAAACCCTGCCGGGAACGCTGCCCGGCGCAGCGACGGACAGTGCCGCACCCGGTCAGATCGCGCCGGTGCGCCCGGCCCCGGCGTCCCCCGCGCAAACCGACAGCACGCCCTCGCTGCGCGTGCCAATGCCGGTGCCGGTGTCGAGCAATGTGCTGGCGGCCCCCTCGCTCGATTCGCTGGGCATTGCCGAGCGCGGCTTCGGGCAGGATATCTGGAACGGGACGCCGCGCGCTGTGGCGCAGCGGCTGCTGGAATCCCTGCCGGAACTGCCGGGCAGCCACGCGCTCTATACGCTGCAGCGCCGGCTGCTGGTGTCTGCCGCCCTGCTGCCCCCGCCTGGCCCGGAAGAGGGGCCGGAGGGCACCGTGCTGACGATTCGCGCCCAGGCGCTGCGCGAGATGGGGGCACTGGACGATCTGTCGGCCCTGCTTGCCAGCCTGCCCCGCAACGCCGGCAGCGAGGGGCTGAGCCGGCTTTCGCTGCAAACCGACCTGCTGCGCGGCAAGGATGATGCGGCCTGCGCCACCGCCCGGAACGCCGGCAGCACCTATGGCGGCGTGTTCTGGCGCCGGGCGCAAATCGTCTGCGACGCGCTGGCGCGGGAGACCGGACGGGTCGATCTGGGCATGACCGTGCTGCGCGAAATGAATGTGCCGGAAGACCGCGCCTTCACCCGCCTCGTCGATGCGGTGATGGGCCATTCGGTGGTGCTGGACAGCCTGCCGGCGCCGACCGCGCTGCATCTGGCACTGCTGAAGGCGGCGAACATGCCGGTACCGGCCGACGCCGTTGCCGGCGCGCCGCCGACCGCACTGGTTGCCCTTGCCGAAGGCGATTATGCCGCCGCCGAGATCAGCATCGCCGCCGCCGAGCGCGGCCTGGCGCTGGGCATCGTCTCCGCCGACCGGCTGGCGGCCCTGTACAAGGCCTATCCGGCCACACCGGCGCAGCTTGCCGGCGCCATCGCGGCGGCGGAGAAACGCTCCGACAGTGCCAGCCGCGCCCATCTGTTCCGGCTGGCCAGCGAGGAGAGCCTGCCGCTCGCCAAGGCCGAGGCCATCGCCACCGCGCTGCGCATCGCCCGCGACGACGGCAGCTATATGGCGACAGCGCGGCTCTATGCCGGGCTGATCGCCGGGATGCAGCCGACGGGCGAAATGATCTGGTTCGCCGAACCGGCGGCGCATGCGCTCTATGCCGCCAACCGCCCGGAGGATGCCCGCCCCTGGCTGCTGGCGATCCGCGACCGCGGACGCTTCGACGAGTTGGCGGCGGCGGCCTGGCTGCGGCTGTGGCCGCTGGCGCGCCTTGTCGGCGACGATACCGTCACGGTATGGGAGGATATGGCGCTGGAGGCGTCACTGAATGCGCTGATGACCGCCCAGCCGAACGAGGGGCCGGCGCGCGCGGCCTTGCTGGCAGCCCTGCTGGACGCCGCCGGCGAGCCGGTGCCGTCCACACTCTGGCGCGGCTGGCTGGACGGTCCCTACATCCAGGCAACCGCCCTGCCGTCGCCGACAATCTGGTTCGCGCTGGAAAATGCCGCTGCGGAAGCGCGCATCGGCGAGACGCTGGCACTGGTGCTGATCGCCGCCGGCAGCGATCCGCTGGGCCAGATCGATATCGTGCCGCTGCGCCGTGTCATTCAGGCACTGCGCCAGGCGGACCAGCCGGAAGCTGCCCGGCAGCTGGCACTGGAAGCCGCCATCGCCCACGGCTTCTAGCCGGGGCATATGACGATGGCCGCCAGTCATGCCGCTGGGAATGCTGTCGAGGCCTTCCTCGAAATGCTGGTCGCCGAGCGCGGCATCGCCGCCAACACGCTGCAGGCCTACCGGCACGATCTGGAGGATTTCGCGGATTTCCTCGGTCGCCGGAAACGCAGTGCCGATGCGGCTTCGACCACCGATCTGCGCGACTATATGTCCGCTCTCGCGCGCGCCGGCATGGCCGCCAGCACGGCGGCGCGGCGGCTTTCCGCCCTGCGGCAGTTCCATAAATTCCTGCATGCCGAGAATTATCGCGAGGATAATCCCTGCACCGTGGTCGATGCGCCGCGCCGCAGCCGGCCCCTGCCGAAAATACTGAGCGAGGCGGAGGTCGATCAGCTGCTCGACGCCGCAGCCGGCCTGCCCGGACCGGACGGGGCGCGGCTGCTGGCGCTGCTGGAGCTGCTCTATGCCAGCGGCCTGCGGGTCTCCGAACTGGTCGGCCTGCCGCTGGCGGCGGTGACGCGCGATACCGGCATGCTGATCGTGCGCGGCAAGGGCGGCAAGGAACGCATGGTGCCGCTGACCGAAGCCTCGATCCGCGCGGTCGAGGCCTACCGGCAGGTCCGTGACGCCTTCCTGAAGGAAGGCCAGAAAGAGAAACAGAAATCGCCCTATCTTTTCCCCTCGCGCGGCGATAGCGGGCACCTCACCCGGCACCGTTTCGCGCAATTGCTGAAGGAACTGGCGCTGGCGGCCGGCATCGACCCGCAGAAGGTTTCGCCGCATGTGCTGCGCCACGCCTTCGCGACGCATCTGCTGGACCACGGCGCCGATCTGCGCAGCGTGCAGCAGATGCTGGGCCATGCCGACATCTCGACCACGCAGATCTACACCCATGTGGTCGAGGAAAGGCTGCGCCGGCTGGTCGAACAGCACCATCCGCTGGCCCGGCCCGGAGCCAGAACGGGCCGCAAGGGCTGAGACCGGTTAAGCTGCCCGGCGCCCCTTGCGGCCGCCCTGATCCTCGTCGAACAGCGAGGCCAGCTGCTCCATCATCGTGCCGCCCAGCTGCTCGGCATCCACCAGCGTGACCGCGCGGCGATAGTACCGCGTCACGTCATGGCCGATGCCGATGGCGACCAGCTGTACCGGCGAACGGGTCTCGATGAAGTGGATGACCTCGCGCAGGTGGCGCTCCAGATAATTGCCCGGATTGACCGACAGCGTCGAATCATCGACCGGCGCACCGTCGGAGATCACCATCAGGATGCGGCGCTCCTCGGTGCGGGCGAGCAGGCGGTTATGCGCCCAGAGCAGTGCCTCGCCGTCGATATTCTCCTTGAGAATACCCTCGCGCAGCATTAGCCCCAGATTCTTGCGGGCCCGGCGCAGCGGCTCGTCGGCAGCCTTATAGACGATGTGGCGCAGATCGTTCAGGCGACCCGGATTGGCCGGCTTGCCGCCGGAAATCCAGCGTTCGCGGGACAGTCCGCCCTTCCAGGCGCGGGTGGTGAAGCCCAGAATCTCCACCTTCACACCGCAGCGCTCCAGCGTGCGCGCCAGGATATCGGCGCTCATCGCCGCGATGGTGATCGGCCGGCCGCGCATTGAGCCGGAATTGTCGATCAGCAGCGTGACGACGGTGTCGCGGAAGTTGGTTTCCTTCTCGATCTTGTAGGACAGCGGATAGGTCGGGTTGGTGACCACCCGCGACAGCCGGCCGGTATCCAGCATGCCCTCTTCCAGATCGAACTCCCAGGTGCGGTTCTGCTGCGCCATCAGGCGGCGCTGCAGCCGGTTCGCCAGCTTGCCGATGACGCCCTGCAGATGGGTCAGCTGCTGGTCCAGCAGCTTGCGCAGGCGCGTCAGCTCCTCGGGATCGCACAGCTCGTCCGCCAGCACCACCTCGTCGAATTCGGTGACATAGGGCTGATAGGGGCGGTTATCGCCGGCACCGGCCTGGTTGCGGCGCTGCTGCGGCGAGCCGGGCTCTTCCGAATCCTCCTCGCTGCTGCCGGGCATCATCTCGCCCTCGGCCTGTTCGCCGGTCTCGTCGCCCTCCTCGCCGGCCTGCATCTCCTGCGGCATGGTGTCTTCGCCATCGGCGCCGTCCGAGGCCGACTGCATGTCGCTGTCGTCCTGCTGGTCGGCTTCGCCGTCGTCGCCGCCCTCGCTGTCATCCATGTCGCTGTCGTCGCCCTCGCCCTCCTCGCCCGGATCGATGTCCAGGTCGCGGATAAGCTGGCGCGCCGCCTTGGCGAAGGAATCCTGGTCCAGCAGATGCTCGCGCAGCGAATCGAGGTCACCGCCGCAGCGTTCCTCCACCCAGCCGCGCCAGACATCGACCAGCCGGCGGGCGCTCGGCGGCGGGGCTTCACCGCTGATCTGCTCGCGCGCGATCAGCCGCATCACATCGGCGAGGTTAGCCTCGTTGCGATCGGTGATGTGTTCGAATCCCTTGCGCTTGCAGCGCTCGTCCAGCGCCTGCGCCAGATTGTCGGCGATTCCGGCCATCTGGTTGGCGCCGATGGCCTCGCAGCGGGCCTGCTCCATCGCATCGAAGATCGCCTTGGCCACGCCGCTGCCAGGCGCCCGGCGCTGGTGCACCGACTCGTCATGATGGCGCAGGCGCAGGGCCAGCGCGTCCGCCTCGCCACGCACCAGCGCACGCTCATGCGGGTTGAGGTCGGTCGCCGGCACCGGAAGCCGGACCCTGCCAGCGATGATGCCGGGCTGTTCGACGCCATAGGTGACCTCGGCCTCGGGCGCACGACCGATGGCCCGCAAGGTGGCCGCGGTAGCGCGCTTGAATTCCTCGACCGGGGTTTCGCCGCTCGACATGTCGATCCTGCCTTTACCTGTCCCTAAGGGGCTTAGTGGGGGCTCAGTTCTTCCGGGTGGCGCGGATGCCGGTATCCTCCAGATCCTTGCCGAAGCTGCGCTGGTAATATTCCGCCACCACGCTGCGCTCGACCTCGTCGCACTTGTTCAGGAAGGTCAGGCGGAACGCCATCCCGACATCCCCGAAGATCTTGGCATTCTCCGCCCAGGTGATGACGGTACGCGGGCTCATCACCGTGGAGATGTCGCCATTGATGAAGCCGGCGCGCGTCAGGTCGGCGACGCGCACCATGGCGGACAGCGTCTCGCGGCCTTCCTTGCCGTTATAGGCCGGCAGCTTGGCGGCGACGATGTTCACCTCGTCATCATGCGGCAGATAGTTCAGCGTGGCGACGATCGACCAGCGGTCCATCTGGCCCTGGTTGATCTGCTGCGTGCCGTGATAGAGGCCCGTGGTGTCGCCGAGGCCCACCGTGTTGGCGGTGGAGAACATGCGGAAGCTCTTGTGCGGGCGGATCACGCGGTTCTGGTCCAGCAACGTCAGCTTGCCCTCGACCTCCAGCACGCGCTGGATGACGAACATCACGTCGGCGCGGCCGGCGTCATATTCGTCGAACACCAGCGCCACCGGGTTCTGCAGCGCCCAGGGCAGGATGCCTTCACGGAACTCGGTCACCTGATGGCCGTCGCGCAGCACGATGGCGTCCTTGCCGATCAGGTCGATACGGCTGATGTGGCTGTCCAGATTGACGCGCACGCACGGCCAGTTCAGGCGCGCGGCGACCTGCTCGATATGGGTCGATTTACCGGTGCCGTGATAGCCCTGGATCATCACGCGGCGGTTATGCGCAAAACCGGCCAGGATGGCGAGCGTGGTCGCCCGGTCGAACTGATACGTCTCGTCCAGGTCCGGCACATATTCGCTGCCGACGGAAAAGGCGGGCACATCCATATCGACATCGATGCCGAAGGTCTGGCGCACCGAAACGGTGATGTCCGGCATGTCCAGCGGGTGCGCGCGCGGAGTCTCCGCGACGGTCGATGCAGGGATGGCGGACGCAGTAGCTTGAGCCATGAAAGGTGACTTCCGTTCTGTTTTAAGGGAGCCTTGCCAGCCGTCAGGCCAAATCGGGGAGCAGGCTAGCGCAATCGGGCAGGGTTACGCATCGCGTTTTTTAACATAAGAACTTTCGCAAAATCGAATAGGCATGATTGATCGATTTCAGCCGCTCCTCGGCGGCCTTGTCGCCGCCATTGATGTCAGGGTGATTCTCCTTGGCCAGCTGGCGGTAGCGCACCCGCACTTCCGGCCAGGTGATCGGCAATTCCAGCCCCAGCTCGGCAGCGGCCTGCGCCTCCGGTGAGGCGGCAGGCTGGCGCGCCTGACGCCTCGCTTTCTCGGCCTGCTCGGCATCCGGGCCGACATTTTCCTCATAGATTCCAAAATCATCATAGACGCGCCAGCCCTTCTTCGGCTCCTTCACGCGCTGGCCGTCGCCGAGCCGCCAGGTTGGCCGGTCCCAGATGATATCGCGGCGGATATGCGCCTCGACCTCGGGCTCGCTCATGCCGGCGAAATAATTCCAGGCGGCATTGTAGGCGCGCACATGGGCCAGGCAGAACCAGCGATATTCGTTCAGCTTGTCGCGCGCGCGCGGCGCACGGAATTCGCCCCGCTCCGAACAGCCGGGATGCTCGCACATACGATGGGCCGGCTGATGCGCCTGCGCCTCGGCATAGCGCCGGCGCCACTCCTCTTCCCACGGGTCAATTGTCTTCGTGCGTGCCATGACAGGAATTATGGTCGCGCGACCCATCCCCGGCAAGCGCCGAGACTGCACAACATGGCGCACATGCAGCCGCATCAGCCGGCCGCATAGCTGACCGCATCAGGCGGCATCTTCCGCTTTGATACGGGGTTTGCGGATTTATCATTTGTGTACGGACGTTACTCTTCGTATCACGGTAATGGTTAATCGCCATGCCGGCGCAACCACAGGCAGTGAGGATTCCATGACAGTTGCCCAGACGATAGAAGCCAAGCTGCGCCAGGGACTCGCCCCGGAAAGCCTGACGGTCATCGACGAATCCCACCGTCATGTCGGTCATGCCGGACACCGGCCCGGCGGGGAAAGCCACTTCCGCGTCGAGATCGTCTCCGCGCAGTTCGCCGGCAAATCACGCGTCGAGCGCCAGCGCATGATCCATGCGCTGCTGGCGGAAGAGCTGACCGGGCCAATCCATGCCCTGTCGCTGTCCACCCAGACCCCTGACGAAAAAATACCCTGAGCACATCAACCATTGAGGGTGTTTCAAAAAGAAAGACATTTCATGGTTGCATTCATCAAGCGCTCCACTACACTGACATACCAAGATAATCGTCCGGCGCCCCGGCGGCGGCGGCGCAGCAACCGCGAAGGGCAAATGGGCACGAGCCTGAAAAGCCATAACGTCGTCGTGAACGGACACAGGACGAGCATGCGGCTGGAGCCCGAAATGTGGGACGCGCTGCGCGATATCTCGCTTCGGGAAAATCTCAGCATCAACCAGCTCTGCACGCTGGTGAACCAGGTGCGCGACCGCTCCAGCCTGACCTCGGCGGTACGGGTCTTCGCGCTGGCCTATTTCCGCTCGGTCGCCGCCGGGCTGGATGACCCCATTGACAGCCTCCGACCGCCCGCCGCCGTCCAGACGCCCCACCCGCTGGACGCGGCGCTGGGCATGACGCGCCAGCAGATTGCGGCGGAACGGACTCAGCGGCCGGTATAAAAGTCCGGCCAATCCTTCTTCACGATCGGGCCATCGCTGGCCAGCGCGTGGCACGTATCCAGATGCCAGGGCTTGCGCTGCGGCGCGTCTTCCGGCTGTGGCTTTTTCCGGCGCTGTCCGACCAGCGTCTGGTAGGCGGTCGTCGCCATCGGCCCCAGCAGCTCCACCAGATGGGTACAGCCCCGCGTGCCGCCCAGCAGTTCCTTCACCTTGCGGGTGAAGCCCGGCCCGATGGTCAGCCCTTCCAGCGCCTGGAAATTCGGCGCAATGGCGCCGCAGACCGCGTAGGGGCTGTATTCGGTGAAGGCCTCGGCGGCGCGGATCGTGAAATCCTCGTCGATGGTGAGGCGCAGCCACATGCCGTGCAGCGGCTCGCCAGGCTCGACCCGGCCACGCCAGCTATTGTCGAAGCCGTAGGTCTTCACGTCGGTCATGTGGCCTTCGATGTCCCACAGCCCGTCGGCGCGGCGGAATCCCTCGCAGGTCACCGTGCGGGTATGCAGCTTCTCGCGTGCGGCCGGTTCGGACAGGGGCATGGGAGTCTTCCTCGCTATTTGGTGCCGAACAGCCGGTCGCCGGCATCGCCCAGGCCCGGCACGATATAGGCATTCTCGTCCAGCTTCTCATCCAGCGACGCCACATAGACCGGCACGTTGGGGTGCGATTTGTTGAACTGCGCCACGCCCTCGGGCGCCGCCACCAGCGCCATGAAGCGGATATGCTCGTCCGGCACGCCGTGCCGGTTCAGCACATCGACGGCATGTACCGCCGAATTGCCGGTCGCCAGCATCGGATCGACCAGGATGAACAGCCGTCCCTCCGCAGAAGGCAGCTTCACCAGATATTCCACCGGCTGCTTGGTGTCGTGATCGCGATAGAGGCCGACATGGCCGATCCGTGCCGCCGGCACCAGCTCCAGCAACCCGTCCGCCATGCCGAGGCCGGCGCGCAGGATCGAGACAACCGCCAGCTTGCGGCCGTCGATCACCGGCGCGTCCATGGTGGTGAGCGGCGTTTCCACCCGCTCCGTCGTCATCGGCAGATTGCGGGTGATCTCGTAGCCCATCAGCAGCGCGATCTCCTTCAGCAGCAGGCGGAACTTGATCGTCGTCGTCTCGCGGCTGCGCATCTTGGAGAGCTTGTGCTGGATCAGCGGATGATCGAGCACATGCAGATTCGGGAAGTCGGGGTGGGCAGGCATGTCGAAACCTCGCAGGGACGCTAGGACAGGAGCGCTGGAACGGATGGGCCAGGCCTCGTAGCGGAGACGCGGCACCGGGTCAATCCCGATGCCCTTAATCTGGCCCCCTTAATCCGGCCGGGGTGGCGTTGCTTCCGCTACCGCCGGCTGTGCTGCAGGCGGCAGGATGACCGGCGGCTGCGGCGGCCGTTGAGTCTGCCCGGTTCCGGCCCTGGCGTCGGCCCGGGCGTCGGCCCGGGCGTCGAGTGCCGGCACCGCATCCGCCTCTGCGCGTGGCGGCGTGCGCCAGTCCTGGCTGTCAAACGCGCCGCAATTGCCGCATACCGCATGCCAGCGTTCGGCCTGCGCACCGCAATTGCCGCAGATCCAGGCCGGATCGGCCGGCGCCGCGGCGGCCTTGGTCAGCCAGTCCCGGGTCTTCACGGCATCGCCATATTCGGACTCGACGACCGATGCCATCAGCCGGTAGGCGCGGGCCGAGGCACCGGCCGCCATCGCCTTGTCGAGATGACCGCGCGCCTCGCCCCAGAGCTGGGCCTCGAGCGCCGCGCCGGCGACCGCGATCCGGCTGTCCACCGCATCGGGGTTGAGCGATGCCAGATGCTGGAAGCGCCGCATGCGCTGCAGGGCGCTCTCGCCCGGCCAGCAGCGTTCGTACAGGGGGACGAGATCGGGGTGCGGGCGCACCGCCCACACGCTTTCGATCAGCTTCGCCGCGCGCTTGTGCTTGCCGGCCTCGATCAGCAGCCGCGCCTTTTCCAGCGCCGCCGGCACGAAATCGGCCTTGTGGCCCAGCGCGCGCTTTGCCCGGTCCAGCGCCTCGCCGGTGTCACCCTTGGCGACTTCCTCGCGCGTGCGTTCGGTCTGCAGGGCCGCGCGGTGGCGATTCGCCGTCTCGGCGGACAGCAGCTTGGTCTGCGCCATCTCCTGCACGGTGGCCAGCGCCTCGTTCCAGCGCGCTTCCTTCACCTGCAGGTCGAACAGGGTGCGCAGAACCCAGTCGGTCTGCGGCTTGATCTCATGTGCGCGCTTCACCAGCGTCAAGGCCTTGGCGGAATCCTGCTTGCGCACGGCAGCGGTCAGCAGGCCACGCAGGCCCAGGAACTCGGTTTCCGGGCGTTTCAGCATGGCGGTGAAATAGCGTTCGGCCGCTGCCTCGTCGCCATTCAGCTGCGCCGCCTGCGCCGACAGCAGCATGGTCAGCGGCGGGTCGTCCAGCAGCGAATCGGCCTTGCGGGCCAGCCGCTTCGCCTCGTCCGGATCGCCGGCGGCAACCGCCACCATGCCCTGAGTCAGCGCAAGGTAGCCCTGCCGGCGCTTGCGCTCCTGCCGGGCATTCAGAAAGGCGAAGGGCGCCTTCAGGATGGAGCCGTAGAAGCGCACCAGCACATAGAGCAGCACAGCCAGCGCCAGCAGCATCAGCACCAGAATGCCGAAGGAGGTTTCCAGCCGGTAGCCCTGCCAATCGACACGGACCATACCCGGATGCTCGACCAGCCAGACCGCGACCGCGACCAGCAGCGCCAGCTTCACAAAGAACAGGATTGCGCGGATCATAGCCGTATCCTCACGGCTTCGTCGCGGGCTGGGCCGCAGGCTGGGTCAGCCCGGCCAGCAGATGATCACGCAAGCGGGCCAGCGCCTTGTCCGCCGCCAGCCGCGCTTCGGCATCGGCGCGCCAGCCGGCGACGACGGTCGCGGCATCGGTGGGAAGCCCCTCCAGATCGCCCAGCACCTCGGCGAGGTCGCCCCGCGCCAGCGCCGCCTCGGCACGGGCGATGCGGGCTTCTGCGGTATCGCCCTCGACCTGGCCGACCCGGCGCAGAGACACCAGGCCGGCGATGCGGTTCAGGGTCTGGCCGACCACGCTGTCGCTTTCTCCGACCCGGGCCGCCCGCACGGCCTCGCCCGCAACATCCGGGAAGCGCTGCCGCAGCGCCTCCAGTGTCGGCACACCCTGCGCTGCATAGGGCTGAAGCTGCATGGCGATCTCCGCCACCAGCGGATCAGCGCCTGCGGTGCGCTTCAGCGCCGCCAGTTCGATCTCGTAGGACAGCCCCTGCTGCAGCGGTCCGGCAAGCTGTGCCGCCGCCAGCACCAGCGCCTCGCGCTCGCCGGCCCCGGTCTCGATCTCCGACAGGGATTGTTTCAGCGCCCCCAGATCCTCGCGCAGGCGGCTCATCTCCTGCGGGTCGGTGCGCGGCATATCGGCCAGCCGGGTTTCCAGCGCCGCCACGCGGCCGCGCAGCGCCTCGCCATCCAGCCCGGCCTGCGCCTGGGCAAGCGCCTGCGCCTGCTGTTCCAGCTTTTCCAGCCGATCCATGATTTCCGGCGCGGGCAGCGCAGACGGCGCAGCAGCCGACGATGCCGTCCCCTCGCCGGCCAGCATCTCGCGGACCAGCTGAATTTCCTCGGACAGCGCGGTCTGACGCTCTTCCAGACCGGTGATGCGCGCCTCCAGCGCCGTCCGCAGATCGGCCAGCTCCTGCGGGGCCGTATCGGCCTGGCGGGGTGTCGCTTCCAGCGCAGCCACGCGCTCGGTCAGGGCGGTGAGCCGCTGGTCCTCGGCGGAAGCCGGCGTCAGATCCGGCAAGGTGATGCCGATCTGCGACAAATAGGGCTGCACGGTGGGCCGCCACAGCGGCAGCGTTCCGAAGGCAACGATGGCCAGCACGACAAGCGCCAGCACGCCATAGCCATAGAGTTTCGCGCGGCTGCGGTGCGGAGCAGCGGCGGAAGAAGCGGAAGCGGCAGACGGGCCTTCCGGCTTCTTGTCATCCGGCTTCCTGTCTGCGGGCTTCGCGCCCGCCGCACCGGCAGGCGATGCCTTCGACACCGCTGTCGACTCTGCCGGCTTCGCAGACTCGGGCTTCGCAGACTCGGGCTTCGGCTTTGCTTTCTGGTCTTTGTCCTGTTCGCTCATCGCGCCATCCACCGGTTTCGCTTGGGCCGTTGCCATCTGGGTCAGAGCCGCCATCATGCCCGGCAAATCGGGCGATGCTGCGACAAGCACGCTACGCCAGGGCAGGGTGCGGCAGGCATCCGCCGCCTTGTCGCTGATCGCGACCGCCGCAACGCTGTCGAGTTGCCCTGCCAGACCCGCCGATTTGACCAGCCTAACAAAGGTCTCCGCCGTGCGGGGAGAGAAAAACAGGACGGCATCCAGCCGCCCCCGCCGCAGTTCCGCCAGCACGCGGGGCGGCAAGGCCTCCGCCGGACGGGCCTCATAGACCACCAGCCGGTGCGCCTCGAACCCCGCCAGCCGCAGCATGCCGGCGAGGTCGCCGGCCACCGTCTCGCCCGAGAGATGCAGCACCGGCCCGGCCTTGGGATCGAGCGTGCCGAGCGCCAGCGCGGTCAGCTCCTCAATGGCGCCATCGGCGCTTTCCACGGAATCGAAGCCTTGCGCGCGCGCCGCCTCCGCCGTTGCCGCGCCGACACAGAGCACGCGGACATCGCGGCGTTCGGTCACCGACGGCAGGCGCTCCGCCGCATTGGCGGAGGTGACAAGCAAGGCCTGCACGCTGTCCATTGGCACCGGCGGCGGGCCGGGATCGCGCGGCACGATCTCCAGCAGCGGAGCGATCACACTATCGATGCCGTCATTTTTCAGGCGCGCGGCCAGCGCCGTGGAGTCGGGTTCGGGGCGGGTCAGCAGGACCCGCATCAACCCTGCCCCAAGAGCCGGAAAAATTCCGCCCCGGCATCGCGCTTCAATTGCAGCCCGACCTCGCGGCCCAGTGCTGCGGCATCGCCCGGCGCCCCTGCGAGCGCCGCATCATGGCGTTGCGAGCCATCCGGCAACACGACAAGGCCATCAAGCGCCAACCGGTCGCCCGACAGCACGGCATGCGCGGCAATCGGCGTGCGGCAGGAGCCATCCAGCACCGCCAGCATGGCGCGTTCCGCCGTCACCCGGATGGCGGATTCGGCATGGTTCAGCGGCGCCAGCAGCGCGGCGATCCGGTCGTCCGATTCCCGCCGCTCAATACCGATGGCACCCTGTGCCACCGCCGGCAGCATGACATCGGCCGGAATGGGCGTGGTCCCCGCCGGCTGCAATGTCAGACGATTCAGCCCGGCCACCGCCAGCAGCGTGGCATCGACATCGCCATTTTCCAGCTTGCGCAGCCTGGTGCCAACATTGCCCCGGAAACTGACCACCTTCAGATCGGACCGGCGGCTGAGGATCAGCGCCTGCCGCCGCAGCGAGGAGGTGCCGACCACGCTGCCCGCCGGCAGTTCGTCGATGCTGGCTGCCTTCGTGGACAGGAAGGCGTCGCGCGGATCCTCGCGCTCCAGGATGCAATCGATGATGAGGCCGTCCGGCAGCACCGTAGGCACATCCTTCATCGAGTGTACGGCGAGGTCGATGCCGCCCGACAGCAGCGCCTCCTCGATCTCCTTGGTGAACAGGCCCTTGCCGCCGATATCGGCCAGCGGACGGTCCTGCACACGGTCGCCGGTGGTGCTGATGACGACGATCTCCACCGCGTCGGGATCGCGGAGAGCCTCATGCGCGGCGGCGAGACGCGCTTTGACCTCGCTGGCCTGCGCCAGGGCGAGCTGGCTGCCACGGGTGCCGATTCGGACAAGGCTTTTATTCTGCATGGTATAGCCACAGATAGACGCATGAAGGGCGGAAGGAAAGCCCGTTGGAGTATACCGTACCTATCCGATAGAGTGCGCGCCATGATCGTTCTGGGTATCGAGACGAGTTGCGACGAGACCGCCGCCGCCGTGGTGACGGCGGACCGGCGGATTCTGTCCAATGTCGTGCTGTCGCAGCTGGAGGAACACCGGCCCTATGGCGGCGTGGTGCCGGAAATTGCCGCCCGCGCGCATCTCGACCATATCGACCGGCTGGTGGGCCAGGCGATGGAGGAGGCCGGCCTCGGCTTCGCCGACCTGTCCGGTGTCGCCGCGACCGGCGGGCCGGGGCTGATCGGCGGCGTCATCGTCGGCGTGATGACGGCCAAATCCATCGCCGCCGTGCACGGCCTGCCCTTCCTCGCGGTGAACCATCTGGAAGGCCACGCGCTGACGGCGCGGCTGACCGACGATGTCGCCTTCCCCTACCTGCTGCTGCTGGTGTCGGGCGGCCATTGCCAGTTACTGCTGGTCGAAGGCGTCGGGCGCTATGCGCTGCTCGGCTCCACCATCGACGATGCGGTGGGCGAAGCCTTCGACAAGACAGCGAAGATGCTGGACCTGCCCTATCCGGGCGGCCCGTCACTGGAGAAGGCCGCGATGCAGGGCGATCCGGCGCGCTACACCTTGCCGCGCCCGATGCTGGGGCGGCCGGGCTGCGACTTCTCCTTCTCTGGCCTGAAGACCGCCGTGCGCCATATCGCCGAGGCGCTGCCGCGCCCGCTGCCGGAACGCGAGCAGGCCGACCTCGCCGCCAGCTTCCAGGCCGCCGCCGCCGAGAGCCTGGTGAATCGCTGCCGCAACGCGATGACGATGCTCAGCCAGAGCCATCCGGAAGTGCGCAGGCTGGTGGTGGCCGGCGGCGTTGCCTCCAACCAGACCATCCGTACCGCGCTGACCGGTCTGTGCGCCAGTTTCGGCTATGGCTTCACCGCCCCGCCGCCGCGCCTGTGCACCGACAATGCGGCGATGATCGCCTGGGCCGGCATCGAGCGGCTCCGCCTCGGTCTCACCGACGGCCTCGACTTCGCGCCGCGCCCGCGCTGGCCGCTCGACCCCGACGCCGTCTCCGTGCAGCCGCGTGCCACGGCACGCCCTCGTGACTCGGCCCAAATCACGGCATTGGCAGCACGGTCTTGACCGGCTAGCCTCTCGACCGACATTTTCCGCGATATCTAGCTGAAGGATTTTCCCATGCTGTTTTCCATCGTGTGCCAGGACAAGCCGAATAGCGTCGAGCTGCGCATGGCCACCCGCCCGACCCATCTGGAGTATCTGAAAGAGCGGGCCGACAAGATTCTGGTCGGTGGGCCGGTGCTGGGCGGCGGCGCCACTGGCGAGGAGCCGACCGGCAGCCATCTGATCGTCGAGATGCCGGACATCGAGGCGGCCCGCGCCTTCGCCGCCAATGACCCCTATGCGCTGGCCGGGCTGTTCGCGCATGTCGAGATCAAGCCCTGGCGCAAGGTGTTCTTCAACGCGGCGCTTGGAGAATAAGCCGATGGCGCACTGGCTGATGAAATCGGAGCCCTTCAAATATTCCTGGGACCAGCTGGTGCAGGACGGGCGTACCCATTGGGACGGGGTGCGCAACTATCAGGCCGCCAACAATCTGAAAGCGATGAAGATTGGCGACCTCGCCTTCTTCTACCATTCCAACGAAGGGGTGGAGATCGTCGGCATCGCCAAGATCGTGAAGGAATATTACCCGGACCCCAGCGACCCCGCCGGCAAGTTCGGCATGGTCGATGTGGCGCCGGTGAAGAAGATGACAAAGCCGGTGCCGCTGAAGGCCATCAAGGAAGACCCGCGCCTCACCGACATCGCGCTGGTACGCCAGTCGCGCCTGTCGGTGCAGCCGGTCAGCGACGAGCACTGGAAGATTCTGCTGGAGATGGGGGAGACCAGCCTGTGAGCAGCGTGCTGTGCCAGCTGGAGGAGATTCCCGACGGCGACTCCAGGGGATTTTCCGTCGATGGCAGGGATATCTTCGTGGTGCGTCAGGGCGGCGCGGTATTCGGCTATGTGAATGTCTGCCCGCATCTGTTCACGCCGCTGGAAATGATGCCCGACGATTTCATCGACGATAGCGGCCAGTTCATCATCTGCGCGACCCATGGCGCGCTGTTCAAGATCGCGGATGGCGAATGCGTCGCCGGCCCCTGCCAGGGCGAGAGCCTGACGACGGTGCCGCTCGCCATCGAGGATGGCGCGGTAAAGCTGGTCCAATAAGGCCGCGCCCAAAGGTCGCGGGGGTTTGACGCCAGCCGCCCGGCGCGACACATTCCATCCCGACCACAGCCATATCGTCCAGCCAGGGATGCCGCGCCCGATGACCGCCGCCGCCGACACCGCTTTCGCGTCTGACCGTACCGCGCATCGCCGCCAGATCGGCCGCTGGCTGCTGGTCTGTTCCGCCGCCATCTTCGTCATGGTGGTGATCGGCGGCATCACAAGGCTGACCGAATCCGGCCTGTCGATGGTGGAATGGCGCGCCTTCCTGGACGCCGTGCCGCCGATGAGCGACGCCGCCTGGCAGCGGCTGTTCGACCTGTACAGGCAAACGCCAGAGTTCCAGCACAAGAACTTCTGGATGACCCTTTCCGACTTCCAGACGATCTTCTGGTGGGAATATATCCACCGGCTGTGGGGGCGCGGGCTGGGGCTGCTGTTCCTCATCCCCTTCGTCTGGTTCCTGGTGAAGGGGCGCATCGAGCGCCCGCTGCTGCCGGCGCTGCTGCTGATGTTCGTCCTCGGCGCGGTGCAGGGCGGCATCGGCTGGTGGATGGTGAAGAGCGGGCTGGTGGACCGGCCGGATGTCAGCCATTACCGGCTGGCAGTGCACCTGACCGTCGCCTTCATCCTGCATGGCGTGGTGCTGTGGACCGCCCTCGACCTGATCCGCGGGCGGCTTGCCCCGACAGCCCGCCCCGCTGGCTCCCGCCTCGCAGGCTGGTCGCTGGCGCTGGCGTTGTGGATCCTGTTCGTCGTGGTGACCGGGGCCTTCGTCGCCGGCACCGATGCGGGCCGTGCCTATAATAGTTTCCCGCTGATGGACGGCCATCTGGTGCCCGAAGCCTATGGCGTGCTGACGCCCTACTGGCTGAACCTGCTGGAGAATACGGCGGCGATCCAGTTCAACCACCGGCTGGTGGCGACGCTGACGCTGCTGGCCGCGCTGGTGCTGTGGTGGAAACTGCGCCGCCATGCCGACCCCGCCGTGCGGCTGCCGGCCAACCTGCTGGCGCTGGCAGTGGCCGGCCAGTATCTGCTGGGCATCGCCACGCTGCTGGCGCATGTGCCGGTGTCGCTGGGCGCCGCACATCAGGGCGGCGCCTTCCTGCTGTTCACCGCCGCCTTGTGGACGGCGCACGCGGTCAGGCGGTCGCGCTAGACCTCCTGCTTGTCCTTCCAGCGGTACCAGGCCAGCGCCGACTGGGCGACACGGCGGGCCACGGCGTGGAAGGCGATGGGCTGCGGCTGCGTGACCGGCAGCGGCAGACCCGCACGGTCATCGCCCAACACCAGCCCGGCCAGCACCCCGCCCATGGCGGTGGAGAGCGCCACGCCGCGCCCGTTGCAGCCGATGAAGGAATAGAGCCCCGGCCCCAGCTCGAACAGCCGGGGGTATCGGTCCAGCGTCACCGCGAAATGGCCGTGCCAGACATGCTCCATGCGGATGCCAGCCAGCTGCGGGAACAGCCAGGACAGCCGCGCCGGCAGCATGCGTTCCAGCCGCTCCGTGCTGGAAAAGGGCAGGATCAGATTGCCGCCGGTGACCAGCCGGCCCGACGCATCGAAGCGGAAGAAATAGAGATCGCCGCGCGTGTCCGAGATCGCCTGGTTGCCGGGTACGATGCCGGCGCGCTGATTCTCGCCAATCGGCATCGTCGCCGCCTGGTAATTGCGGAACGGCACGAAGGAGCGCACCAGCGGCGGCCAGAGATCGCGGCTGTAGCCCGCCGTCGCCAGCACCACCGATCCCGCCGTCACCCTGCCGCCCGGCGTGGTCACGCGCCAGCCCTCGTGATGGCGTTCCAGCCCGGTCGCCGGGCTCATGCCATGCACCGCCACGCCCGCCGCAAGCGCGGCGCGCGCCAGACCGCGCGCGTAGCCCAACGGGTTGATATGGCCGCCGGTCGCATTGCCCCAGCCGCCTTCATAATGCGGACTGCCGACCAGCTTCCCGATGGCGTCACGGTCATAGAGAGCCACCGGCGCGCCCAGCGCCTCCCACTCGCGGAAGCGCTTTTCGCTGATCTTCATCCGGCCCGGCGTGTGCGCCGGCTGCACCCAGCCATTCTGCACCGCCTCGCAATCGATACCATGGCGGCGGATCATGTCGAAGGTGAGCGACGCCGAATCGCGGATCATCGCGGCATAGAGCGGCCCGCGATCCGGCCCGTATTCGCGCAGCATGTCGGTCGGATCGGGCCGGGTCATCGCCGGGATGACCTGCCCGTTATTACGGCCGGACGCGCCCCAACCCGGTTCCGCCGCTTCCAGCACCACGATGGAAAGCGACGGGTCACGCTGCTTCAGATGCAGCGCGGTGGACAGGCCGGTATAGCCGCCGCCGATAATGCAGACATCGGCACGGACATCGCCCTGCATGGCCGGCGTTTCCGGCGCGGAGGCGGCGGTCTTCGCCCACAGCGAGGGCGGCAGATTGGGCCTCCGGTCAATCCCCAGTTCCAGCGCCATCGCCAATCCCCTCAGGCCGGCATTTCGAATTGCAGCGTCACCCCGCAGGCCCGTTCCGGCGGCAGGTAGGCGCGGCCATCGGCGCTGCGCTCGAAGGAAATACCCTGCTTGCGGAACCAGCCGGCGCTGGCCATCGTGTCGCGCAGCCGCAGCGAGAAGCCGGCGACATAGGGCAGCGCCGCCTTCACCAGCGTGGCCTTGGGGAACCGCTTCAGGAAGGCATCCGGCGTCATCACCATCAGGGTCGCGGTGCCGGTCTCGATGACGCGGGCATGCGGGCTGTTGCCCATGGCGCGGGTGTTGAACATCTTCTCCTGCGCGGCGACGACCGACGCCGGATCGGTGGCCACCACGATCACCTCGGAGATCGCCTTGGCGCCGTTCGGATGGGTCTGGTATTCCGGCAGCCAGACCAGTTCCGGCGTGTGGTGCTGACACAGAAACTCGCGCAGGCCCGGCGTCGCGGCATGATCGATATGGAGGACCGTGAAGGAGGCATCCTTCACCCCGTCCGGCCGCTCGACGGGGCGGGAGAATTCGCTGACATCGCCGGGATTCAGCCCGGCCGCGCGCAGCGCCACCGCCGCCCCTTTCGAATCGGTGCTGCGCAGCGCCACAGCACCGACCCCCTGCCGGACTTCCAGCAGGCCGCTCCAGCGGTTCGGCACGTCGCTCTCCGGGTCGATGGCGAGCAGTTCCAGATAGTCATTTTCCAGCATCAGGCAGTGATTGATCGAGCCCAGCTTGGTGTGGCGGCCCATCGGCGTCGGCATGAAGCCCAGCGCCTCGTAGGTACTGCGGGCCTGCTTCAGATCGCGCACCGCGATCAGGATATGGTCGATGCCGGTGACGGGCCAGACGGGCGCGGACATGGAGGACTCCCTTGCAGGCATTTCTGCTTTTTCGACAGGCAGCTTAGCGGAGGGAGGAAGCGCCCGGCAATGGCGGGCTGGAAGCCTTGGAACAGCACGCCTATGCTGGCCCGCCTATGCGGTGAGGAGAGCCATGCCCCGTTTCGACGCCAATCTCGATTATCTGTTCCTGGAGCAGGACAGCCTGCCGGCCCGCATCGCGGCGGCGGCGAAGGCCGGCTTCAAGGGGGTGGAGATGCTGCGCCCCTACGCCACGCCAGCCGCCGGGGTGAAGGAAGCGCTGACGGCGGCGGGGGTGGAGGCGGTGCTGATCAACAGTCCGACCGACCCGGAGAAAGGCACGATGGGCCATGCCGCCCTGCCCGATCTCCGCCTCGAAGACCGCCTCTTCGCCGGGCAGGGCGGCATGGCCCATCGTGCCTTTCTCCGGGTCGGTCGGACTGTTGATCAGCACCG